>Ga0114129_10000998_pt1 | contig 36936 bp, 32 predicted proteins | sample RhiMetdeltSRZDD1_FD_80071 | JGI IMG/M metagenome (GOLD analysis project Ga0114129, IMG submission 80071) | Populus rhizosphere microbial communities from Tennessee, USA - Rhizosphere MetaG P. deltoides SRZDD1 (version 2) (version 2) | ecosystem: Host-associated > Plants > Roots > Rhizosphere >...
AGCATCTCCACGCTCAAACGTGAGAACAAACCCTCCCGGCGAAGCGGCGCATCGTCACGAAGCTCACCCGCGTTCGCGTCGAGCAATTGCGACACGCGCGCTCGAACGGCTTGCCAAGCCTCCTGACCCAAGCTCATGAAATCGTTGAGGGCATCGCGATCGAATACGTTGTTGTCCGCAACCGGCGTTCCGGAGAACTTTCCCGCGTGATGCAGGGCGGACAGGTCAAGAACCTGGTCGCCAATTGCCACCCCGATCCGGGCTGTGGAACCGGGCGGGCGAAACACTCCGAAGGGCAGGTTCTGGATAGGAAAATCCGAGTCGGCGGCCACGGGAATCCAGGAGCGAAGTGAGGGATCGTGCGTTCTGTCCATTCCCCCTCCGATTTACAAGAGCCCGAGCGCCTTCAAATCCTCGACCGGTTCCCGATAACTGCAGCTTCCAAAGGAAAGCGCGAACTCCGCCCGGGTTCGCGAAATCGAACCGCGATCCAGCTTGTGATCCCGCCAGTTGGCGCCCGCGTCGCTGAACCGGAACGCGCTCTCATCTTCTTCATTCAATATCTGCACGAGTTCCGCCACATCCGAATTCTCGAGAGCAAGCGCTGCTCCCAAGAACACGTTCAGGAACCCGTGCATCTTCGTTCCGACTTCACTTCTATATTTCCGCACGGGGTGATGCAATCCGGCCGTGGCTTTCCAGGGCACGCGGGCATCTCGAGCCGCCGCCATGAACTCGGCAACTTGCAGGGGAGTGGGGAAGGCCGAAGCCTCGAGTCCTCCGGTACGAATCTTCGCCCCTCGAAATGCGTTGCCTCGAGCCAGCACACCGAGCGCCAGGGGCCAGTTCGTGCTCCATCCCAGCTCGTAGAACGTTTTCTGTGCCGGATGCCTCGATCGACCCAGCGTGGTTTCCACCGACTGCACGAAGTCACCCAACCCCGCCGCGTTGTCGAGGAAAACGGAAGGTACGCGCAATTCGAAAGCAGACATGGTGAACCCAGGATTCGCATCCAAAAACGCATCGATGCGAGACACGTCCCGGGCGAGGTGGTCCATCGCTTCGGAAGGGGACTCGGCGTTCGTGGCCAGAATGGATAGTTTCCAGGCCCGTCCGGTGGCGGCGCGAGCCAGCTCCTCGAGCCGGGAGGCCGGGCATACGAAACTCGCCAGCATTCCGACCCGATCCTCGGCCAGATGACGCTCGTACTCCGCTACCGCTGCGTTCATATCAAGGGCGGCGGGCGGAAAGAGTCCCGCGTAATCGAGAATTCTTTCCAAGAGCAGAGACAAGGACGCCGTCATTACGCCTTAGGCTGGGTGTGACCGAGCACGGGATGCGGCTGGTACGGTTCCTCCAGGCGCGTGCGCTCCTCGGGCGTGAGCACGAGATCCAAGGCGGCCACCGCGTCCTGCAAGTGCTCGAGCTTCGTCGCGCCGATGATGGGTGCGGTGACTCCCGGCGCACCGAGAATCCAGGCCAGGGCAATGCGAGCCGGAGGGACATCTTTTTCCTGGGCCAACGCCTCCACCGCGGCCACCACGTTCTGGTCGCTTTCCGCGCCGTACAACCGCTTCCCGAATTCATCGGTGGTCTTTCGAGTCGTGGTTTCTTGGTTTCCGCGAGCCAGAAGACCCCGCGCGAGCGGGCTCCAGGGAATGACGCCCAAGCCTTCGGCCACGCAAAGGGGAATCATTTCACGCTCCTCTTCGCGATAGACCAGGTTGTAATGGTTCTGCATGGACACGAACGTATGCCACCGCCGCTCGCGCGCGGTATAAAGAGCCTTGGCGAACTGCCAGGCCGCCATGCTGCTCGCGCCCAGGTAACGCACCTTCCCAGCGCGAACCAATGAGTCCAAGGCTTCGATCGTTTCCTCGATGGGAGTGCGGGAATCCCAGCGGTGGATTTGATACAAGTCGATGTAATCGAGCCCGAGTCGCGTGAGCGATGCGTCGCAGGCGTCCAAGATGCGTTTGCGACTCAGTCCCTGACGATTCGGGCCTTCTCCTTCTCGGGTGGGAAAGAACACTTTGCTGGCCAGGACCAGTTCGTCCCGGCGCACCCCGGCTTCGCGCAAGATTTTTCCGGTGATTTCTTCGCTCTTACCGCGCGAATACGCATCCGCGGTGTCAAAAAAGTTGATGCCTAGATCGAGGGCGGCGTGAATGTGCTTGCGAGCGTCCTCTTCCCCGAGCACCCAACCCTGCCAGGTGGTGTTTCCGTAGGACATCATGCCCAAACAAATGCGCGATACCTCGAGACCGGTCCCGCCGAGCTTGGCGTACTGCATGCGTTGACTCCTTCTCCCCGCCGGTCGCCCTGATCCGGGGCCGGCAGGATAACCAATTATGCCTCCATCCCGACGCGGGGGGCCAGATTGGCCTAACCGGCCATTCTTAATTAGGAATTGGGGAAGCACTGGTTTCAAAACCAGTTGCATATTCACGATCGGCTAGTAGTCCCGAACCGAAACCGTGCGTTGACCTTCCACAACCAGCGCGGATTTCCCCTCCCAGAGCGCGGCCAGTTGCCGGCCCACCAGGTCCCCGCGCCATCCATGAAGCAGCGCGGGCTCGGGCTCCGTGCGAGGCCCGGAGAGCCATCCCACCAGATCCTCCAAATCCCTCCGGTTCCCGAGAAGCGAGGGGGCGATCTCCAGATCCCGGGCTCGCCGGCGAAGGAGCACGCTCAGGAGGTCGGCAATAAGGGACGCATCGGGATCGTCGCGCGGCACGGGCGGAGGGAGCGGCAACTCGGGTTCCGGGAGATTGCGAGCAAGGTCCACCGCTTTGAGGAGGGCGGGGCCGTTCCTCTCCAATTCCTTGGCCGGCAGCCGGCGTAAGGGAGCCAGATCGCTCACCGTTTGCGGGGCGCGCGCGGCGATGTCGAGCAACACATCGTCGGGGAGGACGCGGTTTCGCGGTATGTCGCGACGGCCGGCTTCGCGTTCCCGCCAGAGCACGAGCTCGCGCAGCATGCCGAGCCCGCGGCGATCGAGCCCGCGCCATCCGGAGATACGCATCCAGGCTCGGGCGGGATCCTCGGCATAAAACGAAGGGTCCGCGTAAAACGTGAGCTCTTCGTCCAGCCAGGCGAGCCGGCCTTTCTTCTCGAGCGACGCGTTCATGCGCTCACGCAATTCAAGGAGATGCCGCACGTCGGCGAGGGCATATTCGATTTGTCCGGAGGAAAGTGGACGTAGTGCCCAGTCGGTGACGCGTTCCGTCTTGCGCAACCGGACGTTGAGCAACCGGTTCACCAAGGCTGCATACCCGATCTGATCGCCATAGCCCAGGAACGCGGCCGCTATTTGCGTGTCGTAGATGTTGGCCGGCGGCACGCGCATGCGGTTGTAGAAGATTTCGGCGTCCTGCCGCCCCGCGTGCGTCACCTTGACCAGGGAGGGATCACGCAGGAGATCGTAAAGCGGATCGAGATTTTCGAGAGCGAGTGGATCGATGACCGCGGTCGTGCGGCGGCCGGCGACTTGGATGAGCTGCAAACGCGGCCAATACGTGCGCTCGCGCTCGAACTCCGTATCGATGGCGAAGGCGGGTTCTTGCTTGAGCTCGGTGGTGAGCAGGACGAGATCCTGCTCGCGTGTGACGAGGGGCTGCATGCCCGGAGGTTAACTCAAGCGGGCGAGCCGGTCACTTCTTAGAGACGGGCTCTCCGCTTAGGAGTGGGCGCTCGCGGCGCATGGTGAGGTAACCGGGGGGAAAGGCATCCACCTGCACGGCTTCGGTGCGAGCGGCCAGCGCGGATTCCAAGAGGCGGGCCTCGGGGGCCGTGATGATGTTCGCGGCGATGCCGGGTTCGATGAGCTCGCGAAGCGGGGCGCGTGACAATCGCCGGATTCGGACCGCCTGGCGCAGCTTGGTTTCCACCGGGCGCGCGGCCACCGTCTTGGCGAGGGCATCTTCGATCAGGCCGAGTCCCGGGGTGGGGGCGTTCGGCACGAACATGTCACGGGTCAGGCGCTCGCGGCCCGCGCCGCCCTCGAGAATGGAACGGCCCACCAGCGCGGTGAGGCGATCGGACGGCGGGCGCCGGTACGATCCGGGCGGAAATAGAACCGGCCGCATCCATCGCACCCACGCGACGGGGAAATTCTCGAGCGTTTCATCCATGGCGGCGCTGGCGCGATGCACCGCGGTCTTGAGAGCCCACTCGGCATACATCACGTCCTCGCGCGGAGAGCCTTCGTCGAGGAAACGCTTGAGGGTTGCCGAGCCCATGTACATCCAGGAGAGCGCATCGGCCATGCGGCCGGAAATCGTCTCGCGGCGTTTCAGATCCGCGCCCAAGGTGCTCATGGCCAGGTCGGAAAGAAATGCGAACGAAGCGGACAAGCGCGAGAGCTCGCCGGCGTAAGCGTCGAGCGGTCCGGCCAGCCGGGGCCGCGCCAACCATCCGTCCGTGGAGCCGAGCAGGAACGAACGCCAGGCGTTTCGGGTAGTCAAGCCCAGGTGGCGAAAGAACGCCCGATCGAATCGCGCGAGATCGTGGCTGGCCACCGACTGGATTTCATCGAGCACGCAGGGATGACAACGGATCGCTCCCTGCCCAAACACGATCAGGCACCGGGTAAGAATGTTGGCCCCTTCGACCGTGATGCCGATCGGCAAGCTGGCGTAGGGCATGGCCATGACGTTGCGCGGGCCGCGACTCACTCCCGCACCCGCGGTGATGTCCATCGCGTCGTTGATGACCACACGCATGAGCTCGGTGAGCGAATACTTGATCATCGCCGAGACCACGGCCGGCTTTTCGCCCGCATCCACCGCGCCCGCGGTGAGGCGACGGGTCGCATTCATGAGATAGGTCGTGCCGGCGATACGGCCCAGGCGCTCCTCGATGCCCTCGAATCGACCAATGGGTACGCCGAACTGCTCGCGAACGGTCGCGTAGGCGCCGCACACCCGCGTCGAGAGCTCGGCGCCACCCACCGAAAGCGCGGGAAGCGAAATCGCTCGTCCGGCGGCGAGACATTCCATGAGCATGCGCCAGCCCTGGCCGGCCATCGCTTTGCCACCGATGATGTAATCGAGAGGAAGGAACACGTCGTTGCCGGTGGTGGGGCCGTTCAAAAAGGGGACGCCGAGCGGATCGTGACGACGGCCGACTTCTACTCCGGGCAAGCGCGACGGCACGAGCGCGCAGGTGATGCCGAGATCTTCCTCGGGACCGAGGAGATGATCGGGATCCCGCAGCTTGAACGCGAGCCCGATCACGGTGGCGATGGGAGCAAGGGTGGCGTAGCGCTTGTTCCAGGTGAGCCGCATGCCGAGAACGTCATTGCCCTCGAACGTGCCCCGGCACACGATGCCCTCGCTTTGTCCGGAGGCGGCATCGCTACCTGCTTCAGGTTCCGTGAGCGCGAAGCAAGGGATTTCTTCGCCCCGAGCCAGTCGCGGGAGATAACGGCGCTTTTGTTCGTCGGTGCCGTAGTGAAGGATGAGCTCCGCGGGACCCAGCGAGTTGGGCACCATGACCGTGACCGCGCCCGCCGAACTCCGGCTCGCCACCTTGGTGACCACCGCCGAATGCGCTTGCGCCGAGAACCCGAGCCCGCCGTGCTCGACGGGAATGATCATTCCGAAGAAGCGATGGCGCCGCAGAAAATCCCAGATCTCGGGAGGCAAATCGCCGTCTCTCGAGATACGGTGATCATCGATTTGCCGGCAAAGTTCCTCGACCGGACCGTCGAGGAAAGCGCGTTCCTCGGCGGACAGGGGCTGCACTTGAAACTCGGCAAGTCTCCGCCAATTCGGACGTCCGGAAAAAAGCTCGCCATCCCACCACACCGTGCCCGCCTCCAGTGCTTGGCGTTCGGTTTCGCTGATCTTGGGGAGAATGCGCGACATCTCGGCGAAGATGAATCGGGTGAGGAGAGTTCGCCGGATGGCCGGAATGCCTAAAACGAGGAGGGCGAGCGCGGCCACGGAGAGGGCCGTAATAAATAGCGGAAGCGGCCTCGCTCCTATCACCAGCCAAAGCGCCATGATGCCGGCCGTGACCAGGACCATGGCTCCGAAGGCCCGGCCTCGGTAAAGCGCAGCCAGTCCTAGCGTTAGGGCAAAAAGACCAAGAATTAGGGCCAAAGGATTCTCCCGCAGGGCCGCCCCGGTACTGTTAAAATCTGTCGCCGCGAGCGCCAAAAACCTTAGCAGAAAATTGGAGCGATCATGGGACTTCGTAACCTGTTACGTCGGGAAGCGGGGGTTAATGCCGACCTGCTCTCGTTGACCCCGGCGGCCAAGGAGGCCATCCGCGAGCGGGCCGCCGAGGGCGTGGCATTCTTCGTGACCACGCAGCCCTCCCGGCTGGGGTTCAACGTGGGAGTGGGTTACGAGACCCCAGGGGAGGAGACCGGCCGCCGCCCGAGGGCGGAGTTCGACGTGCCGCTTCGTATTTCCGACCAGGACTTCGAGCGCCTCCGCGGCTACACGATCGATTTCCGCGAGGGGCGCTTTGTCACCACGACCAACATCGTCGTGCAGGTCGCGGAGACCCCCAATCCCGAGTCGCGGAAGTTCATGGTCAGCCGCCCCGTGATGGCAGAGGGGAGCGCCACGTTTCACCGCCCGTCCGATGAGAACGCGCCGATCCTCGTGAATTACCTGCTCGAGCTGGACGGGGTGCACGCACTTTTCTTCATTGGCAACTTCTGCAGCGTCACCCGGACCGAGGGCGCGAGCTGGCCGGAGCTGGAAGCCGAGGTAGGACGGCGATTGCAGGCCTACTTCGCCCATGGCGGGTCACCGCTCGTTCAGCCCCCCAGAGACGCCATGCATCTCGATGAGACAGAGCGCAAGATCGTCGATGTGCTGGAAGATGTCGTGCGGCCAGCCGTGCAGCGCGACGGTGGCGACATCATGTTTGCCGGTTACTCGAACGGCACGGTGCAGCTTTACATGCTGGGAAGCTGCGTCGGTTGCCCTTCGTCATTGGCCACCCTCAAGATGGGCGTGGAACAATTGCTCAAGGACGCGGTTCCGGAAGTACGCGAGGTCGTCGCGATCGACTGAGAGGCCACGATGTCAGCGATGTCAGGCCGTTGCCGCGGCGCGCCAGGCGCCCAAGCGCCCCAATAGACCGCTGATGGCGCCCATGAACGCTCCAATCAGAGAGGCTGCCCCGATCTTGAGCGGGGCCTGCTTGAGGTACTCCACCATTACAAAGGCGCGCAGGTCGGAAGACCCGCTCGCTTTGAAACGGGCCATCAAACTTTGCCAATCGGCGCGGCCGGTCAGTTCACCGAGGAATAGATTCACTCGGATAAGGATGAAGAGATCGTAGACGCAAAACGTGGCAAACGCGACGACCAAACCGGTGGTGACGCCCGATAGGAACCGTCCATCGCGACGCGCGGCTCGGAAGGAGGCAAGGGCCCATAAGAAGAACATGGGTCCGTAGAAGCGAAGGAGTGCGCCGGCGTTGTCATCCTCCAAGGGGAAGAGCCAGCTGAACAAGAGGTTCAGAACCCCGAAAACCACGCCAATGAGGAGACCCAACCGGATTCTGCTGTTACCAAGCCACGATTTCAGCATGTCGTCCTCCAACGAGGTAGACGGCCTGCGAGCCGGCCATGCGGCTATTTCCTCGATCCCGACAGGTCCCTGACCATGATGTCCACGAACATATCGGGTTTCATGAAACCGTTCGCCCATTTAGCGTCGTAAGCCGCGCTGGGTTTGGCCGCCTTGATTTGGTCGGCTGTCTTGCCCTTTTTCAGCATGGCTTCGATCTTTCCGCTGATGTCGGCCAGCATGTCACGGTATGCCTTCAAGGCTTCCTTGTCCGCGAGCGGCCCATGCCCGGGAATGAGCTTGGTGTTCTCGTCGATTGCGCCAAGGATGCGGTCCGCGGCGGCGATCGTTCCTTTGACCGAGCCTCCACTCGAGATGTCGATGAACGGGTAGAACCCATTGAATAGAACGTCGCCGGTGTGCACCACGTTGGCTTTCTTGAATTGAATGACCGCATCACCATTCGTATGTGCATTGGGGACGTGAAAGACCCAAATGTCCTCGCCGTTGTAATGAAACGTGACCGCATCGGCGAAGGTCACGACAGGAAGCGCGCCCTCGGGAGAGGGAGGCGTGGTGTCGTTGAACACGCTGTTGAACTGCTCGACCGACATGCGGGCCCGCACGTTGTCCTGAGCGACGATGATTGCACCCGACTTCCCGAAGTTCTCGTTCCCGCCCGTGTGGTCGCCGTGCCAGTGCGTGTTGACCACGAACCGCACCGGAGCGGGAGACAGCTTCGCGATGGCGGCTTTGATCTTCTCGGTCAAAGGCGCGAACTGACTGTCGATCAGGAACACGCCGTCTTTCCCCACCGACACTCCGAGATTTCCCCCCGCCCCTTTCAGCATATGAATGCCGTTTCCAAGGTCCGTATCCACGATCGTGACCTTGGTCGTGTCCTGGGTCCGAGCCGGCCGGGCGAAAATGAGAATCGAAAGAGCCAGGAATAGAGAAAGGTATGATGAATGGCGTCGCATGCTTGTCCCCGAAGGAGTTGAAGGTAGGCTAACGCGAGGCCAAAAAACTATCGCACGGATGGCCGGGAGGTCACAAGGAGGCTTGAATGATAGGGATACGGCGGGCGGAGGAGAGGGGGCATTTTGATTTCGGATGGCTCGATACCTACCATACATTCTCGTTCGGGGATTACCACGATCCGGAGAACATGGGTTTCCGAGCACTCCGCGTCATCAACGAGGATTGGGTGCGGGGTGGCGGCGGATTCCCGCCCCATCCGCATCGCGACATGGAGATCGTGACCTACGTGCTCCAGGGCGCGCTCGAGCATGCGGACAGCATGGGCAACGGCTCCATCATTCGCCCCGGAGAAGTACAGCGCATGAGCGCGGGGACCGGCGTGGTGCACAGCGAGAAAAACGCGTCCGCCGTCGAGCCCGTGCATTTGCTCCAGATCTGGATCTTCCCCGAACGCCGAGGACTCGAGCCGAGCTACGAGCAACGCCCGCTTCCTGAGGTGAAGGGCCGGCTGGCCGTGATTGCGTCTCCGGACGCGCGAGACGGCTCGGTCCGTATTCATCAGGACGCATCGATTCTGGCCACGCAGTTGGACAAAGGTCAAAGCGCGGAGCATAGGTTGCAGTCCGGCCGTTATGCCTGGGTTCAGGTCGTTCGCGGTCCGGTGATGCTTAATGGCGAACGGTTGGAAAGAGGCGAGGGCGCCGCGGTGAGTGACTTGTCACGGCTTGAGATCGAAGCGATCGAGCCGTCACACCTGCTCGTGTTCGATCTCGCCTGATTCGGTTACTTGGGCCAGGGGAAAAGCGAAACGCCGACCGAGGCCAAAAGCTTGTTCGAGGTCGCGTTGAACTCGCCGCCGGCATTCGATTCGTGCTGATAGCCCAGGCTCATGTTCACGGAGGCGCTCTGGCCGATGAGCACCCGCATCCCTCCCGAAAGCATGGGCGCGAGCACGGCCGTATTGTCGAACGAGAATCCGTGATAGAACAACACGCCGAACCCCAGCCCGACGAAAGGCACGATCGTGCCGTGGGGCGGAAAGTTATAGTTGAGTCCTGCCAGCGCTCCCAGTGACGTTTGGTGCTGGTCGTTGAAGGATTCATGCCGGACGATAAATCCGCTCATGACCTCGAACCGATCCGACATGCAGTAACCGAGCGTGGGGGTGATGGTGAGTTCGGTTTGATGATCGACGTTTCCATAGCCTTCACGCTTGAAGTTCTCGTGGTTGAACGTCACCGAAGGGGCGATCTCGATGGATCCCTGGGCAAGTTGATTCGCTTGGACGATTGAAGCGATTCCGGATTCCCCGAGCAGAACGGCCAGAACGACGCATCCCCACACTCGCTGTGTCATAAACGCACCCTCCTCTTGAATCGAAGGGATCTCTGTGCAAATTCCGGGCCTCTTCCTGGCCCGTGTTTTGCGAATAACGGGGATGTCCGTGGCGTTTCATTTCCCTACCTGGAGTCCAGATGGCGGGTTGGTCTCAATTTGGGAGCGGGGGAGAGGGCCGGTCCGGCGCGTCGCCTTGCAACGGCGTCGTGCAGGATGCAGCGTTCGGGCGCTTTTTCACGCGACTCGATCGGCTCATTCCGTGTGTCTTGGTCGGCGTCTTTGCCGCATGGGGGTGCGCCGATCTCCTCACCACCGAGCCAGGACCGGGAGAGCGTTTCGATCAACCCATCGACGGTTTAGACAACGGCGAACTTGGAGATTTCCAGGACGGCCAGATCCAGTTCCGCCGTGCTTTCACGATAGCGGAGGGATTGGGCCCCATCTTCAACAACGTGTCGTGCGCTTCGTGTCACAGCGGCGACGGCCGCGGCGTGCCGGCGAACATTCTCACTCGCTTCAGCCGCAGCACCGATCTGGCGCTCGATCTGGGTGGCCCGCAAATCCAGGACAAGGCGATTCCGGGAGCGCATCCGGAAACCTTGCCGGACGGTGTGCTCGTATCGCATCGCTTGCCTCCGCCCGTGTTTGGCGTTGGCCTCATCGAGGCCATTCCCGAATCCACGATTCTGGCCGGGCAAGATCCGAACGACGCCAACGGCGACGGGATTTCCGGACGGGCGAACTGGGTTGCTCCACCGCCCTATGTGACCACCGACGAGATCGGCGGCGGGACGGCGCCGCGAGTGGGACGATTCGGGCGGAAGGCCCAGGTGACGTCGCTCCTCCAACAAACGGTGGACGCGTATCACCAGGACATCGGTATCACTTCGTCCTATCGTTCGATCGATAACGACAATCCGCTCGCCCCCGCCGTTAACGGAGTGGATCCCGCCGACGATCCAGAGATCGGCGATGGGTCGGTGAACGACGTCATACAGTACATGCGCATGCTCGCTCCCCCTTCGCCCGGGGAACACACCCCAATCCGGGATCGGGGAGAGACGCTGTTCAGTCAGGTGCGTTGCGCCTCCTGTCATACGCCGACGTTTCGCACCGGCCCGCATGAGATTGAAACGCTGTCCAACCGGGACATTCACGTTTATTCGGATTTACTGCTCCACGATTTGGGGGAGGAGCTGGCCGATCACCGCCCCGACGGCAGTGCGGACGGGAGCGAGTGGCGGACAGCTCCTCTCTGGGGCATGCGCATCACCCGTGAATTCCTGAAGGGCGAACTCTTCCTGCTCCATGACGGGCGGGCGCACTCGGTCCTGGACGCAATTCGTCTGCACGGTGGCGAAGCGTCGGCGGTGCGAGACGCGTTTCTCGCCTTGCCATCCGAGGATCAATCCGCGTTGATCGACTTCGTGGAGTCGCGATGACACGAGCGATGGCGGTTCTCGGATTTGCCATGTGGATGAGCACCGTCTTGTGGGTGAGCACGGCGCGCGCGCAAACCGATACGTTTTCCATTCAGGACGGCCCCGCGCACGGTCCCGACTGGCTTGCCATTGGCGGTCACGGTGAGCTTCGCTTGGGTGAAGATCGCGTCCGCGGGGTGACGAATCCCGAATGGTTCTCAGTGAGCCGGGTCAATGGCTTCGTTCATTTCACTCCGTCCTCACACTGGCGCATGGCCCTCGAAGGAACGTTTGACCATCCCACCGACCATTTCGTGATGGAGCGCATCGAGGCGGGATTTCGGAGCGCGCCGTCCCTGGAAATCCACGGCGGCATTTTCCCCCTTCCGCTCGGGCGTGTGAACCTCTCCCATGATTCGCCGCGGAGCGAGTTCACGGAGCTGTCCTTAGTGGCGACTCAGCTCATCGGCGTGCCCAACGCGATGCCGGGACTGGGGCTCAAGGGCACCGCTCATGAAGGGTCCCTCGCTTACGAAGTGGATCTCGTGACCGGGTTCTCCGATGGGCTCATCACGGAATCCTCGGGCGGAACCCGCTTGCCCATGGGGCGCAGCAACTACGGCGACGGGAACGGCTGGCCGGCGCTCACCGGGCGCCTGAGCTTGCATCCCAACGACAAGACCGAGTGGGGGCTCGGGGGATTGACCGGCCCCTACAACGATACCCAGGTGGGTAGCGTGGCCGTCGATGAAACGCGGTGGGTCCACCTCTTCGTTCTGGACGGCAGAACATCGTGGGCGGGGATGCGGCTGGCCGGCGAGGCGGGGGTCGCGATCATCGATGTGCCGCCCTCCTTGCAAGGTCTCTATGCCCAGGACCAGTGGGGGGCATCGATCGAAGCATCGCGGATATTGTTCGATCCCATTTTCACGAAACACACGTCTTTGTCGTTTGCGCTTCGAGCCGATGCAGTAGATCTCGACCGCACTCAAGATGGCGATTCGCGGGAGCGGCTGTCGGCGAGCCTCAACATCCACCGCCAGCCGACCTCGGTGATGCGGTTCGGATGGTATTACGAGTTGGCCCGCGATCGTTTTGCCAACAATACGCCCAAAGCCGGGCTCACCTTTACCGCCGCGACGTATTTTTGATCGTTTCCTGACACTCCTGCCGCTTTAAGCTAAGGTTGCGCACGGCGGAGCTGGTTCCGCTTTGGAGACAGGCTCTTTGAACGGCCGCGCGAAGCCCTCTCTCGCTGTTTTCGTGTTTGCCACGATCGTCCTCATCTGGGGGACGACCTGGCTCGCCATCCGCCTTGGCCTCGAGCATTACCCGCCCTTCTTCTCCCTCGCCGTGCGCTTTTCCTTTGCCGGGCCGATGCTGCTGTTCATCATGGCGCTTCGCCGTGAACCGATTCCTTGGGCGTGGCGGCATCAGCCGTTCTTTCTCTTCATTGGATTCTTGAGCTTCATCGTCTCTTTCGGAGGGGTCTACTGGTCGGAGCAATATCTGACCAGTGGCATGGCCGCGGTGATCTTCGGAGTCATGCCTTTGTTGACGGGAGTCATTGCGCACCTACTCATACCTGCTGAACGACTCAGCCCATGGAAGCTGGTGGGACTCATAGTCGGCTTGCTGGGGATTGTGGTCATTCATTCCGCCGACTTGGCCCAGATCGATCCCAAAGCGCCGTTGGCCGCCACGGTCATCCTGATGAGCCCGCTCGCCACGGCGTTCGCTACCGTATTCTCTAAGCGCCGTGTGCACGACTTCCCCGCGCTCGCCCTGGCCGGGATTCCAATGACCTACGGGGCGATCATGCAGTGGGGATTGTGGTTTGCGTTCGAGCGACACACTCCATTGACCTGGTCGTGGCCGGGCGTCGCCTCCATCGCGTACCTCGCCCTGTTCGGATCTCTGCTCACGTTTACCGGTTATTTCTGGCTCTTGAAGCGCATGGACGTGAGCCGACTAAACCTCATCGCCTATTTCACGCCGCTCGTGGCGCTATCGGTGGGGGTTATTTTCGCCGGTGAACCGTTGCCCGCGCGCGTCATCCTGGGTGCACTCCTCATTTTGTGCGGTATAGCGATCGCCAGCCGCAAGACGGCTCGGACACCCGCTCACCCAGCGGCCGCGTGATCGCTATGGCTCGGTAATCACTCGCTTTATTCTTCGCCCTCGCCCGGATACGGCCGAACGGGACCCTTCATCATCGCCCACAGGATCTGATTGAATAGTCCCTCGTTTCCCGGATCCTCCCGCGCAAAGTCGAGCCGCTCCGTGGCTCGGGCGTTGGCGGTTCCCTCGGGATTGCGTTCGGTGAGCGGCACTTCGGGTTTCAATGCCGAGTAGGGTCCGAGATCCGGCGTCGATGAGAAGGCCCAGGAAAGCGGGCGCCCGAAGTGATCGAACTGGGACAAGGACTTCATGTGCAGGATCTCGACGATCGTGGCGATCACGTCGCTGGTATTGGCGAAGCGATGATGGACACCGGCACGGTTGTACGCGGAAATGACAAGGAGCGGCGAGCGATGGGAATCCACGTGATCCGGCCCGTCCTGGGCATCGTCCTCGAGAACGAATACCACCGTATCCTTCCAGAAGGGGGAATGCGTCAGTGCCTCGATGACACGGCCCAGCGCCAGATCGTTGTCCGCCACGTAGGCGCGTGGCGTGGGAGCGCGGCTCTTGGCCCCCGCGGTGTGATCGTTGGGTAACCACAAGAACGAGAGCCCAGGCAACGTTCCCGCGGTTACGAACTTCTGAAATTCCTGAAGCCACACATCCACGCGGGTTTGATCGGTGACCTCGAGGTCCCAGCCCGGGTAGTCGGGGCAGGTCTGGGCGGCCAGTATTGGCTTGCTGGCCGTCCACTTGCCGTCGGATGTGCGATGCGTGAACTCGCCATAATTGCGCAGAGTCACCCCCGCGTGATCGGCCGCATCCCACAAATATCCGTTTCCCGGTTCGTTGACATCGTCCTCGGGAATCGTGTCTCTATTCTCACCTTCGAAATCGTAAGTGCGGCCACGGCCCGAGTAGTTGCTGGGGATCGTTTTCTCCACGTAATCGGCCGCGTAACCCGCCGTCGACCAATTATGGCCGTCCCCGCTCACCTCCGCATTCACGAAGAAGCGATCGAACAGGCCGAAGCGCTCGGCCAGGGCATGATGATTGGGCGTCACCGACCGCGGGAAGTAAACGAGTGCGGTGTCACCGTCCCCGCCGGCGACATCCCCAAAAATCTGATCGTAGGTGCGGTTTTCTTTGATGATGTAGATCACATGGGTGAACGGAGGATAGGGAGTGGTCGGCGTTTCCTTGCGATTCCACCCCTCGGCCTGATCCACGCGGCGCGATAATGCGGCGAAGGAGCGGTCGGCGGGAAGCGGAAAGAGGGTCAACGAACCCGAGGTCTGCCCGAGCGTGTAGGAGTGCGGATCGAGCTTGACCTTGCGTCCGGGTTGGCGCCGACCCGGATTGGGCCCCGATCCCTTTCCCTTTCCATTCAGCACGAAGAGCGAGTCCGGCCGCGCCAATACCGCAGTGGGATACCACTCGACCGGTATCCGGGCCACCAACGAATCCACACCCGGCCCCCCGGCGAGATCGGACGTGGACGCGCTGAGCTCGAAGATGGCGGCGGCATTGTTGTCCGCCTCGGCCACGTAGAGTCGGCGTCCGTCCGGAGAGAGCGCGAGCGCATTGGGCGTCGCGCCTTCCGGGGGACCTTCCGACGCCGCATCGGTCAGCACTGCCATCACGGTGTCGCGACGCGTATCCACCACGGCGATTTGGTCGAAACTTGCCCGCGCCACGAACAAACGTGTGCCGGTTCGATTGAGGGCCATGGCCGAGGGATGGCGACCCACTGGAATGCGTGACCATTCACGAAGAACGCCTTCCACGGGAAGTAGGGTCGTCACCCACGCTCCTCCCCACGCGGATACGTACACCCGCCCTTCGGGCCCGACCACGACGCCGTACGGATAGGGGCCGGTGGGAAAGCGCTGGGTAATCGTCCCCGTCGCCACATCCACCACCGCCAAGGAATCCGTAAGGTTCAACGCGACGTAAAGACGCAAGCCATCCGGCGACATGGCAAGACCGCCCGGATATCCCCCCCTGTCCAATCGAAGACTGTCGGCGAGTGACGCCGTGTCGGCCGCCCACGTGTAGCGATACACGGCATCTTGATTTCCTCCGGAAACGTAGAGATTGCGACCGTCCGGCGCGAACACGAGGCCCAGGAATGCGGCGGGCTGGTTCAACGTCTGCAGAACCTGGCGCCGGGCTGGATCGACGACCTGGATACCTTGTTCCCGAAACCCGCAATTAAGCACGACGACGCGGTTCGAATCGGGGCTTTGAATCATGGCCAACGGCATGGAGCCGAGGAGGATCGAGACGCCGGCGGGATCGAGACGGGCCCCGGTGGGAATACGGTGCTCATCCTTGGGCGATCGGGAGCATCCGAAGAGGACTAGGGCGAAGATCGTTAGGGCGAAAGGTATACTGCCGCCTCGCCGTTGCATGCGCTGCCTCTTTTCATAAGGGAAGGAATCCAAATGGACGCGGTGCTGTTGGTCAAGGCGCTCATCATGGGAATCGTGGAAGGACTGACCGAGTTCCTCCCGATTTCCAGTACCGGGCATTTGATCCTGGCCGGTGATCTTCTCAAATTCCTGGAAAAAGATCAGCGTGATCTATTCGAGGTCTTCATCCAGCTCGGAGCCATCCTGGCCGTGGTTTGGGAGTATCGCCACAAGCTCATCCACGTCCTCACCGGATTGCGAGGCGACGCGGTGGCTCGCGGGCTGTTCTTGAACGTGATGATTGCGTTTGTTCCGGCAGCGGTGCTCGGGGTGATCCTGGGAGATGCCATTAAGGCACGGCTCTTTGCCCCGATCCCGGTCGCGATCGCGTTCATCGCCGGCGGGCTGGTCATCCTGTGGGCGGAGCGGCGGCAGCACGTGGTTCGCGTGGCCGAAGCCGAGGGGATGAGCCGCATGGACGCGCTCAAGGTGGGATTGGCCCAGTGCCTCGCGCTGGTTCCAGGCACGTCTCGCGCCGGAGCCAGCATCATTGGCGGCTTGCTGTTCGGCCTGTCGCGGAAGGCGGCGACCGAGTTCTCGTTCTTTCTGGCCATTCCCACCCTGGGCGCGGCGTCCCTTTACGATCTCTACAAGCACCGGAGTCTCCTCGAAGCGCATCTCACCGGGCTCTTGATCGCGGGATTCGTGATGTCCTTTGTTTGCGCGCTTCTAGCGGTGCGAGCCTTGCTCCGCTATATCTCCCGCCACGATTTCACGGTCTTCGCCTGGTACCGCATCGCTTTCGGAGCGCTCGTACTCTTGACCGCGTATCTGGGGATCGTGAGCTGGTCCCGTTGAGCGTTCAATTGATGGCAGTCAGCACCGTTCTTTCTTCGTGGCTTCCGCGTCCACCGATTTCCATGACCATGCCCACGCCGGATACGTAAAACTTGAAATCGCGCGGGCCGGATTCGACCAGGCTCCATTCCGCGGTTTGAAGTGCGTTGTCCCAAGTGCCGTAGTCGATGTCCACGGTGGCGTGCAGTGACAGCACTTTGGCCATGTCCTCGGCGACTCCAGGAGAATCTTCCTGCTTGTAACGCTGGCCCACTTCGGGGTCGGCGAGCATGATGATGCCGGGATTCCCGTTGACTCCCGCTCTCCACGAACCTTCCGTGCTGATCAGCTGGCCGCCCGAATATACCTTCGTATCCTCACCGAAATACCATACGTTGCCGTCCTCGTCCTGGGCCATCCAGTCGAAGGTGTCTTCGGTCCGTTCACCGTTCAAGAAGACCTGGTCGTGCACGACTGTCACCACCACGCCCACGATCGTCTCGGTTGAATCCGTGATCCGGACCGTGTTGATTTCTGTTCCGGCATCGGTCTCGGTCCGGTAGGTGAACGTTCGCCCCGGGGCGAAGTTCATGTACGGGTTGGTGATCTGGGGCGCGAAATGCCCCGACCCGGGGAAGGGGGGAATTTCCTGGGCGGCGGCCGGGCTCACCGGCGCCCGATCGGCCAGCGTGGCGTCGGATTGACAGCCGGTGGCGAGCGGAACGATGGCCAGGGCCAGACCGAGAATCATCGAGAGTGGAACGTGTTTTCGCATCATCTTCCTCCTTGCCGCGGGGTGAAAGAAAGGTTAGCCGCGGCGATCTATCACTACTCTAGAAATCCTACCTGACCGGAACCTGTCCATGACATGACGGTTTGGCAATGTGCCCCGCCATCGTGGACAAAAGGGGGCCAATTTTCATAGATTTGAGTCAATGCGACTTTTGCTGGTCGAGGATGACCGCACGATCGCTTCCTATGTCTCCAAGGGCTTCAAGGAAGCGGGCTTCGCGGTCGTGCACGCCGCCGACGGCCCGAGCGGGCTGGAGTTGGCTTTGGGTGAATCCTTCGATGCCGCGGTCATCGACATCATGCTGCCGGGGCTCGACGGGCTCTCGATCATCGATGAGATGCGACGCCGCCAGATCCACCTTCCCGTGATCATCCTGAGCGCCAAGCGATCGGTGGGCGATCGCGTCGAAGGGTTGCACAAAGGAGGCGACGACTACCTCACCAAGCCCTTTGCCTTCTCGGAGCTGTTGGCCCGGGTCGAAGCGATCATGCGCCGAGCGACGGCGTCTCCGGAAACCACCACCCTACGGGTGGCGGATCTCGACATCGACCTTCTTGCCCGAACCGTGACCCGGGCCGGCCAGCGCATCGATCTTCAGCCACGAGAATTTGGGTTGCTCGAGTTTCTGGCCCGGAATGCCGGCCGCGTCGTTTCGCGAACCATGATCATGGAGCACGTCTGGGATTATCACTTCGACCCTCAGACGAACGTCGTCGAATCGCGGATCTGTCGCCTGCGGGACAAGATCGACAAAGGTTTCGAGCGGCCGCTCATCCATACCGTTCGCGGAGTGGGTTATGTTCTCAAATCTCTACCCTGATCTCCGGCGGCCGCTCGCCCTTCGGCTCACCCTGTGGTACGCGGGCATCTTCGCCGTGTCTTCGGCGCTCGCCTTTGGCGTGCTCTATTTCATATTCGTGTCGGTCGTGCGCGCGCGGACCGATGACGACCTCGAGGAAGACATCCAGGAATTTGCTTCGTTCATGCAGCACGACGGCCTGGAGCGTGTCCGTTCAGAAATCGCGGTGGAAACGTCGGGCAATCCCGGCGATTCCGGCTACCAACTCTGGACGGGAGAGGGGCGCCTTCTGGCCGCCGGCCGAACCGGTCCCGCGTCCGCTCCCGCCGAAGGCGACGAACCGTTTCTGGCCACCCTGGGACGCTCGCCTCGAGTGCGGTGGATCGAAGGGGCCATCGCGCCGGGTTACGTGATGCGGATCGGCCAATCGCTCGAGGACGACGATGCCTTCATCGCAGATTTTCGAAACGGATTCCTGCTCACCCTGGCCGCCATCGTCCTGCTCGGGGCTCCGGTGGGATGGTTCCTGGCCCGGCGGGCCTTGCGGCCCATCGAAGCGCTGACCCGGACCGCGGTCGAGATCGCGGACGGGGCCTTGGAACGGCGTGTGCCGGTGGGAGAGGGAGGGGACGAGCTGGCTCTCTTGGCCCGCGCCTTCAACGCCATGCTCGACCGCATCCAGGCCCTCATCGAGGCGATGCGGGAGATGACGGACAACATGGCCCACGATCTCCGCAATCCGGTCGCCCGCATACGCGCCTCTTCGGAAATGACGCTCGCCGGCGGCGAATCCACGGCCGGGAGCACGCTCGAAGAGTGCGATCGCCTGATGGACATCATTGACACTACGCTCGACATCGCGGAAGCGGAGTCAGGTGCAGCCCGACTCAACATGACTCCGCTCGACCTCTCGAAGCTCGTTCTCGACGCGTGCGACATCTTCAAGACGGCCGCCGAGGACCACGAGATCCTGTTGACCGCTCACGTTCCGGACGCGTGTTCGCTCTCCGGAGACCAGCACCGGTTGCAGCGCGTGCTGGCGAATTTGATCGACAACGCCATCAAGTACACGCCGGCGGGAGGGCACATCCGCATCGCGCTCGAGGACGACGGTCCGCGCGTGAGGCTCTCGGTTCAGGATACCGGTCCGGGGATTGACGCCGAAGACCTGCCGCATATCTTTCAGCGATTCTATCGGGGAGATCGCAGCCGTTCCGGTAACGGCAACGGTCTGGGACTCAGCTTGGCCCTGGCGTTTGCCCGGGCGCACGGCGGCGACCTCACCGCCCAAAGCACTCCGGGAGAAGGGAGCACGTTCACGATCGTGCTTCCGCGCGCGCGTTGAATGCGCGCGATCGCTCTTTGCCTCGCCGCATGCCTCTTGAACGCAATCCCCCCGGCTTCTGCGGATGAAGACACGGGCGAGCCAAAAGCCCGCATCTACACGACCCGCGAGGAGCGTAGAGAGGCGGGCGAAGATCATCATGTTCTTTCCTGGCTGACTTTGTCCGATCTCTTCGAAGTCGAAGCCGGCCGGCAGTGGATCGCATCCTCCGATCCTTTTCCGGACACGCGCGATCGAGACCTGACCTCGACCCTGGAGTTCGGGGTTCTTGCCGCCCCGGCCACATGGATGAAGGCCGAGGCCATTTTCGAGCTCGAGCATCAGTTCGAGGGCGAGGCGCCGGTAGGAACGCTCGATGAAGGAACGGTGTCGCTTCTTTATCGCGGTTTCGAGCTGGAGGGGGGGCGCGTTTACGTGCCCTTCGGGGAATACTTCAGTCACTTTGCGAGCGGGCCGCTCCTGGAATTCGGGGAGACCCGGGGAGATGGCGCCGATCTTTCCTTCAACCCCGATGAGCGCCTCGACGTCTCCGTGTTTGCGTACAATGGCCCCGCCGAACCCGAGAGTGGATCGCAGATGGACTGGGGATGTGCCTTGGCCGGCTCGCCGCTCGACGAATGGAAGATGGGCGTTAGTTACATTTCGGATCTCGCCGATGCCAAAGATCATTTGCTCGCGGATTTCGGGAATCGATACGCCTCGCGCGTCGATGGGCTGAGCGCCTACAGCATTCTTGGAGCGGGCCGGTTCGAGATCACGGCGGAGCTGGTTCAGGCCTTGAACGTGTTCAAGGAGCTTCCGGGCGATCGCAACCAACCCTTCGCCTGGAACGTGGAGGTTGCGTTCTTTCCTCGCGGGCCCATCGATGCGGCGTTCCGGGTCGAGGGAAGTCGCGAGCTCGTCGATGCGCCGCGCCTCCAACTGGGGGCCGCTTTGTCCTGGCGACCCATTCGTCAGGCCAGTCTCACCCTGGAGTACCTGCACGGGGATTACTCGGCGGATATGAACGAACGCGAGGCCGCGGGCCGTCTCGGCCTTCTGGCCAGCTTCATACTCTGATCATCGCCGCCGCGTTTTCTTGGTGGCTTTTCTGGCCGTCTTCTCCCCAACTTTTCTTTTCGGGCGAGCCGCTTTCTTCGTCGCTCCAGACTTTTTTGATGTTCGCGTCACCCGCCGGCGGGAGCCCGTGCGCGCCGGCATACTCCTGGGGCGTTCGTGACGCGGCTCGTAAACATGGAGTGCTCCGCCTCCGGGCAAGGTGAGCTGTGTGATCACGCCCCATCCTCGGTCTTGGGCATCGCTGCAATCGATGTTGCGCCGCCGCATGTTGGCGATGAAGCCTTCGGCATCATCGACCATGAAGAAAAACTCATGTTCTCCGTTCGCCTCGGCCGGGTGAATCGCAACTTCGGAGGGCGGAAGCCCGAAAATGAGCCACCCGTCTCCAACGTCCACGTGGGTGAGCTTCAGGATGTCGCGCAAGAACGCACGATCCGCCTCCGGGTCGGTGCTGTAGATGATCGAGTGGGCGCCGATGAGCATGGTTGATTTCCTCCTGGATGTCTCTAGTCGCTTACCTTCCGCCGCATCCGCCAAGAGTCCTGGGCCGAGAAGGTGCTGATGATAGCGGCCACCGGATGGGGGCAGGAAGAGGATCGCCGTCGCGCGGAAGAGTGCGGATTCGACGGGCATCTGGTAAAACCGGTCGACGCCGAGGATTTGAGCCGTCTCATCAGAACTCTGTCCGGACGGAAAGAGGGCTGATACAGTCCTTCCGTGTTCTCTCGGATCGCCCTCCTCCTCTGGTTAGCGTTTGGGCCGGCGAGCCAAAGCGCAAGCGCTGAGCCCGCCCCGGCCGACACTTTCCTGCATCAGTACGCAGCCACGTTTCGTTTCCGCCTCGGCCGGCCGACCTCCATTTCGCTCTCGCCCAATGGAGACGCGGTCTATTACTTGCGTTCGGGGCCCCGGGACTTCGTCCAGAACCTCTATCGCTTCGACACGCAGAGCGGCGAGGAAACGGAGCTTCTCACCGCCAACGACCTGCTTCAGGGTATCCACGAAAATCTGAGCGTGGCCGAACGGGCGCGCCGGGAACGGATGCGCTTGCCGGCCCGCGGCATCGCCGCCTACGAGCTGTCCCACGACGGGGAGCGCATGCTCGTTCCGCTTTCGGGACGTGTGTTTGTCTACGAGCCCACGGGTCGCGCCGTCCGAGAACTCACCTCCGCGGCCGGCGCCATCGATCCCCATTTGTCGTTCGACGCCGGCCGCGTTGCGTTCACGCGCGACGGGGACTTGTGGGTGGTTGAGATCGCCACCGACAAGGCGCGAAGGTTGACGCAGCACGAGAAGCCAGAGGTGTCGTGGGGCGATGCGGAGTTCGTCGCCCAGGAAGAAATGGGGCGTTTCAGTGGGTTCTGGTGGTCGCCGGACGGCAAGATGATCGCGTGCCAGCGCACCGACGTTTCGGGGGTTGAGACATTCCATATTGCCGATCCCGCACACCCCGAAGATCCACCACAGAGCTGGCCCTACCCGCGACCGGGAAAGGCCAACGCCGAGGTGCGGCTTTTCTCGATTCCGGTCTCCGGCGGGAAACCAAAGGAGATTGAGTGGGACCGGACCCGCTTTCCCTATCTTGCCCGCGTGGTTTGGGAGGATGGACCGCTCACGTTGCTGGTTCAGAACCGGGAGCAGACCGAGGAGCAGCTTTTGGCTGTGAGTGCTGAAAATGGATATGGGCGCGTGCTTCTCACGGAACGGGACGATGCCTGGCTCAACATCGATGAGACCATGCCGGCGTGGCTCGAGGACGGGAGCGGTTTTCTGTGGACGAGCGAGCGCGATGGGGCGCCATGTCTGGAGTTTCACTCGCCCGACGGGGCGTTTAAGCGACAATTGACTACGCCCGAACTCGGCTATCGGCGCCTTTTCGACGTAGATCCGGGCAGAGGCGTCGCATGGGTGGAGGGAGGCGAGATATGGACCCAGAATCCAACTCGAACCAACGTATATCGAGTATCACTGGGTGGCGGAAACGCTGAAGTCAACGGCGATCCCGGCCTTCACGGGGCCGTATTCTCGAAGAACCATGTTATCTGGGTGCACACCTTCGACGGCCTGAAGGGAGAACGCCGCCAGACCGTGACTCGAATCGGCTCCGAACATGACCCGGACGGCACCGTACTTGGAGAACTGCCATCGAGAGCGGAACGCCCGCCCTGGATTCCCCGCGTCGAGTTCACCACCGCCGACGACTCGTTACAATTTCACGCCGCCATCATCCGACCCCGACGCTTCAACCCCGGCCTTCGTTATCCCGTATTGGTCGAGGTCTACGGCGGCCCGACCGCGCAAATGGTGCAAGAAAGCGCCAACCGGTATTTGCTCGAACAATGGTTTGCCGATCAAGGGTTCATCGTGGTCACCCTGGATGGACGCGGCACGCCGAATCGCGGGCGGGCGTGGGAGCGCGCTTTACGCGGCAGCTATGTCGACGTGCCTCTAACCGATCAGGTTGCGGGGCTCAAGGCTCTGGGAAGGCGATATCCCGAGCTGGATCTGGAACGCACCGGGATTTTCGGCTGGTCGTACGGGGGATACATGTCCGCCATGGCCGTCATGCGACGGCCCGATGTATACAAAGCCGCGGTCGCGGGAGCCCCGGTCACCAACTGGCTCGATTACGACACGCACTACACCGAACGCTACATCGGCCTCCCGCAGGCGCATCCGGAAGCTTACGAAGAGAGCTCGGTTCTAACGAGTGCGCCGCAACTTTCACGGCCCCTCCTCATCATCCATGGCACCGACGACGACAACGTGTACTTCACCCACAGCATCCAGCTCACCAACGCGCTCTACCGGGCGGGGAAACCCTTTGAGTTCCTGCCTCTGGTCGGGTTCACGCACATGGTCACCGACCCTCTCATTACCGAGCGGCTCGAAACCCGCATCGCGAATTTTTTCCTGCGCGAGTTGGGAAGGCCGGAACGCCAAGCGACGAAGATCGGCAAGTCCGCGAAACGAAGATAAGGCAAAGGGAGGCATCCATTCATGGCCGTCATCGTCGGCATCGCCGGTAGTCTGCGGAAGGGCTCCTATAACGGCTTCTTGCTCAGGGCCGCCCAGGAGGTCCTCCCCGAGGGCTCCACGCTCGAAATCGCCTCGATCGCCGGGATTCCACTTTATGATTTCGATGTCGAGACCGTGGGCATTCCGGAGGCGGTGACGGCTTTGAAGGAAAGAATCGTGGCCGCGCAGGGGCTCTTGCTCGTCACGCCCGAGTACAATCAATCCATTCCGGGTGTGTTCAAGAACGCGATCGACTGGCTCACCCGTCCGTCCAAGGAGATCCCCCGGATCTTTGGCGGCCGGCCGGTCGCCATCATGGGCGCGTCGGGCGGTATTGGTGGAACGCGTATGTCCCAGGTGGGGTGGCTTCCCGTGATCCGAACCCTCGGCACGCGACCTTGGTTCGGGAGGCAACTCTATGTCGCCAACGCGGGGCAGGTGTTCGATGCGGAGGGCCGGCTCATCGACGACACGGTTCGCCGGCAGCTCACGCAATTCATGGCCGGCTTCGTCGAGTTCGTGAACCAAACCGCATGATCGGAACCACCATTTCCCACTACCGCATTTTGGAGTCGCTCGGCGGCGGGGGAATGGGAGAGGTGTTCTTGTCCGAGGACTTGCGGCTGCATCGGCCGGTGGCGCTCAAGCTCTTGCGTCAGCGTCCCGACGGGGAAGAGCGATCGCGGCTGCTCCGGGAAGCGCGCGCTGCCTCCGCCCTCAACCACCCTAATATCGCGGTCATCTATGACGTCGAGGAATCGGAGACTCCCGATGGCCGCGTGTATCTCTTGGCCATGGAGTACGTTCCGGGCCGCTCGCTCGCGGATGTCGCGGCCGAGGGCACCCTTTCCCTCGATCAGATCCTGGACTTGATGGAACAAATGGCGGATGCGCTGGCGGCTGCCCACGCAAAAGGCGTGGTGCACGGTGATCTCAAGCCCTCGAATCTAATGGTGGTCCAGGGCCGGATGAAGGTGCTCGACTTCGGGCTCGCCCGCATGGAGCCGCGCTTGGGCGCCGATGCGCTCACCTGGACGCGCGACACGCTTCCGGTGAGCGGCTTCGAGGGAACGCCGCCCTACATGTCGCCCGAGCAGGCGCTCGGAAAACCCCTCGACGCGCGCTCGGATATTTTTTCGCTGGGGGTGGTGTTTTACGAGCTTCTGGCCGGACGCCGACCCTGGACGGGGGACACCTTCGTTGCCCTGGCCGACGCGATCCTGCATCGCAATCCGCCGCCCATTCCCCAACGCTTCTCCGACGCGCGTGGGCCCGAAATCGAGCGATTGATCGCTCGGATGCTGCCCAAGGATCCGCACGCTCGCGTGCAGGATTTGCGCGAAGTTCGTTCCGAGCTGGGACGCCTGCGGTTTCGGGCACCGGCGGCGAGCACGGGCACGCTGACCGTGGCGATCGCGGGTTTCGCGAACATCACCCGCCGGGCCGAAGATGCCTGGCTCGGCACCGGCCTCACCGAAACCGTGACCACAGAGCTGCAAGAGATCGAGGGCCTGGAGGTGTGGGGGCGGGATCGATTGCGGGAAAGCCTGCAGCGCCTCGACGCCGACGCCGAGGAGCTCAAGGTCGAAGACGCGATCGAGCTCGGGCACATGACCGGCGCGCGCTGGGTTTTGGCGGGCGGCTTTCAACGGCAGGACGATCAAGTGCGCGTGACCGCGCGGGTCGTGGAAACGGAATCCGGCCACGTGGTGCGGGCGGTCAAGATGGACGGCCGGCTGGCCGCGATTTTCGAGCTTCAGGATCGCGTGGTGAGCGAGATCGCGACGGGCCTCCGGCGCACGGTGGTTGCGGCCAGTGAAGGCGATGACACACAAATCGTGGCCGCCTACGAGGCTATGGCCAAGGGCCTCCTCAATATTCGGGACGACAGCCATGAGTCGCTCGATCGCGCGATTCTCTTCTTCGAACGAGCGGTGGCCCTCGATCCCAACTACGTGCGGGCGCAAATCGAGCTGGGCGCGGCGTGGGAGCAGAAGGGGGAGTATCTCGCCGCTCCCGAGTATCACGAACGCGCCGACGCTATTCTTCGGCGCGCGCTCGAGGCCCGGCCCCGGATCCCGCGCATCTGGCGAGAGCTGGGGGTGAACCTGCTCGCCACGAATCGGGTCGATGAGGCGATGGAATGCTTGCGGCAGGCCCAGGTCCTGGCTCCCGAGGACTTCCGTATTCTGGCCGGGTTGGCTCGCGCCTACTTCATCGGCAAAGCCGACTTCAAGGCCGCCTCCGAGCTCTTCTCGCAAGCGGTGGAGCGCAATCCCGAAGCCGGTTGGTACCTCATGCAGCTCGCCCATTGCTACGCACTTCTCAGGGACTTCGCCAAGGGTGAGCCGGCGTCGCGGCGCGCGATCGATTTGCAGGAAGCGTTCGTTTCCGGGCAACAAGGGGTGCAGGTCGTTGGCGCGTACATGCGATTGGGACATCTTTTGGCGTTGCAGGGGCGATACGCCGAAGCCAGCGAGGCCTTCGTGAGCGAGCTGACGTTCGTGGAGCGGGTGAACCACGCCCTTCGTTCGCGGATTCGGGTGGAGCTTTCCATGCGATGGGGTGTTGCTCTCTTGGCGCTGGGTAACAAAGAACGGGCAGAGACCGTGCTTACTTCGGGGCTCTTGACCTTCACCGAGCGCCTGGCGTTGGGCGCCGACGAGCCGTTCAGCCGTTACTATGCCGCCGGCATTCATGCCCTTCGGGGGGATATGGACGAGGCGCTCAAGTTTCTGGAGAGCGCGGCGGCCGGCCGTCCGGCCTTCGTGCTGGCGCGAGCCCGCATCGAGCCGGAGTGGGATTCACTCCGGTCCCATCCGCGCTTTCAACAATTGATCAGCGGAAGCACCTAGGCTTGCTGCGCCTGGCGGTGTGACCCGGAACTTGCGCTAGAATTGTGGCATGAGCGAAACCATCGTCTACCCGGACACCCTGTCCGACATGCTCCAGCGTCTTCGGGAACGGCTCTCCGGGGTCGTGCCCGATTTCGAGCTCCGGCGCAAGGCGGAAATCGCGATCGAAGTGAACCGCCTGAAGCGCGAGAAGCAAGCGATCATTCTCGGCCACAATTACATGGAACCGGTGCTCTATCACTCCGTTCCGGATGTAACCGGGGACTCGCTCTACTTGAGTCGCATGGCCGCCAAGGCAGACGCGCGGATCATCGTGTTTTGTGGCGTCCGCTTCATGGCCGAAACGGCCAAGATCCTGAACCCATCGCGGAAGGTATTGCTGCCCAGCCCCAAGGGGGGATGCTCGCTTGCCGCCAGCATCACCGCCGAGGACGTGCGTCGCCTCAAGGCCCGCTATCCCGGCGTGCCGGTGGTGACGTACGTCAACACCTACGCCGACGTGAAAGCGGAATCGGATTACTGCGTCACCTCGAGCAATGCCGAAGCCATGGTGCGCCATCTTCGCGAACTGGGCCACAAACGAGTCATCTTTCTGCCCGACGAATACCTGGGGGGAAATGTGGCCCGCGAGCTGGGGATGGGCCTGATCGTCGATGGCGCGTCATCGAATGGGGCGAAACACGGAGCGCCCGACGATCCCCAGCAGGTCGAGTCGGCGATCATCGGGTGGGGCGGCCGGTGCGAGGTGCACGAGAAATTCACGGTCGAGGACATCCGGAGCGTGCGGCAGCAGTTCCCCGACGTCGTGGTCCTGGCCCATCCGGAATGCAGTCCCGACGTCGTCGCCGCAGCGGATTTTTCCGGTAGCACCACGGCCATGATTCGTTATGTCGAAAAAATGAAGGGCGGCCGTTATTTGCTTCTTACCGAATGCAGCATGGGAGATAACATCGCTGCCCGCAATCCACAACGCGAGATGCTTCGCCTGTGCACCGTCCGTTGTCCGCATATGAACGAAATTACTCTGGAAGATACCTTGGAATCGCTGCGTAAAGAGCAATACGAGATCACGGTTCCGGAAGAAATAGCGGTGAAAGCCCGAGTTGCCCTCAATCGCATGTTGGAGATAGGCTGAGCTGGAGCACCGCTGGCGTTTACATCATCGGAGTAATCCCCATGGACCAAGATGATCGGATCGAAATCATTCAAGGCGACATTACTCAAGTTAAAGTGGATGCCGTCGTGAACGCCGCCAACACCACGTTGCAAGGAGGTGGCGGAGTGGACGGAGCGATCCATGCCGCCGCCGGTCCCCGCCTCCTGGAGGAATGCATGGCCCTGGGCGGTTGCGAGGTCGGCAAGGCCAAGCTAACTCAGGGCTACGCGCTTCCGGCCAAGGTCGTCATTCACACCGTCGGCCCGTACTGGATGGGCGGGGAGAAAAGAGAGCGGCAGCTTCTGGCCTCCTGCTATCGCGAATGCTTGAGCATCGCGTCCCTGCATGGAATGAAGACGGTCGCGTTTCCCGCCATCAGCTGCGGAGCGTACCGGTTTCCGGCGGAGGAAGCGGCGTTGGTGGCCATGAAGACCGTTCTCGATTTCCTGCAGTCCGACGACAGCATCGAGAAGGTTTGGTTCGTGTGTCGTGAGGACGCGATGTATCGCGCGTTTTCGGACGCGCTCGCCGATGTCGTGCCGGCCGGAACCGGAGACGGCACCGGCTAAACCTACCAATACCTCTCGTAATGCACGTTGTAGGGCGGATGTCCGAGATCGGCATTGAACCCTCGCTCCTCCAAGAGCTCGACCATGCCCACCGCGTCCGGATATTGACGCCGGCCGGCTAAGAAGCGCGGGGGGCCGATCATCCCCGGATTGCCGCACAAGTAAACGTGCACGCGCGCGGGGTCGAGGGAAAAGCCCGCCATGCCCTCGATCAATCCATCCTTCACGAAGTCCTGAAGGTGGAGCCGCGCGCCGCCGTCTTCGCGTGTGACGAGAGCGGCGTAGCGATAGTTCGGGAAGAGCTCGGCCAGACGGCGATGTACGGTGTCATAGGCCAAATCATCGCGATGACGCACGGAAACGATCGACGCGATCCGGCCCGTGTGTCCGCGTCGCAAGAGATCCCAGATCATGTGATTGTGCGGCGCTTCCCCGGTTCCGGTGGCGAGGAAGAGCACGTCCGTGTCCGAGCCCACGCCGTCCAGGGTGTACTCGCCCATGGGACGATCGGACAAGAACAACCGCCCGCCCGATCTCAAGCAGAACAATCGGCCGGTCAAGTTGGGGACGCGCTGGGCTCGCTCTTCGGAGGGCAGCACCAGGGAGAGGAAGAACTCGAAACCGTCCCATTCGCCCGGACGAGCCAGCCGGGCATGATCCGAGCTCAGAATGGGGGAGCTGAGCGAGTAGGCGCGCCGCACCAAGGCATCGGGGGCCAACCGGCGCACGTTTCCGGATTCCGCGCCCTCCTGGACCGGCTCCCATACCCCCAGACCCAGCTCGAGCCACTGTCCGGGTTTGGGCGCGGGAACCGGCGCGTCGGGTAGAACGCGAATCACCATCACCGTTCCGTGATGCATGCGCTCGCCGACGATGGTGGCGTTGTAGTGACGGCGTCGCAGCGTGTCGAGATCTAAAAGTTGAGGTGGCGAGGTCATGACGACACTGGCTCGAGCTCGAGCACGACCGGGGCATGATCCGACGGCCGCTCCATGCCCCGTACTTCGCGATCCACCCATATTTCCTGCACGCGAGACGCGAGAGGAGCCGAGATGAGGAAGTGATCGAGACGCAATCCCCAATTCCGGCGGAAACCGCTCAGGCGATAGTCCCACCAGGTGTAAAAGCCGCTTTCTTCCGTCTTCACTCGCACCGCGTCGTGAAGGCCCCACCCCAAAAAGGCGCGGAACTTCTCTCGTTCCGGTTCGCTGCAGAGAATCTTGCCCCGCCACCGCTTGGGATCATGGACGTCCCGATCCTCGGGGGCGATGTTGAAATCGCCGCAAATGAGGAGCGGCTCTTCGGGGCGGTGCCGCTCGTTCAGGATGCGGAGGAAGTGATCCAGCCATTCGAGCTTGGCCACGTATTTCGCCGACTGGGTGCTCTGTCCGTTCGGTACGTAAACGCTCATGATGCGAATGCCCCCGATGGTGGCCCCGATCACGCGTTTCTGGGCATCGTCGAGATCGCCGAACCCACGCACGACCTGCTCCAGGGGTCCACGTGAAATGATCGCCACGCCGTTATAGGCCTTTTGCCCGTGCGTTTCGATGGTGTAGCCCATCGATTCGATTTCCATCCGGGGGAACGCCTCGTCGGGAATCTTGGTCTCCTGAAGGCAGAGGACATCAGGGCGATGCTTGTCCAGCCATCCCAGAAGGTGGGTGAGCCGCATACGCACCGAATTGACGTTCCAGGTGACAATGCGCATACGACTACGCCTGGCGCAGGACGCTCAAGAACCGATCGATGTCGTCCTCGGTGTTGTAGATATGAGGCGATACGCGAATGCCGTCGTCGCGGAGGCTGGTGCGGAAGTTGGCTGCGCGCAAACGCTCGTAAGCCTGGCGCACGGCGCCGACATCGTCGGCCTCGAGGCTGAGGATGGGCCCGGCCAGCCGAGATGGGCTCGCGCGCCGGCGGAAGGGGCGGGGAAGCTCCTCCTCCAGGTGGCCGAGGAGGCGAGTGATGTGCGCGTGCACCGCCGCTACGCCGACCTCGGCCAGAAACTCCGCGCTCCGGATGAGTCCGGCTCGATTCAAGAAGGATGCGGTCTCGGGCTCGTCGAAGCGGCGCGAGGTCGTTACCCATTTGTAGTCGTCTCGCGGGAGCGCGTTGTAATCCTCGGCCCCTTGCGCGGCAGTCCAGGTGATGTATGCCGGAGCGATGCGATCGAACCAGTTCGAATCGAGATAGGCGAAGCCGGACCCGTAAGGACCGAGCATCCACTTGTAACCGCCCACCGTGACCAGCGAGAGCCCCCAGGCCTTGGCGTCGAGGGGCAAGGCACCCACGGCCTGCGTGGCGTCCACCGCCAGAAAAATGTCGCGACGCGCGCACGCTTCGCCCAGGCGTTCCAGGTCGATGATCTCGCCGCTTCCGAAATCAACCCAGCTCACCGAAACGATGCGAGTGCGTTCGGTGATTGCGCTCAGGATGTCCTCCGTGGTCACGGCCGGTTTCCGTCCGCGCACGCGACGGCAGGTCCCATTGGCCCGGCGTGCGGCTTCCGCCCACACGTATACGTTGGATGGAAAATCGGTGGCGGAGACGATGACCTCGTCCCCCGATTTCCACGGAAATCCCAGCGCCGCTACCGCCATACCGTGTGACGAGCCGCTCCCGACCACGATCTCCTCCGGCCGCGCGCCGACGAACGGTGCGGTGACCTCGCGAACTCGGTTGGGAAACTCGAAGGCAAAACTGTCCTTCACCCGGTTGGGAAACGCCTGCAGTGGCATTACCTCGCGAATCGCGGCCAGGGTGACTCGAGGCAAGGGACCGATGTAGGCGCAATTGAGATACGTGACGCCGTCGAAATCCTCGAAGTGCCGAGCTCCGTTTTCGATCATGCCTTTCCGTGCTTTTTCATCATTCTAGAGATGGCGCGACCTGGAAGTTTGTTCTCAGCTTTTACCATGTTTCTTCATGATCTCGGTCCACGTAGCGGAATCCAGCTCCTCCGAATCCTCGATGAGGAGATCCGGAATCCCGTCCTCGATGCGATAGCGGCGGCGCGTGTCCTTGTCCGTGGAAACAAGCGTGTTCCCATCCAGCACGAGCGGGGCCTTGGAAAGAGGACATACGAGAATCTCGAGCAATTCCTTGCTGATCGACACAAAGACTCCTTCGCGTTCGGACAGGCCGGGGATGCGGGGAACGGAAAAGTTTAGCCCAGGGCCGCCGGGGTTGCGACTCTAGAAAATTGGGTTCTGAACTCTAGAAAAACGGCCCAAACGGCGCCGGCAATGGCGCGCGGCGAGGGGCTAAACGGCTCCGGCAATGGCGCGTTTGCGAGAGGTCTTTCGCGCCGTGGCTCCGGCGGCGGCTTTCTTCTTCGTCCCCACTTTGCGCTTGGGGCGGGTGACCGGACCGCGGGCCTTACGCTCCTCGATCAACCGCACCGCCTCCTCGATTGTGACCGCCATGGGGTCGGAGCCCCGGGGAACCGATGCGTTGGTCGTGCCGTCGGTGACGTAGGGGCCGAATCGTCCGTCCATGAGCTTCACTTGCGCGCCGCCCAAAGCCGGGGCTTCTCCGAGTACCTTCAAGGGTTCAGAGCCGCGACGCCGGCGCTCCTTGGGTTTGGCGAGAAGGGCAAGCGCTTCATCTCGCGTGAGCGTGAAGAGGTCCGCGGGGCGCGACAGGCTTCGCGTATCCTCGCCCCGGCGCAAGTAGGGACCGAATCGCCCCTGGGCGACCGCGATCTCGACGCCGTTTTCATCCGCGCCGACGACACGAGGCAGGCTCAAGAGCCGAAGCGCGGTTTCGAGATCCATGGTTGGGGGAGTCATCCCGGGGAGCAAAGACTGTGTCTTGGGTTTCTTCTTGCCTTCCGCCTCGCCGAGCTGCACGTAGGGACCAAACCGTCCGTCGCGAACGGTGACGGTTTCTCCGGTCTCGGGATCCTGACCCAGCTCGCGCGGGCCGTTGGAGGTCGACAGGAGCTCGATCGCCTTGGCCAGGTTGAGCTCGTCCGGCGCGGTACCGTCGGGAACGGGCGCGGTGTCATCCCCCCGCGAGAGGTAAGGACCGTAGCGACCGATGCGAATTGCCACGTCGTGGCCGCGTGCGTCCTTACCCAGCGGGATGGTGCAGATGTCGCGGGGATCGATGATCTCCGCGTTTTCATCGAGCTGCGGGCGAAGGCCCTTCTGGCCGTTTCCGAAATAAAAGCCTTTGAGATAGGGCAGCGACTCGGCCTCGCCCCGGGAAATCGCGTCGAGGTCGTCTTCCATGCGCGCGGTGAAATTCATGTCCACGAGCTCGGCAAAGAAGCGTTCGAGCAAATTCACCACGGCGAACGCGACGAAGCTGGGCACGAGCGCGGTGCCACGCTTGAACGTGTATTCCCGCCGCTCGATCGTGTCGAGAATGCTGGCATACGTGCTCGGCCGGCCGATGCCTCGCGCTTCCAATTCCTTGACCAGGCTCGCTTCGGTGAATCGCGCCGGAGGCTGCGTGCGATGTTCCTTGGCTTCCAGGCTGGTGCAGGAAACGCGGTCGCCTTCCTTCATGGCCGGCAGGAGCACGTCCTTTTCCGCCAGCTCGGCCTCGGGATTGTCGGAGCCTTCCACGTACACGCGCAAGAATCCCGGGAAATCGATCACCTTGCCGGTAGCTTGAAACACCGCGTCCCCGGATTCCAAGGACACCGTCATCCGGCGCCCGCGCGCGACCGCCATTTGGCTGGCCAGGGTGCGCATCCAGATGAGCTCGTAAAGACGCATCGCGTCCGGCTCGAGCTCCTTTTGCAGATCCGAGGGGGTCTGAAACTGCTCTCCGGCCGGCCGAATGGCTTCGTGCGCTTCCTGGGCGTTCTTCACCCGAGTCTGATACTGCCGCGGCTGGTCGGAAAGATAGTTGTCGCCGTAGAGCTCCTTCACTTGCTGGCGTGACGCCTTGAGCGCTTGATCCGATAGCGTCGTCGAATCGGTACGCATGTAAGTGATGTGCCCGTTTTCGTAGAGCCGCTGCGCGATCTGCATGGTGCGGCGGGCGGAGAAACGAAGCTTGCGAAGCCCTTCCTGTTGCAGCGTGCTCGTGGTGAAGGGCGGCGGAGGCGACTGGTTGAAATCCTTGGTCTCGGTCGCGGTCACCGTCCAGGGCGTTTTGGCCAACGTTTCGGCCAGCGAGCCCGCGCGCTTCCCATCCAGGAGCACCGCGCCACCATTGGTGAACTCGCCCGTGTCGGGATTGAAATCCTTCCCGGTGGCGAGTCGTTTCCCCCCCAGGGTGGCCAATCGAGCTGGGAATTCCGTGCCTTCCCCCGTCTGGAAGAAGCCCTCGAGGTCCCAGTAAATGCTCTCCACGAAACGCATGCGCGCGCGCTCGCGATCCACCAAAATGCGTATGGCCACGCTTTGCACCCGTCCCGCCGAAAGACGCGGCCGGATTTTCTTCCAAAGCAGGGGAGAGATCTCATACCCGTACAGACGATCCAGGATGCGGCGAGCTTCCTGGGCCGAGACCAGGCGCTCGTCGATCGGACGGGGATGGCTCAGCGAGTCACGGATGGCTTCACGGGTGATCTCGTGGAACACGAGTCGGTGAAACGGCACTTTGGGTTTAAGGAGCTGAACGAGGTGCCAGGCAATGGCCTCTCCCTCGCGGTCCTCGTCCGTGGCCAGGAGCAATTCGTCCGCTTCGGCCAGGATCTTCTTGAGCTCGCCTACTTTTTTCTTCTTGTCCGCCGGCACCACGTAGAGCGGCTCGAAATCGTTTTCCACATCCACCCCCAGCCGTGCCCAAGGCTCTTTTTTGAGGTGGGCGGGGATCTGGGCCGCGCTATCGGGGAGGTCGCGAATGTGACCAATGCTCGAATCCACCGTATAGCCCGGCCCCAGGAAGCGGGCGATCGTCCGGGCTTTGGCAGGCGACTCGACAATGACCAGGCGTTTCGACATTGAAATGGATCTCCAGGCCGGGCTAAGAAACCTCCCTCCCGACCAAGGGGAAGGATTGTATAGAAGATCGGCGGATCCTTGGCAAGCTAAACCGTAACTGTTTATGTCCTAATTACTTTAACCATAATGACTTAGACAAAATTATCCACAATTCCCCGGGGTAGGGCGGGTGAAAGCGCCCAAGAACCTACCCGGAAACCTCCCCTCCGCCCCCCCGGAGTACCCTTCCCATATCCCAGGCGCCTCGATATGAGATCGTAAGCGTAGCCCCATGGAGGATGAGCCAGACCCATGAGCGAGGAGTTGATCCGGGGAGGAGGGCCGCCCCGGCGGATCGTCTGCCTGACCGAGGAAACCACAGAAGTCCTCTATCGCATGGGGGAGGAGGGCCGGATCGTCGGTATTTCGGCGTTTACGGTTCGGCCGCCCGAGGCCCGGCGAGACAAGCCGGTGGTGTCCCAATTCGTGAAAGCGGATGTGGAAAAGATCGCGGCCCTGGAGCCGGATCTCGTACTTGGATTTTCCGACCTTCAGGCGGATATTTGCGCCGCTCTGATCCGGCTGGGGATCGAGGTCCACTGCTTCAATCAGCGGTCGGTGGGGGAGATCCTGGACGTCGTCCGCCGCCTGGGAGCCATGATCGGCGAACCGGAAAAAGGCAGGACTCTGGCTCTCGAGATGTCGGATGGGCTGGAGCGGATCGCCATGGCGGGGGCCCGATTCCCGTTTCGTCCCCGGGTGTACTTCGAGGAATGGCCGGATCCCCTGATCTCGGGCATCCGTTGGGTGAGCGAACTGATCGAGATCGCGGGCGGGGAGGATGTGTTTTCCGAACTTCGGGGGGCTCGTCTGGCTAAGGAGCGCACGCTCTCCGGACCCGAGGCGGTTCTGTCCCGCAACCCGGACGTCTACCTGGCTTCCTGGTGTGGTCGAAAGTTTCGACGGGATTATCTGGACAAACGCCCTGGCTGGACGGAAGCCGCCTTCATGAAACACGAACGGGTGTTTGAGATCGAGTCATCCACCATCTTGCAGCCCGGGCCGGGGGCGCTCACCGACGGCGTATTGGCCATCCATCGCATCCTGGCTCAAGTAAGCGGTGGGACTCCCGCTACGCTCACCCGATGAGTGACGTGCTTCAGGTCTTGATCTACCTCCAGGCGTTGCAGGACCAAATTTGCCAGGCCTTGAAAGCCCGGGAGCCCTTGGGACAGTTCAAGGAGGGCCCCTCCTTCGACGCCAAGCGGGGCACGTCGTCGACGCGAGTTCTGGACGGGGGAGCGGTCTTCGAGCGCGCCGCCGCGAACTTCACTCATTCCAAAGGCGCCGCCTTGCCGCCGGCCGCGTCGGTGCGTCATCCCGCTCTGGCCGGCCAGCCCTTCGAGGCGGTGTCTCTTTCCGTGATCGTCCACCCAAGAAACCCCTACGTGCCCACGACCCATCTCAACCTCCGTTTTTTCATCGCCAAGGAGCGGTGGTGGTTCGGTGGCGGAATGGACCTGACTCCGTACTACGGCTTCAAGGAAGACGCCGTGCATTGGCATCGCACGGCGCGAGACGCCTGCGCCTCCTTCGGAACCGACGTTTACCCTCGATTCAAGAAATGGTGCGACGAGTATTTTTTCTTGAAACACCGAGGGGAAGCGCGCGGCATCGGAGGGCTCTTTTTCGATGATCTGGCGGAGGGGGAGTTCTCCGACACCTTCGCGTTGGTGAGGAGCGTCGGGGATCATTTCCTGCCCGCCTACCTTCCCATCGTCGACCGGCGGAAGGGCCGTTCCTTCGGGGAGCGAGAGCGCGATTTCCAGCTCTACCGGCGAGGGCGTTACGTGGAGTTCAACTTGCTTCAAGACCGAGGAACCCTTTATGGCTTGCAATCGGGTCGACGGGTGGAATCGGTCTTGGCTTCATTACCGCCCTACGCAAAATGGGCGTATGACTGGTGTCCAGATGAAGGATCACCCGAGGCAGAACTATACGAGATCTACCTAAAGCCCACCGATTGGTTGGCCTTGGAGTCCGATTAAACGGTCCCGGCCCTTCTCGGGTGATGGACCGTATGACAGCACTCCTTTGCGGTAAGTTTTCTGCAATCCTTTACGGTCTCGCAGCTTAGGTGAAAGAGCGGTTCGAGATCGTTCGCCTACTGTCGGAAAACTTGTCGATTGTGGTCGGGGTTCTAATGCTAAGTTATTGGAATAACAAGTAGTTGGCTCATGGTACGAGTTCTGCATTGAAGAGGGCCGACAAATAATACTGTCTCGGGGTGTCCACAGTTAGCGCAATTGTCTACTGGGGTGTCCGCGGAGGCCAAAAATGAATAAGTATTTAGGCCCAATATTAGGGCTTACTCTGCTTTCCATTGTCGCTTGCCGCGACGCTCAGGCAACTGTTTCGACATATTTCGTGACCCTGTATGGCTCGATCGATGCCACCGGGTCCACGAGTATCCTGGGGCATGGGACGGTCTCGATCGACTCGGACGCATACCAGCTCAGCTGGTCGTTCGACGTCCCCGGCATCTCGGATCTCAAGGAAGCCAGCATCCGTAGCGGACCGCCCGGACTGAGCGGACCCCAGGTGGTTCGGCTTCGGAACGAGATGCACGGCTCGGGGCTTCGCGATACAGATCTATCCACGATCGTCCTGCACCCGAACGATTATTACGTGCTCCTGCGTCCTCGGATCACCACTACGAACCCCAACGTGCGCGCGTACCGGGGACTTCGCGGTCAGCTGGCTGAATCGACCGCGGTGCCGGAACCAACCACCCTCACCCTGTTGGG
>Ga0114129_10000999_pt1 | contig 36919 bp, 34 predicted proteins | sample RhiMetdeltSRZDD1_FD_80071 | JGI IMG/M metagenome (GOLD analysis project Ga0114129, IMG submission 80071) | Populus rhizosphere microbial communities from Tennessee, USA - Rhizosphere MetaG P. deltoides SRZDD1 (version 2) (version 2) | ecosystem: Host-associated > Plants > Roots > Rhizosphere >...
AACCCCACAATTCTAGAATCGTGTCACTAGGCTATCTCGGCTCTCCCGCTAGCCGACACCGCCGGGACCTGCGCACTCACATGATCCCCGTGCCTAGAACACCCCGCAACTGTGGAACCCCGGGGCGGCAGGCCGATCTGTATCGCGCGCAAGCGGAGACGTCGCGACGAAACAACGGCGACGCGCCACTATAAGTTCAACGCATCGACAACAATCGCCATGTTGTCTGCGGCTCGTGCCGTAAGGGGAACAGCGCCGCGTTCCACCGCTTGTTAATGACGATCTTGGAGTAGCCGCTGGTGCACGTGTCTAGATCATCGGGCACAGATCCGGCACAACTCGGCACGGCAAGCATTGAAGATCGATGACAAGCGATGAGGGCATCTGCGCTGCCCGGACCGTTGATCGGTCCGACTTGGCCCGATACGGAGAAGGCACTTATCTATGGGGTTCAAATCCCCTGACCATCACTGGGAGAAACCTGGGAGACGATCTTGCAAACGGCCGGGTCGCCGACCAACGCAAACCGATCGTGCCCCATATCCTGACCAGCGCACCTTCCATGCAGTGCAGGTGACGACGACACCCAAACCTAATTCACACCGAAGAGGTCACTGGTTCGATCCCAGTATCGCCCACGCTGCTCAAGGCGCCAGATCCATCGATGATCTGGCGCCTTTGTCGTGCCGTACAGCAGCGGGTACGCCGCCTCAGGGCGGCGAGGAACCCGAGGTTCCACGGTGGTCGGGATGACAGTCATCCGGCGGGCGCTCCCCATGCCTCTCCTCCCGCGTTCTCCCGACGCGGAGAAACAGCGGCTACAAGGGCCGCTATCGCCCGTCGATTCAGTGTGGACTGGGGGGCGATGCGGCGCTGGATCGCGGTGATTGCCTCGTCGGCCGGCGTGAAGACCAGCTCCGGTGAATCAGCGGGCAGATCATAGCGGCCTTCGGCCGCCGCGTAGACAATCACAAACGCCATCACTCGGTGGCTGCGGGGAAGAGCGCTGCGCCATTGTCGGACCGCGGTCATGAGGGTATGTACTGACTGTCCAATATATACATTGCTACAGCTGATTCGGCCATCGCTGCCGATCCGGTATTCGCCCGGCGGCCAGCTGACGGATTCGATGAAGGCGACTGTTCTGTCCGCCACTATCGCGTGTGACACCGGCGGATCGTCGACCGGGCCGACCAATAAGCCGCGAAAGATGCGTACTCCGGGGTTTTCCAATAGATCCCCGAGCATCACGTCGGTACGCGCAGCGATCTCGTTTACCGTGGAACCCACTGATCGCAGCCGACGGCGAGCACAGTCGTTGACCACTTCCAGCGTACCGTGGTAACGGGTTTCGAGAATCGCCTTCGGAATGGCACCGAGAGCTCGGCGATGTCGAGTGATGTGGTGCGTTGCCCAAACCGCGGCAGCGATTGATCCACAGGCTATGGCCGGTAACAGAGTTCGCGCCCACTGCCGGTCCGATTCCGACGCGAAACTCGTGATCATCGAGAGTAGGCCGACCAGCCAGCCTGCGATGCAGATGCCGACGATTGATCGTCCGCCAAGCCGGCGCGGCGCGAAGGTATCCGTAGGCCAATGCTTGATCGAGCCCATCGCCATATCGCCCTTCCCCGAGGTGTGTCGGTGGTATCACACACAGCAATTGAGCCAAAAGGATCTTCCGTTCTTCTTCCGATCGTTTTTCAGTAGTGACACGACCCGCTACTCTCCCGGACATGTCCACCTGAATAATGCGGCTGTCGAAAGGGCCGGGCGAGGGGGTGCGTTCGATGATCTACCGGTTGTTGGGCGATCTCTCCATCGAGGGAGTAGAGCGGGGTCTCGGCCTGCGCGAGAAGTACGCGAGAGTCCTCGCGTCGCTGCTGGTCAGCGCCAACCACGTCGTCGGCCGGTCGGATCTGCTCCAAGCCGGCTGGAGGAATCCAGACACCGATGTCCGGCAGCTGCACAAGGCGGCCAACGCGATTCGCAAGGTGCTGCGTTCGGTGGATCGCGACGCCGATCTCCAGACGCGCTCGGGCAACGGCTACGAGCTTCAGATCGCCGATGATGATCTGGACATGCTGAAGTTCATCCGTCTCACGAGCGAGGCCGAGCGGGCGGCCGTCGACGGTCCGGGCGACGAGGCCGCCCTGCTTCGTGAGGCCCTGAACCTTTGGACCGGCTCCCGCCCGCTCGCCAACTTCGAAGACGGCTTCCTCCGTGAAGAGGTGGCGAAGCTACATTCACGGCGTCGCCGTGCGGCCGCCCGGCTCTACAGCCTGTCCCTCGAACCTGACGAGGCGGAGGACGCGTTCGCCGAACTCGAACGGCTCTCGGCGACCTACCCCGAGGATACGCGACTGTGTGAACTGTTGATGATCGCGGCGTACCGAACGGATCAGAAGAATGTGGCGATCGCCGCCTACACCCAGCACCGCTCGGCGCTGGAGCGCATCGGCACCTCTGGCGGACCGGACACCAACAAGCTCGCGTACGCCATCTCGCAAGACGCATCGGCTGCCATCGAGGAGTACGCGGCGAGGCTAGCCGTCAGGTCGAGGCGTACGCGCTGGCCGGTGCCGCGAGAACTGCCGCCGGCCCCACCGATGCTGGTCGGCCGAGGCGACCTGGTGGCCGAAGCACGATGGCTGCTCACACTGCCCGGTGCTACCGGCCGTGTGGTCGTCATCTGCGGATCCGCTGGCGTCGGGAAGTCGGCATTGGCATTCTCGGTAGGGCACCAGGTACGCGACCACTTCACCGGCGGCGAACTCTACGCTCAACTACAGGAACATGAGCGACCCGTGCCGACCGAGGGGGTGCTCGGGTCGTTCCTGCATTCCTTGGGTACCACCAACATCCCGGAATCTCGTTCCGAACGCGTTAAGGCGTACCGCACGCTCGTGGCCGACCGGCGCATGCTGATCGTGCTTGACGACGCGTACAACGAGGAGCAGATCCAGGATCTCCTGCCGGGCAACAGTGAGTGCGGCGTCCTGATCACGGCGCGGCGCCGGCTGCCCGGGCTGGAGGGTACGCACCAGCCGGCGCCGCTGGAACCTCTCGATCTGCCTGACGCCATGGCCCTCTTCGCGGCCCGGCTGCGGTCAGCGGGCATTACGCGCCGCGACGATCTCGCGGCCACCGAGCGGGTCGTGGCGCTATGTGGCGGGCTGCCTCTCACCATCGGGATCGCGGCGGCGATCCGCGTACGCGATCTCGGCCGATCCATGGAGGAGATCGCCGTCCGGCTGAGCAGGCACGGCGCCGACGGGCTTGTCTACGGCAACCAGAGCTTCACCCGCACCATGGGGGTGAGCTTCGACGGTCTGCGGGCGGATACCCAGCGGATGTTCCTCGCCGTCGGCCACAGCCGGTTGGCCGGCTTCGGTCGCTGGACGGCGGCGGCGCTGGGCCTCGACGATCCGGGCGGCGCCCTATCCGAACTGGTCGATGGGTTCCTCGCCATTGCGGCCGAGCACGATCAGCGCTACCGCTTCCACGACCTGACCCGGGATTACGCCGCCCGCCGGGCCGCCGAACGCGCAGAGTCCGATGAGTACCTGACCGCGATCTACGTCGCGCTGTTGACTCTGTTGCGGCGCGCTCACCGCAACCTCTACGGCGGCGACTACGAGGTCGTCCACTGCAATACGCCGGGATGGGATGCGCCGGCGGAGGTCCTGGCCGAAGTGGACAAGGATCCACGCGGATGGTTCGAGGCCGAGCGGCGCAACATCCGGGCGGCCGTCGGGCACTGCGCCGAGATCGGCCGGTCCGACCTGTGCTGGGATCTGGCCGTGTCGTCGCACGAGTTCTACACCTTGGGTGGCTATTTCGACGACTGGTATACGACCCACACCATCGCCCTGGCCGCCTGCCGGACGGCCCAAGACCGCCGCGGCGAGGGTGTGATGCTGACGATGCTCGGCCAGCCGGCGCTGGTCTCCAGCCGACCGGAGGGCGCGGTATCCGGATTGGAGCAGTTGCGGCATGCGATGGAGCTGCTATCGGCCGAAGGAGATCGACACGCGTACGCGATCGCCGCGCGTTCGCTGGCCAACGCCTTGCGGCGCCGCGGACATCTGGCCGAACCGATCCGGCTGTTTCAGGATGCACTGCGCTGCTACGAGGAGAGCGGGGATCCGGTCGGCAGCTGCATGACGCAGAGGTACATAGGACAGGCGTACCTGGCCATGAACGAGCACGAGCTGGCTCTCGATCTTCTCCGCCGGTCGCTGGCGACCGCCATGGTGATCAACAAGCCCCGAATCGTGGCTCTGAACCATTACTCGATCGGTCAGGCTCACCTCGCGGTGGGCGATCTGGATGCGGCGCAGGCCAGTTTCGCCATCGTTGCCGCGCTTCTCGGCGAGGATGAGGGCCTCGGGCACGCGTACGCCTTCCATGGCAATGGCGATGTGGCCCGCAGCCGAGGCGATTACGCCGCCGCCGGTGAGTGGCTGGACCGTGCTCTGCGCCTGTCCGAAGTGAGCACCGACAAGGCGCTGGAGGGCCGCGTACGCCTTTCGCGGGCCACGTTGGCGGGGCTGATGGGCGACCACGACCGCCAAGAGGCCGAGCTGCAAGCCGCGGTGGAGTGCTTCACCGGCGGAAGCGCCAGCTACTACGAGGCCGCCGCCCTGTCGGCCTTGGCCCGGTCCGCGCATGCCCGTGGCGACCAGCTCGCGGCCGATGCGTACTGGGATCGAGTACGCCGTCTTTACGCCGAGATGGACCTGCCCGAAGAGGATCGGATACACCGCCGACCGGGCGCGTGATCACACTTACGAACGCAGCATCGGCGGGATCAGGTCGGTGGCCGGTCCGCGGCGGTACAGCGCTGCCGGTCGACCGGCAGGCTGGAAGCGCCGCTGCCCCACCGGCTCGATGAAGCCCTCGGTATTGGCGATCTTTCGGTTGAAGTTCCGCGGGTCGACCGTGGTACCCCACACCACTTCGTAGATACGACGCAGTTCCGGGATTGTGAACATCTCCGGAAGGAACGCCGTGGCGAGCGTCGTGTGTTCCAGGTGGCCGCGCGCCCGCTCGACCGCGTCCGTGGCGATTCTGTCGTGGTCGAAGGCGAGCTTGCCGATCGCCGACTCCACCGGCTCCCAACGGGCGGCCTGCGCGTCGGAGCCGCCGGTCGGCACGGGCAGATCCGGGGCGAGGGCCAGGAAGGCCACACTGACGATGCGGCCACGGGGATCGCGATCCGGCGCGCTGTAGACCCCGGCTACCTCCAGGTGCAGCCCCGTGGCGTTGAGCTGAGTCTCTTCCTGAAGCTCGCGTCCGGCCGCCTGTTCGACGTTCTCATCCGCCCGTAGGAACCCGCCGGGCAATGCGTCCTGGCCTTTGAAGGGATCCTTGCCGCGCTTGATGAGCAGCAGCTGAAGGCGTTCCTCGCGGACGGTCAGGATGACTAGGTCGACGGCGAGGCGGAGGTACTCATGATCTCGGCTGGCCACGCGGTCAGCCTACCGTTCACGTCCAGCCGACACAAATATTTCGCGTTATCTTGACATGAACAGCCGGACACGCTTAAATGTCAACTAGACACTTAGCTCGTGGGCGTCGCGAAGCCCAGATCGCTAGCGAACCTCTCGGACCGCCTGGTCCTCCTCTTCCCCCCGCCGTGCACGTACTCGGTGCGATGGCGCGTGCCGAAAGGATCGGAAATGTTCCCCCTCCTCAAACGACTCGCCGCAACCCTCGCCATCGGTCTCGCGGTCTGTACCGCCGTGGCCCTGCCGGTCACCGCGGCCTACGCCGGTGGCCCCTGCTCGTCCGGAACCCACTGGGACGACATCACTCGTTCGTGCCTCTGACCGCTTCAGGAAGAAGTCCGGTAGATCACGCCTGTTCAGTGGTCCGGTCAACGGTTTTCGATTCTGGGGTGGCCGGCGCAGCCGGCCACCCCAGACACCGGAACACCATCACCATACGTCGAGGAAGCGAGAGGATGTCCACTTTGTTGCTTCGGCGTACTGCCGCGCTGGGCCACCCACCACGGCGGCGGGATTGCCCGCGCAGACCCCGCACATCGTCAAGCACCCCGGGCGAAGCCGCTCGACTAACGCCGCCACCACCAGAGCCGTAGCCGCAGTACTCGATGTGCGGCGTGACCTCAACCTGGGCGAGGATATGGGTTTGGGTGGGGTCGAAGGGATCGAGAAGAGTTCACTGCCGAACCTCAGCTCAGCTGCGGCGGACTACCGACTCCATGTAGGCGCGGATGTGCCCGTCGGCGACCCGGGCCGCCCACAGCTCGGCCACCCGTGGGTCGTCGTGCGGGCGGAACCGAGCGATCCGCTGTACCGTCTCGCGGCGCAGCTGATCCTTGGTGAACCGGTAGGTATCGGCTGGTACGTCGGCCAGCCGCCGGGCCGTTGCCACCGCGTCGGCCAACAGCCGCTCGGGTGCGACGACCGCGTCGACATACCCCTTCGCCACCGCTGCCTCCGGCTCGTATGTGGCGCCGGCCAGCACCGCTTCCCGGGTACGCTCGGTACCTAGCGCGTACCGCAGGATCTCCAAGGCTGAGACGGGGAACGGCACACCGACCGGCAACTCGGTAACCCCGATCCGGCCGCTGCCGGCGGCCATCAATCTGCGGTCACAGCCGCTGACCAGGATGCAGCCACCCGCGACCGCGTGCCCGTTCACCGCAGCCACCACCGGTTTGCCGGCGGCGAAAACGGCCTCGAACGCATCGATCAGCGCGGGCAGGAATGCCTCGGAGTATGCCGCCCCGGCGTCGAGCAACCGCCACAGGTCCACCCCGGCCGAGAAGATCTTGCCCGACCCGGTGAGTACGATCGCCCGAGCCGACCCTGTGTCGATCTCCGCGAACGTCCGTGTGATGGCTTCGCAAAGCTCCAGATCGAGCGCATTGACCTTGCCGTGGGCCATTCGGACCACAGCGATATCCTCGACGTCGTCCCGCTCGATCACCCGACCGAGATTACTCGCCTTACCTCCCAGGACATACCAGACCCGAGGTCGAGCGTGGCCCAGCAGCCTCGGGACCGTGGCCGAGCTGTCCCGATGTCACCGCCGGAGAACCATCCGGGTCGTCGACCGGGAAGTACCGAGGACCGCCCTGCCACGGCAGGCGGCGATGCGGGATCAGCTCGATGGTGTGGACGCGGTTGGTCACTGTGCGGATGTTGCCCTTTGGCCGTACGGAAATTGGGGGCAGAGGCGCCGGTATGGTTCTGGTCCGATGTAGAAGCGCCATTCGGTGGCGGTGAGGTTTCGGCCGGCCCGGCGGCACAGCTCGGTGGGCCAGGTGTCCGGGGCTGGTGTGAGGCGAGCGGTGTGGTCCCACGAGGTGGTGGCAATTGTCTTGCCGTCGGGGCTGAACGCTACTGAGGTGACCCACCCGATGTGATCGGCGAGAGCGAGGATCGTTTGGCGGGTTCGGAGATCCCACAGCCGCGTGGTGCCGTCTCGGCTGCCGGTGGCGATTGATCGCCCATCGGGACTGAAGGCGATAGAGGTGACTTCGGCGGTGTGCCCGGATAGGGCGGTGGTCACGTGCCGGGTCGTGGTGTCCCACAGGAGAGCGGTTCCGTCGGCGGGTGCGACGGCGAGGGTCTTGCCGTTGGGGCTGAAGGCAAGCGAGGTCATGTGGCCGGCGTGGGGGTTCACGGTGGCGATGGTGTGGCCGGTAGGTATGTCCCATAGGCGGGCGGTACCGTCGGTGGAGGTGGTGGCAACTGTCTTGCCGTCCGGGCTGAACGCGGCGGCGTCGACCCACTCCGACTTTAGGTGCCCGCTCAAGACGGAGATGGTGTGCCGCGTGGTCATGTTCCATAGCCGGGCCGTGCCGTCGGTCGATCCACTGGCCAACAGCTGACCGTCGGGGCTGAAGGTGACCGAGGCGACGCCGTGGGCGTGGCCGGTGAGGACGCCGATCTGCTTGTGGGTGCTGGTGTCCCACAGCCGGATACTGCCGTCTTGATGACCGGTGGCCAGCATTTTGCTGTCAGGGCTGTACGCGACCGTGAAGACGAAGCCGCCGCCGGCGGACAGGACGGCCGTGAGGCTGCGGTTGGTGGTGTCCCACAGGCGCACGGTGCCGTCTCTGCTGCCGGTGGCGATGCTCCGCCGGTCGGGGCTGAACGCCACGGTGTCGAGGTAGCCGGTGTGCCCTTCGAGGGTGGCGATGGATCGGCTGGCGTTGGTTTCCCAGAGCCGGGCGGTTCCGTCGCTGCTGCCGGTGACGATGGATGTGCCGTCGGGGTTCATCGCTGCGGCGAGTACCTCGTCGGTGTGGCCGGTGAGGGTGGCCAGCAGTTGGTGCGTGGCGGTGCTCCAGAGCCGAGCAGTGCCGTCCACACTGGCCGTGACGATGGTGCGGCCGTCGGCGGCGTACGCCAACGCTCGCACGTCGCGGCTATGTCCGGTAAGGATCGCCTTGGCCGTGTTGGTGCCTGCGAGGGTGTCCCACAAGCGGGCGGTGCCGTCGGCGGATCCGGTAGCCAGAGTCTTGCCGTCGGGGCTGAATGCGACCGTAAAGACCTCGCCGGTGTGTCCGGACAGGATCGCCGTCGTTTTGTACGTAAACGGGTTCCATAGCCTGGCTGCGTTGTCGTCGGCGCCGGTCGCCAGGGTTTTGCCGGTGGGGCTGAACGCCACCGCGTGCACGGCGCCTTCGTGGCCCATGAGTACGCCGAGCAGACGGTGATCGCCGGCGTTCCAAATCCAGGTGGTGCCGTCGGCGTTGCCGGTCGCGATGAGCGTGCCGTCATGGCTGAATGCCACCGCATTGACCGCAGCGGGGCCGGTCAGCGTACCCATAAGGTGGTGGTTGTTGGCGTCCCAGAGCCGCACGCGGCGGTCGGCACCCGCAGTGGCCAAGACGCGGCCGGCGCCGTTGAAGGCGACGGCGTTCACGCCGCTGCCGTGCCTGACGGCGGCGAGTGGGCCGGCGGTCGTGGCGTTCCACAGGCGGACGGTGCCGTCGGTGCTGCCGGTGGCGACGCTGTGGCCGTTGGGACTGACCGCGATGGTGGTGACGGCGCCGGTGTGTCCGATCAGTGGTCGTGCGATGTGCATCGGGACCGCGAGCGCGGCCTGCGCGCTGGCTGCGGTCTGGGCCGTGATGGAGTGGCGGAGTCCGGCCAGCGCCAGCAGGTTCGCCAGGTCGGGTTGGGTGGCAAGGACGGCGCGTGACTGTGCGGCGAGGCTGCCGGCGATGGCCAGATCGCGCTGGACGTTGGCGTTGGCCGTCTGTACCACTGCGAGAACGGCGAGCAGGCTGACGGTGACCAGACCGGCGGCGAGGCCGCCGATGGTGGTCCGCAGCTGCCGCCGGTGACGCGTGTGTTCGCGCGTTTGCCGGGTCGCACTGGCGGTGATGAAGTCGCGTTCGGTCTCGTTGAGTGCGTCGGTGGGCCGGTCGGTCCAGTCCGCGAGCAGGCTGCCTCGGTAGAGGAACGCGTCGTCGTGGCCGTGCGTCGCCCAGTCGGCGGCGGCGCTAGTGAGGCGGCGCTGCGCTCGCAGCGATTCCCGGTCGGCGGCAAGCCAGTTCTGCAGGGTCGGCCAGCCGCGGATGAGCGCCTCGTGGGCGATCTCCACGGTGTCCTGGCCGACCGTCACCAGCCGGGCCGCTGCGAGGCGTTCCAGTACATGCATGGTGACAGCGCGATCGCCGAGTTCCGCGCGGCAGACCCGCCGGCGGGTGTCTTCGGTTCCGTCGCCGAGCGCGGTCAGCCGCACCAGGATTCGCCGAGCTTCGCGGCGGTGCTGTTCATCCAGCTCGGCGTAGACCTGCTCGGCGGTCTGTGCGACCGCACCGTCGAGACCGCCGACGGCCTGGTAGCTGGCGAGGAACAGGCCGGTACCGCGCCGGCGCCGCCAGGTCTCCCAGAGCGCGTGGGAGACGAACGGCAGCGCCGCCGGCCGGGCCGCCGCCTCGGCGACGATGGTCGCGACGAGTGCCTTCTGCACCATCAGCCCGGCTCGCGCCGCCGGCTCGGTGATCGCGGCGGACAGCTCCCCGGGCGTCATCGGGCCGACGATCAACTGCGCGTCCTGCAGGGCCGCCACTAGTTCGGGCAGACGCGCGCAGTGCGCGTAGAAGTCGGCCCGCAACCCGATCACGACCTGGGTCCGGCTGTGTGGGTCGTGCGCCGCGGCCAGTAGCGCCCGGACGAAGGCCAGCCGCTCGGAAACGTCCTCGCACAGCGAGAAGATCTCCTCGAACTGGTCCACGACTAGCAGACATTGGGCGTGCGGGCGGACTGCGTCCAGCAGCCCCAGTAGGACTGGGGCGAGGTTGTGCGGGTCGGCTGCCAGCCGCGTCGCCAGCTCGATCGGGTCGCGGCCCAACCGAGCGGCCAGCTGCAGGGCGCACTCACGCATCGGGTGGGCGCCGGGGGTGATCAGCACCGTCGACCAGCGATCCCCGTCAGCGTGCAGTGCCGGCATCAGTCCCGCGCGCAGCAGCGATGACTTGCCCGAACCGGAAGCGCCGACTACGGCCACGAAACGCTGCCGCGCCAGCCGATCCATGAGTGCGGCGATGAGCCGGTCCCGGCCGCAAAACCGATCGGCGTCGTCGGGTCCGTAGGCCGCCAGCCCCAGGTACGGCGGCCGATCCCCGGCCGCAATGTGCGCCCCGCTCACCGGGACCGCCACAGCATCCAGCTGCGCCGCTGCGGCCCGCCACCGGGCCGTCCACTGCTCGCCGTCGCCATTGCATGCACGCGCGTACGCCAGCGCCACCGCCAGCGTCGGCAACCGCTCGCCCGAAGCGGCCTGCGCCAGCGTGGTAGCCGAGTAGTGCGCCCGGCTGGCCAACGCCCGGTACGTCGGGTTGCCTGCCGACCGGCGCAACTCGCGTAACGCAACAGCGAACTGTTGTACCGGCCCCTTGCCGGGGTCTACCGGACGCTCCGGACGTGGCATCTTCCACCCCCATAGAACCCGAACTCCATATAGAGATAGACGTGGATGTTACCTAGTCAGAACCCGGCTTGTACGCCGGTGTAGCCCGTTCGGGCCCGATTGATTTGTTCGGCGTTGTTTGTTCACGCGGCACTCCCGAAGCCGGACAACCCGCGACCGGCTAGAAACGGATCTGCGGCCAGTGTCATTTATGTATGGCTATACCTAGATAGCTGGCACTGGCCGTCCATCCGACCGGGCCGCCGGGTTCGGCGACAGCTCAACCGCGAAACAAGCTGCGAGACTCCATCGACCGAAAGGTTGGTACCAGACTATGTATGTCATGCGGAGAGTCCTTGCGTTCGCACTGCTGTCCGCGTTGTCGAGCGTCGCGGTCCCGGTTGCGACGTCCGCGGCCGGAGCCGATGCGCCGGCTGTCGCGTGGGCGGACTGCGGTGGCGGCTTCCAATGCGCGACCATCGGCGTACCGCTGGACTACGACCGGCCACGAGAGCAGCAGATCTCGCTGGCGATGATCCGGCTACCCGCCGCCGATCAGGCCCACCGTCTGGGCACCCTGTTCGTCAACTTCGGCGGGCCGGGCGGATCCGGAGTGGACCTGCTGCGGCAGCGATCCGGCTGGCCATGGCTGTTCTCCACCGCACTCAAAGCACGGTTTGATCTGGTGTCCTGGGACACCCGCGGGGTCAACCACAGCACCGCCGCTCGCTGTTTCGCCACGCTGGCCGAGCAGCAGGCGTTCTTCGGCCGGCAGCCGGCGTTCCCGGTCGGTCGGGTCCAAGAACGCACCTATTACGCCGATGCCGCAGAACTCGGCCGCCGCTGCCGCCAGCGAGCCGGTGACCTGCTGGACCATCTGTCCACCGCGAACACCGCCCGCGACCTGGATCTCATGCGCCGCGCGGTCGGCGACGCCCGACTGTCCTACCTCGGGCTGTCCTACGGCACGCACGTCGGCGCCACCTACGCCAACCTGTACCCGACCAACGTCCGCGCGATGGTCCTCGACGGCGCGTTGGATTTCATCGGCAACGCCACCGGCCACGGCACCGACGGCACGCGGCTGCCCATCGACACCAGACAAGGCGTACCCCGTGGCATCGCCGAAACCTTCCAGCAGTTCCTCACCCGCTGCGACACCGCTGGGCCCGACCGCTGCGCCTTCGCCGGTGGCGCGGCCGGGAAATTCGCCCGCCTGACCGCCACCGCCCGCCAGCACCCGATCCGGCTGGACGGGCAGGACTGGTCGTACGCGACGATCGTGGGCACCGTCACCGGTAACCTGGCCACTCCGTCCGCCTGGGCCAGCCTAGCCGACCTCCTGCAACGACTGCACAACAGCGCAACTGCGCGTGCGGCGTACACGACCGTCGCGGAGGCGTACGACAACGGCGCCGAAGCGTTCTACGCGACCAACTGCGTCGACAGCGACGTACCCCACGCCCCGGCCATTTACAGCCGGCTAGCCATCACCGAAGAACAACGCGTGCCGTACTTCGGCCCGATCGGAGTCTTCGACTACATGCCCTGCGCCTTCTGGCCCGCCCGCGACACCGACCGCTACACCGGACCCTGGGACCGCTGGACCTCGGCACCCATCCTGGTCGTCAACAACCGCTACGACCCGTTCACCCCGCTACACGGCGCCCAAGACGCCACCAGCGAACTCGCCCGCGCCCGCCTGTTCATCATCGAAGCCGCCGGCCACACCGGCATGTACGCACCCAGCACCTGCGGCGAACACGTCAAACGCACTTACCTGTTCACCACCGACCTACCGCCGGCGGCGATCACCTGTACCGCCGACAACGACCCCTTCCCCGCCAGTTGACCGCCATCCAGCACACCGTCGGATCCGAACAGGACGGTCGTAATGGCGGCAGGAATTCTGCGCGACGTCGGGGCCTACTGCGCAAAGGCTGTCCTGGCAATCGTTCAACTACCCCGACCGCTACCTACGCCACTTCAACAACCGGCTCTGGATCGCCAGTAACGGCGGCCGATTGCCGGCCGACACCACCCGGAACTGGGCCAACGACACCACCTGGTTCACCGCGGCGCCGTGGGCGCCCTGACCCATTAGGCACGCCACACGGCGGTGAGCAGGTTCAGCTGACCGAGATGGTCATGGTGACCGTCTGGCTGGAGTGGAACGGGTCTCCTGCCATGACGTCCAGAGTTGACTGGCCCGGCCGGGCGGCCCGGAACAGCACCACGTCGGGCGCGCCGGCCGGGACGAGCAGACTGCCGTCCAGGCCGACCGCGGCGGAGGAGAAGACGCCGAGAAGTTCGACGGCTTCTCCTCCGCGTACGCGGCCGCCCGATGCGGCGAACCTGAGCACGTCACCAGGGGCGACGGTGAGGTCCGACGGCATCTCCTGCTGGTTCGGGCGCAGGTCGATCAAGCGCATCAGTACGCCGAGTCGTCCACGTCGAGCGACGGATCCCAGTCATCCTGAGTCACTCCGGGCTGACCGGCCGGCCCTGCGGTGAAGCCGAACTTGGGATAGACGATTGCGGCGAACGCGTAGTCGGTGGCATTGATGTCCGTACCGCCGCGGATCGGCTCCCCGTCGTAGGTGATCTCGCCCGGCAGCTGGTAGCACATGATGGAATCCTCGTCGGGCGCGGTCCCGAAGATGGCGCTGTCGTCCAGTGAGGTCAGCACTTGTGCGTCGACCATCGCCTGGTCCCAGCCCTGAGTGGCCAGGAAGTACGCGTACGCCTTCGGCGGATCGATGCGCGCGACCAGCTCCTTGCGCATGTGTTCGTGCGGGAAGCCCAGTGTGTGCCCGGTTTCGTGGCGTACCACCCGGAGGAACTCGGATTCGGGGTGGCTCATCGTGAAACCTTCGAGGTTCATGGTCTGCAGATGTTGCGGTATCAGGGCGACATCAGTGCCCAGATAGGACCAATAGCCTCCCCCACTACGGGAGATGCGGACTTCGCCGACACCCGACGTCTCGACGAAGGTCTTGTTGGCCCACAGCGACCACGCATTCATGTGGCTGAGGATGCGTGAGCGCAGGTCGGCCGGCGTGCTCTCCATGAAGCTGACCGAGAACTGGCGCGGTGTCGAGCCCCAGTATTTCGAGATCAGCAGAGTGAGGTGTTGTGGTGCGATGACGCCTTCCGGCACCATTTCGCGCAACGGCGCGTTGGTCGGGTTGATCCGTACCGCGACGTGTGCGCCCTTCTCCTGAAGCCGGCCGGGCAGCGGCTTGATGCGGCAGCCGATGTCGGTGGCCTGGGCCGCGCCGGCTTCGGCTTCGTTGCTCTCCTGAACCTTGCGGACGATCTCCGCGAACGCCGAATTGGTGTCTACGACGCCTTCCAAACCGGTCTTGCGGGATGTTCCGGACGTACTTTTGACATGGGCTTTGGACATGTCGTGTTCGCCTCCCCCGTATGCGAGAACATCCTCAGAATACGGTTGGCGTTCTCGGGCTTCCGGCCTATAGAGCGACGCGCATGGAGCTCCTGACCGCGTACGGCATCAGAAGGAGTAGGGCCCGAACCGGCCCCATGCGACCACAGCGGCGAGGATCAGCAGCACCGCGTTTCCGCCGATCATCGGGAGTTCCTTGCGGCGGGCATGAGTGATTGCGGCGCCGGCCATCAACAGGATCAGGCCGGTCGCGGCCAGCGGGACCAGCACCGGCACGATGTTGAGTGCCGCGGGCACGACCAGGCCGATGGCGGCGAGGAGTTCCAGCGCGCCGATCAGCTTGATCGTGGTGGGGCTGAAGTCCTCGGTCCAGGCCATTCCGGAGGCGGCGAGCTTGTCTTTCGGCTGGGTCAGCTTCATGAAGCCGGCCAGCGCGAAGGCGGCGGCCAGAAGCCCAGTAATGATCCACAAGACGATGTTCATGAGCCCTCCGGCCGCTCGACAACTTCAAGTTTCAAGTGAACCGTACTCCGCATGAGCATGCTGGCCGCCTTCGCGGAAGGCTCGCTGTCGCGCCTGTCCCAAGTCGTCGCCAAGCTGGAAACCCTCGGATGGATCGAGCGCCGACCCGATCCCGCCGACGGCCGGTACACCCTGGCTACCCTGACCGACAGCGGCTTCGACAAGGTCGTCGCGTCGGCTCCCGGCCACGTCGCCGAAGTCCGGCGACTCGTCTTCGACCAGCTCACCAAGGCCCAGCAGCGCCAGCTACGCGAGATCGGGCGCCGCGTCGTCCGAGCCATCGACCCTGACGACGTCTGCCTCCATGACCGCACACCGTGACCCGCCTCACGACCCGGGTCACGACGTGCGCGCGTCATGTTCGCCATCAGGCAAACTGCACCACAAAGTTGAAGTCCTGCGCGCAGCGGCCGGTCAGCTTGCGTTCCGAGGAGATCCGTCCGGCGGCGATATGCTTGGTGACCTCGGAGCGCGACACCCGCAAGCCGGTCGCGATGAGCGTGGTCAACCTGACCGGGATGCGTTGTCCGAAGTGGACGCTCACGTCGAGGATGTCGGCCTTGGGTAGCTCGGCCGGGCTCATCTGCAGCGTCCACGCGTCGGTCCAGTCGAGCGCAACGTCGTTGCGATACGCCAGCTGAGGATCGGCCAGCAGCTTCGCCGCGAGTGCGGGAGCGTTGTCATGGAAGCCGCTGAGCATCGTGGGCTCGATGCTGCGGACGGGGACACGCTCCAGCACGGTCAGCTTGACCGTCTTGTCGCACTGTACGCACAACGCCAACAACCAGACGTCGAGCAGTTTGTGGTTGGCGTTGACCCGGAATCGTCCCCGGGTGCGGTACTTCGTCGACGGGCAGGTCCGGCAGCGGCGCCGGATCGCCGGAAAATCTGTCGGGCGTACGAGCCACTGCGTCGTGGCGCGCACGAGGAAGCCGTTTTCGTGCACCAGGAAAGGCCAATCAGCTGCGAGACTGCCGTTACGGTCTCGGCGCGGTGCGCATGCGCGCGGCGCCGGATCGAGCCGGGGATGCCACGTGCGGGCAGCCCGGACGTCGATGACCTGCCGAGGGCACGCCGAAGCAGGGCCGACAGCGCGGCGGCGCTATGCGGCCATGGGCCTGTCAGGGCGTGGCGTGCCTTCTCGGCGCGATGAACATCTCAGCTGGTGTACAACGGCCTGTCCTTGACGGAGCGCGCAGCGGCGCTGGTCGGCGCCTGCTGGATGACGGCATGACGGTAGTGCCGATCGGTTGCGCCACGCCACCGAATTAGACCTGAGCATCGGCGGTCAAGCTGATGTCATGCCCTGGCCTGGTCGACCTACGATTCTGGGCATCAGCGCAAGCCGACATCATGCCGGGCGGAGGCGAGGGTTCGTAGGTGACCGGACTGCCCCTTCCCATCGTCCAGGTCATCGAACGCGTGCTTCGAGCGCTGAAAAACGAGGGCTGTCCAGCCGCGCTGGTCGGAGGTTGCGCCGTGACGCTGCGTTCCGGAGTCGCGACCCGCCCCGTCCGGGACGTCGACATCTATTGCCCGGACCGGGAACGGCCGATTTCCATTCTGTCCGCGGAGGGTTACCGCCAGGTGGATGGGAACAAGTTTCAATGCGGGAACGTAATCGTCGACATCATGCACCCGGATCTCCCGCGAATGACCAAGACCAACCGGGCGCTTCTCGACCGCTGCCTCGGCCGGCAGTCCCCGGTCGCGGCGGTGGCCAGCGGCTCGACGGTCACCGTACTCATGTGTCCGACCACATCGGCATTGCTGCTCCTGAAGCTGTACTCGGCCGGCCGGCGGACCATATGGCTGACCCGGCGGCACGACCTTGGCGATGCCGTGACGCTCGCGACGCGCGTACGCCCCTTCCGACCGATGAGGCGCCATGTCTGATGTGCACACCCCCGCCCAGGACGCCGGCGGCGACGCGACAAGGGAGTTCTTGCTTCAGGAGTACGCCGCCGCCGAGGCGGATACGCAGCGTCTCCGCCAAGAAGGTGCGACCCGGCTCAATATCCTCGTGGTCATCATCGGAGCCGCATCCGCGGCCGCGACCAGCATCGCTACGAGTGACAAGCTCGGTTCCCAGGCCAAGGAGTCCATCGGTCTCGGCATCTTCGCCAGCATCTTGATCTATACGCTGCTGTGTTACAAGAACTTCATCGACCGAGAGATCACGACGGATAGCAACTTCCGTGCGCTCAGCCGGATCCGGCGGTACTTCGTCGACCGGTACCCACCGGTCGCCCGCCATGTCTCCTGGGATACGAGCGACGGCCCGACGCATCAGCTGACCAACAACCGGTCCTTCATCCTGGCGGTCGTGCGGCACATCGTCGGAGTCGAGGTTGCGGTGGCCACAGCCGTCCGCGTACACGTGTCCGGCCTCGGCGATGTCGCGAACGGCTTCGTAACCGCGGGAGCGTACGCCCTGTCGGTTCTGGCGCTCTGGGTGTGGAGCCGGCGGCGATTCCGCATCGCCATTGACCGAGCGTCCTCGCACGCAAGATTTCCCGTGGCCGCGGACCGCGACCGACCGTCGACGCCCAAGCAGCCCGCCGCGAAGGAGCAGTCGAAGACGTGACCGTCCAATTGTTCATCTCGCCTCATCTGCTGGTCGATCCGATCGCGCTCGGTGCGGATGCGCCGCCGGCTAGCGCAGAACAGGAACCTTCTCTGACGCTGTGTTCTTCAGACGTCTTCTTCGGTGCGGCCGGCGCGTTCAGCCAAGCGGTCGGCACGGCAGTACGGCGTACGCCGACGTTTGCGAAGCTTTCCGCGGCGAGAAGCGACGGCTGGACCGTGCGGTGGACGTCCCAGTTCATCTGGCTTGCCCAGGGCGAGGTGTCATCCGCGCGCTACGAATGGCACATCGACCGGGTGGGCCCGGGATGGACGGCCGATAGCGGCGAGGTCGCCGACTACAGCGACAACGTCCGCGCCGCCGCCGACGAGATGATGTTCGGTGTCGTCTCGTACTTCTGGCCCGATTCGACTGAGGATGGTGCTCTAGCGGACCTCGGGACGGAATTCTTCATGGAGCCGTTCGCGGTACCGCTCGAACGTCTGGTCGATGACCCACGCGTCGTCGGGCAGGCCATTAGCCGATGCGTGGACGATCTGGCCACCCCGGGTCGGCCGGTGGCGCACGGGTCGAATGTGGTCACTTGGTTCGGTGCCCGTACCTTGCACCGGCCCCCGATCGCGGATCGGCCGGGCTGGCGGTTCTTCCTTCGCGTCGGCCTCTATCGCGAGCCGCATTCGCCGTACATGGACCATCGGCTGCTCTGCCATAGGATCTGGGACTCTCGGGCGCGGCAGTCCTGGTTCCGGCCGGTCGGCACCCAGCTGAGCCGGAGCACCTGGGACGGTCCGCTTTCCAGGCCGGTATGAGATGTGGGTCGGCGTCAAGACTCCGCTCCATCATGTGCCCTGGGACGCCGTACGCCGGGCTTGGCAGGCCGCCGACGAACGCACCGAGATCTCGTCGGCTTGGGTGTTCGACCACCTGGTTCCGGTCTGGGGCGATCCCACCGGATCGTGCTTGGAGGCGTGGACCGCGCTCGCGGCCCTCGCCACGGAAACCAGCCGCCTGCCGATAGGAACCATGTGCAGCCCCATGGCCCTGCGCCATCCGTTCCTCCTCGCTCAGATGGCGAGCACGGTTCAGCACATCAGTGGAGGCCGGCTCTCCCTCGGTCTGGGCAGCGGCTCGAAGGCATGGGAGCTGGCGGGGCTGGGCCTGGATGCCGGGCCGGTACGCCGAGCGGAGCAGCTGATGGAGGGGCTCGACATCGTCGAACGGGCGTTTGCCACTCGTGAGCGGATCGGTTACGCCGGAAGCTTCTATACCTGCGAGATGACGACAGGATCGCTGGCTACCCTGGCCGGCTGGCCGGCACCGCCGCTGGTCATCGGGGGCCGCAGCGACCGGATACTTCGGATCGCCGCGGCACGGGCCGCCCACTGGAACTTTCCCGCGGGCATACCACTGGAATTCCAGGAGGCGCGCGAACGGTTAGCGCGTTATGCCAGCGATCTCGGCCGGCCGACACCGGACTGTTCAGCTCATCTAATATGGACGGACTTCTCGGTACCGCCGCTGACTCGGCAGCTTCGAGCCTGGAAGGACACGGGAGCGGCCGGTGTCATCGTCGCTCTGGCCGCGCCGTGGCCGCAGGACGCCGTGTATCGCCTGGCGGATATCGTCGAGCACATCGGATAGCGGTCACGGCGAAGGCGCGAAACCTCATCGAGATCCGGCGCCTTCCGTTACGGACGCGAGGACGCTCCCGTCGCTGACCACAGAACGATGCGGCCCGGCAATCACGCGATGAGGTGCGGAACGAAGGTGGCGGAGGTGTCGGTGATGAGACCGCGCGACTCGCGGATGCCGAGCCCGGCCGGCTGCCCCTCGACCACCCAGGCGCCGAGCACGGGACGCCGGCCGTCGAACACCGGTAAGGGCTGAAACGCTTGGTAGCAAACCGGTCCGACCGGCAAAGGCGGCGAGCCGCCCGGTGTGACGATCTCGATGCCGGCTCCTTCGCGGCCCAGTAGTGGTTTGGCGGCGTACCCATGAATGGCGAGCTCTCGCGGCCCTTCGAGGTACGCGGGCAGCAAGTTGGGGTGGCCGGGGAAGAGGTCCCAGAGGATGGCGAGGATCGCCTTGTTGGACAGCAACATCTTCCAGGCCGGTTCGATCCACAGTGGGCCTCGGCCGGACAGCGCGAGATCCAGCAGCCGTACGCCGAAGCGGTCGTCGACGAGCCATTCCCACGGGTAGAGCTTGAAGATGGTGCGGATCTCGCGGTCCTGCTCATCGATGAAGCGGCCGGCCGGATCCCAGCCGATGTTCTCGATCGGCAGCAGGACGCCATGGTATCCGGCCTGTTCCGCGCACTCCTGCATGTACGCCGCGGTCATGTAGTCCTCGCCGATCTCGTCAGCGAGCGTGTACGCGAAGTGCACCGGGCCGCTCAGCGACCGGCGTCCCCAGGCGGCGACCAGCCGTTCGTGGAGGGAGTTCCACTGGTCCAAGCCGGGATGCCGCTCCTCCAGCCAGAACCATTGCGGGCCGGCAGCTTCCAGCAGCGCGGTCGGCGTATCCGCGTTGTACTCCAGGAGTTTGGCCGGCCCGGTGCCGTCGTAGCAGAGGTCGAACCGGCCGTACAGCCCATCGGCCAAGGGGCCGCGGGATTCCCACGACGACGTGATAAGGGAGATCACCCGAGGGTCGGTGATGCCGTACTCCGCGAAGCGTCCCGACGCCACGACCTGGCCGACCGCCTCCATGCAGAGGGCGTGCAGCGTGGTGACGGTTTCCTCCAATGTGTACACCTCGTCGAGCGTGAACTCGTAGTAGGCCGACTCGTCCCAGTACACCGAGCCGTCGATGGTGGCGTACGTCAGGCCCTGCGACTCCACAATGGATCGCCACGCCGCCCGCGGAGCGCAGGTACGCCGGATCAACTGCCGCCGCCGAAGAACCGCGACCCGAACCCGCCGCGCTCGTACGAGCCGCCGGTGGCCTTGCTGCCGATGCCGCTGGAGTGCCCGCCGTAGTACCAGGCGCCGTGGCCGCCCCCTCGGCGGCAGTAGTTGTCGTCGATGACCTGCTGCGTCTTGGGATCGACACACGTGCGATCGTTGGCGTCGCGGTAGATGCCATATCCGCAGCAGGCCAGCACCAGGGAGCCCACGGCGCCGTAGATCACATAGTCGGATCGGAAGCGGCGGGCCGGTGCCGATGGTGCCCCCGTTGAACCTGTCATGAACGGCGAGGGTACAGGCAGGGCACAAGTCCGCTACCCTTCGTCGCCATGACGGATGTCCTGGACGGTCTGGTCGGTGCCATCACGTTCACCGCGGTGGGCGTACTGCTGCTGCTCGGCGGGTTCTTCCTGGCCGACTGGCTCACACCGGGGCCGCTGCGCCACCAGATCTGGAGCGAGCGTAACCGCAACGCCGCGATCTTCCTCAGCTCGGCGCTGCTCGGCGTGGGCGCGATCGCCTTCACCTCCATCATCACGACGTACACCGGCTTCGTACGCGGCCTGGTCTCCACCGTCGTCTACGGCGTGGTCGGCCTGCTGCTCATGGCGGGCGCGTTCTGGCTGCTGGACATGCTGACGCCGGGCAAGCTCGGCGAGATCCTCGTCGACCCCCAGCCGCACCCGGCGGTCTGGGTCAGCGCCTCGGCCAACGTCGCCATCGCCGCCATCATCTGCGCGTCGATCTCCTGACCGCGCTGTCCTGACGGCGGCGGCCGGCCGGCTCAGGTCAGCAGCCAGCCGCCGTCGACGGGCAGGTTCACGCCGTTCACGGACGGATTGTCGAGCAGGAACTCGGCCGCCGCCGCCACGTCGGCCATCGTCGCCAGCCGCCGCAGCGGCGTACGCCCGATGACGTGATCGAGCGGCTTGCCGAGCCAGAACGGGCTGTCGCCGACGATGCCGGGGTGGATCGCGTTGACCCGGATCGGGGCCAGCTCCACGGCGAGGGTGTGCACCATGCCCACCACGCCGCCGTTGATGGTGGAGACGGTCGTTGACCCCGGGTATGGCCGATCCTTGGCCAGGCCGCCGAAGAGAACGATCGCCGCCTCGGGCAGCATCCGGGGCAGCAGGACGTGGATGGCCTCGGTGTAGCCGACGAGCTTGAGCGTCACCAGCCGCTGGGCGTTGGGGACGTGGTACTGCGCGGTCGTATTGGCATCGCGGTCGATGCCGGCCAGGACCAGCCGGTCGACGCCGTCCACACTCGACAGCGCGGTCGCCAGGTGACCCGGTTCGGCCAGGTCCACCGCGATGCCGCGGGTGTCGCCGCCGATCTCCGCCGCGATCGTCTCGGCCCGGCCGGCGTCGCGGCCGGACAGGACGATGCTCTCGCCGCGGTTCGCGGCTCGCTGGGCGATTTCGCGCCCGATGCCCGAGGTGCCGCCGATGACGACCAGGCGGCCACGCTCAGCCATGCTCCCTCCTAGCGCTATCCCGGGTGCGTTCGGTTGGGTGTGCGGGTGCGCGCCGGCGGCCCAGCCGACACCGTCCATGCACGGCAGTCGTGGGCCACCGGCGCCCAACCGGCCGGGTCAGTGGGTTTGACCCGGCCGCCCGCCGTGCGCGGTGCCGGGAAATCATGCGGCCGGCGCCTTGGTACTGGCGGCGGCGATCAGGTGATCGCGGGCGTTCTCGACGAGCGTGCGGGCCCGCGGCACATCCGCGAGCAGCCGGCCGTCCCGCTTGCGGAACCGGCCGGCCACCATCACATGTTCCACATTGGAAACATCGGCGCAGATCGTCACCGCCGCGACCGGGTCGTGGAATCCGGCCATATTCAGCGCGGTCGCGTCGAGCACGACGATGTCGGCCTGCTTGCCCGGGGTCAGCGAGCCGGTCCGGTCCTCCAGCCCGGCGACGTGGGCGCCGTTGATCGTCGCCATCTCCAGCATTTGCCGCGCGGTGAGCAGTCCCTCGGCGGGTTCGTTGCGCTCCCAGTAGATGGCGTTGACCCGGGCCCGCTCGGCCCCGAACGCCGCCCGCATCTGGGTGAACATGTCGCCGGGGACCGTCGTCACGACGTCGATCGACAGCGATGGGCGCAGCCCGTACTCCAGCGCCTTCACCACCGGCGGCCAGCCGTGGCCCATCTGCACCTCGACCTGCGGAGCGATGGAAATGGTGCCGCCGCTGTCGGCGACCAGCCGCCATTCGGCGTCGCTGAAGTAGCAGCAGTGAATGTACGTGGTGTCCGGGCCGAGCAGGCCCAGCTTGCTCAGCGCTTCGATCATCCCGAACCGGCCGGCCAGGCGGCCCATGGCGACGTGCACCGTGATCGGGATGCCCAGCTCCCGGGCGAGCCGCCACTCCGACTGCACCACCTCGTCCTTGCAGAACCCGGTGCCGCGGGTGGCTAGGGCCATCGTCAGCAGCCCGTCGCCGGACGAGAAGTACGTGTCGCGGATGCGGCGCACGTCGTCGCCGGGGATGGCGATCGAGCTTTCGAACCAGTACGCCGCCAGCGACGTGTTGGCGCTGCCGTACGCGTACTGGGCCCGGATTCCGGTCTCCTGCAACGCCTGCACGGCGGCGTCGGGGTGCTCGGGCGTGTTGTTGATGTGCGACCAGTCGACCAAGGTAGTGATGCCGGCGTTGAGGCACTCCAGGGAGCCGGCCAGGTTCGAGGCGTACACATCCTCGGGGCGGTAGAGCGGTGCGAAGGTGTCGAGGATCTCGACGAAGTAGTCGTCCAATGTGGCGTTGGGGGCGCTGCCACGGATGGCCGCCTCCCAGGTGTGCCGGTGGGTGTCGACGAAGCCGGGCAGGACGATCTTCCCGGTGACGTCGACGATCTCGGCGTCGGCGTCGATGCGGTGCTCGACGGCGGCGATCCGGCCGTCCTCGACCAGTACGTCACCGGTCAGATCGCCGATGCGCGTGTCCATGGTCAGCACGGTGCCGCCACGGAACAGGATGCGATTGCTCATGGCCTTCCCTTCGGGGACGAAGCGAAGCGATGGTGTTTGACCTGGTCTTCGAGCGCGGCGGCGAAGGCGGCGGATCGCCGTCACACAATGGCGATGTTCACTCTGGATTACCGGCACTGTACGAACATGCCAAACACAGTGTCAAGTAATGCTTGACAATATCCGGAACTTGCCCGATTCTCCGGCATGGATCGATAACCTACACTCAACAAAGATCCCAACCAGGGAGGTGCGCCCTTGGCGTCGAGTACGCTGCCGCCGATCGGCGCCCGGCTGCGAGCCGCCCGGCATCGGCGCGGGGTGAGCGTACGCGGGCTGGCCCGCGAGATCGGCGTCTCGGCGAGCCTGATCTCGCAGATCGAGACGGACAAATCGAGCCCCTCGGTCAGCACCCTGTACGCCATCTCCACCGCGCTGGACCTCTCGCTGGAGGAGCTGTTCAGCGACGAGACGGCGGATGCCGGCGCGCCGGAGCTGGACGACGACTCCGACGAGGCGCTGCCCCTCTCCGCCGCGAACGGCCTCGTACGCGGGCTCGTCACGGCCGGCCCGCTCGGCCGGCGGCGCCTCGGTCCGCTGGTGACACCGGATCAGCGTGAGCTGCTGACCCTCGACTCCGGCGTCACGTGGGAGCTGCTCGGCCAGATTCCCGGCGTCCACGTGGACTTCCTGCTCATCACGTACCCGCCGGGCGGCTCGTCGTCCGGTCCCGGCCTGCTGATGCGCCACACCGGCACCGAGTTCGGCTACGTCATCAGCGGCGAGCTGACGCTGACCCTCGGTTTCCAGACACATCGGCTCGCCGCCGGCGACTCCGTCTCGTTCGACTCGGCCACGCCGCACGCGTACCGCAACGAGACGACCGAGCCCGCCGTCGGCGTCTGGTTCGTCCTCGAACACCTCGCCGCATGAGCGGATCTGCGACATAGCGGTCGGCGAACTCCAGCCGAGACAAGGTCGAGCGGCTGAACCGTTTTCCGAGCCTCACCGCCTACCCTTGGCCGGGTGGGCGAGATCTTCGACATCGAGACCGGCATCGTCGAGCTGGTCCCGGACCCCGACGAGCCGGACGCGTGGACGCTCGTGGTGAACGGCATGCCGCAGTCCCACGTGAACCTCGCCGACCCGGCGATGATCGCGTTCGACTACGTACGCCGGACGCTGCGCATCGTCGAACTGCTGTTCGAGGACGGGCCGCTGCGCGTACTGAACCTCGGCGGCGGCGGTATGAGCATTCCCCGCTGCCTTTCGCTGCTGTGCCCGGGAAGCGAGCAGACCGTCGTCGAAATCGATTCGCTGCTCGCCGAACTGGTCAACGAGCGCCTGCCGCTGCAGCCCGATGCCGGAATCACCGTCACCATCGGCGACGCTCGCGAGTTTCTGAGCCGCTGTGCGCCCGCGGCGTACGACTTGATCATCGCGGACATCTTCACGGGATCAGCGGTACCAAGGCACGTGACGACGCCCGACTTCGTGGCGCTCGCGCACGCGGCGCTGCGGCCGGACGGCGCCTACATCGCGAACGTCATCGACGGGCGGCCGCTCGGGTTCGCGCGGCGGCTGGCCGCAGCGGTCCACGGCGAGTACGCCGACGCGATCGTGTTCGCCGAGAGCGACGTGCTGGATCAGGCGTACCGCGGAAATCTGCTGATGGTCGGCGCGGATCGCCGCCTGACCGTGCTCACGGAGCTGCCGGTCGAGGATCCGTATGAGCTGCGAGCCTTACGCGGTAAGGATTTGACGGCGTTTGTGACGCATGACGACAAGGCCATGACCTTCGAGTTCGGCGACTGATCTTCGTTCGAGTTTTGTCGTACGCGTGTTCTCCACCGACGAACGTGCTCCACCGACGAACGAGATCCGCCGGGCAAGCGACTCACGCCGGTGGTCACCCGAAGCGGCCGGTGATGTAGTCCTCGGTCCGCTTCTCCCTCGGGTTGGTGAAGATCTTCGACGTCACGTCGTGCTCGATCAGGCGGCCCGGGTCGCCGGTCTGCGAGATCGAGAAGAACGCCGTACGGTCGCTGACCCGGGCGGCCTGCTGCATGTTGTGCGTCACGATGATGATCGTGAACTCGTTCTTCAGCTCGAAGATGAGGTCCTCGATGGCGCCGGTGGAGATCGGGTCCAGCGCCGAGCACGGCTCGTCCATCAGCACGACCTGCGGCTCGACCGCGATTGTCCGGGCGATGCACAGGCGCTGCTGCTGGCCGCCGGACAGGCCCGCACCCGGCTTGCTGAGGCGGTTGCGCACCTCGTCCCACAGGTTCGCCGACGTGAGCGCCCTCTCGCAGGCGTCGTCGAGGACCGCCTTCTTGCGTACGCCGTTGAGCTTCAGCCCGGCCACGACGTTGTCGTAGATGGACATCGTCGGGAACGGGTTGGGGCGCTGGAACACCATGCCGATCGAACGGCGTACGGCGGTCACGTCCACGCCGCGCTCGTAGATGTCCTGGCCGTCCAGGGACAGCCGGCCCTCGACGCGGGCACCGGGGAGCACCTCGTGCATCCGGTTGACCGCTCGCAGGAAGGTCGACTTGCCGCAGCCGGACGGGCCGATGAGGGCGGTGACCGACCGCGGCTCGATGGTGATCGTGATGTCCTCGATGGCCTTGAACTCGCCGTAGTACGCGGTCACACCCACCGCTTCGATGCGCTTCGCCATTGTCTCCTACCTCAGCTTGCTTCGACGGGCGAGCAGCTTCGCCACGATGGTCAGGGTCAGCACCAGGCCGACCAGGGTCAGAGCGGCCGCCCAGGCTCGGGCCGGCGCGTACTGGCTCGCGGCGCCGGCTTGATCCCAGATGTAGATGGACAGCGACTGCTGGTTGTCCGAGAACGGGTTGAAGTTGATGGAGTTGCTGCCGCCGGCCACGAGCAGGACCGGGGCGGTCTCTCCGGCGGCGCGGGCGACGGCCAGCATGACGCCGGTGACGATGCCCGGCAGCGCGGTCGGCAGCACGATCCGCATCACCGTCTTCCACTTCGGTACGCCCAGCGCGTACGAGCCTTCGCGCAGCGCGTCCGGCACGAGCCGCAGCATCTCCTCGCAAGAACGGGTGATGGTCGGCAGCATCAGTACGCTCAGCGCCAGCGCGGCGGCGAACCCGGAGTAGCCGGCGCGGCCGTCGTTGAACACCGGCGTCACCACGAACACCCAGAACGCCAGGATGAACAGACCGGCCACAATGGATGGAATGCCGGTCATGACGTCGATGAAGAACCGGATCGCGGCGGCCAGCTTGCCGCGGCCGTACTCCACGATGTAGATCGCCGCCGCGATGCCCAGCGGCACGGTGATCAGCGTGGCGATGGCGACCTGCTGGACCGTTCCGATGATGGCGTGGTAGATGCCGCCGTTGGCGTCGAACGCCGTGATGCCGTTCATGGAGTGGGTGAAGAAGTCGCCGTCCAGCCGGTCGACGCCCTTGCTCACCAGCGTCCAGACCACCGACAGCAGTGGCAGCAAGGCCAGCGTGAACGCCGAGTAGATCAGCGAACTCGCCACGCGGTTACGGGCGGCGCGCTTGCCTTCGACCACGCGAGCCGCGATGTTCAGCCCCACCATGTAGGCGAGTGCTGCGACCACGATCGTCAGCACCGGGCCGCCGCCGAGCAGGCCGCCGGCGTACACGGCAAGGAAACTGACACCGAGCGAGCCGGCGGCGATCGCCCAGGGCGACCACTTCGGCAGGCGGCGGCGGCGCAGGCTGCCGGCGAACGGCGAGGACAGGGTGGTCATAGCGTGCTCCGGAACTCGCGGCGGCGGTAGATGACGGCGCGGGCGGCCGTGTTGACCACCAGCGTGATCGCGAACAGCACCAGGCCGGAGGCGATCAGGGCACCGCGGCCGACGTCCGTCGCCTCACCGAACCGGTTGGCGATGTTGGCCGCGATCGTGTTGCCGCCGATGCCCAGGATGTCGAAGGAGATGCTGAAGGTCGCGCCTAGTACGAGGGCCAGCGCGATGGTCTCGCCCAGCGCCCGGCCCAGGCCGAGCATCACCGAAGCGATGATGCCGGGGCGGCCGTACGGGAGCACGGCCGTACGGATCATCTCCCACTTGGTCGCGCCGAGGGCGTACGCCGCCTCCTGGTTCATCGTGGGCGTCTGGCTGAAGACCTCACGCGACAGGGCGGTAATGATCGGCAGGATCATGATGGCCAGCACGATGGAGCCGAGCAGGAGCGACTTGCCGTACGGGCCGTCGCTGCCGAAGATCGGAATCCAGCCGAGGTACTTGTGCAGCCATGCCGACAGGCCCTGCACCGGGCCGACCAGGTACTCGCGGCCCCACAGGCCGAAGACGATGCTCGGCACCGCCGCGAGGAGGTCGATCAGGAAGCCCAGCGCGGTCGCCACCCGGCGGTGCGCGTAGTGCGACAGGCACAGCGCGATGCCCAGTGCGACCGGCACCGCCATGATCAAAGCCAGTGTCGAGGTGATGAGCGTACCGGTGGCCAGCGCGGCGATGCCGAACGCCGGCCGCGGCTCCAGATCCCAGTTCTTCTCGGTCAGGAAGTTCGAGGTGTTCGCCTGCAGCGCCGGGATCGCCTTGGTGATCAGGAAGTAGCCGATCGCCACGATGATGACCAGGACGGCGATGCCGGACCCGGTGGTCAGCCACCGGAAGATCCGCTCGCCGCCGAGCCGCCGGACCCGCTTGAGGTCCACCGCGCCGGGCTCACGGCCGGTGGCGGAACGGTGCTGGGTCACGCCGGCCCGCGCGTCACCGATCGGGGCCGGTGGCTGCGGATCCGCCTCGGGAAGGGTGGGAGGGTTCATGGTCATCTGTCTCATCACTCTCGGGTCTGCCGGCGGCGTCACGCGGGGTCACCCGGCGATCCGGGCGTACGCCCGCCAGACGCGGAGTGGGCCCGGCGGGAGGATCACGACCCTCCCACCGGGCACCGCTGTCTGGATCAGCTCAGTGCCTTCACCGCGGTCGCGACCTTGGCCTGGACCTCGGTCGGCAGCGGCGCGTAACCCAGCTCGGTCAGCTTGGCCTGGCCGTCGCCGGCGGCGTAGCCGAGGAACGCCTTGAGCAGGGCCAGCTTGTCGGCCGGGGTGCCCTTCTCGCAGACGATCTCGTAGGTCACCAGGACGATCGGGTACGCCCCGGCGGCCATGGTGTTGTAGTCGACGGTGAGCTTCAGGTCGTTGCCGGAGCCGGCGACCGCCGCGCTGGCGATCGTCTTGCCGGCCGAGTCCGTGGACAGCGCGGTGTACTCACCGGCGGAGTTCTTGACCTTCGCGATGTTCAGGGCGTTGGCCTTGGCGAACGACCACTCGACGTAGCCGATCGAGCCGGCGGACTTCTTGACGGCCGCGCTCACGCCGTCGCTGCCCTTCTCACCCTGGCCGCCCGGGGCCTTCCACTCCTTGTTGCTGGAGTAGGTCCACACGTCGGCCGCGGTCTTCGACAGGTACTTGGTGAAGTTGTCGGTGGTGCCCGAGGAGTCGTTGCGGTGCACGGCCAGGATCTTGGTGGCCGGCAGGTTCGCGGACGGGTTGTCGGCCTTGATCTCGGGCGCGTTCCACGTAGTGATCTTGTTGCCGAAGATGCCGGCCAGGGTCGCCGGGCTGAACTGCAGATCGGTCGCGCCGGCCACATTGGTGACGACGGCGATCGGGCCGATGACCATGGGCAGGTGGATGGCCTTGCCGGTAGCACAGCGCGCGTCGGCCTTCGGCTGCTCCTCGGGGTCCTTCATGGCCGAGTCCGAGCCGGCGAAGTCGGCCGTACCGCCGATGAAGGCCTGGATGCCCGCGCCCGAACCGGTGCCCTGGTAGTCCACAGTGGCACCCGAGCACGTGACCTGGAAGTCCTTGACCCACTGCTCCACGGCGTTCTTCTGGGCGGTCGAGCCCTGAGCCGTGAGCTTCCCGGTGGCGCAGCCGGAAGCGCCGGCGGTAGCGGAGGAGGAGCCCGCACCGGGGTTGGTGTTGTTATCCGTGCCACACGCCGCAAGCGCGAGCGTCGCGGTCAGCATGACACCGGCGAGGATGCCGTGCCGGTTGAGCTTCACGAGCCTGTCCCTTTCGAGGGGGGAGCCGTGCCACGGTGGTTTCCTCGAAGGGCACGGGCCGGCGCTTCGGTCCGGCTGCCGAAAACGTAAGCGCGGCAGGTAGCCGGTCGCCCCGAGTCAAGTGAACGCTCGGTGAACAGGTCGATGGTCAAAGGTGACGGCGCTGTGAGCGGATCCTGGGAAGCTCAGCGGCAGCGCCAGGGCGTACGCCGCAGCGCTGTCGCGGACGTCTGCACGGTGACTTGGCGGCACGGCGTACGCACATAGAGGTGGCCGGGCAGCGGACCGCTGAGCACCAGCCCACCCCGGGATGCGTCGAACCGCAGATCGTCGATGAGCAGGCCGCGAGCGCCCTCGGGATCGACGACTTCCCAGTCGCGGACCTCGTGGAACACGAAGCGCAGCGGAAAACGCAGCCGGCGCGAGCCGATCCGGCCGGCCCGGTTGCCCGCGATGGCCAGCTCCGTGCCCAGGTCACACAGCGTACTGAGGTCCAGGTAAGCGTCGTCGAGCCAGGCGTCGATCCGCTCGACCCGCACGACCAGACCGAGTGTCCGATCCCCCACGAGGTTATCTTCCCGCCTCAGCGCGGCTGATTTGGCGTTTTCCGGATGCGCGGCGCGAGCCGCTGCGGCAAGCTTTGCCCCATGACCGCACGCACGCTTGTGCTCTTGCGCCATGCCAAGGCGGAACGCCCCGACGGGCTGCCCGATCAAGACCGGCCCCTCACCGACCGGGGCCACGCCGATGCCGCCGCGGCCGGAGCCTGGCTGCTGGCCAGCGGCCACGTTCCGGATCTCGTCCTCTGCTCACCATCACGGCGTACGCGCCAGACGTGGCACTCGGTGGCAATCGCGATCGGTGGGGCCGGCTCGCCGTCCGTACGCTACGAACGCGATCTCTATGATGGCGACGCGGAAGCGGCTTTGCATATCGTGGCGGCGGCGGCCAAGGAGGGGCAGGCGATCCTGCTGATCGGGCACAACCCGACGATCTCGCAGCTGTCGGTGCTGCTCGACGCGGCCGGGCAGGCGGACTCCGACGGGCTGCGGACCAGCGGCATCGCCGTGCACGAGCTGCCCGACGACTGGGAGGCCGGCATCCCGGCGCCGTTGCGGTCCACCTACACTGCGAGGGCATGACCGGTCGCGTACGCCTGCCGTTCGGCTTCGCCAACACCACCCGTCGCGTGGGTTCGACGGTCGTCAAGGAGTACGAGGGCCGGGCCGCCCGGGATCGCCTGCTGACCGAGGTCGCCGCCCTGAACGACGTGGCCGATCTGCTTCCTGTGCCCCGGATCGTGGAAGCCACCGAAGACCCGCCCGTCGTGCGGATGGCGTTCGTGGAAGGCGCGCCCGCCTCAGCCCGCCTCAGCGAAAGCCACCCGACCGAAAGCCGCCCGGCCGACGATGTGCTCCACCGGATGGGCGTGGTGCTGCGGGACTTCCAGACCGCGTACCGGAAACGGACGGGGCGCGTACGCGTCCACGGCGATTACGGCCCCAACAACGTGCTGCTGCGCTCGGACGGATCCGTGGCGGCGGTGATCGACTGGGAGTGGTCGCGGTTCGGCGATCCGCTGACCGATGCGGCCTGGATGGAGTGGGCGCTGCGCATCCACTACCCCGGCGTCAGCCCGGCCGCGTTCTATGACGGGTACGGCCACCGGCCGCCGTGGGCGGCCCGCCATCTGTCCATGATGGACGCCGTCGCCTGGCGGGCGGAGCGGGCGATCACCGATCCGGTCACCTGGCAGCAGCGGCTCGACGCCACGGCGCGGCTGGAGGACGCGTGAAGGCGCTGCTGTTCGATTTCTTCGGCACGCTCGTCAGCTACCGGAACAGCCGGACGGAACAGGGGTATCACGGATCGCACCAATGGGTGCAGGACCACGGTGGCAAGGTCTCTTACGAGGAGTTCCTGGCGTTGTGGGTCGAGGTGTCGGCGTCGCTCGACCGGCGCAGCGACGCCGACGACAGCGAGTTCTCCATGACCGAGGCGGGTACGCAGTTCCTGACCAGACTCCTCGGCCGCGTACCCCGCGACGAGCAGGTCGGCGAGTTCGTGGACCGGTACGTGGCCGAGTGGAGCACCGGTGTGACCTATGTGGAGGGTGTCGCCGCGATGCTCGGCGAGCTGTCGGCGACGCACCGGCTGGCCGTGGTCTCCAACACCCACAGCCCCACGCTCGTCCCTGGCCAGCTGGCGAGGATGGGCGTCGCCGAGCTGTTCGACACCGTCGTGCTCTCCGTCGACCTCGGCTGGCGCAAGCCTCACCCGGCCGTGTACCGAGCGGCGCTGGAGCGGATGGGCATCCGGGCCACGGATGCGATCTTCGTCGGCGACACGTACATTGCCGACTATGTCGGACCGCGAGCGGCCGGGATGCGGGCGCTCCTCATCGACCCCGGCGGCTTGGCGGACATTCCCGGCGAAGACCGCCTCCACACCATCATGGACCTGACCGAACGGGTCCGTGACCACAGAAGATAGACAGCGTTCACCTGGACGTCCAGGTGCCACGCTGGACGCCGCGCCCTCGTCAACATAAGTTCGGACGAGACCACGTTGGGTAACCCCCACCCCCGTTGGAGGATTCCCGTGCGTACCGCACGTGTCATGACCGCAGTTTGCCTGGCTGCCGCCACGGCCCTCAGCACCGCGATGACCGCGGCGCCGGCCCAGGCCGCGACCCCCACCGACCTGTTCCTCTCCGAGTACGTCGAGGGCTCGTCGAACAACAAGGCCCTGGAGTTCTACAACGGCACCGGCGCCTCGATCGACCTCGCGGCCGGCGGCTACGTCGTGCAGCTGTACTTCAACGGCGCGACCACGGCCGGCGGCACGATCGCGCTGACCGGTACGGTCGCCGACGGCGATGTCTACGTACTCGCTGCGACGACCGCCAGCGCCACGATCCTGGCCCAGGCCGACCAGACCACTGGCGCCTCCCTCTACAACGGCGACGACGCGATCGTGCTCCGCAAGGGCGGCGCGGCTGGGCCGGTGGTGGACTCGCTCGGCCAGATCGGCGTCGACCCGGGCACCGAGTGGGGCGCCGGCCTGACGAGTACGGCCGACAACACGCTGCGGCGCAACGCCAACGTCCTCGCCGGCGACACCGAGCCCGGTGACGCCTTCGACCCGGCCGTGCAGTGGACCGGGTTCGCCACGGACACCTTCGACGGGCTCGGCAGCCACAGCATCGACCCCGGCGGCAACCAGCCGGTCGTCCTGACCTGCGGTCCGACGCTCACGGTCAGCCAGGGCACCGCGGGCGAGCGCATCGTGACCGCGACCGACCCCGACGACGCCATCGTCGACCTCGCCGTGTCGGTGAACCCGGCGCCGTCGTCGGGCAGCGTCGGGCGTACCAGTATGACCCCGAGCGAGGCGGGCGGGACCGCCAGCGCGACGGTCACCGTGACCAGCGACGTGCCGGTGGGCTCTTATGCCGTGACGGTGACCTCGACCGACGGGACCGGAGCGACCGCGAGCTGCGGCTTCACGGTGCAGGTGAACCGGGTCTTCACGATCGGCGAGATCCAGGGCCAGACGACCGACAGCGAGGTCGCGCGGACCGACCGCTCGCCGTTCGCGCCGGCCACCGGCAACGGCAGCAGCTCGACCCTGTTCGACGTGCGGGGCGTGATCACGCAGAAGACGCTGGCCCGCACCGAGGCCGGCACCCCGCAGAGGGGCTTCTTCCTGCAATCGCGGGCGACCGCGGCCGACGGCGACCCGACCACCTCCGACGGCATCTTCGTCTTCATGGGCTCGTTCACGTCGCTGATCGGCGGCTACGTGCCGACCGTGGGCGACGAGGTGATCATCCGGGCGCGGGTCTCGGAGTTCTTCTTCCTCACCGAACTCAGCTCCGCGTCGCTGGTCACCAAGCTCGCGTCGGGCCTCGACGTCCGCGCGGACGTCGCGGTCACCGATGCCCGGCCGCCGGCGGACTCGCTGCTCGCGGACCGTTTCTGGGAGCGGCACGAAGGCGAGCAGTTCCGCGTACGCGCGGGGAGCACGGTCACCGGTGCGCGCGACATCTTCAGTTCCACAATGGACTCCGAGATCTGGCTGATCGACCGGGACGATCCGCTGCAGTCGCGTTCCGACCCGTACGCCCGGCGCGTCTACCGCGATCCGCACCCGATGGACAACGACACGCTGCACTTCTTCGACGACGCCAACGGCAACCGGATCCTCGTCGGCGCGCAGGGCGTGAAGGCGGTCGCCGGTGACATCAACGCCTTGATGCCGCCCGCGCGGGACTTCGACGCGGTGTCCGAGGACGCCTACGGCGGCTTGTCCTTCGGCTTCGAGAAGTACTCGATCATGCCCGCGGAGATCTCGTTCACCCACGGCGTGGACCCGGCCGGCCTGAGCCCGCCGCGAGCCGCCGACCGCGACGAGGAGTTCTCGGTCGCGACCTTCAACGTCGAGAACCTGTACGACTTCCGCGACGACCCGTTCGACGGCTGCGACTTCGCCGGCAACACCGGCTGCACCGGAGTCACCCCGCCGTTCGATTACGTGCCCGCTTCCGAGGCGGCGTACCAGGACCACCTGAGCGGGATCGCGACCCAGACCGTGGAGTCGCTGCACTCCCCCGACCTCGTGCTCATCCAGGAGGCCGAGGACCAGGACATCTGCGCCGTGACCGGGGGCGCCCTGATCTGCGGCACCACCAACAACGCCGACGGCAAGCCGGACACCGTGCAGGAGCTGGCTCTGGCCATCGCGGCGGCGGGCGGGCCGGCCTACGACGCGGCCTTCGACCGGGACGGTGCGGACGCACGAGGCATCGTGTCGGCGTTCCTGTACCGCACCGACCGGCTGTCGCTGACCGCGCCCACGTCCGTCCTGACGGCTACGCCGGGCGTCGTCTACCGCAGCGCTGGGCTGGCGTACAACGCCGACGTGTCGAACCCGAAGGTTCTCAACGCGGTCCTGCCGGCCGACGTCGACACCTCGACCGGTGTGGACGGCAGCAACGTCTACACCCGGGCCCCGCAGGTCGCCCGCTTCACGGTGCTGGCCAAGCCCGGCTCGGCCGACTCCTTGACGCTGTGGGCGGTCAGCAACCACTATTCGTCCACTCCGGACGCCCGCGTCGGGCAGCGGACCGAGCAGGCGGCGTACGGCGCCGCGATCGTCCAGGCGATCCAGGCCGCCGAGCCGGGCGCCCGGGTGGTCTACGGCGGCGACCTCAACGTCTTCCCGCGCCCCGACGACCCGATCGCTCGGAGTGATTCCGATGTCCCGTCGGACCAGCTCCGGGCGCTCTACGACGCGGGCCTGCGCAACCTGTGGGAGACGCTCGCCGCCGATGTGCCGGCCGCGGCGTACTCGTATGTCTTCCAGGGCCAGGCGCAGACGCTCGACCACCTGTGGGTGACCGAGCCGCTCTACGACGACCTCGTCCAGGTCCGGGCGGCCCACGTCAACGCCGGCTACCCGGTGGACGACTTCACCGACGGCCCCCGCGGGCTCAGCGACCACGATCCGCAGGTCGCCATCTTCGGCAGCCGGGCGCGGCTCACCGTCGCCGACACCTCGGTCGTCGAGGGCAGCGGCAACGCTCACGCGCGTACGCCGATGCGGTTCACGGTCTCACTGTCGCGGCCGCTGACCCAGCCGCTGACGCTGTGCGCCGTGGCCTACGGCATCACCGCGCTGCCGGTGGCCGACTTCGACCCGGTGCTCACGTGCACGACGGTAGCGCCGGGGCAGACCACGTGGACGGTCACCGTGCCGATCGTCGCCGACCGCCAGAAGGAGCCGGACGAGCGGCTCGGGCTGTTCGTCACCGGTCAGCCGATCATCGTGTACGCCGACCAGACCGCGGTCGGCACCATCCGCACCGACGACTAGCCTCATGATCCCGTCGTCGCCGTCCATGATCCCGGTTAGATCAGGGATCATGAGGGGCGGCGACGGCGGGCCGCGGGCTGCGTTATGTGCGGGCGTACCTGGTGAACAGCATCTCGCCGTCCGTGAGCACGTGCGCGAGCCGCATCCGTTGCGGCTCCACGGGTACGCCCGCCGTGATCCGGACGGCACCGGGTCCGGCCAGCAGCGGCCCCACCGACAGGCACAGCTCGTCGAGCGCATCTGCGGCCTGCAGGGAGCCCAGCAGGTGAGGGCCGCCCTCGCAGAGCACCCGGTTCAGGCCCCGCTCAGCGAGCTGATCCACCATCGACCGGCCGTCGACGTCGTCCTCGCCGCAGATCAGGACGTCCTTGAACAACGCACGGCGGTCGGCCGGAGCCGAGGCCACGGTGACGATCAGCGCATCGGCGAACTCCTGCGGATCGACGTCCAGCGACCGGGTGACGATCGCCATCTTCGGGCTCACCAGGTCGTAGTGCTCCGCGCGTACGGTGCCGGCGCCGACGAGCACAACGTCGCACGCCTCGCGCAGAACGCCCATGAGCTTCTGGTCCGTGGGGTTGCCGAGCCCGCCCGAACGGTCCGCCAGCGTGGCGGCTCCGTCTATCGAGGACACGAAGTTCGCGCGTACGCCGGGCGGCTGCGCGTACGCGGCTTTCACCGCGGCATCGTCCAACTCGCCGGATTCTGGCCAAATACTGCGCATCCACGTAGCTTCTCACACGCCATCGTTCCTTGCTGCGGCAACACATCCGGCCATCGACAGGCTGTGGCGGCGATCCCTAGCATGTGCGCATGGCGAGAACCCGCACGGTCGCCGGCGCCGGTACTCTCGGCGCCGCACTCCTTGTCCTCATCTTCGGCAGCCAGCCGGTTGCCGAATGGGTGGACCGGCATACCAACCCCGGCACTGCGTGGGGCTGGTTCCTGCGCGTCCTGACCTGGCCGCGCTGGGCGGTCGGCCCGGACGACAACTCATCGGCAGCGATGCGCAAACTGCTGTCGGAGGACCTACGCGCAGTGTTGCTCATCCTGTTCGTCGCTTTGATCCTGGCGGTGGTGGCGAAGGGAGTCACCGGCGGGGGCGCCGCCTTCATGCTGGGGTGGGCCGCGCTGATCTTCGGTGCAGCGCTCGCGGCCTTCTTGACGGCCTTCATCCTCGCCGCGCCGACGCTGCTCGGCGCGCTGAGCCTGGCCGCCGGCGCATCCGCCTTCGGACTGTTCGCCGGGTGGATAGTCGGAATCATCACCGCGACCGGCAAAGCCGCCGGCTGAACCGACCGCAGAGCCGGGCCGGACCGCTTCGGCGGTGCGGCCCGGTCACATGTTGTGCACCAGGTACGCCGGCTCCCGCCAGCCGAGGACGGCCTCGGTGAGGCGAGCGGCGTCGACGGCCGCACGCACGTTGTGCATCCGGACGATGCGGGCACCGAGCAGGATGCAGACGACCTCGGCGGCCAGCGAACCCTCCAGGCGTTCACCCTGCGGCCGGCCCAGGGTCTCGCCGACGAAGTCCTTGTTGGACACCGCGGCCAGCATCGGGTAGCCGACCGCGGCGATCTGGTCGAGCCGGCGGGTCAGCTCCAGCGTGTGCCGCGTGTTCTTGTTCAGGTCGTGCCCGGGGTCGATGATGATCTGCTCCGGGCGTACGCCCACGGAGAGAGCCGTCTCGGA
>Ga0114129_10001000_pt1 | contig 36878 bp, 27 predicted proteins | sample RhiMetdeltSRZDD1_FD_80071 | JGI IMG/M metagenome (GOLD analysis project Ga0114129, IMG submission 80071) | Populus rhizosphere microbial communities from Tennessee, USA - Rhizosphere MetaG P. deltoides SRZDD1 (version 2) (version 2) | ecosystem: Host-associated > Plants > Roots > Rhizosphere >...
ATTGTCCGGCGCGGGATTGTCCGGCACGCGATTGGCCGGCGTGGGATTGGCCGGCGCGGGCCTGGCGGCGCAGATCGTCGGCCTGCTCACGCGGCGGCGGCAGACCGTCGCCGTCGCCGAATCGCTCACCGGCGGCCTGCTTGGCGCCGCGATCACCACTGTTCCCGGGGCCTCATCGGTCTTCCGTGGCGGGGTGATCGCCTACGCCACGGACGTGAAGGCGGCGCTGCTGGGCGTGTCAGCGGCACTGCTGGCGGAGCGTGGCGCGGTTGACCCCGACGTGGCGGGCGCGATGGCAGCGGGGGTGCGGGAACGGCTGGGAGCCGCGATCGGGGCGGCGACCACCGGGGTGGCCGGGCCCGACGCGGCTGACGGCAAGCCGCCCGGCACCGTCCACATCGCGGTGAGCACCGTCGGCGGCACGGTGGTCCAGACGCTGGCCCTTTCCGGCGGCAGGGACGAGATCCGGCGCGACACGGTGGAGCGGTCGCTGCGGCTGATGTGGAGTGTGCTCTGGGAAGAAAACCCGTGATTACAGCGTTACGTCGTCAGCGAACACGGATGCATGCGCTCTCCCGTACTGTCGGTGAAGGCAGGTACCGTGGTTGTGTGAGACTGACCTCGGCAAGACTGACCTCGGGAAGGGAGCGCGACCATGGTCCTGCTTCGTCACTTGCTTGGTGACGCGCTGCGGCGGCTGCGCCAGCGGCAGGGTCGCACCCTCCGCGAGGTTTCCGCTGCCGCCCGGGTGTCGCTGGGATACCTGTCCGAGGTTGAGCGCGGCCAGAAGGAAGCGTCCTCGGAACTGCTGGCGGCGATCTGCTCAGCCCTAGGGACTCCGCTTTCGCAGGTATTCCGGGAAGTGTCGGACAACTTCGCGCTCGCGGAACTGCAGAGCGAGCCGGTGCTCGCCGGGGCCAGGGAGCCGGTACTGGAGGCGCCGGCTGCTGTCGGCCGTCCCGCCGTCGGCATCAGCACCTCGCGCTCGGCGGATGCGCCGCGGGCGTTCACGGGCACCGGGCGGCCGGAGGTCCGGCTGGCTGCGGGCCGCGAACTTGGCGCCGGGCCCGGCAGGGTCCTCGGCCCCGTGCAGCTGCCGCCAGGCCAGACCGCGGCCTTCGACGACGAGGTCGCCCGCCGGATCCGCGACGTCACGGACATGGTTCCGGTCTGATCAGGCAGGCCCGCTCGCCCATGCCCGCGGGTCCTCGGCGAGTTCCCGGACCCGCAGCGGAAGATTGCGCGTGACGATGTCTTGCAGCGTCACCTCTTCCAGGATCGCGCGCTCGTTGGCGCGCAAAGCGATCCACACGGTCTGAAGCGGTTCCGCGGCGCCGCTGTAGCCCACCTTCTCCGGCCGCTCGCCGCGCACGCCGACCAGCGGCCCGTCGATGGCCCTGATGATGTCGGCAAGCGAAATATCGGCCGCCGGCCGGGCCAGCCAGAACCCGCCTTCCGGGCCGCGCTGGCTGCGCACCAGGTCGGCCCGGCGCAGCTGGGTGAGGATTGCCTCGAGAAACTTGGCCGGAATGCGCTGTGCCCGTGCCAGCTGCTCGGCAGTGATGTGATTGCGCTCGGTCGCCGCAAGCTCGATCGCGGCGCGTAGCGCGTAGTCGGCGCGGGCGGACAATCGCATATGAAGCATTATGCCTGGTGCGGCCCGCTAGGGAGCGCCACGACAAGCCGCCCGCACCCCCGCCCAGTGCGCGCTCCCCCGGTAAGCCGCCCAAATCACCAGTTCACTTTCTGCCCCTATAGGGGCCGATAACCGAACTGTTGGCCTGTGATGAAGGCGTTCAGCTGGGCATTCAGGGTTGTCCACAGGGTTGAGCTGCTCGTGGCGTGGGGTGGCACTGAGGAGTGAGGCTGGTACGCATGGCCGATCAGTTCCTTGGGTGCCAGCGCGACCTGCTGCTGTGAGTCGGCCACCCTGGTGGGCCAGGCACTGCAACGCCGGGGCTGGCAGGGGATGCTGCGCCGATGCGGATGCTCTGCCGAGGTCCGTCTTGATTGGCAGTTCACATTTCTGCCCTATGGCGGCGAAGGCAGAACGGCTGATGCTCAGGGAGCCCTAGCGGCGCAGGCGCAGGCCACGCGGGGTGGGACGGAACCCGGCGTCGGCCAGGGCCTGGGCCAGTGGCGACTCGTACACCCCCGCGCCGTCGGCCCGCTCGACGGTGAGACGGCCAAGCGCCCCGCCGCGCACCGCCTCCGCGAGGCCGGCCGCCGCCGGGACCAGCACCGCCGGGTCGCTCGCCCACGACAGCAGCGTCTTGCCGCCGCGCTCCACGTACAGGATCAGCTGCCCGCCGGACAGCACCACCAGGGCGCCGGCCTTGCGGCCGGGCCGGTGCCCACCGGGCACCTCGCCGGGCCGGGCAGGCCACGGCAGCGCCGCGCCGAAGGGATTGGCCGGGTCGGCGGCAGCCAGCACCGTCACCGGCGGGCCAGGAGCATCCTTCTCCCCCCCGCGTCCTGCCTCCGCGGGCCCGGGGGCCCACCCGGGCGGCTTCCCCGGGTACTGGGGTGGCTCGGGCTGAACCGGGGCCACCGTCTCCGCCGCCATCGCCCGCATCCGGTCCACCGCGCCGGGCAGCGCGAACTGGGCGCCGCCCAGGCCCTCCACGAAGTAGCCGCGGCGGCAGTGCCCCGCCTCCTCCATCGCCCGCAGCACCGGGTAGAGGGCGCCGAACCCACTGGGCGCCCGTTCGGCGGCGACCGCGCCCCTGGTCAGGATGCCGTGCCGTTCCAGCAACGTCCGGGCGACTGCGTGCAGCCGCCTGGTCGGGTCGGGGTCGGCGCCGGGCAGCAGCGACCAGCGGCCGGTCACGGTGGGCGGCCCGGTGCGGCTGGCCGTCGCCGGGCGTCCCGAGCCCGGCCTGCGCGTTCCGAACCGGCCCGGGCGGCTGGGAAGCGGCAGCCAGCCGGGGTTGCCGAGCCCGCCCGGCCCACCGGGCCCGCCGTGCCCGTTCGGCCGTCCCAGCCCGTCAGGCCGTCCCAGCACGTCAGGCCGTCCCGGGCCGACGGGGCCCGGCCCGCTGACCACCCCGCCTGGGCGCCCGGCCTGCCGGCCGCTATCCGCCACCGGCCGCCCCGTGCCCAGGACCGTGCGCAGCGGCGCCAGGGTGTCGTTCGTCAGCCGTCCCGCCCACACCAGGTCCCAGATCGCCGCCGCCACCGCCCTGTCGGTCAGGCCACGCCGCTCCGCCTCCGGCAGTAGTGCCGCGGCCCGGTCGGCGAGCATCCGGAAGAACATCCCGCCGCCGCCGTCCAGGATGGTCAGCACCGCCTCGTGCAACGGCGTCATCGTGATCTCCGGCGGCGCGGGCAGCAGCAACGGGGCGGTGTGGGCCGGCGCCAGCACCAGCCAGCCGTCGCCGCCCGGCAGCCCGCCCGCGCCCGCCCAGACCACCTCCCCGGCGACGGTCAGCTCGTCCAGCAGTGCGCTCTGGTAGCCGGGCACCCGGCCGGGCAGCACGAGCTTCTCCAGAGCGGAGGCCGGCACAGGCGCCCCGGCCAGTTGCTCGATCGCCTCGTACACCGCGTCCGCTTTCGCCACCCGCCAGCCCCGGCCGGGCCCCGGCGCGCCGCCGCGGGCGATGGCCGGCTGGCCTGCGCTCTGCCAGGCGGGCAGGAACGCGCCGAGCACCTCCGGCGGGACGGGTTCGGCCTCTTTGCGGAGCCTGGCCAGGCAGCGGCGCCGCAACAGCCGCAGCACCTCGGAGTCGCACCATTCCGTTCCGCGGCCGCCGGGCAGGAACTCGCCCTCGCCGACCCGGCCCTGCGCCGCCAGCCGCCGCAGCGCGCCGGCCACCACCCCGGGGCCCAGGCCGTAGCGGCGCGCCACGTCTGCCGTGGTGAAGGGCCCGTGGCAGCGCGCGTACCTGGCCACCAGGTCTTCCAGCGGATCTGGCACCGGCTCGGTGAACGCAGCCGGCACGCCGAGCGGCGGCGGCACACCGAGCGCGTCGCGCAGGCGCCCGGCGTCCTCGACCGCTGCCCAGCGCGCCTCCCCGCTGATCCGCACCTCGATGGCCCGGCGCTGCGCCGCCAGCTCGGCCAGCCAGCCGGGCGCCTCCGCAGGCTCGGTGCACCGGTCCGCGACCTCGGCCGCCGACAGCGGCCCGATGGTGCGCAGCAGGTCCGCGAGCCCTTCCAGATCGCGGCATGCACGGCCGGGGGCCAGCCGCTGGAGCTCCGCCTCGGTCTGCTCGACCACCCCAGGATCGAGCAGTTCCCGCAGATCCGCCTGGCCGAGCAGCTCGGCGAGCAGCGACGAGTCCAGCGCGAGCGCCTGGGCACGGCGCTCGGCCAGCGGCGAGTCGCCCTCGTACATGAAAGCGCCGACATAGCGGAACATCAGCGACCGGCCAAACGGCGACGGTGCCGGGGTCTCGACCTCCACCAGGCGGATCTTGCGGCCGGCGAGATCGCGCATGAGGCCGGCCAGCGCCGGGACGTCGAACACGTCCTGCACGCACTCCCGGACGGTTTCCAGCACGATCGGGAAGGTGCCGTACTTGGCCGCGACCGCGAGCAGCTGCGCGGATCGCTGCCGCTGCTGCCAGAGCGGGGAACGCCGCCCCGGCCGGCGGCGCGGCAGCAGCAGAGCCCGGGCGGCGCATTCGCGGAACCGTGACGCGAACAGCGCCGAACCGCCCAGCTCGGCGGTGACCAGCGGCTCAACCTCGTCCGCGTCGAACTCGGCGATGCCTGCCGGTGGCGGCTCGTCGCTGTCGGGTACGCGTATCACGATCCCGTCGTCGGTATGCAGCGCCTGCACATCCATGTCCTGGTAGCGCTCGCGCAGCCGGGCCGCGATCGCCAGCGCCCACGGCGCGTGCACCCGCGCCCCGTACGGACTGTGCAGGACCAGCCGCCAGTCCCCGAGCTCGTCCCGGAATCGCTCCATCACCAGCGTCCGGTCATCGGGCAGGTAGCCGGTGGCTTCCCGCTGCGACGTGAGGTAACGGATCAGGTTCGCGGCCGCCAGCTCGTCAAGGCCGGCGATGCGCAGCGCCCCGGTGGCCGCCTGCTCCCCGGCCGCGCCGAGTTCGCGGCAGAACGCGCCGAGCGCACGGCCCAGCTCGGCCGGCCGCCCGGCCGCGTCGCCGTGCCAGAACGGCAGCCTGCCGGGCTGGCCCGGGGCGGGAGAGACGAGGACCTGGTCGGCGGTGATGTCCTCGATCCGCCACGAGGTGGCGCCGAGCACGAACACGTCACCGACCCGCGATTCGTACACCATCTCCTCGTCGAGCTCACCGACGCGGTGGGAGTTGCGGCCCTGCCGCTGCGCCCCGGCCAGGAACACGCCGAACAGGCCGCGGTCGGGGATCGTGCCGCCGCTGGTGACGGCGAGCCGCTGGGCGCCGGGCCGGCCGTGCAGGGTATCCGTGGTGCGGTCCCAGACCAGGCGCGGCCGCAGCTCGGCGAACTCCTCACTGGGGTAGCGGCCGGCCAGCATGTCGAGGACGGCCTCCAGCACCGGCCTGGTGAGGCCGCTAAACGGCGCTGCCCTGCGGACCACCTGCTCCAGCGCGCCAACCTCCCAGTCGTCCATCGCGACCATGGCGATGACCTGCTGGGCGAGCACGTCGAGCGGGTTGCGCGGGATACGCAGCTCCTCGATCGCCCCGTCCCGCATCCGCTGGGCCACCACGGCCGATTGCACGAGGTCGCCCTGGTACTTCGGGAAGAACACGCTGCGGGACACATCGCCCACGTGGTGACCGGCCCGCCCGGTGCGCTGCAGTCCGCTCGCCACCGACGGTGGGGACTCCACCTGTATGACCAGGTCCACCGCGCCCATGTCGATGCCCAGCTCCAGGCTGGAGGTGGCGACCACGGCCGGTAGCCGGCCCGCCTTCAGCGCCTCCTCGATCTGGACCCGCTCCTCCCGGGAGACCGAGCCGTGGTGGGCGCGTGCGACCTCGGCGGGCGCACCGGCCGAGGTGCCCGACGCCATGATCTGGGCGGGCGGGGCGGGAGCGGCCACCGGGGCCGGCGCCGGCTCCTCGTCGTCACCGGCCGCCCGCTCCGCCGCGAGCTCGTTGAGCCGGCCGCAGAGCCGTTCGGCAAGGCGGCGGGAGTTGGCGAAGACGATCGTGGACCGGTGCTGCTCGATCAGGTCGAGCACCCGCTCCTCCACGTGCGGCCAGATCGAGCGCTGAGCGGCGGGCGCCGGGGCGACCGGGGTGGAGCCGTCCGGTCCCTGCGGGCCGACAAGGACGCTCGGCACGCTGTCCGGCCCGGCACCCGGCGTGACCGCCGCGGGCGCGTCGAGGTCGGACATGTCCTCGACCGGAACCACGATCTTGACCTCGATCTGCTTACTGCTCGGCGGCGCGGCGATCGTGACCGGCCGCGACCCGCCCAGGAACGCGGCTACCTCCTCGGCCGGCCGGACCGTCGCCGACAGCCCGATCCGCTGAGCGGCGCCGGCCCGGGAGGGCGGCCCCTGGGAACCCGCCGCGCCGTCGGCCGCCGGGGGTGACCCTGCGGGACCCCCCGAACCGGCGGCCCCGGAGCCTTCCGGGGCGGCCCGCAGCGCGTCGAGGCGCTCCAGTGAGAGCGCCAGATGAGCGCCGCGCTTGTTGCCCGCCAGCGCGTGAACCTCGTCCACGATGACGGTGTCCACCCCGCGCAGGGCGTCACGGGCCCTGGAGGTCAGGATGAGGAACAGCGACTCCGGCGTGGTGATCAGGATGTCCGGCGGCTTGCTGGCGAGGCGCCGGCGCTCGTCGGCCGCCGTGTCGCCGGTGCGGACCGCCACGGCGATGTCGGGTTCGGGCAGGCCGCGCCGCTGCGCCACCTGGCGGATCCCGGTCAGCGGTGCCCGCAGGTTACGCTCGATGTCCACCGCCAGCGCCTTCAGCGGTGAGATGTAGAGCACGCGGCAGCGCAGCTTCGGGTCCGGGGGCACCGGGTCGGCGGCCAGCCGGTCCAGTGCCCACAGGAAGGCGGCCAGCGTCTTGCCGGATCCCGTCGGCGCGACCACCAGCGTGTTGTCGCCGCTCGCGATTGCCGCCCAGGCCTGGGCCTGCGCCTCGGTCGGCGCGCTGAATGCCCCGGTGAACCAGTCGCGGGTGAGCGCGCTGAAGCTGCTCAGCGGGTCGGTCCGGCCCGGCGCGCCGGTGCTCGCGGGCACGCTCACGTCTCCCGGCGCGGCGGGCGCGCCCCGGGGTGTGGTCCGGCGGGCAGGCATACCTCCATCCTGCCTCCTGCCGCCGACAATCCGGGCCGTCAGCCCTGGCGCCGGACGGCGAGCAGGCACACGTCGTCCTCCCGCGCGTCCGTGCCGAGCAGGGAGTCCCGCACGGCGGCGCAGGTCTGCTCCGCGGTGAGGCCGGCCGATCGCCGCATGACGCGGGCCAGCGCACGCTGGCCGTCGGTGAGATCGCGGCGGCCGTTCTCGATGAGGCCGTCGGTGTAGTTCAGCAGCACGCCGCCGACGGACAGCCGCCGGCGGCCGACGGTGAAGGTGGCGTCGGGGCTGGCGCCGAGCATGCTGCCGGCCGCCTTGTCGAGGTAGCCGACCTGGCCGGTGCCGGTGGCGATGAGCGGGGACAGGTGGCCGGCGTTGGCATAGCTCAGCTCGCCGGTGGCGGGATCGAGCACGGCGTAGACGGCGGTGGCAAGCGCCTCCGGCAGCAGCCGGACCAGGGCGGTGTTGGTTCGCTCCAGGACCTCGCCGGGATGCGGGTAGTCGATCGCGTACGCGCGGAGCATACTGCGGACCTGGCCCATGATCGACGCCGAGGCGATGCTGTGGCCGGTCACGTCGCCGATGACCAGCCCGACCCGGCCGCCGTCCAGCGGGAAGGCGTCGTACCAGTCACCCCCGACGTTGGCGCCCTCGGTGGCGGGCAGGTAGCACACCGCGAGATCCAGCTGGCTGATCGTGGGCAGGGTGCCGGGCAGGACGGAGCGCTGGAGGGTCTCCGCGATGGTGTGCTCGCGGGCGAACGTGTCCGCGGTGGCCAGCGCGTCGGCCAGGCGCCGGGCGAACTCCTCGATCACCGCGATGTCCGTGCTGGTGAAGCCGGGCCGGTCGGCGTCGCGGGCGAGGGCGAGGACACCGACCGGGCGCTCGTCCACCAGCAGCGGGGTGGACAGGACGCTGTCGGCCTCCAGCCGGGTCAGCACGTCGACCAGCCCAGGGGCGAGGTCGTGCCACTGCGACAGCCGTGCCTTCGCGTTGCGCAGCAGCTGGCTGGTCCTGGTGGAGTAGGCGGCCTGGACCGACATCGGGCCTGCCGGGGGGATGTTGTGCTGGCGGAACTCGGCCAGCACGGGGGCGCGGGCCGGGTCGCGGTGCGCGAGCGAGGTGGCGCGCAACGTGCCGTCCGCGGCCGGCTGGTACACCACGCAATGGTCGGCCAGCGCCGGCACCACCAAGTGGGCGGCGTGATCAAGCATCTGGTGCCGGTCGCTGGTGGCGGCGACCATGTCCCCGGCGCGGAGCAGGAACGTGAGCCGTTCGCTGGCCCGGTCTGCCTCGGCTTTGGCGGCGCGTTCCCGGTCGGCCAGCTCGGCGCGTTCCCTCTCGGCGCGTTCCCGTCTGGCGCGCTCCCGTTCGGCGCGCTCCCGCGCGCTCAGGTCCACGACGAACTTGACCCAGCGCAGCGGATCGCGGCTGATCACGGCCGCACCCACCAGGACCGGCACGCGGTGCCCGTCCCGGTGGACATACTCCTTTTCGAGTGGCTGGAAGGCTCCGGCCCGGCGCAGCTGCTCCAGGGCGTCCTGGTAACCCTTGGACCATTCGGGGGGAGTGATCCCCTGCAGGGAGATCCGCCCGGCCTCGAGGTCGTCCCGGCTGTAGCCGATGATGTCCAGGAACGCGTCATTGGCCTCGTAGACCTGCTGCTCACCGACGACCACGACGCCCAGCACGTTCGCTTCCCACAGCCGGCCGAGCAGGCTGGTGCCCTCGCGCAGGGCCGCCTCCACCCGGCGCTGCTCGGTCAGGTCGGCGAACATCGTGTAGACCCGCTGCGGCCGGCCCTGATCGTCCCGGCCCTCGGGCACCGCGGTGGCCCGCAGCCAGCGGATCTCGCCCGTCTGTCCGTGCGGCACCCCGAGTACCACGTCGCTGACCGGTTCATCGGTGCGCAGCGCCCTGCGCATCGGCAGCTCATCGATGGGCATCGGCGAGCCGTCCTCCTGCACGGCCCGCCGGAGGCTGGCCAGCGGCCAGGCGGTCATCTCGGACTCCGCAAGCCCGAGGATCTGCCGCGCCGCCGGGTTGGCCCCGAGCACGGTCCCGTCCGCGGCGTAGTGGATGACGCCTTGTGGCATGGTCTCGAACACTCCGCGGAGCCGCTCCTCGGTCGCGGCGAGCCGGGCCGCCACCTGCTCCAGTTCACGCCGGTCCCGGACATGCGTGGTCACATCGGTGGCGTACAGCAGGATTCCCGCGACACCCCCGTCGGCGTCGCGAACCGGCTGATAGACGTAATCCACGAACCGCTGTCCGGCGTGCTCGTCGGGGCCGAACCGGATTCTCGCCTCGCTGCCGCTGACCGGTTCCCCGGAATTCATGACCTGGACGAGTATTTCTTCCTGGTCGGCCAGTTCCGGCAGCACCTCCATCAGCGGCCTGCCGAGCAGATTCCGGCCGCCTACCAGGCGGAAGCAGGCGTCATTGGCGAATTCGATAACCAGGTCGGGCCCGGTCAGGAAGGCCAGGGCTGCGGGCAGGCTCGTGAGCAGTTCTCGCATGAGAGCGAGCCCATTTGTCAAGGTCTCCCGTTGTGGGACCGGGACGGAGATTTTTGCCCCCCGGATTGCGCCACGTACCGCCCTGCTCGGCAGGATATCGCCAGCGAGCGGTATTTGTGGTGCTTAATGACTGAATTCCGGCCGGGGGTGCGAGCCGTCAGCTAGCCCAGGCCGCGTACCGAGCCGGTGAGCCTCCCGGCCGTGCCGCGGATCTCGCAGATCACCGTCCGCACGCTCGCGTCCCACGCGCTCCGGTTGGGGAAGACGTACGACTCGGCCAGGACGCTGGTAGCCAGCTGCGGGTTGAGATAGCCGCTGAGCCTGGCCGTGCAGCCCTGGCGTGCCTGGGTCCCGACGGCCGCCGTCCCCGGCCAGTGGCGCCCGGCCAGCCGGAACCTGGCGTAGACCTCAGCGTCGTGGGGCTGGCGGCAGGGCACCACGATGGGCGATGCGATGGCGCCCGGGCCGTAATTGACGCACTCGCCGACGCCCAGCCCGAAAACGGGCGGCGGCGCAGGCGGCCTGCTGTGCGTCCGGGCGTGCAGCAGCAGGACGGTGGCGAGGACGCCGAGACCGGCCAGGCAGACGGCGACGGACCCGCCGATCAGGAGGGCGGCCCGGGGCCGCCGGCGCCGCGCCGGGCTGCTGCCCCCTCTGCTCAGGCTGCTGGAAGGAGCAGGATGGGCTGGCCCACCCGGTGACGCTGCCGGGGTTTCGGGATCAGGGCCCTCCGGGAAATCGTGATCGTCGGCTGGCGCTGGCGTGGCCGCTGGTTCCTGCGGGTCGGCCCTGGTCTCCCGGTCGGCCGGCGGTCCGCTCCCCGGCTCTTCCCGGAGGGTCATCCCTTGCTCCCGCGCCGTTCACGATGTGCCTGTAGGAGATCTTCCCCGATCAACCTTGAGACATTCTTAACGAAAGTTCACAATCGTTACCCTGCTGTACCCCCGGCGTGCGTGGCCCGGGCGGCCGGTAGCCTGACGCCGTGCGTCTGACGGAGTTCTGGGAACGGATGCGGGCGCAGTTCGGCGACTCCTACGCGCAAAGCGTGGCCAAGGATTTCGCGCTGGCGGGGCTGGACGGCCGCACGGTGGACCAGGCGCTCGCGGATGGCGTGGACGCAAAGACCGTGTGGCGGGCGGTGTGCGAGGCGTTCGACGTGCCGGAGCGGCTGCGCTAGATGCGGCGTGTCGCCTTCATGATCGAACAGTTGTTCGCCTAGAGTAGGCAATACGTGGCGGTCTGCGGCGCGGCACGTCGTGACGTGGGCCCTTCAGCGGACCAGTGCACGGAGTTTGTCGGTGGCGGCGCGTAGCGTCGGGCCCGACAGGAAGCCCTTGATCCCGACGGGAGTATCCATGGCAGGCAGCGACAGGGCGGGCGGCAAGCCGGGCGACAGAGAGAAGTCCCTGGAGACCGCGCTCGCCCAGATCGAGCGGCAGTTCGGCAGGGGCTCGATCATGCGGCTCGGTGACGAGGCCCGGGCACCGATCGAGGTGATCCCGACCGGGGCGATCGCGCTGGACGTCGCGCTCGGCATCGGCGGCCTACCCCGCGGCCGGGTCGTCGAGATATACGGGCCGGAGGGCAGCGGGAAGACCACCGTGGCGCTGCACGCGGCCGCCAACGCACAGAAGGCCGGCGGGATCGCCGCCTTCATCGACGCCGAGCACGCGCTCGACCCGGAGTACGCCAAGAAGCTCGGGGTGGACACCGACGGGCTGCTCGTCTCCCAGCCCGACACCGGCGAGCAGGCGCTGGAAATCGCCGACATGCTGATCCGCTCCAGCGCGATCGACGTGGTCGTCATCGACTCGGTTTCCGCGCTGGTGCCCCGGGCCGAGATCGAGGGCGAGATGGGGGACAGCCACGTCGGCCTGCAAGCCAGGCTTATGTCCCAGGCGCTGCGCAAGCTCACCGGCGCGATCAGCCAGACGAAGACCACCGTGATCTTCATCAACCAGCTGCGGGAGAAGGTCGGCGTGATGTTCGGCTCGCCGGAAACGACCAGCGGCGGGCGGGCGCTCAAGTTCTACTCTTCGGTCCGGCTCGACGTGCGCCGGATCGAGACCCTCAAGGACGGCAACGAGCCCGTCGGCAGCCGCACCCGGATAAAGGTGGTCAAGAACAAGCTGGCGGCGCCATTCCGGAGCGCAGAGTTCGACATCCTGTTCGGGACCGGGATCAGCAGGGAAGGTGGCCTGATCGACCTCGGGGTCGAGCAGGGGATCGTGCGCAAGTCCGGTGCCTGGTACACCTACGAAGGCGACCAGCTGGGACAGGGCAAGGAGAACGCCCGCACCTTCCTGCACGACAACCCCGATCTGGCCAACGAGATCGAGAAGAAGATCAAGGAGAAGCTCGGCGTGGGCCCGCGCCTGGATGCGGACCCGGCTGCTGGTGGCGGGCCGGGGACGGGCGGGAACGGGAACGGGAACGTGGTCCGCGATGCGGCGCCGGGCGGTGCCCCGCGCTCCCCATCAGCCTCGAGCCTGACCGGCGCCCCCGGCGGTGTCGGGTAAGGAGGCGGCCGACGCCGGTGGCGGCGGGCCGGACCCGCAGGAGGTGGCCCGGGAGGTCTGCCTGCGGTTGCTGGCTGCGGCACCGCGCACCCGGGCACAGCTCGCCAGCGCCCTGCGCCGCCGCCGGGTGCCGGACGAGGTCGCAGAGGCCGTCCTCGGCCGGCTCGCCGACGTACGGCTGATCGATGACTCTGCCTTCGCCCGGGCCTGGGTTGAGACCAGGCACCACGGCCGCGGCCTGGCCCGGCGGGCGCTCTCCGCCGAACTCCGCCAGCGCGGCGTCGCCGCCGAGGAGGTACGGGCGGCGGTCGGCTCGCTCCGTGACCAGGACGAGCTCGCGGCGGCGCGGAGGCTGGTGGCAAGGCGGGTCGAGGCGTCCCGGGGACGCCCGCTGCCGACCAGGGTGCGCCACCTCGTCGGCATGCTAGCCCGCAAGGGTTACCCGGCCGGACTGGCCTACCAGGTGGTACGCGAGGCGCTGGAACAGGAGGGGCAGCCCGGCCTTCCTGCCGGATTCGATCCTGAGGCCGGAGCCGATCCCAGCGATGTGTTCGACCCGGACGTCGCGGGCGCGGCGGTCGGCGATGAGTGGACGGCCCGCTGAACCTCCGGAAGAGCACGTCGGCAAAGGCATGCTTGCCCAAATCGTTATCTAGGCTTAACCTCACGGCAGCGAGGTGTTGGTCCGCAATGGCGGATGTAAATAGAGGAAATGACCCGCAGCCGGTCGCGCCCGGCTGCGGGACCAGGAACTGGACCAGGAGGTAGCGCCACCGGAGCCGCTCTCGGAGCATCCGGCTGGTGCGTGGAACGCCCGGGCCGTCGGCCGGCCCGGGTCACCGGCGGGTTGGCAGCGGGCCGGCCAGGGACGCGATGTCCCCGGTCGGACGGCCGGATTCCGGCAGCGTGAATGGCGAGGCTGCCAGGAATCCCCGGACAGCCACCGCACGGCCATGGCTCGCCAGGAAGGACGCCGCGGACAGCGCGCATAATCCCTCGTCGCAGGGAGAGCTGGCACACGATGCCGGCTTCCAGGCCAGCGAGCAGAATTGGGGTGCGCCATGAGCAGCGTCGTCGCCATCGTGGCCGTGGTGATCGGGCTCGCTGCCCTGCTCGCCGCGGCCGGTGTGCTGGTCATGACCGCGCGCAAGTCCGGTCCGCGCACGGCTGCCGTCGCCCCTCCGGATCCTCATGGCGAGCCGATCCAGGGCACTAGTCCCGCTCAGGTGACCGAGGCGCAGCGGCAGCCGGGAGACGCCGGCCAGGCGGCCGAGCAGGCCAGGCAGCGTCTCGAAGAAGCCGGCCGGGTGGCCGAGCAGGTCAGGGCGGCGGCCGAATCCGACGCCGCCGGGATCGTGCGCCGCGCCGAGGAAGCGGCCGAGAAGATCGCGAAGGCGTGCGCCGAGGCCGAGACCGACCTCCGGGCCGCCAAGGACGAGGCGGGCCAGTTGCGGGCCGACGTGGAGCGCCGCGAAGTCCGGCTGGCCGAGCGGGAGCGCCGTCTCGACGGGGAGCTGCAAGCGCTGCAGCAGCGTTCCGCCGCCCTGGAGCAGGCCGGGCTGGACCTGGACCGCCAGCGGGGCGAGCTGGCCCGTCTGGAGGACGAGCGCCGGGAGGTACTGGAGCGCGCCGCCGGGCTCACCGCCGACCAGGCGAAGGCGGAACTGGTGGCGGGCATCGAGAACCAGGCCAAGCGAGAGGCCGCGCTCATCGTCAGGGAAACCGAGAACCAGGCCCGGCGCGACGGCGAGAGCCGGGCCAGGCGGATCGTGACCCTGGCCATCCAGCGGGTGGCGGGCGACCAGACCAGCGAGTCCGTCGTATCGGTGCTGCACCTGCCCGGAGACGAGATGAAGGGCAGGATCATCGGCCGCGAGGGACGCAACATCCGCGCCTTCGAGTCGGTGACCGGTGTCAACCTCATCATCGACGACACCCCCGAGGCCGTCCTGCTCTCCTGCTTCGACCCGGTCCGGCGCGAGGTGGGCAGACTCACCCTGGAGCGGCTGGTGCTGGACGGCCGTATCCACCCGCAGCGGATCGAGGAAGCCTACGAGCGCAGCAAGACCGAGGTGGCGCAGCTTTGCGCCCGGGCCGGCGACGACGCCATGGTGGAGCTCGGCATCACCGACATGCATCCCGAGCTGGTGACGCTGCTCGGGCAGCTCCGCTACCGCACGTCCTACGGCCAGAACGTCCTGGCCCACCTGGTGGAGTCGGCTCACATCGCGGCCATGATGGCCAGCGAGCTGGGGCTGGATCCGGCCCTGCTCCGGCGCTGTACCGTGCTGCACGACATCGGCAAGGCGCTCACCCACGAGGTCGAAGGCAGCCACGCGCTGATCGGCGCCGAGATCGCGCGCAGGTACGGTGAGCCCGCCGACGTGGTCCATGCGATCGAGGCGCACCACAACGAGGTCGAGGTCCGCACCGTCGAGGCCGTGCTCACCCAGGCCGCCGACGCCATCAGCGGCGGGCGCCCGGGAGCGCGGCGGGAGTCACTCGAGGCGTACGTGAAGCGGCTCGAGCGGCTGGAGGAGATCGCCAGCGCCCACGACGGCGTGGAGAAGGTGTTCGCCATGCAGGCCGGCCGGGAGATCAGGGTCATGGTCAAGCCGGACCGGGTCGACGACATCCAGGCCCAGGTGATCGCGCGGAACGTGGCGAAGCAGGTCGAGGACGAGCTGACCTACCCCGGGCAGATCCGGGTCATCGTGGTCCGCGAATCGCGGGCTACCGAGTTCGCCCGGTGACGACCGCCACGGCCGGGATGCCGGGCGGGCCGAAGCCCAGGATCTGGCCGTAGAAGGACAGTTCGGCCTCCAGGCAGGCGATGACCGTCTCGGCCCGCCGGAAGCCATGCGACTCGCCCTTGAAGCTCAGGTAGGCGTGCTGGATGCCGTGCGCGGCGAGATCGGCGGCGATGGCCTCCGATTGTGCTGGCGGCACGACCGGGTCGTCGAGGCCCTGCAGCAGCAGGATGGGGCAGGTCGCCTCGGTCACGTGACCCACCGGAGAGCGTTCCAGGTAGACCATTTCGTAGGCCGGCAGCGGCCCGATCAGGCCGTCCAGGTAGCGCGACTCGAAGTCATGCGTCTGGGCCGCGAGCCCGCGCAGGTCCGCAATACCGAAATACGACACGGCCGCGCCGAACACCGGGCCCGAGCCGGCGTGGGCCGTCACCGCCGCCAGGGCCGTCCAACCGCCGGCCGAGCGGCCGCGGATCGCGAGCCGGGCACTATCGGCCTCGCCGTCGCGGGCCAGCGCCCGTGCGGCGGCGATCGCGTCCTCCACGTCGACCACGCCCCACTGGCGGCGCAGCCGCTCCCGGTAGCGGCGGCCATAGCCCGTCGAGCCCCCGTAGTTGACGTCGACGATGCCGATGCCCCGGCTGGTGAAGTAGGCCTTCTCGACGTCGGCCAGGGCGGTCGCGTGGGAGGTGGGCCCGCCGTGCACCCAGACCACGTAGGGGGGCAGCTCGCCGTCCGGCGGTGTCACGTCCGGGTTGGCCGGCGGGTACACCAGGGCGTGCACCGTGCGCCCGAAGCGTCCCTCCAGCTGCACCTGGCGGGGCACCGGCAGGTAGCCGGCGTCCGGAACGGCGTCCGCCTCCTGGTAGAGCACCTCCACCGCGGCGGTAGCGGCGTCGACCCGGACGATCGACAGCGGCGTCGCCGGGCCACCCGCGATGCCCAGGATGGACATCCCGTCCGCCGACAGGCCGGAGGCGAAGACGGGATAGGGGATGTCGAGGTCGGCCAGCTCCCCGGTCTCCGGGTCGAGCAGCCCCAGCCGCATGCCGCCGCAGCCGTGCAGCACCGCGAGCCGGCCGTCGCCCAGCATCGCGTACGGGCGCTCGCCGAGCTGCCAGAGCGGGCCCGCGAACTCCTCGTCCGCCGGGTAGAGCGCCTGCGGCGGCTGCCCGACCAGGCCCACCTGGTAGATGTTCCACCAGCCCGGCCAGTCGGTGACCACATACAGGCTGGAAGCGTCGCGCCACAGCGGCGCCAGGACCGACTCCTGCATGCCCCCCTTGACCAGCCTGCCCTGGCCGGGCGCGCCGTCCTCGATCAGCGCCACCCGCAGCTCGGTGCCGTCCCAGGGCATGCGCGGATGGTTCCAGCAGATCCAGGCCAGGCGCTTGCCGTCCGGGGACGGGGTGGGAAACGCGTAGAAGTCGGAGCCGGTGACAAGATCGCGGACGGAGTCGGGGCTCTCGGCCGCCGAGCCGTCGAGCGGCACGGCGACGATGGCGCGGGCCACCTTGCCGTCGTAATGCCGCTCCTGCACGCACCACACCTCGGACCGGTCCGGGGAGAGCGTGAAGTCGGCGTAACGGAGGGAGGGCTGCTCCGGGCTCCCGTCAGGCTCGGGGGTCAGCGGGCGCGGGCCACCGCCGCCATCCTGGCCGTCGGGAGCGGCTGATTCCAGCAGGTAGAGCCTCTGATCGGCATAGTTGGCGAACACGATCGCGGTCCCGTCGGCGGTGCCCTCGCGGGCCGGCACCGGCAGATAGGACAGCCCGCCGTACTCGTGTACCCGGGTCCGGGCGTTCCACGGCCCGGGCAGCAGGAAACGCTGCTTGGAGTCGGCGCCGAGATGCACCACCGTCACCCGCCCTTCCTCGGCGGGCAGGCGTTGCTGCCACCACACGTCCCTGCCGATCGCGCGCGGGTAGGAGACCAGCCCCCGTCTTCCGGCGACGTCGGCGGCGGTGATGGGCGATGGCCAGGTGCCGTAGGGGAGTGCCGTTGGCGGCGGAGGCGGTGGGGGGGTGGCGCTTTCAGTCATGGCAGTATCGTCTACCACTCCCCGGGCCCGCCACGGAAGATTCCAGACATGGCGGGGGACACGCGTACCCTCGTATGGCGAGGAGAAACGACGTGCGCACGTACCAGATCCGCACCTACGGGTGCCAGATGAACTTCCACGACTCCGAGCGCCTGGCCGGCCTGCTGGAAGAGGCCGGCTACCGGCGGGCCGGCGACGGGGACACTCCGGACGTGGTCGTCTTTAACACCTGCGCCGTGCGGGAGAACGCCGACAACCGGCTGTACGGCAACCTCGGTCACTTGCTGCCGGTGAAGAACGCACGGCCGGGCATGCAGATCGCCGTCGGCGGCTGTCTGGCGCAGAAGGACCGGGCCGGCATCGCGCGCCGGGCGCCGTGGGTCGACGTGGTGTTCGGCACGCACAACATCGGCTCCCTGCCCGTGCTGCTGGAACGCGCCCGGGTGCAGGAGGAGGCGCAGGTCGAGATCGTCGAGTCGCTGGAGCGCTTCCCCTCCGTTCTGCCCGCCCGCCGCGAGTCCCCCTACGCGGCATGGGTCGCCATCTCCGTCGGCTGCAATAACACCTGCACGTTCTGCATCGTGCCGAGCCTGCGCGGGCGGGAACAGGACCGCCGCCCGGGCGATGTGCTCGCGGAGATCCGGGCCCTGGTCAGCGACGGGGTCCTCGAGGTGACGCTGCTGGGGCAGAACGTCAACTCCTACGGCGTGGGGTTCGGGGACCGTACGGCGTTCGGCATGCTGCTGCGGGCGTGCGGGGAGATCGGCGGGCTGGAGCGCGTCCGCTTCACCTCGCCGCACCCGCGCGATTTCACCGATGACGTGATCGAGGCGATGGCCGCCACGCCCAACGTCATGCCGCAGCTGCACATGCCCCTGCAGTCGGGGTCCGACGCCGTGCTGCGGGCGATGCGGCGCGCCTACCGGCGGGAGAAGTATCTGGGGATCCTGGCGCGGGTCCGGGCGGCCATCCCCGACGCCGCCATCACCACCGACATCATCGTCGGGTTCCCGGGCGAGACCGACCGCGATTTCGCCGACACCCTCGACCTGGTCCGGCAGGCACGTTTCGCCGGGGCGTTCACGTTCCAGTACTCGCCCCGGCCGGGCACGCCCGCCGCCGACATGGACGGGCAGGTCCCACCGGAGGTGGTGGCGGAACGCTACGAGCGGCTGGCCGCGCTGGTCGCGCAGACCGCGCTGGCCGAGAACGAGCGGCTGGTCGGCCGCCACGTCGAGATCCTGGTCGCCGAGGGAGAAGGTCGCAAGGACGGCGTTACCCACCGGACGTCCGGGCGGGCCAGGGACAACCGGCTGGTCCACTTCGCACCGGCCGGCACGGGCCCGCGCCCGGGCGACGTGGTGACCACCACCGTGACCGGCGCTGCCCCGCACTACCTGATCGCCGACGGGACGCCGCTGGCGGTGCGGCGCACCTGCGGCGGGGACGCCTGGCAGATGGGGCAGGAGGCCGCCGATGCCGGCGGCGCCGCCCCCACGGTGCTGCTCGGAATGCCCGCCCTCGGCGCGCCCGCGCCGTGATCGTGGTGGGTCACGGGCGGCGGGCGCAGGCGGGCAATCAACGGCCAGGAGGCGGGCTGCAGAGCCGGCTGCCCTGCCGGGCCAACCCCTGCGGCGTCAGCTACCTGGTCGCCTCCTGGGCGGAGCCATGACGGAACGTGTGATCGCCGTTGTCGGGCCTACCGCGGCCGGGAAGTCCGAGCTATCGCTGCGGCTGGCACAGGCCCTGGGCGGCGAGGTGATCAATGCCGACTCGATGCAGCTGTATGCCGGCATGGACATAGGCACCGCCAAGCTCAGCCCCGCGCAGCGGCGCGGCGTGCCGCACCACCTGCTCGACATCTGGGATGTCCGGCAGCCGGCGAGCGTCGCCACCTACCAGCGGCTCGCCCGCGAGACGATCGCCGATATCCGCGCCCGTGGCCGGGTTCCGGTGCTGGCCGGGGGATCCGGCCTTTACCTGCGGGCCGCCCTGGACAACCTGGAGTTCCCCGGCACCGACCCGGCGGTACGGGACCGGCTGGAAGCCGAGCTGGCCACGGCCGGGGCCGGTGCCCTGCACGCGCGGCTCGCCGCGCTCGACCCGGCTGCCGCGGCCGCGATCCTGCCCTCCAACGGCCGGCGGATCGTCCGGGCGCTGGAGGTGATTGAGGTGGCCGGCCGGCCGTTTGCGGCCGTGCTGCCCGAGTACAAGTCCCGCTATCCGGTGGTGCAGATCGGGCTGCGGGTGGACCGCGCCCAGCTGGACCGGCGGATCGCGGAACGGACCGCGCGGATGTGGCGGGAGGGCCTGGTGGGCGAGGTGGCCGCGCTGGAGCGGGCCGGCCTGCGCGAGGGGAGGACCGCCAGCCGCGCCCTCGGCTATGCGCAGGTGCTGCGTTTCCTCGCCGGGGACTGCACAGAAGACGAGGCCCGCGCGCAGACCGTCCTGGCGACCCGGCGGTTCGCCCGGCGGCAGGACGCGTGGTTCCGCCGCGACCCTCGGGTCGTCTGGTTGGTGGCCGGCACGGAGGACACGGGCGCACTGCTCGGCCCGGCGCTCGCCGTCTGCGGCACGTACTCGGACACCGACGCCGCGCCGCTGCACAGCGGTTAGCCGTGGCAAGCCAGCGCCGGTGAACGGCGTGCCCGGTGAGTAGCGCAGCAATGTACGCCCGCAATGCCGCGGCGATGTGGGAGAGCCGGGCGCCATGGTCGCGGACGGTGCCGGGCATGCCGCCAGGATTGTCGGTCGTCGAGGTCCCGGCGCAGTCGGCCACCCGGGTCATCCTGCGGCGGCCGTTCGCGGCCGATCCCGCACAGGTCGCGGCGCTGATGGCGCGGGCCGGGGCGCATGGCCGGGTCGTCGTGGAGGACTCCTTCGGCGAGCTGACGCTGCCTGCCGCGGACGGAGTCACCGTCGACCGGATGCCGGTGATGGCCCGGGCGTCCGTGTCATGCTGGCCGCCGATCCCGGCACGCTGGCTCGGGCCGAGCGGGTGATCGTCGACGGCTTCCCGCAGCGGGCGCTGCAGCCCTACCGGCCGGGCCGCTCGCTGCCGCCGCTGGTACTGGCCGTTCCCGGCTGGCGGACCTGGCTCGCCTACCGTGACGGCGAGCCAGCCGCGGCCTGCTGCACCTACGACGACGGTGCCACCGTCGGCGTCTACTGGCTGGCGACCCTGCCCCGTCACCGCTCCCGTGGCCTCGGCCGGGCTATCATGTCCGCCGCGCTCGGCGCCGCCCCCGGGCGGCCAGCGGCGCTGGTCGCGACCGCCGTGGGCGAGCCCCTCTATGCGGCTCTGGGGTTTCAGGTTGTGTCGGAAGCGGCCTGGTACCGCACGCCGGGGCCTTCCCGGTGAACCGGGCAGCCGAGCGGGACCCGTCCGAGGCAGGGCGGTCTTGTGGGATAATGGCGCAACTTGAGCTAATATTGTGGGATGAACACACAAACGCCGTGGGCGGCGCGTATCACCCGGGCCATCGCCGGGGAGATCCGCCAGCGCCGGAAGGCCCGCGGGATGTCCGCCGAGGACCTGGCGGCAGCGTGCGCCGATCTTGGGATGCCCATCCCGCGGAGCACCCTGGCCGACCTGGAGAATGGCCGGCGGGCGTCGATCAGCGTGGCCGAGTGGCTGGCTATCGCCGCGGCACTCGACGTGCCGCCCGTCATGCTGCTGTGCCCGGTCGGTAGGGCAGATACGGCCGAGGTGCTCCCCGGCACCGAGGCGCCCGCGTTCCGCGCGGCGCAGTGGGTCGCTGGTGAGGCGCCGCTCCGCCACCCCGGCCACGCGGATGTGCTGACCGACTGGCTGCCCACCGCCGGCCCGGGAGCGCCGCTGCTCGCCTACCGGCTGAACGACACCGCAGCCCGGGACCAGCTGAGCGCCGCGGGCCGGGCGCGCCGGTACCAGGAGCTGGCCGCCGGTGCCGCCACCGAGGGCGAGCGGGCCGCCTACGAGGCCGCGGCGCAGGCTCAGCTGACCGCGGCGGCCAGGGCGCTTGATGAGGGAGAGCGGGTCCGCGGGTGGGCCTCCGGCGAGGGATGGCTGACGCCCCCGCCGATCCGGATGCGCACCGTCACGACCGCGCCCGGCACCGGACGGGCTGTCCCCGGCCGGGCGCGGTACCAGGCGCGGCCCGGGCGGCCCGCGCTCGTCGTCCCCGACCTGGCGGACCTGCAGGGCCCCGACGCCGGCATCGTCGAACTGCCGCTATGGCTGTTCTGGAGCCGGCCCGACCGCACGTTCGATCTCAACGAGCCGGAGATGCGGAAATGGATGTACGAGATCGTGCTGCGGGAAGCGGGCAGCGTCGAGGACCTCACCACCTACCTGGACCGTGACACGCTGATCGCTCTCTGGCCGCGGCTGTACCTACCCAAGGGCGTCCGGCGCGCCTGGGAGGACCGGCATCCCGCGCTGCGCTCCGAGGTGGCGGTCGCCTGATGCCGCTCAGTGCGCTGCACCGCCAGCTGGCCGCCATCGCGCTGGGCGCGGCCGCACGTTACGGGTTCGCGCTCGCTGGCGGCAATGCCCTGATCGCGCACGGGGTCGTCAGCCGCTTCACCGCCGATGTCGATCTGTTCACCGATGAGGAGGCCGGCGTGGCGGCGGCGGCCGAGGCGGTGGAGGCGGCGCTGGCCGCGGCCGGCTTCCGGGCTGAGCGGCGGGACAAGACCGGCGGGCTGGCGGACATCTTCCCGGACATCGGCTGGGGCCTGGCCGAGTGGATCGTGACCGCGCCCACCGGAGAGCAGACGATGCTCCAGATGGGTTACTTCGAGCGGGACCACCAGCCGGTGACGATGGATATCGGCCCCGTGCTGAGCCTGGAAGACGTGCTCGGGTCGAAGGTGTGCGCGCTGGCCAGCCGGGTCGAACCCCGCGACTACGTGGACACCGCGGCCGCGCTGGAGCGCTACAGCCCGGCCCAGCTGATCGGCTTCGCCCGCCGGCTGGACCCCGGCCTGACCGACCAGGACTTCGCCGACGCGGGGCGGCGGCTGGATGAGCTGAACGACCGGCGGTTCACCGCCTTCGGGCTCAGCCCACAAGAGACCGCCGAGCTGCGGCAGCGCTTCGCCGCCTGGCCCCGCGCCTGACCGCCGCCGATCGGCGCCGCACCCGCGGCGCCGCCAGCACCCTCGGCCGGCGCCGGGCTGGCTACCATCGGGCCATGCGGTTCGCGAAAGGGCACGGCACCGGGAACGACTTCGTCATCCTTGTTGATCCCGGAGATGACCAGGGGCTTTCGGCTGACCTGGCCGCGCGGCTGTGTGACCGGCGGGCCGGCATCGGCGCCGACGGGGTGCTGCGCGCGGTGCGGACGGATGCGCTGGCCGCGGCACCGAACGGGTCCGCCGCGGGCTCCCCGGCCGGGCCTGTCCCCGAGTGGTACATGGACTACCGCAACAGCGACGGGAGCCCCGCCGAGATGTGCGGCAACGGCATCCGGGTCTTCGCCAGGTACCTGGCCGACCAGGGCCTGGCCACCAGGCCGGCCTTCACCGTGGCGACCCGTTCTGGGTTCCGCCGGGTCAGGTTCGAAGACGACGGCAACATCACGGCCGAGATGGGCGCCGTCACCGTGCTCGGGCCGGGCCGGGTGGTGGTCGGCGGCCCGGGCGGCGTCACGTGCGAGGGCCTTCGGATCTCGGTCGGGAACCCGCACCTGGCCTGCCTGGTGGATGCCGCGCTGGCCGGCTTCGACCTGACAAGGCCGCCGCGGCTGGACCCGGCGCAGTTCCCGCACGGCGGCAACGTCGAACTGGTGCGGGTGACCAGGCCGGGGGCCGCGGAGATGCGGGTGCACGAGCGCGGCTCGGGCGAGACCAGGTCCTGCGGGACCGGCGCGGTGGCGGCGGCAGCGGCCGCCGCCACCGCCGCCGGGCAGGACCGTGGCAGCTGGCAGGTGTCGGTGCCGGGCGGGCAGCTCACCGTGACGCTGGAGCCGGGCGCCGCGTGGCTCGGCGGACCGGCCGTGATCGTGGCGGAGGGCGAGCTCGATGACACCTGGCTGGCCGCCGCCACCGTCGGCATCCGCCGGCCAGCCTGACGAACCGGCCGCTGAACGGACGCGGCATGCCAGAGCCGCGCTCTGGCGGATCTTCACCGTTTCTTCACCTCCGGGCAGCCAGGCTGGCGCTGATGCCCGCGGGAGGAGAAGAGATGCCAAGAAGGATGCTGGCAGGCCTGATGGCGGCAGCCATCGCTGGAACCGTCACCATGTGGGCGCCGTGGTCAGTAGCCGGGGCGTCGCACCGCGCAGGGTACGAGCCGGTGCTCAACCCGGCGGACTTCGTCCGGAAGGTCACCAATCCGTACTTTCCGCTCCCGGTCGGGAGGACCCTGATCTACCGGGGGATCAAGGACGGGAAATCGCAGGTCGACCGGGTCCACGTGACGTCCCGCACCAAGGTGCTGGAAGGTATCACCGCCGTGACTGTGACCGACGTGGCCAGGCACAACGGCCACCTGCTGGAGAAGACCACCGACTGGTACGCGCAGGACAAGCAGGGCAATGTGTGGTACCTCGGCGAAGACACGGCCGCGTACCTCCCGGGCGGCAAGGTCGATCGGTCCGGGTCATGGCAGGCCGGTGTCCACGACGCGGAGCCGGGCATCATCATGCGGGCACATCCACAGGTGCCCAACGCGTACCGGCAGGAGTACCAGCCGGGAAATGCCGAAGACACAGCCTGGATCGTCGACCGGGGCGGCTCGTTCAAGCTCCCCTTCGCCGTAGTGCATGACGTGCTGACCTCCCTGGAGTTCACCCGGCTCGAGCCCGCCGTCATCGACAAGAAGGTCTACGCGCCGGGCCTTGGCATTGTGGTCGAACGGGCAGTCACCGGGCCGAGGGAAGTCGCCAGGCTGGTGAGCGTGCGCGGCTAGCTCCGCCGCCGTCGGCCCGGGGAGACCGGCTCGGAGCGGGTGGACCCGCCACCGGTGTCCAGCCAGGAAGTCCTGGGGCGGGCAGATGCGGATAAGCTGCACGAACGCGACCGGGGTGGTGGTGGTGCGGATCCTGGTGGTCGAGGACTCGGTCAAGATGGCGACGCTGCTGGCAAAGGGTCTCCGGCAGGACGGTTACGCCGTCGATGTGGTGAGTTCCGGTCGAGACGCGATCTGGATGGCCACCGAGCACGAATATGATGCCATCGTCCTCGACGTGATCCTGGAGACGTGTGACCCGGAGCTTGACGGCTTCGAGGTGTGCCGCCGTCTGCGCCGCGCGAACTGCTGGACCCCGGTGCTCATGGTGACCGCCCGCGATGCGGTGGAAGACCGGGTACATGGCCTGGACGCCGGCGCGGACGACTATCTGGCGAAGCCATTCTCACTCGCCGAACTGCTCGCCCGGCTGCGGGCCCTGCTGCGCCGGGGTGCGCGGGAGCGGCCCGTGGTTCTCCGCATCGGCGATCTGAGCCTGGATCCGGCGCGGCACGACGTATGCCGGGCCGGATCCAGGATCCACCTCACGCCGACCGAGTTCGCGCTCCTCGAGTACCTGATGCGCCGCCCGCACGATGTTGTGACGAGAAGGGCGCTCATCGAGCACGTCTGGGACTTCGCCTTCGACGGCGATCCCCAGATCGTGAACGTCTACATCCGCTCACTGCGTGACAAGATCGACCGGCCCTTCGGCCGGGCCTCGCTGCAGACGGTCCGCGGCCTCGGTTACCGGATCCGGGATGAGTGGCAGGACCAGGCTGCCGATTAGGCAGCGGCTCACGATCACTTTCGCCGCCGCCATGGCCGCGGTGATAGCCGGCCTGGGCGTGTTCGTCTACGTGCGGACCGGCGCCGACCTGCTCGACACGGTGGACGCGGGCCTTCGCTCGCGCGCTGAGCTGCTGGTTGCCGATCTCCAGCACCACGATCGTGCGCGGGTCAACGTCGAGCCAACGCTCATCGAGAGCGATGAGGTGTTCGCCCAGATCGCCGACGCCTCTGGCCGGACCATCCAATCCAGCTCGCGGATCTCGCGGTGGCGGCTGCTGCCGCTCCCGGTCGTCCAATCCCTGCACGCGCCAGCGCTCTACGACCAGAAGATCCCCGGTATCGACGACATGACGCGGGTGCTCGCCGTTCCGGTGAACACGCCCCGCGGACGTTTCGTGGTGCTGGCCGGGGCATCCCTGCAGGATCGCCGGGACGAGCTCCTCGCTCTCGGCTGGACGCTTGCGATCGCCGGCTCGGCCGCGCTCCTCCTGATCGCGGGCGGCGTATGGCTGGCGCTGGCCGGCGCATTGCGTCCGGTGGAGCGGATGCGCAGGCAGGCCGCTGCCATCTCAGCCACCGATGCGCACCGCAGGCTGCGCTCCGTCGACGGCAACGACGAGATCTCCATGCTGGGCGCCACTCTCAACGAGATGCTCGACCGCATCGAGGAATCCGTGGAACGGGAACGCCGTTTCGTGGATCGGGCCAGCCACGAACTCCGCACCCCGCTCGCGATTCAGCGCATGGAGCTGGACGTGGCGCTCGCCGGCCCGCCAGCCGTGGACGAGCTGAGGGCCGCGCTGCACAGCGTGTCTCAGGAGAACGCGCACCTGGCGCGGCTGACCCAGGACCTGCTGGTGCTGTCCCGCGCACGTGGTGGGGCATTGCCCGTCCGGCGGGTGGAGGCATCGCTCCCTGAGCTGATGGCCGACGCCCGCCGCCGGAACAGCCCGAGGGCGGGGGACGTTCACCTCACCTTCACCGCAGCGGAAGCCCAGGTCCGGATCGATCCGGTCTGGTTCCGGCAGGCCGTCGACAACCTGGTTGCCAACGCCATCCGCCACACCCCGGCAGGCGGCCGGGTCGACGTAGCGGCCAGCCGGCCGAACGGGACGATTCTGCTGGTCGTGGACGATACCGGTCCCGGCTTCACCGCAGCTCCCGTCAGTGCCCTTTTCGAGCCCTTCGCGTCCGCAGGCCGCAAGCAAGAGAAGGAGGAGGGATCCGGTGGCCTCGGACTCGCCGTCGTCCGCACCATCGCCGAGGCTCACGGCGGCAGGGTCTGGGCGGAGAACCGTCCGCAGGGCGGCGCCCGGGTGAGCATGACCATGGCCGACGGGTGATTCCCGGCCCTCGACTGACACCAGCTCGGCGCCGGTCGCCCATGGCCGTGGCATGCCAGCGGCGTGGGAGCTTGTCAGCTGCCGGTCAATGCTGCGGCGGGCCGGCCGCGGATGGACGCGTCAAGGACATCGGCGATGTGCGCCACGGCGGGCGCGGTGCCATCGGTGTCGGCCAGCGCGGCCGCGATCTGCAGGCTGCAGCCGGGATTGGCGGACACGACCAGGGCCGCCCCGGTCGCCCGGACCGCGGCCGCCTTCCGCTCCCCGAGCTCGCGCGCGGCCTCCGGCTGCAGCAGGTTGTACACGCCCGCCGAGCCGCAGCACGTCGCGCCGTCGCCGACCTCGGCCAGCTCCAGGCCCGGGATCGCCTGGAGCAGGTCGCGCGGCTGCTGGCGGATCCGCTGCGCGTGGGCCAGATGGCAGGCGTCGTGATAGGCGACCCTGACCGGCAGCTCGTGACGTGCCGCCTGTGGCCCGCCGGACTGAACGTACAGTTCGGCGAGGAACTCGCTAAGATCACGCACCTTGCCGCTGATCGCGGCGGCCCGCGCCGCCCAGCCGTCCACCGTGCCGTCCTGTCCGGCGCCGTCGTGCCCGGCGCCGGGCGGGTCCGCGAGGAGGGCGCCGTACTCCTTCATCGCCGAGCCACAGCCTGCCGAGTTGACCACGATCGCGTCCACCCCGGCCTGCTCGAACGTCGCGATGGTGCGCCGGGCGAACCCGGCCGCCTCCGACACCCGTCCCGAGTGCAGCGACAGCGCACCGCAGCAGCCCTGGCCGCCGGGAATGATGACGTCGCAGCCTTCGGCCGCGAGCACCCGCGCCGTGGCGGTGTTGACCTGGGGGAAGAAGACCTGCTGCACGCAGCCGGTGAGCATGCCCACGACCGCCCGGCGCTTGCCGCGGGCCGGCACCCGGCCCGGCAGAGAGACGCGCCGCCCAGGCAGCACGGCGCGCCTGCTGGGCGGCCGGCTCCCGGTCGGCTGCGCAGGCTGCCCCGGCGCCAGCCGCAGCGCCGAGCTGAGCTCGGGGGCAAGGCGCCGCGCGGCCCGGCTGCGCCCGGCCAGCCGGTCCAGGCGGGCCCATTGCGCGCTGCGCAGCGGGCCCGACAGCGCCCGCAGCCGCCGGGGGTAGGGAAAGGTCGCGAAGATGGCCGCCCGCACCGCCCGCTCGCGCAGCGACCGGGCGGGCCCGGGGCTCGGGCCTGGCGGGGGCTCCTCGGTCCAGGTGCGGGCCGCCTCGATCAGCCGGTCGTAGCGCACGCCGGACGGGCAGGCCGTCACGCAGGCCATGCAGCCGAGGCAGCGGTCGACATGAGTAAATGCCTCCTCGGTCAGCTGGGCACCTGCCAGCGCCTGGGTCATGAGGTGGATGCGGCCGCGGGGCGAGTCCATCTCCTCGCCCCACAGCTGGTAGGTCGGGCAGACGGGCAGGCAGAAGCCGCAGTGGACGCAGTCCGACGCCGTCGCCCGCAGCGCCCCGGTGGGATCCAGGGCGCTGCCGGCGGCGTCGGGATTCTCACGGGGCTGCGTGGGGCCGCCTCCATGGGCCGGCGCTGTCATCAGATCCCTCCCACGAAACGGCCCGGTGCCATCCGGTGCCCCGGATCGAACTGGTCCTTGACCGCCCGCATCAGCGGCAGGCCGGTCACCGGGCCCCACAGGTCCACCAGGTCCCGCACGGGGGGCGGGGCGTGCACCACGACGGCGCTGGCGGGCGCCGGCGGGCCGTCCGGCGGCGCGGGGGCAGCCCTGGCGCCCGCCTCTCCCCGGGCAAGGGCTTCCCGCAGGGCGGCGACGAACGCGGCCACCGCCGCCGGGCCGGCGTCGGCGCCGAGCGCGACGTAGATCACCCCGGCCGCGGCGGAACCGGCCACCAGCGGGTCGAGACCGCCGGCAGCGGCGGCGTTGTCGATCACGGCCAGCACCGCTGGCAGCGCGGCCGCCCAGAGCGCGACCCGGATCAGCGTCCCGGCCCCGCCCGCCCCATTGGGCGGCTCGGCCCGGCCCCACCAGGCAGGCGCGTCCGGCGACGTCACAGCCCCCGCGCCGAGAAGCTCGCGCAGGTGCGCGGCGCGCTCGCCGACCCCCGCCGGGTCCCCCTCCAGCAGCACCCCCACCCGCACCGGCTGGTGGCTGCCGGCCCGGCTGATCTCCACCGCGGTCGGCGCCAGCTCGCTGGCGGCTGCGGCGGCGACCGCGCGGTGAGCGCTGGCCGGGTCGGGCTCATCCACGGTGGTGTACACGGCGGCGGAGGGCAGCGGATGGAGCCGGAACACCGCCTCGACAATCAGCCCGAGTGTGCCGTAGGACCCCGCGAACAGCTTGCCGAGGTCATAGCCGGCCACGTTCTTGACCACCTTGCCTCCCGAGGATGCGACGGTGCCGTCGGCGCGGACCACGGTGATCCCGATCACCAGATCGCGTGGCGTGCCGTAGCGCAGGCGCCGCGGGCCCGCCGTCCCGGTGGCGAGCGTTCCGCCGATCGTGGCAGTACTCGCCGGTTCCTGGGCGCCCGGGCTGCCTCCGGCGGGGGGCGCGTCCAGGGCGAGCTGTTGCCCGGCGCCCGCCAGTACCTCGCCCAGCCGCCGCAGCCCGACCCCGGCCTGGACCCGCGCCACCAGGTCGCCCGCCGCGTGCTCGACCACCTGGTCCAGCAGCAGCGTGTCCACCACCAGGTCGCAGCGCCGGGGCGGGGTGCCCCAGTCCAGCCGGCTGCCGCTGCCCCGCGCGACCACGGCGAGGTCCTGCTCATCGGCGACCCGCATCACCGCGCTGGCCTCGGTCACGCTGGCCGGGGATGCGGCATAGCGGGGCGTCACCCCGGCCACCGCGTCGCCGCCACCCGCCGCCCGGGTGGCAGGGCAGGCGGCAGCGAGCGCCCGCAGGACGGTGCCGCTTGCAAGGTCACCCGCCATGCCGCACCCGCCGATCACCGGCCGCCGGGCCGGGCCCAGTCGATGCGGCCGCGGCAGGCCCGCCCAGCCCTGCTGCGCGGGCACGGCAGCCGGGCACCGCCAGGCGTTTTGACATCAGAACTGCTCTGCCTGGCCTGAGGCGACCAGGGGGTGCGGCTCCCTCCGCACGCCGGGTACCTCACCGCACAGCCGGGGGGTCGGGAACACCTTGCCGGGGTTGCACAGGCCGCCGGGATCGAACGCGCACCGCAGCAGCTGCATCGTGTCCAGGTCGTCGGCGCTGAACATCTTCGGCATGTACCTGGACTTGTCCACCCCCACGCCGTGCTCGCCGGTGATGGACCCGCCGTGGGCGATGCACAGGTCCAGAATCGCGCCGGACAGCTCCTCGGCGGCGGCGGTGGCCTCCGGCGAGGTGTCGTCGTACAGCACGAGCGGGTGCAGATTGCCATCGCCCGCGTGGAACACGTTGGCGACCCGGATGCCGGACTCGGCCGAGAGTTTCGCGATCTTGTCCAGCACCGGTCCGAGCGCGGTGCGGGGCACCACCCCGTCCTGCACGATGTAGGCCGCGCAGATCCGGCCGACCGCCGCGAACGCCGACTTGCGGCCCGCCCAGATGACGGCACGCTCGGCCGGGTCCACGGCCTCCCTGATCTCGGTCGAGCCCGCCTCCCGGCAGAGCGCGCGGACGGCGTCGGCATCCCGGCGCACGTCGGCTTCCGGGCCGTCGAGTTCCACGATGAGCACGGCCCCGGCGCCTTCGGGGTAGTGACACGCAACGGCTGCCTCGGCGGCCTCGATCGCGAGCGCGTCCATCATCTCGATGGCCGCCGGGACGATGCCGGCCCCGATGATCGCCGACACCGCGGACCCGCCCGCGCCGGTGGTCTCGAACGCGGCCAGCAGGCAGGTGACCATCTGCGGGACCCTGCTCAGCTTTACGATGATCTTGGTGACGATGCCGAGCGTGCCTTCGGAGCCGATGAAGGCGCCCACCAGGTCGTAGCCGGGCGCCGCCCCGGTGCCGTCGCCCAGCCAGGTCAGCTCGCCCGCCGGCGTGACGATCTCCAGCCCGGTGACGTGGTGCACGGTGAAGCCGTGCTTGAGGCAGTGGGCCCCGCCCGAGTTCTCCGCCACGTTGCCGCCGACCGAGCAGATCACCTGGCTGGACGGGTCGGGAGCATAGAAGTAGCCGAACGGCCGTGCCGCGGTGCTCACCGCCAGGTTGGTGACTCCCGGCTCCACGATGGCCCGCTGGCTCGCCGGGTCGATGGCGATGATGCGCCGCATCCGGGAGGTGACGATCAGCACCCCGTCGGTGCGAGGGAGCGCGCCGCCGGACAGGCCGGTGCCGCTGCCGCGGGCCACGAACGGGACCCTGGCCTCCGCGCACACGCGGACCACCGCGGCGACCTGCTCCGCTGTCCGCGGCAGGACCACCAGCCCCGGCGCGGCCCGGTGCGAGGTGAGGCCGTCGCACTCGTACGTGCGCAGGTCGAGCGGGTCGGTCACCACCCCGTCCGGGCCGCAGATCTCCACCATCGCCGGGACCAGATGCTCGATCATCGTTTCCCCTCGGGTCGCTACCTCCAGGTTGCCCCCTGTCGGGACGTGAATTCCATGATCACGGACGATTCTCTGCGTATAGCTCAGGAAGACGTCCGTGATCCCGGGCCGCCGGGCGGCCGGGCTGGCGGCGGGCGGGCCGGGTCAGGGCATCCGCTCGTACGCGGGGATGGTGAGGAACTCGACGTAGTAGTCGGCGAGGCCGACCTCGGTGAACAGGGCGACCGCCTGGTCGTAGCGCGCGGCGTCGAAGGCGGCGCCTGCGCTGCGGCGGATGGCGTCCAGCTCCTCGCGGATGATCAGCTCGACCAGGTCGCGGGTGACCCGAAGGCCGTCGTCGAGGGTGATGTCGTTGTGCAGCCACTGCCAGACCTGGGACCGGGCGATCTCGGCGGTTGCGGCGTCCTCCATCAGGTTGAAGATGGCCACCGCGCCGTCGCCGCCGAGCCAGGTGGCCAGGTACTGCAGGGCGACACTGACGTCGTTGCGGAGGCCCGCCTCGGTTATCGTGCCGGGGGTCTTCGCCACCGCCAGCAGGTCCTCCGCGGAGACGCTGACCTCGTCCCGCAACCGGTCCAGCTGGTTGGGCCGGTCGCCGAGCGCGGCGTCGAACACCTCCTTGCACAACGCCACCAGGTCGGGGTGGGCGACCCAGGAGCCGTCGAAGCCGTCTCCGGACTCCCGGGTCTTGTCCTCACGCACCTTGGCCAGCGCGGTGGCGGTGACCTCGGGGTCGCGGCGGTTCGGGATGAACGCGGCCATCCCGCCCATCGCGTGGGCGCCCCGGCGGTGGCACGTCTTCACCAGCAGCTCCGTGTAGGCGCGCATGAACGGCGCCGTCATCGTGACCGAGTTGCGCTCGGGCAGGATGAAGTCGCGTCCCCGGGACCGGAACTTCTTGATGATGCTGAACAGGTAGTCCCAGCGGCCGGCGTTCAGTCCCGAGCTGTGGTCGCGCAGTTCGTAGAGGATCTCCTCCATCTCGAAGGCGGCTGGGATGGTCTCGACCAGGACGGTGGCCCGGATCGTGCCGCGGGGAATGCCGAGGAAGTCCTGGGCCAGGTTGAAGGCGTCGTTCCAGAGCCTGGCCTCGTGGTGGCTCTCGATCTTGGGCAGGTAGAAGTACGGCCCAGCACCCTTGTCGAGCTGGCGCCGCGCGCAGTGGACGAAATACAGCGCGAAGTCGAAGAGGCTGCCCGACACCCGCTTGCCGTCCACCAGCAGGTGTTTCTCGTCCAGATGCCAGCCGCGCGGCCGGACCACGATGGTCGCGAGCTCCTCGTCGGGCATCAGCCGATAGGACTTACCTTCCTCGCTCGTGAAATCGATGGTGCGGTCGAGGGCGTCCTTCAGATTGAGCTGGCCGATGATCATGTTCTCCCAGAGCGGCGTGTTCGCGTCCTCGAAGTCGGCGAGCCACACGTTCGCGCCGGAGTTGAGCGCATTGATGGTCATCTTCCGCTCGGTGGGGCCGGTGATCTCGACGCGGCGGTCCACCAGGCCGGGCGCGGGCGATGCGACCCGCCAGGCCGGGTCATCCCTGATCTGGCGGGTCCCGGGAAGGAAGTCAAGGGTCCCGCCCGCCGAGATCTCCACCTGCCGGGTCTCCCGCGCCGCGAGCAGTTCCGCCCGCCGGGGACCGAGCTCCCGCTGAAGCGAGGCGATGAGGCGCAGTGCGTCCGGCGTGAGGATTTCGTCGTACCGGTCCCCGGGTGGGCCGATGATCTCAACACCCTCGCCAGCCGCCATGGCGCGCTCCTTCCGCTGGTGACCACATCCCGGATGCACGTTGCGGATCGTGGGACTGACGCTAACCCGCTGCCAGGAGCCGGGTCAAAGGTGGCCGGCCCCGACCACGCCTTGGGCCCTGGTGGGCTGGATACGCCACCCGGTCGCCACCCCGGCGGGCCACGGGTCGCCATCCTGGCCGGTCGCGGGTCGCTATCCCGGCGGCCCACCGGTCCGCATCCGGCCGGTGCCCGGGCACAACCACGCGCTCCCGGCTGTTATTGAAGTGAACGAAATCGCCGGGCATGGCAGCATTGACGGACCAGCGCCCGGCCAAGGCAGTGCCCGGCGCCCGTGGACGCCGGCGGCGAACTGCTCCGATACCGACCCAAGGCAGCGATGACTTTCCCCGAGGACCACATCGGCGAACTCGACCTGGCCGACCGGCACGCCCTGCGCAGGGTCGCGGGCCTGTCCACCGAACTCACCGATATCACCGAGGTCGAATACCGCGCGCTGCGGCTGGAGCGCGTGGTGCTCATCGGTGTATGGACCGAGGGCGCGCTGGCGGGCGCGGAGAACTCGCTGCGTGAGCTGTCCCGGCTCGCCGAGACCGCCGGGTCGGTAGTGCTGGACGGCCTGGTGCAACGGCGCGGGCGGCCCGATCCCGCGACCTACATCGGGGCCGGCAAGGCGGCCGAGCTGGCGGCCCTGGTGAGGGCGACCGCCGCCGACACGGTCATCTGCGACGGCGAGCTCACCCCGGGCCAGCTGCGCAACCTGGAGGGCGTGGTGCGGGTGAAGGTCATCGACCGTACCGCCCTCATCCTGGACATCTTCGCGCAGCACGCCCGCAGCAAGGAGGGCAAGGCGCAGGTGGAGCTCGCGCAGCTGGCGTACCTGTTGCCGCGGCTGCGCGGCTGGGGCGAGTCGATGTCCCGGCAGGCGGGCGGCCGGGTCGCCGGCGGTGGCGGCATCGGCACCCGCGGTCCCGGCGAAACCAAGATCGAGACCGACCGGCGCCGGATCCGGGCGCGCACCGCCAAGCTCCGCCGCCAGATCGCGGAGATGTCGGTGGGCCGCGAGGTACAGCGGGGGCGGCGGCGCCGCCGCGAGGTGCCAGCGGTGGCCATCGCGGGTTACACCAACGCCGGGAAGTCGAGCCTGCTCAACCGGCTGACCGGAGCCGGTGTCCTGGTCGATGACTCGCTGTTCGCCACGCTGGACCCGTCCGTGCGCCGGGCCCGGACGCCGTCCGGCCGCTGGTTCACCCTGACCGACACCGTGGGTTTCGTCCGGCGGCTGCCGCACCAGCTGGTCGACGCGTTCCGCTCCACACTGGAGGAGGTCGCCCAGGCCGACCTCGTCCTGCACGTGGTGGATGGCAGTGACGCCGACCCGCAGGCGCAGATGTCGGCCGTCCGCGAAGTGCTCGCCGAGATCGGCGCCGCCGACGTGCCGGAGATCGTCGTCATCAACAAGGCCGACACCGCCGACCCCGTCGAGGTCAAGGGGCTGCAGGCGAAGGAGCGGGACTGCGTGGTGGTTTCCGCCCTGACCGGCTCGGGGATCGACGACCTCCTCGCCGCCGTGGACGCCGGGCTGCCGCGGCGCGACCGCGAGGTCCGTGTGCTCGTGCCCTACGAGCGGGGTGACCTGGTGGCGCGGGCACACCAGGAGGGAGAGGTGCTCGCCGTGCGGCACGCGGCCGAAGGCACCGAGCTGACCGCGCGGGTCCCGGCTGGCCTCGCGGCCGAGCTGACCGGTGTGGCCGGTGCCCCGGTAGCGGCCGGAAGACGTGCAATCGATTAACGGCCGTGAAATCGGCCCGCGATCTTCGCATACGGCCTGTACAAGCACTCACCCGTGCAATACCGTAACTGAACCGATACGTTGGTTGCCGCATCGCCGCAGTGCCCCGCTGTTCATGATCGCGATGAGCATCTTCGGGTTCCCCGGCGATGCTCGATGACAAGGCACGGGCCAGGCAGGTGACCGCTCATGACGCAGGATTTCCCTAGCCAGGGAGTTCCTGCGCGGGGGAGGGCTCATCGGTGACTATCCGCCTGCTGACGAATATCGGGCGCCTGTGGACGGGGTCCGAGGTGTGGAGCAACGCCGCCATCCTGACCCAGGACGACCGGATCGCGTGGGTAGGGCCCGCGGCTGAGCTGCCCCAGAGCCTGCCCGGGGTCGTGGACGACATCGTCGACGTCGACCACGTGGAGAACCTCAACGGTGGGCTGGTCACGCCGGGCCTGATCGACGCGCATACCCACCCCGTCTACGCCGGGAACCGCTGGGCCGAGATGGCCATGAGGTCGAGCGGGTCCTCCCTGCGCGAGATCGCCGCCGGCGGCGGGGGGATGGCCTCGACGGTGACGGTCACCCGCGGGACCGACCCCTGGACCCTGTGCAACGGCGTGCGGGAACGGCTGGCGACGTGGCTCCTAGGCGGGACCACCACGATCGAGGCCAAGACCGGGTACCACCTCACACGGGACGGCGAGCTCGCGGACGTCCGCCTGCTGCGGTCGCTGGAAAGCGAGCCCGGCATGCCCCGCGTGCATGTGACGTTCCTCGCGGCGCACGCGGTGCCGCCCGAGTACTTCGGCCGCCGCCACGACTACGTCGACGCCGTCGGCTCGTGGTGCGCGGACGCCGCCGCGGCGGGGGCTGACAGCGTGGACGTCTACTGCGAGGAGGGGCGATTCACCGAGCGGGAGGCGCGCTGGGTGCTCGGCGCGGGCCGCGCGTCGGGGCTCCTTCCCCGGCTGCATGCGCCCGGCCGGTCGCGCACCAGCGCGGCGGTGCTCGCCGCCGAGATGGGCTGCGCCTCGGCCGACCTGCTGCATGACGCCTGCGAGGAAGACGTTTTCGCACTGGCCACCGCCGGCGTGGCTGCCGTCCTGTGCCCCGGCACGGCCCTGCAGGTCCGCAAGATGCCGCCGGTCCGGCCGCTGCTCGACAAGGGGGTCGCGGTCGCGCTCGGCTCCGACCATGCGCCGGGCAGGAACGGCATCACGTCCATGCCACTGGTGATCTCGCTCGCCATCACCCACTTCGGGATGAGCGTGAGTGAGGCGCTGCGGGCGGCCACCCTGGGCAGCGCCCAGGCGCTGCGTGCTCCCGACCGGGGCGCGATGGTCCGCGGGAAGTACGCCGACATCGTGGCCTGGGACGCCGATCACGAGGGCGCCTTCGCCTGGTCATACGGCCTCAAGCCGCTCCGGGTCTGGCTGGGCGGCGAGCCGGTCCTGAACTGAGCCGCCACCGGGCAGCCCCCAGTGCGGCCGCCTCCGGTTCCCGCCCTGGGCGGTCAGCACGGTATTCCACGGCATCAACAGCCGCTCGTCACGCCGCCGTGCGCCGCCATCCCCGCCGCCGTGGCATGCTTCAGGCATGGCTTCCCGGGTCGCGGCAAGCGGGACCGCCACCGGCGGCGTAGCGGTCGCCGTCGTGGTGGGCGACGAGGAACTCCTGGTCGAGCGGGCCGTCGCCAGGCTCGTCGCCGCGGCGTCCGTGGCCGCCGGGCAGAGCGGTGCGGCGGGCGGCGCGCACCCCGCGGGGGACGGCGTCCACGATGTGGCTGGTGGCGCGCTCAGCCCCGGCGAGCTCACCTCGCTCACCGCCCCGTCCCTGTTCGGCGGCGGCAGCCTGGTGGTGATCCGCGACGCGCACCATGCGAGCAAGGACGTGACCGAGGAAGTGGCCCGGCTGGCTGCCGAGCCGCCGCCGGGCGTCCGGCTGGTGGTCACCCACGCGGGCGGGGGGAAGGGCAAGGCGCTGCTGGCCAGTCTCGCCGGGAGCGGGGCCCGGGTGATCGAGTGTCCCAAGATCACCAGAGTGGCCGACCGGATGGACTTCGTGCGGCGGGAGTTCCGCGCGGCCGGGCGCGCCGTCGATGACGGCGGCGTGCGCGCCCTGATCGACGCGCTCGGCTCCGACCTGCGGGAGATCGCTTCCGCCTGCGCCCAGCTGGCAGCCGACACCACGGGTGTCATCGACCAGTCCGTGGTCGCCAGGTACTACCGCGGCCGGGCGGAGGCGAGCGGATTCTCAGTGGCTGACCGGGCGGTGGAGGGGCGCCTCTCCGATGCACTCGAACTGCTCCGCTGGGCGCTCGCGGTGGGGGTGGCACCGGTGCTGATCAGCAGCGGGCTCGCGCAGGGGGTCCGCCTGCTCGGCCGGGTCAGCGGTGCGCCGAAGGGCCAGGGAAGTGCCGAGCTTGCGGCCGAGGTCGGCGCCCCGCCGTGGAAGATCGACCGGGTGCGGCAGCAGTTGCGCGGGTGGGAGCCGGACGGCATCGCGCGGGCCCTCAGTGCGGTGGCAGAGGCCGACGCGCAGGTCAAGGGGGAGGGCACGAGCCCCGGTTACGCGCTGGAGGTGGCGATCAGGACCATCGTGAGCTGCCGGTCCGGATCGTCGGGGGCAGCGCTCCCGCTGAGGGGGCGCGGGTAGGCGCAGGGCTGCCCTGCGCTTCGCCCGCCTTCGGGCGGGCTCTTATACGCGCTGGGCATCCCTCCACCTACCCGCGCTGACTGGCGGCGGCACCGGTGCCG
>Ga0114129_10001001_pt1 | contig 36877 bp, 35 predicted proteins | sample RhiMetdeltSRZDD1_FD_80071 | JGI IMG/M metagenome (GOLD analysis project Ga0114129, IMG submission 80071) | Populus rhizosphere microbial communities from Tennessee, USA - Rhizosphere MetaG P. deltoides SRZDD1 (version 2) (version 2) | ecosystem: Host-associated > Plants > Roots > Rhizosphere >...
ATTCAGTCGGTCATCGCGCAGCTCATCGAGATGGGTTTCGACGTGCACCGCTCCACGGGGTCGTCGCGAACCGTGATCGGCGCCGTCGGCAACGGCAACGGTGATCCGCAACTGCTGGAGGTGCAGCCGGGCGTGCACGAAGTCCTGCGAATCACGGAGCCGTACAAGCTGGCGAGCCGCACGTTCAAACAGGACAACACGGTCGTCGTCGTCGGAGATGTCCGCATAGGCGGGGACGAGGTCATCGTCATGGCGGGACCCTGCTCGGCGGAGTCCGAGGAGCAGGTCGAAGCGACGACGGCCGCGGTAAAACGCGCGGGCGCGAAGATTCTCCGCGGCGGCGGATTCAAACCGCGCAGTTCCCCGTACAGCTTTCAGGGTCTCGGCGAGGCGGGACTGCGGATGCTGCGATCGGCGGCGGATCGCCACGGGCTGAAGCTCGTGACCGAGGTCATGGAGATCGGGCAGATCGAGATGATCGAGCGCTACGGCGACATCCTCCAGGTCGGCGCCCGCAACATGCAGAACTACTCGCTGCTTCGTGAGCTGGGCAAGTCGCGCAAGCCGGTGCTGCTGAAGCGGGGTATTTCCGCGACGATCGAGGAGTGGCTGCTGTCGGCCGAATACGTCCTCGCCGGCGGCAACATGGACGTGATGCTCTCCGAGCGCGGCATCCGGACGTTCGAGAGCTACACGCGCAACACGCTCGATATCTCGGCGATTCCTGTCGTCCAGAAGCTCAGCCACCTGCCGATCATCGTCGACCCCAGCCACGGCACCGGCCGTCGTGACAAGGTGGCGCCGATGGCGCGCGCGGCGGTCGCCGGCGGCGCCGATGGTCTGCTCATCGAGGTCCATTGCGATCCCGACCATGCGCGATCGGATGGCGCGCAGTCCCTCTTCCCGGAGCAGTTCGAACGGCTGATGGCCGAGCTGCGCATCATCGCTCCCGCGATTGGACGCAGCATCTGTGTCGAACCGGTCGCGCGGCGGGGATGGAGCCGATAGGAAACGTCGAACTTCGAACTTCAAACTTCGACGTTCGACGTTTGCATATGGCCTCGGATCCTCCGTTTCGCACCATCGGCATTGCCGGTCTCGGCCTCATTGGCGGGTCGATTGCGCTGCGTACGCGATCCACGTGGCCCGGCGTCCGGTTGATTGGCGTCGATCACGACGTGGTGCTGCGCGACGCACAGGCGAAGCAGGTCATTGACGAAACTCGATCGTCGGTGACGGCACTGGGCGACGCCGATCTCATCATCCTGGCCGCGCCCGTTCCGGCCGTGATCGATCTGATCGACGCGATTGTCAGCGCGCGCCTGCCGGCGGTCGTCACCGACGTCGGCTCCACCAAGCGTCAGATCATCGCGGCGGCGCGCCGCTCGGGCTTGACGAGGTTCATCGGCGGGCACCCGATTGCCGGCTCGGAGCACGCCGGGCTCGCCGCGGCGAACGCGGATCTCTTCGCCGGCAGGCCGTGGCTGTTCGTGGACGCGTCACCGGAATCATCGGACGTTCGGCGTCTCGAGCGGTTCGTCGCCGCGCTCGGCGGTGTGCCGGCCCATCTCGACGCCGCCGCGCACGATCGGGCCATGGCTTATCTCAGCCACCTGCCGCAGCTACTGGCGGTCACGTTGATGAGCACGGCGGCGGATGCCTGCGAGGATGACACGCTCGCGGCGTCCGGCCGGGCGTTCCGGGAAATGACACGCCTGGCTTCGAGCCCGGCCGAATTGTGGAACGGTATCCTCGCGACGAACGCGGATTTCGTCGCCGAGGCCGCACGCGCGCTGGTTGCCCGGTTGCCGGCGTCAGGCCACCAACTCACGGATGCGGGCGGCATCACCCGGCTCTTTGCGCAGGCGAAACAGGGGCGCGAACGGCTCGACTCCACTCATGCACCGGGTCCGACTCGTGACTGAGGAACCCCGGAACCGCGGAACCTCGGAACCGCTTTGGGCCCCTTCTCAGACCCGCATCGCCACGTCGCGGGTCACGCGCTTCTCTCACCAGCTTGGCAAGCGGACACAGACGCAGTTCGCGGATTTTCGCGCGCTGCATCGGTCGTCGGTCCTCGATCCGCGCTCGTTCTGGGCGGAGCTGTGGGATTTCTGCGGGGTGATCGGCGACCGTGGTGATCGCATCGCGATCGATCTCGATCGGATGCCGGGCGCGCGCTTTTTTCCGGACGCGCGCCTGAACTTCGCCGAAAACGTCCTGCGACGGCGCGACGACACGCTGGCGATCTTCGCGATGAGTGAGGCGGGCGTCGAACGGCGGCTTACTTATCGCGAGCTTGCGCGCGAGGTGATGCGAACCGCGCAGGCGCTGCGGACGAGCGGCGTCGGCGCGGGAGACCGCGTCTGCGGCATGGTCGCGAACGTGCCGGAGGCGATCGTCGCGACGCTGGCTGCCGCCTCACTCGGCGCAATCTGGTCGTCCTGCTCTCCGGACTTCGGCGTCCGCGGCGTCCTCGACCGGTTCGGTCAGATCGCACCGTCGGTACTCGTTGCCGTCGATGGCTACGACTATGGCGGCAAGCACTTCGACTGCCTCGAGAAACTCGCGGCGGTGGCGCGCGAGCTGCCGGGCCTCAAACAGATCGTCGTCGTGCCCTTCGGCGGGGGCCGGGGCCGGCTCGATCACATTGCGGATGCCGTCTGGTGGGACGGCTGGTTGCAGGCCGCGGCGCCGGACGAGATCCCGTTCGAGCGATTCGCCTTCGATCATCCACTTTACGTGCTGTATTCCTCCGGCACGACCGGCGTACCCAAATGCATCGTCCATGGTGCCGGCGGCACGCTGGTGCAGCACCTGAAAGAGCATCAGCTCCACTGCGACATCAAGCGCGACGATCGGGTTTTCTACTTCACGACGTGCGGCTGGATGATGTGGAACTGGCTGGTGACCGTGCTGGCCTCGGAGGCGACGATCGTGTTGTACGACGGATCGCCGATCCATCCGGATCGGAACCGGCTGTTCGACCTGATCGATCGCGCCGGCATCTCGCTCTTCGGCGTCTCCGCGAAGTACATCGACGCGGTGGCCAAGGCCGGTCTGGCACCGCGCCGCTCCCACGCTCTGGGAACGGTTCGGACGATCACCTCCACGGGCTCGCCGCTCTCGCCGGAGAGCTTCGATTTCGTCTATCGATCGATCAAGGCGGACGTGCATCTCGCATCGATTTCCGGCGGCACGGACATCGTCAGCTGTTTCGTCGGCGGCAACCCCAACGGACCTGTGTGGCGCGGCGAAATCCAGGCGCCCGGGCTGGCGATGAGCGTCGACGTCTTCGATCCGGAGGGCCGTTCGCTGCGCGGCGAGCCGGGTGAGCTCGTCTGCACGTCTCCGTTTCCGTCGATGCCCGTCGGGTTCTGGAATGACGAGGACGGCGCGAAGTACCGCGCCGCGTACTTCGAGCGGTTTCCCGGCGTCTGGTGCCATGGCGACTGGATGCAGACGACGGAGCACGACGGATTCATCATCTACGGGCGATCGGATGCGACCCTGAATCCCGGCGGCGTCCGAATCGGCACCGCGGAGCTCTATCGCGAAGTCGAACAGCTGCCCGAGGTCGTCGAGAGTATCGCCGTGGGGCAGCAGTGGCAGAACGACGAGCGCGTCATCCTGTTCGTTCGGCTGGCGTCAGGCGCCACGCTCGACGCCGCACTCGAGCGCCGCATTCGCGATCGAATTCGCGCCAACACCACGCCGCGCCACGTGCCGGCGAAGATCATCCAGGTCGCCGAAATCCCGCGTACGAAGAGCGGCAAGATCGTGGAGCTCGCCGTGCGGGACGTCATTCACAACCGTCCGGTGAAAAACCTCGAGGCCCTGGCCAATCCCGAGGCGCTCGACCTGTATCGCGGACTTGCCGAGCTGCAGTCGTGACGCGGCGGGCACGTCTGGTGCTGGCACGTGCCGCGGCGCAGGCGATCGTGCGACATGCCCGCGCCGAGCGGCCGAAGGAATGCTGCGGGTTTCTCGTGGGCTCGCGCGGCCGCGCGCGGTTCGCCGTCGCCGCGACGAACGTGGCCGCCGGCACGACGAGGTATCGGATCGACGACGCATGGCATGTCGAGCTGCGAAGGACGCTGCGCCGCTTTTCGCCGCCGCTCGAGATTGTCGGCGTCTATCATTCGCATCCGTCCGGCGACGCGCGGCCGTCGCCCACTGACATGGCCGAGGCGTTCTATCCGGACTGGACGCACGTCATCGTGGGCATGAAACGAGGGATTTCCATCCGGGGGTATCGCATCCGCGACGGGCGCGCCGAGAGTGTGGTGATTCAACGGGAATCGGGAGATAGTATCTAGCGCGATGACAGCCCATCGACGAGCCGGTCCAGGCCTTTCACGCCGTCGCGGTTCGACGCCGGGGTTGGCGATCGGTACCGTGCTTCTGCTCCTGACCCTGCCGCTGCGGGCGGTGGCGCAAGGCACGCCGCAGCACGATCCGCCGCAGCCGCCGGGCGAGCAGCGCGAGTACCCGAGCCTCAGGCTCGTCGGGTTTGCCGACGTCGATTTTTCGGGTACGTCGCACCGTGAAGGTCCGCGCGGCTTCAGCCTTGGCCAGCTGGCGCTTCACCTCACGTCCGAGCTCTCGCCTCGCGTGACGTTCTTCGGCGAGATCAGCTTTACCGCGCGGACGGACGCGGGGACCGGCGATCCGACCGCGGCCGGATTCAACACCGAGGTCGAGCGCCTGATTCTGCGGTTCGATCAAAGCGACCGCCTGAAGGTGTCGTTCGGCCGGTATCACACCCCGATCAACTTCTGGAACACGGCGTTTCACCACGGGCAATGGCTGCAGACGACGATTGCGCGGCCGGAGATGATTCAGTTCGGCGGCCGGTTTCTGCCGGTGCATTTCATCGGCGGGCTCGTCGAAGGCTCGGTGCCGGCCGGTGGATGGAACCTCAATTACAAGGGCGGCGTCGGCAACGGACGCGCGTCGGTGATCAGCCGGGCCGGCGACGCCGGCGACAGCAATGGCAACCGCGCGTGGCTGCTCAACGGATTCTCCAAGCCGGACCGCGTGTTCGGCCTCGAGTTCGGCGGATCGTATTACGACGATCTCGTGACGCTGTCCAGCGGGAGCGAGTTCCGCGAGCGGATCGTCGCCGGGTATGCCGCATGGCTCAAGGAAGATCCCGAGCTGATCTTTGAATACGCGGGTGTACGGCACCGTGAGCAAGGTACCGACGTCGTGAACTGGAATCACGGGTACTACATCCAGGCGGCGTACCGGCTGCCGCAGTTCAAGCGGCTCCTGAAACCGTACTACCGGTTCGAGCACATCGACATCGCCGATGGCGACGCCATGTTCGCCACCGTGCCGGAGCTCGACATGCACACGGTCGGGTTGCGGTACGACGCCTCGCTCTTTGCGGCCATCAAAGGCGAATACCGGACGTGGACCCGCGGGGAGCTCGTGCCGCGGAATCACGGCGGCTTTTTTCAGGTGGCGTTCACGTTCTGAAAGCGATGACGATCACCCGACGCGATTTCCTCCGCTCTGCCGCGCCGCTTGCCGGCGTCGCGGGGCTGCTCGTGTCGATGCCTGCGGCGGCCTTCGGGCAGGGCCCGGAGATCGCGGTGATCGTCCATCCCGACGTCCCGGTCGATAACCTGACGATCGCCGAGCTGCGGCGCATTCTGCTGGGCGACCGCGAGTTCTGGACGTCCGGCATGCGCGTCGCGCTGTATCTGCGGGCGCCGGTGGCGCGCGAACGGGACGTCGCGATCAAAGACGTGTGTCAGATGACCGAGGCGCAGTTCCGGCAGCACTGGATCGCGAAGGTCTTCCGCGCCGACACGCCGAGCGGGCCGCGGATCGTCTATTCCGGGCAGATGGCCGTCGATCAGGTGAGCCGGACGCCAGGCGCCATCACGTTCGTCGAGGCGTCGGCGGTCGTGAAGGGTGTGAAGGTGTTGAAAATCGAGGGAAAGACGCCGGGCCAGTCAGGGTATCGCGTGCGATAACGACACAGGTCACCGCAGTAATCCGAGCCGCGTCACCAGCCGCTGAAACCGATCCTCGCCGCGGAGCGTCCGGAACCACGGCGCGATCTCAATCTGCACGATGCCGAAGTCGTGCTCGTCGTACGCCTTTTCGAGCCAGTCCAACGCCGTCGATCGCTCGCCGAGGGCGGCATACACAATCGCCGGCGCCGACGCCGGCACGTACTGGCTCGCGGCCATCGTTTTCAGTTCGTTCAGCACACCGGCCGCGTCGGATTTTGCGCCCTGACGCGCGTAGGCCGCGCCGAGGTGCGCCATCACCACCGGGCTGTTCTCCGACAGGAGTACCGCGCGCTTGAGCTCCGCGACGGCTTCGGCATGCTGACCGGCTTCGCTCAGCGCGATCCCGAGCCCGCGATGCGCGGACACCGAGTTCGAGTCGAGACCCACCGTTTTCCGGAATTGCGCGATCGCGTCGTCGCGCTGGCCCGCGTAGAGCTGATACCAGCCGAGATCGCTGTTGACGATCGGCGACAACGCGTCGAGATCCAGCGCGCGGCGGACCTCGCTGATTGCGTCCGAGACACGGCCGACGGTCGCGAGATACAGCGCGTACTGGTTGTGCGCGAGCGCCGACGCGGGATTGAGCGAGATCCCCTGTTCAAATTCACGTCGCGCGGCCGACCAGTCCCAATCGAGCCACAGCTTGATCTGGCCGAGCGAGACGTGGGCCTCCGCCAGCGCCGGATCGAGCTTGAGCGCCTGTTCGGCCGCGGCTTTGGCTTCCCCGATCGCCTCGACCCAGTAAGAGCCGAGCAGCAGGTACGAATCGGCAAGCCCGGCATAAGCCACCGCGTAGCGCGGATCCTTCTGAATCGCGCGCTGGAAGTACTCGATCGCGCTCTTGTAGCCGGCAATCGTGCCCTTGTTCGAGCTGTAGCGCCCCTGCAGGTAGAGCTGGTACGCCTCAGGATCGTCCGTGTACCGCTTCGTCGCCAGCTTCTTCTCGTCCCCGGAAAGCCGCGGGCGCAGCTTCTTGAGAATCTCTCCTGCGATCTCCTCCTGCACGGTCAGCAGGTCGGCTTCCGGGCGATCGTACTGGGCGCCCCAGAGCTGCGTGCCCGTGTCGACGTTCATCACTTCCGCGCCGATGAGCAGGCGATTGTTCCGCCGCGCGATGCGGCCGGTCACCACCGCCTTGACGCCGAGAGCTTTCCCGACCTGTTGCGGATCGGGGTCCTTGTTCTTGTAGCGGAACACGACGCTTCGCGCGGCGACCGTGAGATCGGGCAGCTGCGCGAGACCGTTGATCAGCGTCTCCGTCATGCCGTCGGTGAGGTATTCGGCATCGTCCGCTTGACCCCCCTGCGCCACGAAAGGCAGGACCGCGACCGAGTCGATGGCCGTGCCGACTGGTCGAAACCACCAATACGCGCCCGCGGCCAGCATCAGCACGGCCACCGCCAGAGAAGCAAAGACGGCCGGCCGCCGCACCGGCCGCGGCGCGGACGCCGGCGCCTGCGCCTGCGCGGACGATCCACTGATGATTCTCGACCCGCCGGATTCGCGCTGAAGCCGCTTGAGATCGGCGCGCAGCTCCGTCGCCGTCTGGTACCGAAGATCGCGGTCCTTCTCGAGTGCCTTCGAGACGATGTGGTCGAACTCCGCCGGAATCAGCGTGTTGATGCTGCTCGGCGGACGTGGCGGATTATGCAGGATCGCGTCGAACACGAGCGCCGACGTGCGTGCCGCGAACGGCTCGCGCCCGGTCGCCATCTCGTAGAGCACGACGCCGAACGAAAAGAGATCGCTCCGCGGGTCGAGATCCTCGCCGCGCGCCTGTTCGGGCGACATATACGACAGCGTGCCGAGCGTCTGGCCGCTGTCGGTCGAGGCCGGCGTCGGTGAGGCGAGCACGGTGTCGGACAACGGGTCGACCTGCATGCCGCGTGCATGGGCCAGCTTCGCCAGCCCGAAATCGAGCATTTTGATCTGGCCGCGTTCCGTGACGAAGATGTTCGCCGTCTTGATGTCCCGGTGGACCAGCCTGAGGTGATGCGCCGCGTCGAGCGCATCGGCGATCTGCACGCCGAAATCGAGGACCGTCTCCATCGGCAGCGGGCCATGGGCCAGCCGGCGCCGCAGCGTCGTGCCGTCGAGCAGCTCCATGACCAGGAACGGCAAGTCGCCGTACCGGCCGATGTCGTAGAGCGCGCAGATGTGCGGGTGGCTGAGCGACGAGGCCGCGCGCGCCTCGCGCTGGAAGCGCTCGAGCGCCGCCGAATCCTGTGAGAGCTTGGCCGAGAGGAACTTGACGGCAACTTGCCGGCCGAGGCGCGTATCCTCGGCCCGGTACACGACGCCCATCCCGCCTTCGCCGATCTTGTCCAGGATCCGGTAGTGAGTGACGGTCTCGCCGATCATCGGTCAGGCCAACAGTCGATGGTAGGGTGCCCCCTTGAACTGAGTCAAGAAAACGTAGGCGGTACTTGCGACGGGAAACTTTCTTGCTATTCTCGATAGACGAACGTCATGCACCTGCTCAAACGCGATTCCACGCCCACCGGTCACGTCGACATCCTGGCGAAGATTTTCGACAGCGCCTTTCATCACAGCCGGATTCGCTGCCCGATCTGTGAATGGCAGCCGACGCCGTCGAGCCAGTGGTCCTGCGTCGACAATCCGCATCCCGAGGCGTTCTTCGGCGGCTGCGGCCGGGCATGGAACACGTTCGAGACATTCGGCACGTGTCCCGGGTGCACGCACCAGTGGCAATTCACGGCGTGTCTCTCGTGCGGTCAATGGTCGCCGCACGACGCCTGGTACGAAGAAGAAGAAGATCCGACTGAAGACTGAAGACCTCGGGTGACCCGAGGTCTTCAGCGCAGGCGCGTCAGTCTGACATCGACTCGCCGCACCGCGCCCTGCGCCGGCCGCCACTGCAGCAGGATGGGCGTCTGATACGTTCCTTCGACGATCACGCCGCGGCCCGACTGATTGGAATCCGAGACGACGAGATCCACGGACCGCCGCATGCGGAGGAATCGCGAAGCCGGCGCTTCGAGCGTCCGCGCGAGCAAGCGCTCGATCCGGGACGCTTCCAGCCCCAGCGCTTCCACCAGCCTGTTCAGCGCGCGGACGAGGTCGTACTGCGCGTAGCCCAGCGCCTTGGTCGGAACGGCGCGTGGATCGTTCCAGGCGTGACGCGCTTTTTCGGCCGCGAAGCGCAGCGGGTTGTGCAGCACTTCCGCGAGGTCGTGCTGCATCAGCAGCGTCTCGTACTCGTTGACGGTCAGGCTCGCGTGCTGCTCGCCCGCGGCCAGCTCCAGCCGGATACGCCCCTTCGCGACGCCGTGACGGTCGATGAACTCGGCAAGCTGCTCGTACAGCCCATGACGCGCATCCTTGAGGCTGACCGCGTCGATCGGATGTGACGACACTGGAACCTCGAACGTCGTCGACGCGACTTCGTCCTCGTGGTCGTATCCGATGAGCGTCGTGACGCGACGGCGGGCCTCGCCCTGATGGGTGCCGTCGAGGTCGACGAAGTAGACGGGCCCCGGGCGGCGCGCGTCGTACGACACGCACGAGCGCAACCCGCCGCCGATGAACGCGAGGTGCGAATCGCCATTGGCCGGTTCCTTGGCGCGCTCGCTCGGCGCCAGTTCCTGCCGCAAGTGAAGCTGGTCGTGGAGGTAGCCCGCCCCTTCCGGGAACACCGTGCGAAAGACGTCGAGGTAGGGGCCAATCGCCTGGGGCCGGTCCATCAGGATGGCCGCCAGGCTCTGGGGCAGGAAACCCGCGGTGGTGTGCCGCGACAGGCACAGGCAGCGGGCGTGCGCGTCGAGCGCCGGGCCGAATGCCTCGGCGGCGCGCGCCCGGATGTCGATGACATCGAGCCGCGCGCGAGGTCTGACCTCGAGGGCGAGTTCAAGAAGTGGCACGACGGCTCGGTTGCGCGAGGTTCAGCCTACCACAATTGCTTTGTATCACAAAGTTGCCGGTAGATGAGGCCGCCTGGGGCGCGATTAAATCGTAACATCTGCCGCACCCGCGCGGCCGTCTCCTTTATCGTCGGAAGCCCGCCGTACAATGAGTCCCCCTCGGCCATGGCCCATCCGCGGCGCTTCTCCGCGCGCATCGTCAATCACATCGCCAGCCGCGCCGCCCTCCGTATTCGCGCCGGAGATACCCACCGGTTCCTCGGAATCTGGGCGGTCGTCGTCGACGGGCGTGTCTTCGTGCGATCGTGGACGCTCAAAAAGCAGGGGTGGAACCGCGCCCTGCGCGAGGACCCGCGCGGGGCCATCTTGATCGCGGATAAGGAAGTGCCCGTGCGCGCCCGGCATCCGCGAAGCGAGCGGCTCCTGTCGGCGATTGATCGCGCCTATCGCGAGAAATACATGTCCCCGGGTTCGCGCAAGTACGCCGTCGGCCTGACTCGCGGCAGGCGGCGTGCGTCCACGACAGAGCTGATTCCGAGATAGCCTCGTCTGGTATCATCGGCCGTTTGCAGACGTTTCCGCTCTACCGCCGCACTTTGTCCTGAAACCTCGCCATGAAGGCGCCCGGCAATGAGTGTCAGCGGTGCAGTGACGAGAGGAGTGTGGCCGCCAGATGGTGCAATCGACAATCCCCAGCACGTTTGCATGCCGATCGACGCGGCCCGAGGAGGCCGAAGTCGATGTCCTCTTCATTCCGGTTTTCGAGCACGACGATCGACTGACCGATCTGCCGGGCCTCGACGAGGCATCCGGCGGCGAGATCAGCCGGGCGCGATCCACGGGCGAATTTCGCGCGAAGCTGTACGACGTCTTCGTCACGCCGGTGACCGGCACGGGATGGAAGGCGCGGCGCCTCGCGCTCGTTGGCGCGGGCGATCCAGTGGACGCGGATGCCGAGCGGCTACGGCGCGTCGCGGCCACGTGCGGCTACGTCGCGCGCCGCCGATGGGCGACGTCCATCGGCTGGATGGTGCGCCGCGGGCTCGATGGACTGCGTGCCGCGCAGTGCGCCGCCGACGGTCTCTCGGCGGCCGAATTCGACGCCGGTGTCTACAAGCAGGCCGGCGATCCCGGCGGCGCCTTTCCCGCCACCGTGGAGATCGTTGCGCCGGATGTCGACCCCGCGGCCCTGCGCGACGCCGTGCGCCGTGGCCGGGTGCTCGGCGAAAGCGCCAACTTCGCGCGCGCGCTGAGCAACGAGCCGGGCAATGTGCTGACGCCGCGCGAGTTTGCGGCACGCGTTTCCTCGATGGCGTCGAGCGTCGGTCTTGGCGTCGAGGTCCTCGACGACCGGAAAATCAAGGAACTCGGCATGGGCCTGCTGCTCGCGGTCGCGCAGGGCAGCGCCGAGCCGCCGCGGGTGATCGTGCTGCGGCACGAGCCAGCGGGTGCGCCGGCGTCGCCGGTGCTCGGACTCGTGGGGAAAGGGATCACGTTCGACTCGGGCGGGATCTCGATCAAGCCCGCCGACGGTATGGAACGGATGAAGGACGACATGGCCGGCGGCGCGGCGGTTGCGGCGGCGCTGCGCGCGCTGTCGGTGCTCGAGGCGCCGTGCCGCGTGATCGGCATCATCCCAACGACCGAGAACATGCCAGGCGGCCGCGCCACGCGCCCCGGCGACGTGGTGCGCGGCGCCAGCGGCAAGACGGTTGAAGTGATCAACACCGACGCCGAAGGCCGGCTGATTCTCGGCGACGCGCTGTGGTACGCGCAGGAACTGGGGGCCACGCACCTTGTCGACGTGGCGACGCTGACCGGCGCGGTGATGGTTGCCCTTGGCCGCACCGTCTCGGGTCTTTTCGGAACGCCGTCGAACTGGGTGGACACAGTCAGGAACGCGGCGTTACTGGCAGGCGATCGCGTGTGGCCGCTGCCGATCTACGAAGAAGCGCGTGAGCAGCTGCGCAGCGAGATTGCCGACCTGATCAACAGCGCCGGACGGCCCGGCGGCGCCGTGACTGCGGCGGCATTTCTGCGGGAGTTCGTGGGCGATCGGCCGTGGGCGCATCTCGACATCGCCGGCACCGCATGGGCCGAATCGGCCGAGCCCTATCAGCCGAAGGGCGCGACAGGAGTCGCCGTCCGCGTCCTTACTGAGCTGGGGTTGACGGCCGGACGTCGGGACCCGGCGCGGCCGTCGTAATGGACGGCAGGTGATCGTGCTCCGGCGGATGCCGCCGGTGCCATCGAATCAAGAGAAACGCGAGCACGCCGCCAAGCAGGAGCGCGATCAGCACCAGCACGCCGGTGATCCCGAACGCACCAATGATCACGTCGCCGAAGTCCATTTCCTTCTTCGGCTCCTCGATCACCTTGACGATGAACGGTTGAGGCTGCAGCAGATCTGTATTCTACCGCTGCTGTCCGGTCGTCGTGACCTTCTTCAGAGACGTCTGATACTTGAGGATGCCGTCATAAAGTGCCTGGGCGATTTGCTGGCGATACGCGGCCTGCTTGAGCAGCGTCGCCTCGGGCCGGTTCGTGACGAATGAGATTTCGGCCAGCACGCTCGGCATCTGCGCGCCGATCAGCACGACGAACGGCGCCTGCTTGACGCCGAGATCCCGCACGGTCTTGTTCTGCGTCCGGAGCTTCCGGACCAGCTGCGTCTGCACGATGGTCGCGAGCTCGCGCGATTCGTCGAGCTTGTTGTTGAGCGCGATCGCCCTGAGGATCGCCGGCAGCGTGCCCATGGTCTGGGCGCTCGTCGAGTTCTCGCGCGCAGCGACCTTCTCGGCTTCGGGATTCGTCGCGAAATTCAGGAAGTACGTCTCGACCCCGCGCGCGTCGGCGCGATGACTCGCGTTGGCGTGGATCGACAGGAACAGGTCCGCGGCGCCGCGATTGGCAATGGCCGTCCGCTCTTCGAGCGGAATGAACTCGTCGGTGCGCCGGGTCAGCACGACGTCCACGCCGTCGTGCTGGCGCAACAGTTTTTCCAGCCGCTGGGCGACGTCGAGCACGAGCTCCGCTTCATTGATTCCATTGGCCTGCGCACCGGGGTCGTGCCCGCCGTGTCCGGCGTCGATGACGATCCGAGCGACGCCGAGCCCGAGCTGTCGTGCCAGCGAATATTCGCCCCGGCTCGTGATCGCAGGCGGGGCGGGTTTCGGCGAGACGGGCAGTTGCGCGACTGTCGGTTCAGGCGCACGCGCCGGGGCCGGCGGGTTGACGTCGGTCTTGGGCGGCGTCTCGACGCGAGGCTCGGCCGGCGGGGGAGCCGGAGGAGCCGAGGGAGTCGGGACGGGCCGAGCGACGTAACTATCGCTCTCGAGATCGACGACGAGCCGGAACGGGTTGTACAGCGGAAACGTGCTGTATCGGGGCGAGCCGTTGAGCTCGAGGACGACGCGGGTGATCGTGTTGGAATGACGCCCGACGCGGACGGTTTTGAAGAGACTCCCGTTGAGCTCTCTGGCCCGCTGAGCCAGGGCGGCTGCCGCCGTTGCGTTCGTGAAGTCCACGAATACGCGGTCCGGACCTTCGACCCGCTCGCCGGTGTACATCACTTCCCGGTTCAATTCGATCGTCAGCCGTTCGCCGCGGGGCAGCGCGCTCTGGAGGATGTTCTGAATGACGGCTGAAGCGCTGGTGGGCGCAGGATTGGGGGGCGGAGCCGGCTCAGACGCAGCGGCAGGCACCGCGGAGGAGCTGGTCCGCGCGGGCTGTTCCTTCGGCGCAACTGACGGGACCGCGGCAAGCTCCGCGAGCTTTCCGTCGACGCCCGACGCCAGCGAGCTCGAGGGATACTCGCGGCGCAGCCAGACCAGCAATCGCGCGGCGGCCTCGCGATCGGCCGGCTCGCCCGATCGCGAGTACACGAGCTTCATCAGACCTGCGGCCTGCCAGAGCGCATTGTCACAATAGCCGCTGCCCGGGTATCGACGCACGATCGACTCGTACGACCGGGCGATGGCACGGATGGCGTCGAGCGACGCCGTGCCGGACGTTCGCGCCGCTTGTTCGCGGTCGAGGGCGCGTTCGTAGCGTGTTGCTGCGCCTTGCGCCGTGGCTCGCGCCGGCACGCCGCAGAAGAGCGCCACACTGAGTCCTGCGATCAGTCGCAGGCGCACGCGGCGGGCACGGCTGGCTGGTGCGCGCATGGCTATTTCACCTGCGCGTCCACTTCGTCGAAGTAGCCGCGATCGACCAGCACCTCGCGTTTGCCGTTGACCGCGGCGGAGACCAGACCGTCCATCTCCATCATGTCGATGAGACGCGCCGCGCGGCTGAACCCGATCCGCAGGCGGCGCTGCAGGTAGGAAATCGACGCTTGTCCGCTGCCGACGACGATGCGCGCGGCTTCGTCGTAGAGCTCGTCCTTCTCGAACTCGAGCTTCTCGGGCCCCTTCTCTTCGGCGGTGATCGTCGTGTCGTACACGGGCTTGCCCTGCTTACGCAGGAAGCTGCAGAGCCGCGCCGTCTCCTGCTCCGAGATGTACGGCCCGTGTACGCGCACGAACCGTGACGACGCCGGCGGCAAATAAAGCATGTCGCCCTTGCCCAGCAATTGCTCCGCGCCATTGCTGTCGAGAATCGTCCGCGAGTCGACGCGTGTTGCCACGCGAAAGGCCAGCCGCGCCGGCAGGTTCGCCTTGATGAGGCCGGTGATGACGTCGACCGATGGGCGCTGGGTCGCCAGAATCAAATGGATTCCGACGGCGCGCGCCATTTGCGCCAGGCGCGCGATCGACTCTTCGACTTCCTTGCTGGCCGCCATCATCAGGTCCGCCAGCTCGTCGATGATCACGACGACGTACGGCAAGGGCTTCAGGTCGCTGCCGTCGGCGGCTTTCGCCTCGGGCGATTGCTCGGCGATCGCGGCCTTCACGTTCCGGTTGAACTGATCGATGTTGCGCACGCCGTGGCCGGCGAGGCTCTTGTAACGCTCCTCCATCTCGCGCACCGCCCAGCGGAGGGCGTTTGCCGCCTGCTTGGTGTCGACGACGACCGGCGTCAGCAAGTGCGGGATGTCCTCGTACATCCCCAATTCCAGGCGCTTGGGGTCGATCATGATGAACCGCACGTCGTCCGGTGTCGATCGGAAGAGGATGCTGCTCACCATCGCGTTGACGCTCACCGACTTGCCGGCGCCCGTCGATCCGGCGATCAGCAAGTGCGGCATCGTCGAGAGGTCGCTGACGAACGGCTCACCGTGAATCGTCTTGCCCAGCGCGATCGTGAGCCGTGAAGTCGATCGCGTGTAGGCGTCCGATTCGAGCAGCTCGCGGAGGCTGATGGTTTCGCGGTGCGGGCTTGGAATCTGAATGCCGACCGTCGATTTTCCCGGAATGCGATCGATCAGCACGGACTCGGCCTGCATCGCGAGGCACAAGTCATCGGCCAGGCCCGTGATGCGGCTGTACTTCACGCCCGCGTCCGGCTTGAACTCGTACGTGGTGACGACCGGACCGGGATGGATCTGGACGACGGCGCCTTCGACGGCGAACTCGCGGCACTTTTCCTCGAGCAGTCGTGCGCCTTCCATCAACTCGCGCTCGTCGATTTTCCGCTGATCCTTCGCCTGGTCGAGGAGCGTCACAGGGGGAAGCAGGTAGCCGCCCTTGCGGCGCTCGACCGGACTCTTGGGCTCGGCGTCGGTCAGCGGCAGCGTCGGCGCCGATGGCACTTCCGCAGTTCGGCGGATGGCCGGCGCTTTGGCCGGGCGCTTCGGACGCACGGCGGTCTCGCGATCGTCCTCGTCATCGTCGTCGGGGTCGCCGAGCGGAAGGCGGGCACGCGCCGCTTTCAGCTTCTCGACGGCGTCGGCCACTTTCGTTGCAATCTCCGGCGCACGTTCGCGGCCCGCTTTCTTGACGTGCTTGTCGATGATCTGCTGACGCTCCTTTTCACGCCGCCGCTCGGCCTGCCACTCGCGCCAGCGATCGAACACGCCGCGCTGCTTTCTCAAGCGACCGGCGACGGCCGTGGCGGCGCGGCCGAAGGAGAAGTGCGTCGCCAGGATCACCGACAGCACGGCGACGGTGAGCAGCAGGATTGCGGCGCCCGTTCGATTGAGGAACGACGAACAGAACCCGGCGAGCCAGGCGCCTACGGCGCCGCCGGCGTCGAAATGGCGCGCGCTCGTGTCGAAGGCGTTGAAGGCGAGCGACAGGAGCGCTGCCACGCATCCGACGAGCAGCGTCGCGCCGACGAGCTTCGTATAGCTCGCCTGGATTTTCTTGCACCAGAAGTAATTCCAGCCGACGACGCCGAGAATGATGGGAAGCAGGAACGCGGAGTAGCCCGCAACCTGAAATGACGCCTCGGCCAGAAAGGCGCCGACCGGCCCGGCGAAGTTGGCCACCGACGCGGATTCGAGATCGTTGAAGAACCAGGCGGGGTCGCTCGGCGTGTAGCTCGCGAGCGAGATGAGCCAGATCAACGCGGCGGCGAACGACGCCACGCCTATGAACTCACTGATTCGTCGCGATACGAATGAGTCGGCCAACGAGTTCTCCTCGCACCCGCGGACTTCGGAAACAGTCCGCCGCTACGTCACCGTTCGCGGACTTGGCAACCAGTCCGCGCTACTCAGACTTCCATTACCACCGGCAACACGAGAGGGCGTCTGCCCGCGCGCTTCCGGAAGAGCCGCTGCAGCTCGACGCGGATACGCTCCTTCAACAGGCCGGGATCGGTGCGCTCCTCGCGAGGCGCGCTTTCGATCGCCCGTGACAGCAGATCGGGCGCCTCACGCAAAACCGCCTCGTGCCGGGAGTCGATCGCCAGCCCGCGCGTGATGAGCTCCGGCGTCTGCTCGAGAGTCCCGGTCTGCCCGTTGATCGCCACGACCGCCACGACAAGACCGTCGCCCGCGAGATGACGCCTGTCGCGCAGAACCTCGTCGGCAATCTCTCCCGTGCGGGTGCCGTCGATGAGAACGCGGCCGGCCGGAACGCGTTCGGCGACACCCGCGCCGGTGCCGTTGAACCGTAGGACATCGCCGTCTTCCGCCATGAGGACCTTCGTATCGGGACAAACCAGGGCAGCCATGCGCGCGTGCCGGGCAAGTTGCCGGTATTCACCATGTATCGGCACAAAGTAGCGCGGCTTGACCAGCGAGAGCACCAGCTGCAGCTCCTGTTCGCTGCCATGCCCGGACACGTGGACGTGCTTGTCCGAGTCCGAGACGACGTCGGCGCCGCGCCGGGCCACATGGTTCATCACCCGCCCGATGGCTTTCTCATTTCCCGGAATTGCACGGGCGGAAAACACCACCACGTCGGAGGGGGCGAGCCGGATATGCCGATGATCGTCGATGGCGATGCGGGGCAGCGCGGCCATTGGCTCGCCCTGGGACCCGGTGCACAGGCACACGATGTCCTGTGCGGGAAAATCGCGGACATCGCAATCGCGGATCTGTGTGCCGGCGGGCAGTCGCAGGTAGCCGAGCCGTTCGGCAATCTGAGACGTCTGCTGCATGCCGCGGCCGACGAACGCCACCTTCCGGCTGAACTGCTGCGCCAGGTCGACGATGAGTTGGAGCCGGTAAACGCTGGTCGAAAACGACGTCACGACGATCTTGCCCGTCGCGCTGCTGAAGATCTCCTCGAACGCCTCGACCACGTCCCGCTCGGAGCCGGTCACGCCGCGGCGCTCGGCATTCGTGCTGTCCGAGAAGAGCGCCAGCACGCCCTGCGCGCCCAGCTCGGCGAAGCGATGCAGATCGAACGCGTGGCCGTCGAGCGGCGTCTGGTCGATCTTGAAGTCGCCGGTGTGCAGGATCGTGCCAACCGGCGTGTGGATCGCCAGCGCCAGGCAATCCGGCATGCTGTGCGTGACGCGGAGAAACTCGATGCGAAAAGGCCCGGCCGTAACCGTCTGTCGTGGCGTGACAGGGACCAGCCTGCCGCGCGCGTCGATGCCATGCTCCTCGAGCTTCGGCTCGACGAGCGCGAGCGTGAAACGCGTGCCGTAGATGGGACCGGATACGCGGTCGATGACGTGTGCGATTGCGCCGATGTGGTCCTCGTGGCCGTGCGTGAGAATCAGACCGGCGATTTGTCCGCGGTAGGCGTCGAGCGCGGAAAGATCCGGGATGACGAGGTCCACGCCAAAGAGTTCCGGCTCCGGAAACATAACGCCAGCGTCGACCAGCAGGGCAGAGCCCTGCGAGGCGACGAGCAGCATGTTCATGCCGAACTCGCCGAGTCCTCCAAGGGGAATGACGTCAACCGGCGCTCCAGCGGCGCCCTCGGTCGTGACCAACGTGCGACCTCACACCGTACTTCGGACGAGGCTGGCACCAAGGGCCCAGGCGCCACCGCGTCATCTATGGGTCGCTGGGACGACCCGAAAACAGGCGGGAAAACTCGCGGAACTATAGCACAGGGGCCCGGAGTGTCGAAGCGAATTGCTCCGCAAGCCGTGCGATCTCTGTGACTTGCAGGGTCTCCGGTCTTCGCCGGCCGTCGAGACCCGCGCGGCGGACGACCTCGGCCGCATCCCGGTTGAGCGGCTTGAGTGCATTGGCGAGCGTCTTCCGACGCTGCTGGAACATCGTCCGGACGATCCGCTCGAACAGCGGTTCATCCGACACGCGGAACCCGGTCTCGCCGAAGCTCAGCCGCACCACGGTCGACCGCACTTTCGGCGCCGGGACGAACGCGCCGGGCGGCAGGTCGAGCAGTCGCGAGACGGTCGCATGTGCCGTCAACATCACCGTCAGCACGCCGTAATCTTTCGTGCCGGGCTCGGCCATCAGCCGATCGGCGACCTCGCGCTGGAGCATGACCGTCGCGTCGGCAAAGAATCCAAGACGTCGATGAAACTCGAGGAGCCGGAAGAGAAGCGGCGCGGAGATGTTGTAAGGGAGATTCCCGACGACGCGGAATCGCCGCGCGGGCCGGAGGCCAGCCGGCGCCGCGGCCGGTTGCTGAGGCTCGAGGCCGCTCAGGAACGCGATGACGTCGACCTTCAGAATGTCACCGGACAGGACCGTTACATTCGAGGGGACATGCGGGACGAGATCCGCGACCAGGTCCCTGTCGATCTCGACCGCAAGAATCGGCGCGCCCGAGTCGGCGAGCGGCAGAGTCAACGCCCCGCGACCGGGGCCAATCTCGAGAAAGACGTCCCCTGGCGCGGGATCGATGGCGGCAACGACCTGCCGGGCCCAGCCGGGCAGGAGAAAGTGCTGACCGAACCGCTTGCGCGGCCGGGGCGTCCTCAGTCGGGATTCCCGGCGTCCGTTTCGTTGCCGCGCCAATAGCGCTCCTCGATTTCTTCGATCTCTTCTTCCGACAGCCCGAAGTAATGCCCGATCTCGTGGATCAACGTTTCTCCGATCGCGATCACCGCATCGTCTTCATCGTCGCTCGCGTCCTCGATCGGGCCCTGGAAGAGCGTGATCTTGTCGGGCAAGGTATTGCCGTGCGCCCATTGACGCTCCGTCAACGGGATGCCTTCGTAAAGGCCGAGCAGCGTATCTTCCGGCTCGATCCCGACCTCGTCGAGTTGCTCCTCGGACGGCTCGTCTTCGATCACGATGGCGATGTTCTCCATGGCCGCGCGGAAGTCCTCGGGAATGGTCGCCAGCGCGTCGTCGACGAGCTTGCGGAAGCGTTCGCGAGTCATGAGCGTCCCCGCTTCGGCTTCGGACGCGCGAGGTGATCGATTTTGGCGCTGCGCGCTCCCTTCGGACGCAGCGCTTTGTAGTACGCGCACCACGTCCGCACCGGGCATCGATCGCACAGCGGTTCAGGGCGGCAGATGCGCCGGCCGTGCAGGATCAGCACATCCGACGCGCGCGTCCAGCGCGCCGGCGGGAGCACCGACGTCAGCTGCGTCTCGGCCACCTCTGCATCGTCGGTGTGCACCAGCCCGATGCGATTGGCGACGCGCAGCACATGGCGATCCACCGGCAGGCCCGGCACGCCGAGCGCGTGTCCGAGCACGACGTTGGCGGTTTTTCGTCCGACGCCAGGAAGCTCGACCAGCGCCTCCATGCTGGCCGGCACATCGCCGCCGTGCCGATGGACGAGCGCGCGCGCCATGCCCAGAAGACTCTTCGCTTTCATCCGGAAAAACCCGGTCGAGAAGATTTGCGGTTCCAATTCTTCGGGCGCCGCCTTTGCGAGCGCCGCGGCATCCGGGTATCGCGCGAACAACGCCGGCGTCACGAGGTTGACCCCGGCGTCGGTGCTCTGCGCCGAGAGAATGGTCGCGACGAGCAACTCGTACGCGTTCCGGTAATGCAGCTCGGTATCGGCGTTGGGGTGCTGCCGATCGAGGCGGTCGAAAATCAGTACGACCGTCTCACGGGGAAACGCCGCCGTCCTGCGAGTGCGACGGGTTCTGCCCGTTGCTCGTCGCGCGGCGGTCCCGGCACGGCGCGCGCGACGCTCAGGGGACATCGTGGTCGCTCGCCACAGGAGTGTGACAACGGATCTAGTGCGTCGGGCCCTTTTGCCAGGAACTGAGATCCTGAACCGCCTGGGCAGCCTGCGCATCCTGGACGGCTTTCAGCTGTTCCTGAAGCGCCGCGACGAGGCCGCCGGCGACGCTGAACGGCAGCGCGACGCGGGCCACGACCGGCGCGCGTACCGTCTGCGAGGCTTCGGCGGTCTCGATGTCCTTCTCCGAAAGCGGACGAACGTCGCAGAACGTCAGCGTCAGGTCGAATGGCGTGTGCGCCACCGCGCAGAAATTCGCGTACGTGCGACGGGCGCGATCGGGGTCGGGCGTTTCTTCCGGCACAATGGTGAAGTTGATCTGTTTGGACATACAGGGCCATCACGTCCGAGTTTATTGTGGCCGCGTCCGGAGGACGCGACAAGCATGTTCTTCAATAGATCGATAGATCGATAAATCGATAGATCGATTTAGCTCAGTATTTCCGCATCACGCCGACGACCACACCCTGGACCTGCACCTGGCTGGCGTCGAGCAGGAGCGGCTGCATCGCGGGGTTGGCGGGCTGGAGCCGGATGCGTCCGTTGTCGCGATAGAACTTCTTGAGCGTGACGTCGGTGCCGCCGATGAGCGCGATGACCATCTCGCCATTGTCGGCGGTCTTGCGGTCCTCGACGACGACGAAGTCTCCGTCGCGGATTTGCTCGTCGATCATCGAGTCGCCCTTGACCCGGAGCACGTAAGTCTCGCGCTTGCCGACGAGGTCCTCGGGGACGGCGATGGTCTCGTTCGTCGCCACGGCTTCGATCGGCGCGCCCGCCGCCACAAAGCCAAGGAGCGGAAGATCGATAGCCCGGTGACCGGTCCTTGCCGACAGCAGCTCTACCGACCGGCTTCGGTTCCAGGAGCGGCGAATGAAGCCCTTCTCCTGGAGGTTCGTCAGGTGCTTGTGGACCGTCGCCAGTGACGACAGGCTGAAGCGCCGGCCGATTTCCTCGAGGCTTGGCGCGTAGCCGTACTGTTGAATGAATTCCTGGAGATAGTCGAGAATCTCGCGCTGGCGCTTCGTCAGTGGCTGCACGTAACCCTCGAATCGTGTGGTAGCTTGCGGACGGGACTATACGCAAAGAAAAGGCGAAGATCAAGCAGGCACCGCGTTTTTGCCCGGGCTGTCTAGGCTGATCGCGGCTCCAAATCCTCGCAAGGCGGCTCGCCGTGAGCGCGCTCGAGCGTCCAGATGTGACCGCACGCGCCGCACCGCAGGACATCGGCGGTCATCTCGGCGCTCAGGTCCGACAGGCAGTCGGTCTGATTGGCGCCACAGACAGGGCAGGTGACTTTCACGGGCGACGGCCGCAGTTCCTTGCCGCCAAACATCTTCTTGGGAATGTTCCAGACGTGACCACAGGCGTCGCAGCGGAAGTAATCGACGTACGCCTCTTTGCTGCTGCCTTCAAGCCAGCGGCCGTGCTTGACGGCACAACTAGGACACTGAATCTCGTCCACAATTCGTCTCGCGCGCCTGTGCGCGGTTTGAGACTATGCGCGCGGGTGGCAACTGTCAACGTCCCACCATTTCTGGACTCTCCATGCGCGATCGGGATAATGGCGGCCGATGCCTCTGCCCGTTGTGCCGCCGCGCTCGTCTAGCCGTCAGTTCGACGTCGTGGGTCTCGGCGAAAGCAGCCTGGATTTCGTCGCGGTTGTCACGAGCCCGATTCATTCCGATTCAAAGCTTCCGATCGAGCGCTTCGAAACGATGGCTGGCGGCCAGACCGCCACGGCATTGGTCGCCTGCGCGCGACTCGGACATCGCGCTCGATACGTCGGCACGATTGGCGGCGACGAGGCCGGCACGTTCATCCGACGCTCGCTCCAGCAGGAATCGGTCGACGTCGCTGCTGTCACGCGGGACGGGGTGCGAAGCCGCGTGGCGGTTGTTCTCGTCGAGACTGAAACGGGAAAGCGGACCATCCTCGAGCGGCGCGATCCGCGTCTGGTACTCGAGCCGCCCGAGATCGATGAATCGCTCGTGACCAGCGGGCGCGTTCTGCTCGTCGATTGCGTCGACGTCGAAGCGTCGATCGCAGCCGCAGAGATGGCGCGGCGGTCCGGAATGCCTGTCATCGTGGACGCGGAGCAGCCGAGTCCGCGCGTCGACGAGCTGTTACGCGCGATCGACGTGATCGTGGTCGCGAGGACCTTTCTGGATTCGTTTTCCGGCGGAACGACGACGGGCCTTGCCCTGCAACGACTGGACGACGAATGTCATCCGGCGCTGGCCGTCGTGACGTTGGGGCCGGAAGGGTCGCTGGCGCGATTCGAAGGGCGCGAGATTCGGACCCCGGCGGTCGAGGTCGACGTCATCGACACGACCGGCGCAGGCGACGCCTTTCGTGGCGGCTTCGCCGCGAGCTGGCTCCGGTCCGGCGCGACGCCCGACGTCGAGCAGCTCCTGCGGGCCGCAAATGCCGTCGCCGGCCTCAATTGCAGAGCCCTTGGCGCCCAGGCCGGGTTGCCATATCCGACCGAATTGGACGGATATTTGTAACCTGTGGCGGACATGCGCGGTCTAAGCTGGCAGGAGCGGAGGAGAGGAAACCGGGCGACCGCCGGGCCATGGCTGGATCGCGAGCCAGTTGAGGAGGCGGCATGGGAGTCGACAACGACTCAGCCGTTGCCGTTGGCTGGAAGCCAGCGTGGAACCTCAGGATGACGCGACCTGAGAGCCGGGTCGGGGCAGCCGCTCCGGCCGACGATCTGGCCGCCGCCGACGATCGTGGACTCGTCGAGGCGTTTCTGGCCGGCCGTCGTGATGCGTTCGATGTCATCGTCGAGCGGCATCGGCGCAACGTCTACCAACTCTGCTACCGGTTCGTCGGCAACCACGAGGACGCGTCGGATCTCGCACAGGATGTGTTCGTGCGAGCGTTCAAGGGGCTGCGGCAGTTCAAGGGCCAGTCGTCGCTCGGCACCTGGTTGTATCGCGTCGGGGTGAATGCGTGTTTGAATCGTCTCGCGGTCAAGCGGCCCGAGACGGAACCGATTGAGACGGCGCAGCACGTCGATGCGCGCGTGACAGACCCGCTCGAAACCGTGCTGCGGGGCGAGCGCGCGGCGGCGATTCGCGTCGCGATTCAGAAACTGCCGCCGAAGCAGCGTGCGACGCTCGTGCTGAGGGTTTACCAGGAGATGACGCACGAGGAAATTGCCCGAGTGTTGGGAAGCTCGGTGGGCGCGGTCAAGGCGAATTTTTTTCATGCGCTTGGAAACCTCAAGCGCTTGTTGCAGTCATGAGCAGGCATCTTCGTTCGCAGGAATTCATCGACGCGCTCGACGGCGCGCTGCCGACCGATCGGCTCGAACATCTCGACACGTGCGAGTCGTGCAAGGCGGAGTTGTCCGGCCTTGCGTCGCTGATGACGGACGTTCGGGCCACCGGCGAGGTGCCCGATCCCTCGCCGCTGTTCTGGGAGCATCTGAGCGATCGGGTTCGGCAGGCGACCGTCACAGAACCGGTCCCCCAGCCCGTCGCCTGGTGGCGCGCCTCGTGGCGTCCTTTCCTCGCCGTGGCCGCGTGTGCCATCGTTGCTACTCTCGGCGTTATCTACCGGACGCCGCCGCACCAGCGTGATGTGGCGCCGGCGCAGGCGTCAGCCGATTGGATCGACGATAGTCCGTCGATCCCTGACGACGATCCGGCGGTTGCCTTCATGGCGGAAGCGGCCGGCGACCTGACGTGGGAAGAGGCGCGCGGTGTGAATCTCACGCCGCGCCGGGTTGCCGTGGACACGGCAATCGAGCGGATGACGGCTGCTCAACGCGCCGAGCTCGTTCGGTTGATTCGCGAAGAGCAGCATCGCGGCAGCACCGATCACTAGTAGGATCGCGATCAGGGTAAGGGATCGAATGCGCAAACCTCTGATTCTGGTGATTCTCGTACTCGCGGCATCCGCCGGTGTCGCGGCGCCCGCCTTCGCTCTTCGAGCTACGGCGGGGCTGACGCAGGGCTGGACGAGCGCGCAGACCCAGACACCGCCAAATCCGCCTCCGGCTGGAGACGCGCGGGCTGGCGGCGCGCGCGAGGGCGGACGCCGCGGCGTCGACAGTGGGCCTGCTCTCCGTCCCGACGAAGTGCAGGACGTCGTCGATGGCTGGGAGATGACAACGGCCGAGCGGACGCTCGAGTTGTCGGAACAGCAGTATGTGCCGTTCATCCAGAATCTGCGCAAGCTGCAGGAAGTGCGGCGCCGCCACCTGATGCAGCGACAGCGCGTGCTCGGGCAACTGCGCCAGGCGACCAATCAGCAACCGCCGCTGGACGACGCCACGCTCGAGGCGCGGCTGAAGCAGTTCGACGATTTCGAAAAGCAGTCGTATCAGAACATCCAGACGGCGCAGGCGGCACTCGATGCCGTTCTGACCGTCCGCCAGCGGGCCCGGTTCAGGCTGGTGCAGGAACAAATCGAGCGCCAGAAGCTGCAGCTGGTGGCCCGGGTGATGCGGGCTGGCGGTCCAGGCAAATAGCCGGAAACAGGCATCCCGATTCGGCCGCGCTGACGGGATCCATCGGACCCCAGTCGAGTTACCATGGAAAATATGGTGCGGCGGGTCCTGACTCTGGCGGGCCTTTGCGGCATTGTTGCGGCCGTGACGCTGTCGGCCGCGCAGGATCTGACGCGGCCCGAAGCCGACAGCATGGATCGCAAGCTGACGGCAATTGCCGAACGCGGCCTGAAGCCGGTCCCGAAGACCGCGAAGCCCTTGCGGACTTCCTTTACCGAGCGCGAAGCCAACTCCTATCTCAAGTTTCACGGACCGGATGTGTTGCCCGTGGGCGTCGGCAACGCTCGCGTCGTGATTGACAACGGCGGCAAGCTCCAGGCGCGTGCGGTTGTCGATCTCGACGCCGTCCGCAAGTCGAAAGAGCGTGGCTATTTCGATCCGATGAATCTGCTGTTCGGCTCGGTTGAGGTCGCCGCGGCCGGCACGCTGCAGGCGGCCAACGGCAAAGGCACCTTCCAGCTCCAGTCGGCGACGCTCGGCGCGCTGCCCATTCCGAAAACGCTGCTCCAGGAGCTCATCACGTACTACACGAAATCGCCCGAGCTGCCCAACGGGTTCGATCTCGACAAGCCGTTCGACCTGCCCGCCAATATTCGACAGGTCGAGGTCCAGCGCGGCGCGTTGACGGTCGTTCAGTGAGACACTTCTGACCGGGGCGCGTTTCGCTCGCGCTCCCGCTCCCTTGCCGTCACATGACCTGCTTTCGACGCCGCTGAGGTACGTGAAAGGCGTCGGGCCGCGCCGGGCGTCGGATTTCGAGCGCGTCGGGCTGTCGACCGTCGAAGATCTGCTGCTTCGATTTCCACTGCGCTACGAAAACCGCGCCCAGCTGCTTCCGGTCAAAGCGCTCCGTCCCGGACACGTCGCGACGATCGCCGGTGAGGTCCTGTCGTCGGGATTGCGCGCCACACGCCGGCCCGGATTCAGGCTGTTCGAGCTGATCGTGCGCGACGAGACCGGGCCGGTCCGGGCCGTCTTTCCCAACCAGTCCTTCCTTCGTGACGTGTTCCATCCGCATCAGCACGTCGTGCTGTACGGTCCCGTCGAGTTTCGCGGCACGGGCCTCCAGTTCACCAATCCCGAGTACGAGATCGTGCGCGGGGAAGGTGAGGAGGACGATGCGACGGTGCACACGGGCCGGATTGTCCCAATCTACGAGAAAGCCGGTTCGATGACGCCCCGCATGCAGCGGACGCTCGTCCATCGGCTCGTCGAGTCGTTGCCGGAAAGTCTGCCCGATCCGATCCCGCCGTCCATCCGCGAGCGGCGCGGACTGCCCGATCGCCGGCAGGCCACGGTCGAGTCACACTTTCCCTCGACGGGGACGGACATCGAGGCGCTGAACGCGTATCGCACCGCGGCCCAGCAGCGTCTCATCTTCGAGGAGTTCTTTCTCTTTCAGGCCGGACTGGTGCTGCGCAAGCGGCGGCACGCGACCGATCGCAAGCCACGCAGTGCGGTCGTCGACGATCGCATCCGCGAATCGGCGAGGCGTGTACTGCCGTTCAAGCTGACCGAAGGGCAGAAGGTCGCGCTCCGGGAGATCGTCGCCGACCTGCAGCGGCCTGAACCGATGAACCGGCTGCTGCAGGGCGATGTCGGCGCCGGCAAGACGATCGTCGCGATGCTGGCCGCGCTCGTCGCGATGGAGAACGGGTTTCAGGTGGCGTTCATGGCGCCGACCGAGATTCTGGCCGACCAGCACTACCTGACCATCCGGAGGCTCCTCGACGCGTCACGGTTCCGGATTGCGTCGCTTACCGGCAGTCTCACTCCGGCCAGGCGGCGTGAAACCCTCGCGGAGCTTGCCAGCGGCGCGATTCACCTCGTCGTCGGCACGCACGCGCTCGCCGAAGAGGCCGTTGCATTCAAGGAGCTGGGGCTGGTGATCATCGACGAGCAGCATCGCTTCGGCGTGCTGCAGCGCGCGACGTTGCGGGCGAAGGGGGCCAATCCCGACGTGCTCGTCATGACCGCGACGCCGATTCCGAGGACGCTCGCGCTGACTGCGTACGGCGATCTCGACGTGTCCGTGATGCGCGATCTCCCGCCGGGCCGCCATCCGATCCGTACGCTGGCGCGCTCGGAGTCGCGGCGCGACGAGGTCTATCGGCTCGCGCGGGCCGAGCTCGAGCGCGGCGGGCAGGTCTACGTCATCTATCCGCTCGTCGAGGAGTCGGAAAAGGTCGATCTTCGAGCGGCGACGGCCATGGCCGATCATCTGCGCGCGGAGGTCTTTCCCGAGTACACGGTCGGGCTGCTCCACGGGCGTTTGAAGCAGGACGAAAAGGACCGCGTGATGTCGGCGTTCGCGCGCGGCGACGCGCACGTCCTCGTCGCGACTACCGTCGTCGAAGTCGGCGTCGACGTGCCGAATGCGACGATGATGATCGTGGAGCACGCGGAGCGGTTCGGGCTGTCACAGCTGCACCAGCTTCGCGGGCGCGTCGGCCGCGGGGAGCATCCGTCCACGTGCGTGCTGCTGTACCAGACACTCGGGCAAGGCGGGAAGGCGCGGCTCGAGGCGCTCGTGGAGACGACGGACGGGTTCGTGCTGGCGGAGCGCGACTTAGCGCTGCGCGGCCCCGGAGATTTCTTCGGCACCCGCCAGTCGGGCCTGCCCACACTGCGGGTCGGCGACCTGCTGCGCGATCACGCGTTGATGGAGGACGCGCGTCGCGAGGCCGTGGCCTGGCTCGATAGCGGCGGCGCGGCGCAGCCGCTCGTTGACTACTTGCTGGCCAACTGGTCGGCAAGATTCGGATTAGTCGGCGTCGGGTGATGCGGATCATCGCCGGACACTTCCGGGGCCGGCGGCTGAAGGCGCCGCCCGGGCCGCGCGTCCGTCCGACGTCCGACAGCCTGCGCGAGACGCTGTTCAACGTCCTCGGCGGGTCCGTCGAGGGGGCGCGCGTGCTCGACGCATTTGCCGGCACCGGCGCGCTCGGGCTCGAGGCGTTGAGCCGCGGCGCGCGCGAAGCGACGTTCGTCGAACGGGATGCGGCGGCGTTGCGCGTGCTCGAACAGAACATCAAGACGTGTGGCGTCGAAGATGCGTGTGTTATCATCCGCGGCGATTTCTCGATTGTGTTGACACGCCGGCAGGCGTTCGATCTCATCCTGCTCGATCCGCCGTATGAGATCGAGATGGAGCGGATCGCCGACATCGTCGCCGGCGCGGCGACGCTCGTGACGCCTCACGGCACCGTCGTGCTCGAGCACAGCCGGCGCCGGCCGTCGCCGGAGCAGGCCGGGCCGCTGCGCCGGACCCGGGTGCTGACGGCGGGAGACAGCGCGTTGTCGTGGTACGCTCCGGAAAGCGCCCCGGCGCGGCTCGAGTGACGTCCGTCGACAGCTGATGGCTGCACACCCTCGCATCGCGGTCTACCCGGGCACGTTCGATCCCCTGACGAACGGCCACGTGGACATCATCGAGCGCGGGCTCGCGCTCTTCGATCGGATCATCGTCGCGATTCTCGAAAACTCGGGAAAACACCCGCTCTTCACGGTCGCCGAGCGCGTCGGGATCATCCGCGAGGTGTTTGCCGACAAGCCGATCGTCGAGGTCGAGACGTTCGGCGGATTGCTCGTCGACTACGTGCGCAGCCGCCGGGCCCACGTGATCGTCCGGGGTCTCCGCACCGTCTCGGATTTCGACTACGAACGGCAGATGGCGCTGATGAACCGCCATCTCAGCTCGGACATCGAGACGGTGTTCATGATGCCGTCGGAACAGTACGCCTACGTCAGTTCTACGTTGATCAAGGACATCGCGGCGCTCGGCGGATCGCTTGCCGGACTCGTGCCGCCTGTCGTCGACGCGCGGCTCGCGAGACGTCGCGAAGCCGCCACCACACGCCGAGCATGAGTACAGATACCATTCGCCTCTCCGACCGCACGCGTCACATCGCCCTCTCGGCCACGATGAAAGGCACGATCGAAGCCGAGCGCTTACGTCGTCAGGGGGTCGATGTCGTCGATCTCGGGGCGGGGGAGCCGGACTTCCCGACGCCGGCGCACATCACCGCGGCGGCGCATGCGGCGCTCGACAGCAACTTCACGAAGTACACCGCGAATCCGGGGCTCACCGAGCTGCGCGAGGCCGTCGCGGCGCGTTGTCTGCAGGACCATGGCATCGCGGTCCAGGCGTCCGAGGTGATCATCACCGCCGGCGGCAAGCAGGCGTTGCATCACGCGGCGATGGCGCTGTTCGGGCCGGACGACGAAGTGATCGCGCACACGCCGGGCTGGCCGACGCTCACCGAGCAGGTCAAGCTCGCCGGCGCGTCGCCGGTGGTCGTGCGGACGCACGAGGACGAAGGATTCGAGTTGCGCGCCGATGCGTTGCTGGCCGCAGTCACGCCACGTACTCGCGGCATTGTCATCAACTCGCCCGGGAACCCGACGGGTGCGCTCCTGCGCGACGCCGAGGCGAAGAAACTGGCGACCGAGGCGGCGCGTCGCGACCTCTGGATCGTCATCGATCTCTGCTACGACCGGCTGATCTACGACAACGCGCCTCACAATCTCGTGAAGATCTTCGCCGAGGCCATGCGCGATCGTTTGATCCTCGCCGGTTCGGCGTCGAAGTCGTATGCCATGACCGGCTGGCGGTGCGGCTGGATGATCGGGCCGACGGCAGTCGTCCAGGCCGCCAACGCCCTGCAGAGCCACGAGACGTCGAACGTCAGTTCGATTACTCAGAAAGCCGCGCTGGCGGCGCTCACGGGTCCGCAGCAATGCGTGCAGGACATGTTGAACGAGTACAAGACACGCCGCGATCAAGTGTTGAGCTGGCTCGCGGAAGAGCCGCGGCTGCGCGCCGTGATCCCGTCGGGAGCGTTCTACCTGTTCCCGTCCGTCTCGGACTTTCTGTCTCCGAACGGGTACCGCACATCGCTCGAGTTCTCCGACGCGCTCCTCAAGCAGGAGCACGTCGTCACCACGCCCGGTGAAGCCTTCGATGCGCCGGGCTTCATCCGTCTCTCGTACGCGACCTCTCTCGATCGCCTGCGCGAAGGCGTGACTCGCTTGATCCGGTTCGGAAGGGCAGGGACGGGGGTTTTTTCCACAGTTTGAGGTACAAAGGAGCCGGAGGTCGGCGCCAGGTCCGCCGACCTCCGGCTCCTGACTCGCTCAAACTGTGGAAAAACCCCCCGTCCCCCTCCTTCAAGCAATCGTCGGCGAGGAGTACGTCCGGACTGACGAGGATTCGCGACAGCGGTATGGCGCCGATGCGCTGAAGCGCGGGCATCCGGCCGATGTCGTCGTCCTGCCCGCGAACACCGGCGAGGTGGCGGCGATCGCGCGATTCTGCAACGAGACGCGGACGCCGCTGGTCCCGCGCGGCGGCGGCACGGGGTTCACCGGCGGCGCTGTGCCGGTGCGCGGCGGCATCGTGATGAGCCTCGAGCGGATGAACCGCATCGTCGAGATCGACGAGGCGAACCTGCTGGCGATCGTCGAGCCCAACGTGATCACCGGCGACCTGCAGGATGCGGTCGAGCGCGTCGGCCTGTTCTATCCCCCCGATCCCTCGAGCCTGCGCCAATCGGTCATCGGCGGCAACGTCGCGGAGTGCGCGGGCGGCCCGCGCGCGTTCAAGTACGGCGTCACCAAACAGTACGTGCTCGGACTCGAAGCCGTCCTGCCGAACGGCGACGTCATTCGAACCGGCGGGAAGACCGTGAAGAACGTGGTCGGCTACGACCTGACACATCTGCTCGTTGGATCGGAGGGCACGCTCGCGATCATGACGCAGATCATCCTCCGGCTCATTCCGCAGCCGCCCGTCCAGGCGACGCTGCGCGCGACGTTCCCGTCCGTCACCGATGCGGTCAACGCCGTCACCGGGCTCATTCGCGCGCGCGTGATTCCGGGCGCGCTCGAGCTCGTCGACGGCGAATGCCTCGCGGCCGTCGCGCGGCATCTCGGCGGAGAGTCGCTGGCGCCGCCGGGCACGGCCGCCCTGCTGCTGATCGCCGTCGACGGATTGTCCGAGCTGGTCAGTGGAGAAGCCACGCGCGTCGAACGGGCGTGCCGCGAGGCGGGCGCGACCGAGGTGCTTCGGGCCGCCGACGCCGCCGAAGGCCGCGAGCTCTGGCGAGTCCGCCGGGAGCTGTCACCGGCGCTGCTGACGATCTCGCCGATCAAGTTCAACCATGATGTCGTCGTTCCCAAGGCACGCATCCCGCAGCTCTTCGACCTGGTCCAGCAGCTCAAGACGCAGTTCCGGTTGACGATTCCGTGCTTCGGCCACGTCGGCGACGGCAACATCCACGTGAACATCATGGTGCCCGAGCGTGACGAGGACGCGCTGCGGCGGGCACACGCCGCCGAAGGCGAGCTGTTCAAGGGTGTGGTCGCGCTGGAAGGATCGATCACCGGCGAACACGGCATCGGGTTCACGAAGGCCAAGTACCTCGGGCTGGAGTTGACGCCGGAGACGATCGCGCTCATGAAGCGGGTCAAGCAGGCGTTCGATCCGAACGGGATCCTGAATCCGGGGAAGATATTTGCGGCCGAGGTACAGTAGCGCGGATTGGTGTCCAAATCCGCGATTGAACGAATTGCAAGTGACCCAATGAGATTCGCGTTCATCGCCCTGGCCGCCGTGCTCGCGCTCGTCGGCGGCCCTGGAAGCGCCGCCCAGTCGCAGGCGCCGCCGGTCATGGTCGTGCTCGAGACCGAGAAGGGGATCATCGAGATTGAGGTGAATGTCGCGCGCGCGCCGGTGACGTCGGAAAACTTTCTGAAGTACGTGGACGGCGGCTTTTACGATGGCGGGCGGTTCACGCCGACGGTGCGGCCGGACACGGAGAACCGTGCCGACTTTCCGATCCAGGTCATTCAAGCGACCGTGAGCCCCACGCGCGCCAGGGAAGGGTTTCCGGCTATCGCTCTCGAGCGCACGAACGTGACCGGGCTGCTGCACAAGAACGGCGTCATCTCCATGGCCCGGGGCGGACCGGACTCGGCCACGAACCAGTTCTTCATCTGCATCGGCGATCAGCCGGAGCTCGATTTCGGCGGCAAGCGAAATGCGGATGGCCAGGGGTTCGCCGCGTTTGGCCGCGTCGTCATCGGTATGGACGTCGTCGAAGCGATTCAGCGCGCGCCGGTCGCCAAGAGTCCTCAGGATCCGAAAGTACTTTCGCAGAACCTCGCGCCACCGATTCTGATCACGAAGGCGCACCGAAAAACGTCGGCGGGTTCCTGACATGCCGACGGTCGCCGTGATCGGCGCCTCTGTGAATCGCCGCAAGTTCGGCAACAAAGCGCTGCGCGCCTTCCGCCATCGCGGCTACACGGTCGTGCCGATCAATCCGCACGAGCGCGAGATCGAAGGCGAGCGCGCGTATGCAAGCGTGCTGGACTACGCCGGCCGGATCGACGAAGCGACGTTCTACGTGCCGCCGGAGATCGGCGAGCGGGTGCTCGATCAAATTGCGCAGAAGGGGATCCCGAAGGTGTGGCTCAATCCGGGCGCCGATGCCAAGGCGGTCGTCACCCGCGCGCGATCGCTCGGGTTGGAGACGGTGGTGTCGTGCTCGATTCTCGGCATCGGCGAATCGCCGGGCGACTACTAGCAGGCCCGCGATGCCTCTGCTGTTCTCATACGGCACCCTGCAGCAGGAAGCGGTCCAGATGTCGACGTTCGGACGGGTGCTTCACGGGCGACCGGACGCCCTCGTGGGTTTCGAGCAGTCGCTCCTGACCATCGAGGACCCGGCGTTCGTCGCGGCGAGCGGCAAAGCGGATCACGCCATCGTGAAATTCAACGGCAGGGATGACAGCCGCGTGACGGGGACCGTATTCGAGGTGACCGAGGCAGAGCTTGCGGGCGCCGACCGGTACGAACCGGCAGGTTACACGCGCGTGACCGCCCGGCTGGCTTCAGGCAAGGAAGCCTGGGTGTATGCGGCTGTGCTATACTGATCCTGTCTGTCCACATCGCGGCCACAACCAGGAGGCCGCTCCGTCGTTACCGTTACTTCCCAAACCTAAACTTGTTTAGTTCCACCGACCCCTATGGCAAACCATCAGAAACGCTCCTCAGGGCGGCAGCCTGTCGAAACGGCCGTCGCTGACCAGACGTCCGACACCGCCGGCGCCATGGACAACCAGTCACCGCAGCCCGCGCCGAACGGTGGGGACGCCCCCCGCCCGCAGACCAAGCCCGCCCAAACGCTGAACATCAACGATCTGAAGGACCTGAGCATCCAGAAGCTCACCCAGATCGCCAAGGACCTGAACGTCGCGGGCGCGACGGGCATGCGCAAGCAGGATCTGATCTTCCAGATCCTCAAGGCGCAGACCGAGCTCAGCGGCTTCATGTTCTCCGAGGGCGTGCTCGAAGTGCTGCCTGATGGTTTCGGGTTCCTCCGTGCTCCTGACTACAACTACCTGCCGGGTCCGGACGACATCTACGTCTCGCCGTCGCAAATCCGGAAATTCGATCTCCAGACCGGCGACACCGTTTCCGGTCAGGTCCGGCCGCCGAAAGATGGCGAACGGTATTTCGCGCTAATCAAGGTCGAGGCGGTCAACTTCGAAGCGCCCGACCAGGCGCGCAACAAGCTGTTCTTCGAGAACCTCACGCCCCTCTATCCGCAGGAGCGCATCCGGCTCGAGACGACGAACGACAACCTCTCGGCGCGCGTCATGGACTTGATGACGCCGATCGGCAAGGGTCAGCGCGGCCTCATCGTGGCGCCGCCCCGGACCGGAAAGACGATGCTGCTGCAGAACATCGCGCAGTCGATCACGACCAACCATCCGGAGATCTATCTCATCGTCCTGCTGATCGACGAGCGGCCCGAAGAAGTCACCGACATGCAGCGGTCCGTGCGCGGCGAGGTGATCTCCTCGACGTTCGACGAGCCCGCGCAGCGGCACGTGCAGGTGGCCGAAATGGTCATCGAGAAGGCCAAGCGTCTCGTCGAGCACAAGAAAGACGTCGTGATCCTGCTCGACTCGATCACCCGGCTGGCCCGCGCCTACAACACGGTGGCGCCGCCGTCCGGCAAAGTGCTCTCAGGCGGTCTCGATTCGAACGCGCTTCAGAAGCCGAAGCGCTTCTTCGGCGCAGCGCGCAACATCGAAGAGGGCGGGTCGATCACGATCATGTCGACGGCGCTCATCGACACCGGCTCGCGCATGGACGACGTGATCTTCGAGGAGTTCAAGGGCACGGGCAATATGGAAATCCACCTCGACCGCAAGCTGGTCGACAAGCGCGTGTTTCCTGCCATCGACATCATCAAGAGCGGCACCCGCAAGGAAGAGCTGCTCATTCCGAAAGACGATCTCAACCGGATCTGGGTGCTCCGCAAGGTTCTCACGCCGCTGTCGCCGGTTGAGGCGATGGAGCTGCTCCTCGACAAGATGGGCAAGACGAAGAGCAATGCGGAGTTCCTCGCCGCGATGCAGAAGATGGGCTGAAGCTTCGCCGTGTGGTTCCGTCAGGCTTTTCACTACCGTTCTTTCCACACGTCCGGTCTTCGCTCACCCAGCAGGTGATAATTTCTTTCTTTGATCGCTCGAACCACGAGCGGCCGGTCGGCGTACAGCGAGCGCTCGAAGACGCGATCTTTGGCGATCGCGAAATGGGTTACGGCGCCTGAGGCGAGCAGCGCGACCGCGAAGATGCGCACGAGCCGGCTCGCGAAGAGCGGCTGCCAGACGTAGAAGGAATAAATCATCACGGCCGGCAGCGTCACGTAGAACGTGTGCGACGACGGGGCCTTCACGGAGAAGGCGAAGCTCAGGTAGATCAACGCAAGAATCAAGAGCGTGAACGTTTTCACCGCCGGCCATTCGGGCGGCCCTTCCCGCCGAAAGAATCCGAGAAACAGATAGAGCGCCTGCGCGATGCCGCAAAGCGTCGCGAACACGACGAACGGCGCCGCCCACCATTGCTCGGCAAGGAAGAGCAGGCGCGCCTCGGTCCCGGCGCCGACGAAGCGGGGCGCCTCGAAGCTCGCGAACGACAGGTACCGCGCCACCACCTCGGGCAGACGGAGGAGATGCGTCCAGTCCATGGTCACGCCGGCGCCGGTGCCGCGCGCAACCGCGGCCGGGCCGAACTTCACCAGCGTCGGCACCAGGGTCACCCCGGGGATCGCGGCGCCCAGCGCGCACCAGAGCGCGCTCGTAGCAGCGAGTGGCCGGCTGCGCAGCGCCAGCAGGATGAACGCCGCGGCCAGGATCGGGATCATCAGCACGAAGGAAAGGTGGAGCTGATAGACCCAGAGAAGCCCGAATCCCGCCATGAGGCCGGCGATCCGGTGCGGGATGATCTCTCGTCTGAGTGCGGGCGTGAGCTCGTAGACTCCGACGAAGAAGAGCACCGCTCCCGTCAGCACGTAGGACGGGTTGTTGATCTCCGTCGAGAATCCGAGGGTCCACGGCGCGAAGAAGATCCAGATCCACAGGAACCAGCGCGGAACTTCCGGACATCGCCGCCCGATGTACCACGCCAGCAGTGAGAGCGCACCGAACGACAGCAGATTGAGCAGAACGTACGGCGCCTCAGGCTGCGCCACGATCCACAGTGGACCGCCGACGAGGACGCCTTGCAGCGCGCCGGGGATCTGCGTCTGCGTATAGACGACGTCCGGGCCGAAGTACGGCCATTCACCGGTGGTATAGAAGCGCAGACCGATCAGGAAGATCTGCCGCATGTCCTCGATCCAGAAGTCGGTCGTCAGGCTGTAAGCGAGGCGCAGCAGCAATGCGGCTGCCAGCAACAGCCAGACGAGACCCCTCCGACGCGGCCACGAGCGCGACGCTGCCGGCATCGCGATCATCGGTTCCTGACGAGCACGATTCGTTGGATCTTCCGCTCGGGATCCGGATTGATGAGGTCGTCGGTGCGGAGCGCGTTTGTATTGAGGTAAGGAACTTCCACCAGACGCACGAACGCTCGTCCCGTCGCGCGCTCGATACGACTGAGCATCGCTTCATCGAGCACGACCAGCGCGCGGCCCTGCTGCTCCAACAGGCGCTGCGCGTCTTCGTCCTTCTCTCCGACGAGCGTCGGATGGTGCGCGTAGAACACGAGGTTCCGCGTGAACGCGCCGCACGTGCAAACCGTGAGATCGGATCCTTGCGCGCGGACGACGCCGGCGACCACTTCGACGGGTTCCGGCCGGCCGAGCGACAAGACGCTGCTTTGCAGCGCGAGCAGCGTCGCCGCGGCCGCGCCCGTCAGCGTTGTCAGCGCAATTCGCGGCGACATCGTCAACGCCGCGCCGATCGAGACGAGACCGCAAGCGATCATCACGTACGAGCCGGCAGGACTCCACCCGGGATCGACCGCCGTCAGCATGACGCGCGCACGCAGCACGAGCACCCCGACGAGCGCGACGATCGCGCCCATTGTCATGCCGGCGGCCGTCCAGAGCGCATCGCGCGGCGCCGGCTGGACCGGTTTGAGGTATCGCCACAGCGACGCGCCGAGAAGGATCGCGACGGGCGTGAGGCAGGGCAGCACGTACCGCGGCTGCTTGCCCATCGAGATCGAGTAGAAGACGAACGGGACCAGCGCCCAGAGTCCGAGTCGGATCTCGATGGGCGCGAGACGGCGCCGGCCGCGCAGCAGGCGCGCGAGCGGTGCGACCCACAGCAGGAGAAACGGCGTCCACGGGACGAGGCCGCCGAGCACGATGGGCACGTAGAAGAAGATCGATCGCGGCTCGTTGTAGCGCGACGTCGCAAACCGTTCGATGTTCTCGCCGACGAAAAACCGAACGAGATAATCGACCCCGTGCACCATCGTGACGGCCGCGAACCAGGGTGCGGCGATCACGGCAAAGACGAGGCACGCCGCCACGACATCGCCGAGGCCGATCAGAAGCCATGGTTGCCCCCGACGACCTCTCCGCTCCCACAGCACGACGAGTGCGGCGATGCCGATCGGCAGGACGACAGCGACAGGTCCCTTCGTCAGCAGGCCGAGCGCCATGGCCGCCGCCGAGA
>Ga0114129_10001002_pt1 | contig 36838 bp, 34 predicted proteins | sample RhiMetdeltSRZDD1_FD_80071 | JGI IMG/M metagenome (GOLD analysis project Ga0114129, IMG submission 80071) | Populus rhizosphere microbial communities from Tennessee, USA - Rhizosphere MetaG P. deltoides SRZDD1 (version 2) (version 2) | ecosystem: Host-associated > Plants > Roots > Rhizosphere >...
ACCGCGTCCGCGAAGTGCAGCCATGGTTTCACGGTGACGCCGTCGTGATCCTCGAGAGCGGTACCCGACTCAGTCTGTCCCGCCGCTACCGCACCAACCTGCTCGGTACGCCCGTCTCGTAAAATCCCGCTGGTCCCGGCCCGAGTCCCGCCCGTCCCATGGCGCTGTGTGGGGTGAAGCGGGGTCCTCAGATTGCCGGATGACCCTGTTCGCCATCAAGCCGATCGCCACGCTTCGCGCCGAAGCGGAGGCGACCGGTGAGCACGCCCTGACGCGGGCGCTCGGGCCCCTCAATCTCGTCACGCTCGGCATCGGGGCCGTCATCGGCGCCGGGATTTTCGTGATCACGGGGCAGGTGGCCGCGCTTTACGCCGGTCCCGCGGTGCCCCTCTCGATGATCCTCGTCGGCGTCGCGTGCGCGTTCGCCGGCCTCTGTTACGCCGAGATGGCGAGCGCCGTGCCGGTCGCGGGCAGCGCCTACACCTACGCCTACGCCACCATGGGCGAGTTCGCCGCCTGGATCATCGGCTGGGACTTGGTGCTCGAATACGCGGCCGGCGCAGCCACGGTGGGTGTCGGCTGGTCGGGCCATTTCGTGTCCCTGCTGGGGCTGTTCGGCGTCCATATTCCCGCGAGCCTCACCGCTCCGCCCACACAGTTGTGCACGGCCACGCAGGTGGCCGCGCACGTAGTGGGGTGCGCCCACCCGGGGCTGAATCTGACCGGCGCTATCGTCAACCTTCCAGCCGTTGCCATCGTCGCGCTGATGTCAGCTGTGCTGGTCATCGGGATCAAAGAGTCGGCGCGGGTCAACAGCCTGATCGTTATTCTCAAAGTCGGGATCGTTTTGCTGGTCGTGCTCGTCGGGCTGCCGCACGTCATGCCGGCCAACTGGACGCCGTTCATCCCCCCGAACACCGGGGAGTGGGGCAGCTACGGCTGGTCCGGCGTGCTGCGCGGTGCGGGCCTGGTGTTCTTCTCCTACATCGGCTTCGACACGGTCTCAACCGCGGCGCAGGAGTCGAAGAACCCTCAGCGCGACATGCCGCTCGGCATCCTCGGCTCGCTCGCGATTTGCACCCTGTTGTACGTCGTGGTGTCGGCGGTGCTGGTGGGCATGGTTCCCTACGGCGAGCTCAACCTCCCGGCGCCGATGGCGTACGCGATGGAGCGGATCGGCGCGCCGTGGTGGATTCGCGTCTCGATCGATGTCGGCGCGGTCCTCGGCATCGGCTCCGTGATTCTCGTCATGCTGCTCGGCCAGTCCCGCGTCTTCTACTCGATGTCTCGCGACGGCCTGCTCGGGCCTTGGGCCGGGAGAGTGCACCCGCGGTTCCGCACGCCGTACCTCTCCACGATCTACACCGGCATCGCGGTCTGCTTCGCAACCGGGCTGTTGCCGCTGCAGCTGCTCGGGACGTGGGTCAACATCGGCACGCTGCTCGCGTTCGTGCTGGTGTGCGCCGGCGTGTGGATCCTGCGACATACGCGACCCGATCTCGAGCGACCGTTCCGTGCACCGCTGGTGCCGCTGGTCCCCCTGCTGGGGATCCTCTCCTGTCTCGGCCTCATGCTGACCCTTCCGCTGGACACGTGGGTGCGGCTCTTCGTCTGGCTCGCGCTCGGGCTTGCCGTCTATTTCGGGTACGGACGGCGACACAGCTTTCTGCGGCGAACTCCCCCGTAGTACCTGGACGATCCCTCCCGCGGCCCGTACGTTAGCCCGCACCTCGTCGACCAGGCGCGTTTCAAACAGGGGAGGGTGCGATGGCACGACGGAGCACACAAAGCGCGTGGGCACTCGCTGTTGGAGTCGCTGCAGCGGCGCTCGCTGCGGCCTGCGGCGGCAGCAGCACCAGCCCGCATCAGCCCGGGCAGTGCCCGGCGTTCAGCGGGGGGATGTCGCAGGGCGACAGTCTGTACGGGTTGTACCACCTGGTCTCGTATTGTCTGGACTCTCTGCCCGCATATGGTCCTCCCGCCGACACCGGGCACGTCACCCTGACCCATGTAACCGCGGCGGACTCCTTCATCGCCGTTCTCGCGACTCAGGGCCAAGCTCCCCAGAATATCCTCGGTACGTACACGCACCCGGTTCCGGACTCGATCCACGTGACGGGCGTGGTGAGGACCCCGCTCGGTTCGCTCGGGGTCGAGGTGCTGGGCAGGTTTTTTCTCTGGCACGGCACTCTCTCGGTCAGCGGGCAGCTGGTCGTGACCGGCACCACGCCGCACCCGTTGTCGTTCGTCGGGGCACGGGTGCCATAAGCCGGCTTATCTTAGTGTCATGTCCGACAACGGTGTCGCCGTTCCTCCCGAGCGCGCGCGCGCGGCCGCCGAGGTCGCGGCGGTGCTCGCGCCCGGCCGCCGGGTCGTGCTCACCACGCATGTCAACGCCGACGGCGATGGCGTGGGAAGCGAGGTGGCACTGTGGCATCTGCTCAGCGCCCGCGGACTGAGCGCGACCATCGCGAACCCCACGCCCATCCCTGAGCGGTTTCACTTTCTCCTGCCGGAGGGGGCCGATCATTCCGAGCGCGCGGCGCGCGAGATCGCGGCGGCCGACGTGGTCGTGGTGCTCGACATTTCCGAGGTGAGCCGGTTGGGCGATCTGGCGCGCGCGATCACGCAGTCGCACGCAGTGGCGTGCATCGACCACCACGTGAGCATGGGCTCGCTGCCCGGTGGTCCGCGGTTGGTGGCTCCCGAGGCGGCCGCCACGGCCGAACTGGTGTTCGACTTCGCGAGTGCCCTCCAGTGGCCGCTGTGCCCCGAGGCGGCCCGCGCGCTGTACGTGGGCATCCTCACCGACACGGGCGGGTTCCGGTTCGCGAACACCACGCCACGCGTCCTGCGGGTCGCGGGCGCGCTGCTCGAGCACGGCGTGGACCCGGAGTCGATCTACGAGTCGGTGTACGCGAGCGCACCCGAGGGTCGCGTCCGCCTCACGGCCGAGGTCCTCGCCACCCTGGTGGTCGAACCGGAGCGCGGGCTGGCGTGGGTGACGGTGCCGCCCGACGCGCTGCAGCGGCACCATGCCACGGCCGACGACCTGGACGGCATCGTCGAGTATCCGCGATCCATCGCGGGGGTCCGGCTGGCCCTCCTGTTCCGCCAGCTCGCCAATGGCAAGGTGAAGGTCAGCTTCCGCTCGCTCGGCGACGTGGACGTGGCCGAGCTGGCGCACCGATTTGGCGGGGGGGGACACCGCAAAGCCGCGGGGGCGTCGCTCGAGGGCTCGCTCGCCGAGGCGCAGGCCGAGGTGCTGGCTGCGGCGCGGGAGTATCTCAACGGGCGTTAGCGGTTCGCAGGAACGCTCGCACGAAGTTTCGCTTCGAGAAGTCCCCGCCGGTCCAGACCCGCCACAAGAGGTCGCTCCCCGGGAGCGCACGCGCGATGGCCGCATCGCTCCACCCGCGTCCGTGCAGCTCGTGGATCCGCTCACCCAGCTCGACCAGGAAGTCGAGCTTGTCGCGCAGCCGTGCCGCGCCCTGCTCCACGCGCCCGCGGTGCTGGCAAAACAGCACCTGCGGCTCGAGCGCCAGCACCCGCCGCAACGAGTCCATCATCGCGTACACATCTTCGTCGGCGCGGAGGTAGCGGAGCCGGGGGGCGAGATACAGGTCGCCCGAGAAGAGCCAGCCGCGCTCGGGCTCGAACAGGGCCACGTGGTCGGTTGCGTGGCCGGGGGTGTGAATCACCCGGAACCGGAATCGCGACGTCTCGAGGCCCTCGCCGAGCAGCGCGGCGGGGGCCGGCGCCCGGGCGCCCCAGGCGACGCGGCGGTACAGCTGCGGATGGGTGTCCGCCACGGCGAGTCGCGACACGCCGTTCGCGTGCGCCAAGGGGGTAATCCGCAGCTCGGCCGCGAGCAGGCCGTGGTTTCCGGAGTGATCCTCGTGGTGATGGGTGGTGACGCATTGCCGCACCGCGAGGTTGGAAACCAGCCGTCGCACGTCGTGGGCCAGGTTCGGCGGTCCCGAGTCCACGAGCAGCCCGTCGACGAGATAGACGCCGGTCCAGTAGATCGCCCGTCCCACCACGGTGCGGGCCATACGGAAGTAACGAACGTCGCCGTAGTCAAAGCTCGAGATCATGCAGCGGAGTGTAATCGAATGAATCGTCCAATAGGGCCCTTGCCGGACGAGCCCCGTCGCGCCACTTTCGCGCACCCCCGCACACCAGCGAGTGATGAATTGTGAAAAGGATCCTCGTGGCCCTGCTCGTCGTGGTGCTCGTGCTCGCGGCCATCGTGCTTGAGCGCACCTTCACGTTCCGCTCGCGCCAGCCCGAGGCGGCACCGCTGGCTGTGGAGCCGCTCGACACGGCGGCGCTCGCGCAGCGCCTGGCCGGCGCGCTGCGCTTCAAGACCATCTCCTATCAGGATTCGAGCCAGTTCGACGCGCGTGAGTTCGATGGCTTCCAGCGCTACCTGCGAACGACCTTCCCGAAGCTCCATGCCGCGCTCAAGCTCGAGAAAGTCAACGGCTACGGCCTGCTGTACGAGTGGACCGGGTCCGATCCGAGTGTCCCACCGATCGTGCTGCTCGCGCATCAGGACGTGGTTCCGGTCGAGCCCGGCACGGAGTCCCGCTGGACCGAGCCGCCGTTCGAGGGCACGATCGCCGGGGGATATGTGTGGGGTCGCGGCGCGCTCGACGACAAGGGCAGCCTCGTCGGACTCTTCGAGGCGGTGGAACATCTCCTCGGGGCGGGGGCGGGGGCGGGGGCGGGGGCCAAGCCGCGGCGCACTGTGTATCTGGCGTTCGGCTACGATGAGGAGGTGGGCGGGCGGCGTGGCGCGGCCCGCATCGCGGAGCTGCTCGCGTCGCGCAACGTGCATCCCGAGTTCGTGCTGGATGAAGGAGGCGCGCTCACCAATGGATTGATCGCCGGCGTTTCCGCTCCCGTGGCGGTGGTCGGTATCGCCGAGAAGGGATACGTGACGGTGGGACTCACGGCCCAGGCCGAGGGCGGGCATTCCTCGATGCCCCCGGACGAGACGGCGGTGGGCATCCTCGCCGCCGCCATCCTGCGGCTCGAGCACGATCAGATGCCGCGGGCCATCCGCGGGCCCACGGCCGCCATGTTCGACTACCTCGGTCCCGAGATGTCGTTCGGCCCCCGGCTCGTCATCGCGAACCGCTGGCTCTTCGGGGGGCTCCTCGCGCAGCAGTTCGGCGCTACGCCCCAGGGGAACGCGATGCTCCGTACGACCACCGCACCCACGGTGCTGCAAGCGGGGGTCAAAGAGAACGTGCTGCCGTCGTCGGCGCGTGCGCTCGTGAACTTTCGTATCCTCCCCGGCGACAGCGTGGCAGGCGTCGTCGAGCACGTGCGCCGGGCGGTGCACGACTCGCGAGTCAGCGTAGAGCCGCTGCCGGGGACGATGACCAATGCGTCGGGCGTCACTAGCGTGGACGCCGAGCCGTTCAAACTGCTGGCGCGCACCATTCGGCAAGTGGTCCCCGGGGCGATAGTAACCCCCTGGCTCGTGGTGGGCGGGACCGACTCGCGGTACTACGCCCGTCTCACGCCCAACGTGCTGCGCTTCGTTGGCTCGGCGATCGGAAAGGACGACCTGCGTCGCGTGCACGGCATGGATGAGCGAGTCGGCGTGCAGGCGTACGCCGGCGCGGTGCAGATCTACATCCAGTTGCTGAAGAACGCGGCGTTCTAGCCACTCCATGACCGCACCCAATCTCTCGGTTCAGTTTTTCGAGCCGGGCCGCCCCGGCGCCGCGCTGCTCCGCACCCTCGCGGTCTTCGTCGTTGGCTTCCTGATCCGGCCGATCGGCGCCTTCGTGTTCGGGCGAGTCGGCGCCGTGTACGTGTCCAGCCATAGGTTGGGGCGGGCCCTCATCTATCCCATCGCGGTCCCTGCGGCGCATTCCTGCTCAGCATCTTCTTGATGCCGGAGACACGCAAGCGCAGCATCTGGGCGCCGGAGGCGGGGTCCGCTTAGTAAGTCTGCGGACCTGCCACGGCGCGCCCGGCGCAGCGCACTGCGCCCCATGCCCGGTCGTTGCCCCGCTCGCTCGTCTCCCTCTACCTTTCTCCCGTGCCTGCCTCCGACACTCTCCAGGCGCGCGTCGAGCGCGCCCTGTCCCAACTCAAGAACCCTCGCGGGGGGAACGACATCCTCTCGTCCGGCATGGTGAAAGACCTTGCCGTGGCGGGGGACGGCACCGTCACGTTCACGTTCCTCTTGGGCCGAGATGATCCCGGCTCGCTCGCGCGCGAGGTGCGGAAGGCGGTCCAGGGCGTGCAGGGCGTGACGGGCGTGCGGGTCAACGTCACCGACGCGAGCACTGCAGCGGAAGGCACCGCTCCCCGCCAACCCGCTCCCCGGCCCGGTCCCGGCGGCGTTCCGCCGCCTCCCACGCCCGTCGAGCTCCCCCACCTCGGCACCGTCCTCGCGATTTCGTCGGGCAAGGGCGGCGTGGGTAAGTCCACCGTTTCCGCGAATCTCGCCGTCGCACTGGCGCGCCTGGGGGGCGGGCACCGCGTGGGGCTCATGGATGCCGACATCTACGGGCCGAACATCCCACGGATGATGGGTGCGGACCAGAAACCGGAAGTGCGCGGCGGGAAAATCCAGCCGCTCGAGGCCCACGGCGTGAAGCTCATGTCGCTGGCGCTCATCGTGGAGCGGGACGCGCCCGCCATCTGGCGCGGGCCGATCATCATGAAGGTGATCCAGCAATTCGTGAAGGACGTGGATTGGGGAGAACTCGACTACTTTCTGGTGGACCTGCCACCGGGGACGGGTGACGCGCAGCTCTCGCTCGCGCAGACGGTACATATCCGCGCCGCCATCATCGTTACCACGCCGCAGGAGGTGGCGGTTGGCGATTCCCTGCGCGGCGCGAAGATGTTCGAGCGCGTCGGAGTTCCGGTGTTGGGCGTGGTGGAGAACATGAGCTACTTCGTGTGCCCCCATTGCGGTGAGCGCACGGAGATCTTCCTCGCCGGTGGGGGGGCGCGGCTCGCCGACGAGCTCGGCGTGCCGCTGCTCGGTCAGGTGCCGCTGCAGGCGCAGCTGGCGGATCTCGCCGACACCGGCCGGCCGGTTGTCGCGGCCGACCCCGGCTCGCCGGCGGCGCAGGCCCTCGCGGCCATCGCCCGGCGGGTCTCGGACGCGCTGGCCGTGCTGCCGCGCTGACGGTGCGGGTCCTCCTTCTCGCGCTGTCCCTGTTACAGCACCCCCGCGCCGAGCGACCCGACGTGCGCGCCGGGCTCGACACGCTGTACGGCGGGGGCTTTCCCGCCGCCGCCGCTTATTTTGCTGAGCTCGCCGGGCGCGACTCGACCGACCCCGCGCCCGTGACCTTCGAAGCGAGCGCGTACATCTGGTGGGCCGCGGCGCTCGAGAACGACTCCTACGAGGCCGTGCGGATCGACTCGCTGCTCGATCTCGCGATCGCGCGCGCTGGCGCCACCGCTCCCGGCCCGGCTCATGACTTCTGGCTCGCGACCGCGCTGGGGTATCGTGCGCGCCAGCGCGACCTGCACGGCCATTCGTGGAGCGCCGCGAAGGACGGCAAAGCGATGCGCGACGCCTACGCCCGCGTGCTGGCCGTGGACTCGAGCTGCACCGACTGCTACCTGGGACTGGGCGTGTATCAGTACGGTCTGGCCCGCGCGAGCGCCCTCGCCCGCCTGGTCGCCAAGATCGTGGGACTGGGAAGCGGCAACGCGGAGCGGGGCATCGCGTACATGCGCCGGGCGGCAGCGGAGGGGGACTTGGCGCGCGTGGAGGCCGGCTGGGTGCTCGCCGCGGCGCTGGTGCGCGAGGCGGCGCGCGATGCCGCGCAGCGCGCGCCGCTCGAGCGAGCAGCCCGCGACGAGGTGCTGCGGCTCAGCTCGCGTTATCCCGGGAATCCCGTGTTTCACCGCTTCTTGCGAGAGACCGCCGAGCCTGCGCCCTGAGGCGGTGTGACGCCCGTCACCTGTGTGTTGCGTCGGCGCCACTCTACCGCTTCCAGCCGATTCCCTTAGCATCCTTTGATGGTACCACACTTGGGGGTGGCATTGGCCGACCCACAGTGGGCTCGGTTGCAGGGCGACGTGCACTGTCGCCTGCGCCGTGGTGCGTGGTATCGGGTCGCGGACTTGACGCCCGCGCAAGCGACGCTCGACGTCAACCGGGAGCAGGTTCCTGTGCCGCGCGCGTCCCTGAAGATCGTCTCGACGCCGCCGCAATACTGGACCATCGTCGTGTGCCCGCGTGATGCGAAGAGCCTGCCCGCGCTGTGGGGCGACAAGTACGCTGTGTGCCCCGGCTGCCGCAACCGCACGCAGCTCAAGGGCGCGCCGCAGACCATGCGGTGTGCCCGCTGCGAGCGCACCTACCGCGTCGCGTGGGAGGAGTGGTTCATCGGAGTGGGGTGAGCCGGCGAAGCGATGTCGTTCCGCCGGCCGCATCCTCAGGTACCGTCGAAGGCGACGCGCCCCGCCGTCCCGAGACACCGAGGACTGGGATGATCCAGTCGCGATTGCTCAGACGTCTGGGGTTGCTCGCGGCCCTCGCGGCCGGCTACTTCGTGGCCGGCAAGGTGGGGCTCCGGGTGGCGTACGTCAACCCGAGCGCCACCGCCGTGTGGCCCCCCGCCGGTCTCACGCTCGCGGCCTTCCTGCTCCTCGGCTACGAGGTCTGGCCGGCCATCCTGCTCGGCGCCTTTCTCGTCAACATCACCACCGCGGGCTCCCTGGCGACGTCGGCCGCCATCGCGGCCGGCAACACACTCGAAGGGCTCGTCGGCGCCTATCTGGTCAACCGGTTCGCCCGCGGCCATCGGGCCTGCGAGCGTGCGCGGGACGTGTTCAAGTTCGCGGGGCTCGCCGCGCTGCTCAGCACGACGATCAGCGCCACGGCCGGCGTGGTCTCGCTCTCTCTCGGCGGCTTCGCGCGCTGGAGCGACTTCGGGTCCATCTGGTCCACCTGGTGGTTGGGCGATGCGGTGAGCGATCTGGTCCTCGCACCCGCGGTGCTGCTCTGGGTCGCGCGCCCCCGTGTGCGCTGGACCCGACGACAGGCGCTCGAAGCCGTCGTGCTCCTCGCGTGCCTCGCCGTCGTGGGGATCGCCGTCTTCGGCGGGCTAGTGCCCTGGAAGGACAAGCACTACCCGCTGGAGTTCCTGTGCGTCCCGCTGCTGTTGTGGGCGGCGTTCCGGTTCGAGCAGCGCGAGACGGCGACACTCGTCGTACTGCTCGTCGGCGTCGCGATCTGGGGGACGCTGCACGGGTACGGCCCCTTCGCGCGACCGCTGTTCAACGAATCGCTGCTGCTGCTGCAAGCGTTCCAAGGGGTCTCTGCCGTCATCACTCTGGTGCTGGGGGCGGCCGTGGCGGAGCGGACCGAAGCCGTGGACCGGCTGCGCCGGCTGGCGGTGAGCGATCCGCTCACGGGGCTCTCCAATTACCGACAACTCGCACACGCGCTCGATGCGGAAATCCGGCGGTCGTCCCGCACCGATCGGCCGTTTGCGGTGGTGCTGATGGATCTGGACGGCCTCAAGAAAATCAACGATCGCTATGGCCACCTGGTAGGCAGCATGGCCCTGCGGCGCGTGGCGGAAACGCTCCTGGGCTCGTGCCGGGGGATCGACACCGCCGCGCGGTTCGGCGGCGACGAGTTCGCCCTGGTGCTGCCCGAGACAGGGGATGCGGCGGCCTGGCACGTCGCCCGGCGCGTCGCCGACCGGGTGGCGCGGGACGGCGAGCAGCCGCCGCTCTCCGTGAGCGTCGGCGTGGCCGTGCATCCGCGCGACGGGACCACGCTCGAGGCGCTCCTGAACGCCGCGGACCGCTCGCTGTACGACAGCAAGGCACGCCGTCGCACCCGGACCAAAGAACCCGCTCGTTGACCCCCGGGCCGGCGCCCCGGTAGCTTCCGGCGCCATGATCAGCACGACCCGCACGCCCGGCGCGCTCACCGTCGGGCCGCTCCGGCCCGTCATCCTGAAGCTGGCGGCGCCGGCGGTCGCGATGATGGCGTGCCACTTCTGCTTCAACCTCATCGATGCCATGTGGGTCGGCCATCTGATCGGGCCCGCGGCGCTCGCCGCCGTCTCGACTGCCGGGTTCTACGTGTGGGTGCTGCTGTCGCTCGGGGAGATGGTGGAAGTGGGGCTGATCGCCGTCGCGGCCCGCCGCCACGGCGAGGGGCTCCCCGATGCCGCCGCCCGGGCCGCGGGTGCAGCGGTCGTGTACGCGCTGGTCGCGGGGACCGTCGTGTCGCTTCTCGGGTTCACGCTCACGGACGCGCTGTTCCACGTGATGGGCGTACCGCAGGACGTGGCGACGCTCGGGCGCGCGTACCTGGACACGTGGCTCCTGGGCGGACCGCTCGTGTTCGGCTTCTTCGCGATCGAGGCGACGTTCCGGGCCTCGGGCGACACGCGCACGCCATTCCTTTTGCTCATGGCCTCGGTGGTGTTGTCGGTGGGCCTCGACCCGCTGCTCATCAGCGGCGTCGGTCCGTTTCCGAGGCTCGGAGTCGAGGGCGCCGCCCTCGCCTCCGTGATGGTGCGGGGTGGCGGGTTTCTCATCGGTATCGGGATCGCCTGGCAACGCGGCCTGATACGCCTCGATGCCCCCGACTGGTCCGCCCTGCCCACGGTGTTCCGCGTGGGGGCGCCGCTCTCGCTGGCGGGGGTCCTGCTCTCGGTCGTGTACATGTGGCTCACGCGGTACACGTCCCGCTTCGGCACCGCCGCGCTCGCGGCGCTCGGCGTCGGCCATAAGGTGGAAGGGCTCGGTTTCATCGCGATCTCCGGGTTCGCGCTCTCGGCCTCCGCTCTCGTGGGACAGAACCTGGGCGCGCAGCAGGAGGCGCGCGCCCGCCAGGCGGTGCGGATGACCGTGGGCTACTGTCTGGTCGCCACAACCGTCACCGCGGTCGCCTTCCTCACGATCCCGGAGACGCTCGTCGCCCTGTTCACCTCCGATCCTGCGGTGATAGCGGATGGCAGCTTGTACCTGCGGGTGATCGCGTTCGCACAGATTGGCCAGACGTTCGAAATCATTCTGGAAGGTGCGCTCGCCGGGGCGGGGTACACGCTGTGGCCCCAAGTCGCCAGCACCACGCTCACCCTGCTGCGGGTGCCGTTCGCCGCGTGGTGGTCGAGTGCCATCGGACTCGTCGGGATCTGGCTGGCGCTGTGCGTCACCGCTGTCGCGCGCGGGATCGTCATGGCCATGTTCTGGCTCAGCGGCGCCTGGCGGCGCGCCACGGTCTAACGACAGTGGCGACCCTCATCACTCTGCTCACCGACTTTGGCAGCGCCGACAGCTACGTGGGCGAGGTGAAGGGCGTGCTGTTGTCCCAGGTGCACGGCGCCGCACTCGTCGACATCACACACCAGGTGCCGCCGGGCGATGTGCGCGCGGCGCAGTATATCCTGTCGCGCGTCTGGCACCGGTTCCCGCAAGGGAGCGTGCACCTGGCGGTCGTGGACCCCGGCGTCGGCACCGACCGCCGCGTGCTGGCGGCGTCGACCGCGGGACACTTCTTCGTCGCCCCGGACAACGGGCTGCTGTCGTTTCTGCCGGCGGACGCGCACTTCGTGGGGCTGCCGATTCCGGTGGACGCCGCGCCGACCTTCCAAGCGCGCGACGTGTTCGCGCCGGTGGCGGGACAGCTCGCCCTGGGCGCGCCCCTGTCACACGTGGGTCATCCCGTCGGCGAGGTGTACCGCTCTCCGCTCCCCGGTCCCCACCAAGACGGCACAGTGCTGATCGGGGAAGTCATCTACGTCGATCGATTCGGTACGCTGATCTCGAACATCCCGGGGGACCAGGTCGAGCCGGGCGTGCGGATCAAGGTCGCAGGGACGGAGATCGGGACGCTGGCCCGCACTTTCGGAGATGTGGGACGTGGCGCGCTCGTCGCCTTCGTTGGCAGCGGCGCTACGGTGGAGATCGCGGTGCGCGACGGCAGCGCCGCGAGACTGCTAGGCGTCGGTGTGGGGGCGGAGGTGCGGGCCTGAGGGCGTCGGAATTTTCACCTTCGCCATCACCCGCTCGACGAACCCGAACTCGGGCGCGAACCGCGTCAGCTGCGACAGCTCACGGATCAGCTTGCGCTCGCGCTCCGCAATCGCGCGGCACGCGGCGCACTGCGCGAGGTGGCCGTCCCGGGTAGCAGGGAGGAGACCCTGGGCCCAAAGCTCGACTTCGTCGGGGGTCAGGTGCTGCAGCAGGGAGTCTGTCATTGGTCCGTCCTACGGGCCGGGGCGGGCCAAGGTTTCATGCGCGTCATTCGCGTCGGTCCTCGAGGTAGCCTCGTAATTCATTGCGCGCCCGATGGATATACGTCTTCACCGTGCCCAGGGGCAGCTCCAGGATGCGGGCGATCTCCTCGTAACTGTGGCCCTCGACGTGGCGCAGCAGGATGCACGTGCGATACTCGGGCCGGAGGCGGGCGATGGCGTGCTCGATTGCGCCGCCCAGCTCGCGCGCTTCGAGCTCCTGCAGGGGGGTTTCACCCCGGTCGCCCAGCTGCGGCGCGGTGGCGCTCATTTCGTCGGGCGTCGTGGCGTGCGGGGACCCGTCGAGTGAGAGGGTCTCGAGCTCGCGTCTGCGCAGATGATCGATCGCGGCGTTGTTCGCGATCTTGAAGATCCACGACGAGAACTTGAACTGCGGATTGTACGTGCCGATGGCATTCAGGACCTTGATGAACGTTTCCTGCGCCAGATCCTCGGCGAGGGCGCGGTCGCGCACCATGCGATACAACAGCGAGAAAACGGGCCGCTCGTAGCGGCGCACCAGCTCGCGGAACGCGGCTTCGTGGCCTTGCTTGGCCCACGCCACGACCTCCGGATCGCTGGCGCCGGTCAGGTTGCCCGGCCTATCTTTCGCGCCTATGACGCCCCCCCCTCTTCCGCATCCTGCGTTCGAGGTCGCCGCGCACTCGGGTGGCGAAGCGAAGCGGTCGTACGTGCGCAGCATGTTCGCCGCGATCGCGCCGCGCTACGACCTGCTGAACCATCTCTTGAGCCTCAATGTGGACCGCTCCTGGCGCCGCGCCGCCGTGCGACGGCTCGCGTGGGAGCAGCGACCCGACGGCACCTATCTCGATCTCTGTGCCGGCACGCTCGATCTCGCGGCGACGCTCGCCCGCGCGCGCGGGTTCCGCGGGACCGTGCTCGGCGCGGACTTCGTGGTCCCCATGCTGGCGCGCGGGAAGGGCAAGGCACCACGCGCCCGCCCCGTCGGCGCCGACGCGCTCGCGCTCCCGTTCGTCGACGCCCGGTTCGACGGTGCCATGGTGGCCTTCGGGGTCCGAAACCTGGCGGATCTGGACGCCGGCCTCCGGGAGACGCACCGCGTGCTCCGGCCCGGCGCCCGCTTCGTGGTGCTCGAATTCAGCACACCACGCTTCGCGCCGTTGCGCGCGCTCTACCTGTTCTATTTTCGGCGTGTCCTCCCCGCGATCGGCCGCGCGGTGTCGAAACATAGGGACGCCTATACCTACCTGCCAGAGTCGGTGCTCGACTTTCCGGACCCGGACGCCTTCGCGCGTCGGCTCGAGGCTGCCGGGTTCTCGAATGTAGGCTACGAGATCCTGACGGGCGGGATCTGCGCCCTGCATCATGGCACTCGATAATCTGCGGGACTTCCTCCGCGCGCTCGACGCCCGGGGCGACCTGGTGCACGTGGGGCGCGCCGTGTCCGTGGACAAGGAAATCACGGAGATCGCGGACCGCTGCATGAAGTCCCCGGGCGGTGGACCGGCGCTGCTGTTCGAACATCCGACGCTCCGGTCGGGCGGGCCCGCGCGCTATCCCGTAGCCGTGAATCTGTTCGGCTCCGAAAAGCGCATGGCGGTCGCGCTCGGCGTCGAGTGTCTGGACGAGGTCGGCGAGCGGATCGCCACGCTGCTCAACATGAAGGTCCCGGACAGCCTGCTCGGCAAGCTGGCGATGCTGCCGCAGCTTGCGGAGGTCGCCAAGTTCCCGCCCAAGGCGATCGGCGGGAAGCCGCCGTGTCAGGAGACCGTGATTCGGGAGCAGGACGTGGACCTGGCGCAGTTTCCCGTGCCGGTGTGCTGGCCGGAGGACGGCGGACCGTACATCACGCTCCCCGGCGTGATCACGCGCGATCCGAAGACCGGCGTCCGTAACGTCGGGATGTACCGCATACAGGTGATCGGTCGACGCGAGCTGGCGATGCACTGGCAGCGCCACAAGGTCGGGGCGGCGCACTGGCGCGAAATGGCGGAGCGCGGAGAGAAGATGCCCGTGGCGATCGCGCTGGGCGGCGACCCCGCCTCGATCTACGCGGCCTCCGCGCCGCTGCCGCCCACCATCGATGAATTCCTGTTCGCCGGCTTCCTGCGCCGGGAGCCCGTGCGGCTCGCCAAGGCGGTGACCTCCGATCTCGAGGTGCCGGCGGAAGCGGAGCTCGTGCTGGAGGGCTACATCGATCCGCGCGAGGAGCTGGTGCTCGAAGGGCCGTTCGGCGACCACACCGGCTTCTACTCGCTCGCCGACTACTATCCCAAGGTGCACGTCACCGCGGTCACGCTGCGCGCCGAGCCGGTATGGCCGCACACGATCGTGGGTCGTCCGCCGATGGAGGACTACTGGCTCGGCCACGCGACGGAGCGAATCTTCCTGCCGCTCCTCAAGCTCACGCTGCCCGAGATCGTGGACCTGCACATGCCGGCCGAAGGGATCTTTCACAACCTCGTCTTCGTGAGCATCGACAAGCAGTATCCGGGGCAGGCCTACAAGGTGATGAACGGGCTGTGGGGACAGGGGCTCATGTCGCTCGCCAAGGTGATCGTCGTGCTGGACAAGGACGTCAACGTGCGTGATCCCAGGGAGGCGTGGTGGGTGGCGTTGAACCACATCGACCCTGAGCGCGACGTGCGGTTCACGATGGGCCCGATCGATGTGCTCGACCACTCGAGCCGTGGCTTCACGTTCGGCTCCAAGATGGGAATCGACGCGACGCGCAAGTGGAAAGAAGAAGGGTTCACACGCGAGTGGCCGAACCGGATCGTCATGGATGCCGAGACCAAACGAAGGGTCGATGAGATGTGGAGAGACCTTGGAATTGACCTGGCGGTAACGGAGGGTAGAGGGCGGTAATGGGCGGCACGACTCCGCGCGAAGGGCAGACGTTCGTGGGCGAGAGCTTGCTCGTCCGCTACGTCAACTTCGTCAAGCTGCCGCACACGGTGTTCGCGCTGCCGTTCGCCTTGCTCGGACTCGTGGTCGCATCACGTGAGACCGCGGTGACCTGGGGGACGCTCGGGCTGGTCATTCTCGCGTTCACCTGCGCCCGGTTTGTGGCGCTGGGCTTCAACCGCATCGCCGATCGCGAGCTCGACGCCCGTAACCCGCGCACCCGGGCGCGCGAGCTCCCCACCGGGCGACTCACGCTCGCCCAGGCGTGGGTGGCCGTCGTCGTGGCGGCGCTGGTGTTCCTCGCGACCGCGTGGGCGCTGAACCCGCTGTGCTTCGCGCTGGCCCCGCTCGCCCTCGTGTTCATCTCGGCCTACAGCTACGCCAAGCGGTTCACCCACTGGTCTCACCTCTGGCTCGGGCTCGCCGACGGCATCGCGACGCCGGCGGGGTACCTCGCGGTCACGGGGCGATGGAGCGAGCCCTGGTGGCTTCTCCCCCTGGGAGCGCTCGCCGTGACGTTCTGGGTGGGCGGGTTCGACGTGTTCTACGCACTCCAAGACGAAGCCTTCGACCGCTCGGAGCGCCTCGAGTCGCTGGTGGTGCGGCTCGGGTCGGCGCGAGCCATCCTGGCGGCGAAAGTGCTGCACGGTCTGGCACTCGTCGCGCTGGTCCTGTTCGGGATGGGCGCGGGGCTCGGGGTCGCGTACTACGTCGGCCTCGCCGCTGGCGCGGCGCTGATTGCGTGGGAGCACCGGCTGGTGAAGCCGGGAGATCTGTCGCGGCTCAATGCGGCGTTCTTCACCGCCAATGGCATTGTCAGCATCGTGGTGTTCCTAGGAGCGCTGGTGGATCGGGTCCTATGACAATGCGGAATACGGAATGCGGAGTGCCGAATGGCTAGGCGAGGTCGATCACAGAGGCCGCCGAAGGCTCAGAGCGGGCGGCGACCTCCCCCTGAAATTCCGCATTCCGCATTCCGCACTCCGCATTCGCCGGCGCCGCCCCGCCCGCCCGCTCATCCCAAGCGCTCTCCCACTCCCAACCGTCGCGGGCGCTGATGAGCAAGCTCCCGGTCATCCTGGCGATTACCGGCGCCTCCGGCGCTCCCTACGGCGTGCGACTGCTGGAGATGCTCGCGGTGCACCACGTGCCGACCTGGCTCCTGGTCTCGAGCCACGGATGGCGGCTGCTCACCGAGGAGTGCGGCATCAAGGACGACCGAGAGCTGAAAAAGGCCACCGGGGGCGAGTGGACGAGCGTCCGGGTGTTCGACGACACCGACCGCGGCGCCGAGCCGGCCTCGGGGTCGGCGAAGACGGCGGGGATGGTGATCTGCCCGTGCTCGATGGGGACCGTGGCGGCGATCGCCCATGGCACGAGTCGCTCGCTCATCGAGCGCGCCGCGGATGTCGTCCTCAAGGAGCGCCGCCGACTCGTCCTCGTGCCGCGCGAAACGCCGCTGTCCCTGGTCCACCTTCGCAACCTCACGCTCGCCACGGAGGCTGGCGCGGTGGTGCTGCCGGCCGCGCCCGGGTTCTATCACCAACCGCAGCAGGTGCGCGACCTGGTGGACTTCGTCGTACAGCGCGTGCTCGACCACCTGGGGCTCGACATCAATCTGGTGAAGCGCTGGGAAGGGAAATAGTTGTACGACGCTACGACGCTACGCTGCACGAGGGCGCCGTGAGACTCGGTGTCATCTCGGATACGCACGGCCTTCTACGACCTGAAGTGTTCGAGGTTTTCAAGCAGGTCGATCACATCCTGCACGCCGGGGACGTGGGCCGGCCTGAGATCCTGATCGAGCTCGAGGCGATCGCGCCGGTGACCGCGGTGTACGGGAACTCGGACGGGTCAGAGCTGCGAGCGCGCCTGCCGCAGGTGGTGGAGCTCGAGCTCGATGGATTCGCGGTCGTGGTGACGCATGGCGATCAGTTCGGCCACCCGACGCCTGAGAATCTGCATGCGGCGTTTCCCAGGGCCGAGATCATCGTCTATGGCCACACGCACAAACCGTTGCTCGAGCTCGTGGACCGGACCGTCACGGTGATGAATCCCGGCGGGGCGGGGCATCCCCGGTTCAAGCTCAAGCCGGGTGTGGGCATCATGGAACTCGAGGCGGGGATCCCGCCCCGGGCGCGGTTGGTGCCGCTGGGCTGAATCCGCTCAGCGCTGGCTGGTCGCCGTCGGCGGCTTCCGCTCCACGACGCGGGGCATGACCGGTGCGCCGGGGGCGAGCATCTCCAGGCCGCCCGTCACCACCTGCTCGCCTGCCTTCACGCCCTCGGTGACCTCGACGAACCCCGGGGTCCGGACGCCGAGGCTCACCTTCCGACGGTCGGCCTTCCCGTTAACCACGACCCAGGCGGCGTTCGTGCCCTCGGCCGGCACGATCGCGTCCTCAGGGATGACGACGGCGTTGGGACGCACGGCCGTCACGAGCCGGGCCTCGATGAACATCCCGGGCTGCAACAGGTGCTGGGGGTTGGGCGCCCGGGCCTTGACCAGGATCGTCCGGCCGGGCAACTGCACGATCGGGTCGACGAAGTCCACCTGACCGATGAAGTCGCGACCGGCGATCGCGGCCACCCGGAACGTGACCGCCTGCCCGGGGGAGAGGGAGCGGGCGAACCGCTCGGGCACCTGGAACGTCGCCCGCTGCGGGTTCACGGTGTGCAAGGACGCGAGCTTCGTGGCGTTGGTGACGTAGTCGCCGAGGCTGACATAACGCTGGCCCACCACGCCGGCGAACGGCGCCCGCACAGTCGTCCGCTCGAGCCGGATCCGCTGCAGGTCGTACTGGGCCTGCGCGCTGCGCCCTTCGGCCTCGGCTTTCTCCAGATCGGCCGTCGATGAGGCGTTCTGCTGCGCCAGGTCCTTCGCGCGCGCGAGCGCCTGCTGCGCCAGATCGCGCTGCGCCTCGAGCTGCGCGACCTGCGCCTTGAGCTGGGCATCGTCCACCTTGAAGAGCGGCGTCCCCTGGTCGACCTCCTGTCCCTCCCGGATCAGGATTTCGACGATGCGCCCGTCGACTTCGGGGCGCAGGTCGATCGACTGCACGGCTTCGATCTGGCCCGTCGCGCTGATCTCGTCGCGCACGGTGTCCGTGCGAGCGACGACGACTTCCACCGGCATGCCCATCGGCGCGCCCCCTCCACCAGCACCTGCGGGATCCGGATCGCCGGCCTTGCCCTTCTTACAGGCGCTCGCCGCGATTGCCAGTGCTGCTATTACCCAGAACGTCTCACGCGTCTTGGTCATGTCCGATCACCGCTGTTCCTGTTCGGGAAAGAGCCGCCGGCCGAGGATATTCTCGAGCCCCGCCAGCGCCAGCCGGGTGGCGTATCGCGCTTGGACCAGGACGGCGTCGGCGTCGTCCAGGTCGGACTGCGCTGTCAGCAAATCGAGAATGGTGCTCGCGCCCGCCCGGTAACGACTTTGCTGGACGCGGAAGTTCTCGCGCGCCACGAGCAACCCCTCGGCGGCCTGCTGGGCGGCGGCGCGGGCAGTAAGGTAGCCGTCGTAGGCGGCGGTCACCTCGCGCTGCACCGCCCGGTCCTTGTCCTCACGGATCGCTCGTGTCGCATCGCGGTTCGCGCGTGCCCGGCTCAACGCAATCTCGCGCTGTCCGTTGTCCCACAGCGGGAAGGAGACGCCGAGCGTGAACGTCGTCTGCTTGAAAAACTTCGGAAAAAACAACGTGTCGAACGCGAGTGCGTTGAAGGTCAGCGTCGCGTGAGGAAGGTAGTCGCCGAGGCGCGCGCGGAAGGCCGCTCCCGCGGCGCGCTCATTGGCGCGCGCCACGCGGTACTGCGGCCCCCGCGTCCCGCCTTCGTTAATCGCCTCAGCCAGCGAGATCGGCAGGTCCGGCGCCGGCGTGGTGTCGAGCGGCGCAGCGTCCATCGGTCCCGTTGCCCCCACCCGCCGCCCCAGCTCGAGTCGCGCGATGCGCAGCGCCGATTCCTGCAGCAGCCGGACCACGCGCGCCTTCGTCAGCTCGAGGCGCAGCTGTAGGGAATCGGTCTGCACGGCCGCGCCGGACACGACGCGCGCCCGCGCCACGGAAAGCTGCTGCTCGGCACGCTGGACGCGCTCACGGGCCACGCGGAGCAGCTCGGCGTCCGCGAGCACGGCGTAGTAGTCGGATTCGGTGAGTTGCGCCGCCGCGAACCTCGCCACGAGCTCGCCTGCGTGGGCTGCTTCCAAGGCCGCTCCCGACCGAGACAGCTCGGCGAACTTCTGACCGCCCAAGAAGAGGTCGTACCGAGCGTTCAGTTGCGCCGTCACCTGCGTCGGCAGGAGTCCCGACCCGGTGAGGAAGTTGAAGCCCGCCGGGTTTAGGCGCGAGCCCGCGGCGCTCACGGTGACGGACGGCAGGATGAAGACCGCGAACGCACTGCGGCGCGCCCACACGGCGTTGTCCACCTGGCCCAACGCCGCGACGTAGTTCGGGTCGAGACCCGTGGCCCGCCGCAATGCCTCGGCGAGCGTCACGGTCGGCAACGAGTCGTCCACGGGGAGCGCAACGGGCGCCGCCTGAAGCTGGAGCACCGCGAGCAGGGCCAGCATCAGTCGGCCTCGACGGGTTGGGTCAGGGGCAGCCGGCGCGCGCTCTTGGCCGTCAGACGGTCCAGCAGCACGTACGCCACGGGGACGACGAACAAAGTGAGCGCCGTCGAGAAGAGAATGCCGCCGACGATCGCGTAGCCGAGTGGCCGGCGCGAGGTGGAGCCCGCGCCGACGCCGATCATCACCGGGATCGCGCCCATGATCGTCGCTACCGACGTCATGAGAATCGGCCGCAGTCGGATACGGCCCGATTCGAGCACGGCGGCGACGGTGTCGAGTCCCCTCGCCTTGAGCTGGTTGGTGTATTCCACGAGCAGGATCGAGTTCTTGGTCACGAGACCGATCAGCAGGACCATTCCAATCTGACTGTACAGGTTGATCGTCCCGCCCGGGCGGTGTAGCAGGGCAGCGATGAGCAGCGTCGCGAGCGCGCCGGTCACCGCGAGCGGCACGGCCAGCAGCACGGTGAACGGGTGGATCAGGGACTCGAACTGCGACGCGAGCACCATGAACACGACCAGCAGCGCCACGCCGAAGGCGAAGTACAACGCGCCGCCGCTCTCCTTGAACTCGCGCGAGTCACCCGCCAGCGCCGTCGTACTCCCGGGCGGAAGCACCTTCCGGGCCATCCGATCGATTGAATCGAGCGCCTCGCCCTGGGCGAACGGGGGGATCAAGGACGCCGACAGCGTAAACGACGGCACCCGGTTGAAGTGATTGATCTGCCTCGGCCCAACTCCCTCCGCGACTTTCGCGAGAGCGCCCAGCTGCACCAGCTGGTCACCGCGTCCCCGCAGGTAGATCCCAGACATGTCGCTCGGCGTGGCCCGCTGACTGGGATCGAGCTGCACCATCACGTAGTACAGCTTGTCGTTCCGGGTGAACGTGCTGACCCTACGACCGCCCAGGAACGTCTGGAGGGCGCCCGCGACGTCGCGCACGGGAACCCCGAGGTCCTCCGCCCGGTCCCGATCGAAGGTGACGCGCAGCTCCGGCTTGTTGACGCGCAGGTCGGTGTCCACGTTGGTCAGCCCCTTGATCGCGCGCGCCGCCGACGCGAAGGGGTCCATGATTTGCGAGAGCCGCGCGAAATCCGGATTCTGCACCACGAACTGCACGGGCTGGCTGAAGCCGAGCGCCCCGGGGGCATACGGGAACGCCCGCACCCCCGCGATCCCGAAGAGCTGAGGGAACAGCATGCCCACGGTCTGCTGGACGGTGTTCTTTCGCTCGCTCCAATCCTTCATGATGACGCCGACAAACGACTGGTTGACGCCTCCCGAGAATCCGCCGATGATCGTGAAGTACCCCTGGACACCCGGGGTCTTGTCGATGATCTGCTCGATCTGGCGCACGTACCCGTCTGTGTATTCGAGCGACGACCCCTCGGGCCCCGATGCCACCACGAGGAAGAAGCCGCGGTCGTCGTCCGGAATCAGCTCATGCTTGAGGCTCATGTAAAACACAAACGCCAGGGCCACCGTCACGGCCGTCCCGGCCACCACGATGCCCCGGTGCCGCAGCGCCGTCTGCAGCAGCTTTGCGTAGCGATCGGAGATGGCGTTGAAGCCCGCCTCCAACGCCTTGAAGACCGCTCCGTGCTCGTGCGGCACCCGCAGCACCTTGGCGCACAGCATCGGCGTCAACGTGAGGGCCACGAATCCCGAAATCACCACGGCCCCGGCGACGGCGATCCCGAACTCGCTCAGCAGCCGTCCCGTCGAGCCGCGCAGGAACCCGAGCGGCGTAAACACGGCCACCAGCGCGATCGTGGTGGAAATCACGGCGAAGCCAATCTCGTTGGTGCCGTTCACCGCGGCCTGTTCCGGCGCCTCGTGCAGCTCTTCCTGGTGCCGGTAGGCGTTCTCGAGCACGATGATGGCGTCGTCCACCACGATGCCGATGGCGATCGTGAGCGCGAGCAGCGTGAAATTGTTGATCGAGAAGCCGAGGAAATACATGATCGCGAACGTCGCGACGATCGACGCCGGAATCGCGAGCCCCGGGATGATCGTGGCGCGGACGTTTCGCAAGAACACGAAGATGATCAGCACGACGAGGATCGCTGCGATCAAGAGCGTCAGGCGCGCGTCGTTGATCGAGTGCGTGACGAACACCGACCCGTCCCAGGCAATTTCGAGCTTCACGCCGGGGGGCAGGGTCTGCTGGATGCCGGGGATGGCCTCGCGGATGCGCTTCGCCACGTCGATCAGGTTCGCCTTGGACTGCCGCACCACGCCGATGGCGACCGAGGGATTCCCGTTGTAGCGGAAGATCGAGCGATTGTCCTCCGGCCCGAGCTCGACGTTCGCTACGTCCTTGAGCTTGATGAGCTGCCCGCCCTGGCTCGCCACCACCAGCTCTCCGAATTCCCGCGGCGTCTTCAGCTCGCCCAGTGAACGGACCGAGAACTCGCGTCGCGTCGATTCGATTCGGCCGGCGGGAATCTCGACGTTGCGCGCCGTGATCGCGCTTTCGACGTCCTGCACAGTGAGCCCGCGCGCCGACAGCTCCTCGGGCTTCACCCACGCCCGCATCGCGAATCGCCGCTCGCCGAAGATTCCAGCGCTGCCGACACCCGCCAGACTCTGCAGCCGCGCCTTGACCAGGCGGTCGGCGACGTCGGAGAGCTGCATCAAGTCGTAGTTCGGGCTGCTCAGGGCCAACCAGAAGAATGGTTGCGCGTCGGCCTGCTCTTTCGCGATCACGGGCTCGAGCACGTCGACCGGCAGCCGCCCGCGCACCCGCGACACCTTGTCGCGCACGTCCTGCGCGGCGACATCGACGGGCCGGTCGAGGTTGAACTCGAGGACTATCTGGCTCGTCTGCTCTGACGAGGAGCTCGAGAGCGTGCGAATCCCCTGGATCGTGGACAGCTCCTCCTCGAGCACATCGGTCACCGCCGTTTCCACGACCTGCGCATTTGCGCCCGGCAGGGTAGTCGAGACCGAGATGATCGGAGGGTCGATGTCCGGGAGCTCGCGTACCGACAGCCGGGTGTACCCGATGACGCCGAAGAGCACGAGGGCGGCCGAGAACATGCTGGCCAGCACCGGGCGTCGAATGGATGTTTCGGAGAGTTTCATATGGGCCCGAAAATTAACCGAAAATGGTCGCGCCGGAAGAAGTCCCGGCTGTAAGGAAACGGTGAACGATTTCCGGCAGCTCTCTACTGCTACGACGAACTGGATCTCCCAGATGCGACATTCCCGCCCTACATACGGCCTTGGCGTCGCCTTGCTTCACCTGCTCGAGGGCGTAGTGACCCGGCGCGTGGCTTCGATCCGCCAATAGTCCCGCACCCACGTAGCGCCTCCGTCACTCGAGTGGTCCGCCGCCCAGCTGAACCGGTTCGGCTGGATATTGTAATACCGGATCTTGAGTATCGTGGTCCGGCCGTCAGGCCCCTGCCCGCGCTGCCCGACGTGCATCTCCTGTACCTGCTTCACGCCCATCAACTCCGACCAGCGACCTGTTTCCCCGCCCAACACGCATGTGATCCACCTTTGGAAATAACGTAATAGGGAGACGCTCGTGACCGTATCTTGATGCGCCGTTGGTTCCCGTCAATCGCTGGTTCGACGAAGCGGCGGATCGCCCTGCCGAATTGCCCCCGCCATGGTTGCGAAGGTCAGGGCCTCTCCGCACACTTGCCCCCATGCGCAGCAGCCTTCGCGTCGTGCTCGCGTGGGCCCCGTTGTGGGGCCTCTGGTTCCTCATCGCCATGACCGCTCCGGGGCAGTCCCTCTTGGCCGCGGCCCTGGACTCCACGGTGGCCATCGGCGCGGCCGCGTTGCTCGGCATGGCAGTGTGGCGGTTCACCGGGGTCTACGTCTGGCCTGAGCAATTGCACTTCAAGTTCTATGGGATGCATCTCATCGCCGGCTCCCTGTTTGCTGTCTTGTGGATGCTCCCGATGATCGGTGCCGAGGCGCTACGCCGACACGTGGGCGTGGTCGAGATCGTGCGAGCGCCCCGCGTGGTCGCCTGGTTCGCCATCGGCTCGTGGATCTACCTCATCGTCACGGGCGTCTCGTACGCGATTCGAACCCGCTGGCGGCTGCGGGAGCAGGAGCAGCTGGCCGCCGAGGCGCGGTTGGCGGCGCTGCGGCGGCAGCTGAACCCGCACTTCCTGTTCAATGCCCTTCACTCCCTGGCCGTGCTCGTGCGCAACGACCCCGCCGCCGCCCAGGCGGCCATCGAGCAGCTGGGCGAGTTGCTGCGCTACACGCTCGCCGAGACGGACACAGATGAGGTGCCGCTGGCCGAAGAGTGGCGGTTCACCAAGACCTATTTGGACTTGGAGCAGATACGCTTCGGCTCGCGCCTCTCCGTCACTGACCAGGTCGCCCCGGAAACGCTGTCGCATCTAGTCCCCACCTTCACGCTGCAAATCCTGGCGGAGAACGCCGTGCGCCACGGCATCGGGCCGCTCGCCGCCGGGGGCGTGGTCAGCATTCGCTCATGTGTACAGAACGGGTCCCTCACGCTGCAAGTGTCCGACACTGGCGCGGGGGCGCGCGACGACTCGGCCGTGGACCGACGTGGCCGTGGACTGCGGCTGCTCCGGGAGCGGCTGACAGGCCTGTACGGTGATGGCGCGACGCTGGTCACGCGAACGGTGCCCGACCAGGGGTTCACGGCCACGGTGACGCTCCCCGCGAGGCGCGACTGATGCGCCCCCTCGTCGATGCCGCGGCCGTCCGCGCCCTCATCGCGGACGACGAGCCGCTGGCGCGCCAGCAACTGCGGGACCTCCTGGCGGACGTGCCGTGGCTCGCGATCGTCGGCGAGGCGGGCGACGGGGCATCCACGGTCGCGATCGTGAATGCCGTTCGGCCTGATTTGTTGTTCCTGGACATTCAGATGCCCGCCGGCGATGGACTGGAGGTACTGCGGACGCTCGTTCACCGACCCCACGTGATCTTCACGACGGCGTTCGACAAGTACGCCGTCGCCGCGTTCGAGGTTCAGGCGTTGGACTACCTGCTCAAGCCGTTCGGCGCCAAGCGCCTCGGCCAGGCGCTCGACCGGGTTCGCCAGCAGCTACACGGCCGGAACTCGGAGACGGTGGCAGAGCGCTTCGAGGCGGCCACTCGGCGCCACCAGCCGCTCCGCCGCCTGTACGTTCGGGTGGGGGGACGAATCATCCCCGTGGCCGTCGAGAAGATTCTGCACTGTGAGGCGAGGGGCGACTACGTTGCGCTGCATACCGCGGACGGCTGCTACGTCGTGAACACGTCGGTCGAGTACCTGGCGGATCGGCTCAGCCCGGAATCGTTCGTGCGCATCCACCGCTCCCGGATCGTCAATCTCGAGGCCGTCGAGGCGTTCGAGCGACACGATGAGAAGCGCGTGCGGGCGCGCTTGACGAACGGCACGACGGTCGTCGCGAGCCGGGCCTGGTCGAGCGCATTGCGGGACGAGGCGACGTGATCTCGATGGCCCGCTACCGTTGGCACTTCGGGCAGAACGTCGTCGCCCGGAGGTCGATCGTGTGCGTCGTGACGAGCTTTTTTCCGCAGGTGACGCACGGCTCGCCGCCGCGGCCGTACACCTTCAGCTCGAACTGGAATCGGCCTTCCTCGCCCGTCCCGGTGCGGTAGTCACGCACCGTCGTCCCCGACGATTGCACGGCCCGCTCGAGTACGCCGGTCACCGAGGCGTGCAGGCGGGCGAACTCATCGAGGGACAGCTTGTTCGTGGGCTTCGACGGATCGATCCCCGCCTCGAACAGCGCTTCGTTCGCGTAGATATTGCCGATCCCGGCGACGCGGCGCTGGTCCATGATCGCCTTCTTGATCGCCGCCCGCGTGCCCTTGAGTCGCTCGGCGAACACGAACGGAGTGAACGTCTCCTCGAGCGGCTCGGGGCCGATCCGGCGGGTGTAGTCGCCCCAGCCCCGTTCGTCGAGCAGCCACAGCGTGCCGAGGCGCCGCACGTCGCGGTAGACCAGCAGGCGGCCGTCGTCGATGGTGCAGGTGAGCACCGCGTACTTGGCCTCGTCGCGCGTGAGGGCGCGGTCGTACACCACCAGCGAGCCTGTCATCCGGGGTTGCACGATCAGGCGGTGGCCGCTCGACAAGCGGAACACGGCGTGTTTCGCGCGGCGGATCACTTCCTCGATGGTGTTGCCTCGGAGGGTGCGGAGCAGTCGCGGCTTCGACACCCGGCGCAACACGTCCGTCTTGGCCAGTCGCGCCCGCGCGATCCGGTAGCCCTCGAGCCGCGGGGCGAGCTCCCGGACGATCGTCTCAACCTCGGGCAGCTCCGGCACGGGCCTCCCTGGTTTCCCGCCACGCGATGTCGCGCCGGTACGTCTTTCCCGGAAACGTGATGAGCTCGCACGCGTCGGCGCTGCGTCTGGCGGCCTCGACGACCGTATCTCCCAGACCGGTGACCGTGAGCACGCGCCCGCCGTGCACCCGGAGCCCGCCCTCCGGGTCGCGCTCGGTGCCCGCGTGAAACACCAGCGTCCCGGGCTCGAGATCGCGCGGCACGACGATCCCCGCGCCCAGCTCCGGCCTCTCGGGATACCCGGACGCCGCCAGCACCGTGGCCACCGCGGCGCGCGAGGCCAGCAGGGTCGTCTCGCGCGGCCGCCAGCTTCCGCCGGCGATGTCCGCCAGGTGACGCGTGACGCCGGGCAGCAGCGGGAGCAACGCTTGGGCCTCGGGGTCGCCGAAGCGGCTGTTGAACTCGAGCACGGCGAGCGTGCCGTCGGCCGCCAGCATCAGTCCGGCATACAGCACACCCTGGAAGGGAGCGCCCTGCGCCGCCAGCTCGCGGATCGCCGGCTCGAGGACCTCGCGCCGCACCCGCTCGAGCATCCCCGCCGTAGCGACGCTCACCGGGCAATAGGCACCCATGCCGCCGGTGTTGGGGCCGGTGTCGCCCTCGCCCAGCCGCTTGTGGTCCTGGGCCGCGGGGAGCAGGAGGAGCTGTGCGCCGTCGGTGAGGGCCAGTACCGACAGCTCCTCGCCCTTCAAGAAGTCCTCGATGACGATCTCCCGGCCGGCATCCCCGAACGCTGCTTCGGCCAGCATCGCGCGCGCCGCGCGCGCGGCCTCGGTGCGCCGGGCGCACACCACCGCACCCTTTCCAGCCGCGAGGCCCGACGCCTTCACGACCAGCGGCTCGGCGTGGCGTTTGATGTAGGCGAGGGCGGGGTCGAGCGCCGTAAAGGTCTGGCTCGCCGCCGTGGCGATCCGGGCCCGGCGCATCAGCTCTTTGGCGAACGCCTTGGACGACTCGATGCGCGCGGCGGCGGCGCTCGGTCCGAACACGGCATGCCCCGCCTCGCGCAGCGCGTCCGCGAGCCCGGCGGCGAGCGGCGCTTCCGGGCCCACGATGGTGAAATCGATCTGGTGCTCGCGGGCCGCGGCGACGAGGTCGGCGGTCGCGCCGGCCGACAGCGGGAGGTTGGTGCCGAGCTGGGCGGTGCCGGGGTTGCCGGGAGCCGCGAAGACTCCCGCGTCGGGGAAGTCGCGCTTCAGCGCCCAGCAGAGTGCGTGCTCGCGGCCGCCCCCCCCGACGACCAGGACTCTCACGTCTTCTTATTGAACGCGTCCGTGAACGCCTGGGCGGCCCGCTTGGCGGTGTCCACCACGTCGTTCACGACGGCCTTCGCTTCCTTCATGTAGTGGTCGCGGGCGTCGTCGATGTCCTTGTCGATCGGTCGCTGCTCCGCGTCGGGCCCGCGGCGGGTGTATTCGCCGCGCAACACGCGATCGTAGTGACCCTCCTCGATCCAGCGTTGCAGCTCGGCGGCCCGCAGGGTGTTGAAGGGGTGCGATTGGGGCAGGGTATTGATGATCTTGAACATGCGGTCGAGTGCCCCCCCCGTTTCCTCATACTCCTTCGCCTGCTGGAGGAACGCGTTGAGATCCATCTGCTTCATGTCGCCGCCCCCCGCCATTTTCAGGAACATGCGCATCGAAGCAGTCGCATCCTGAGCCGCGAGAAGACCCGCACGATCGGACGAGAGCTCGCTCTTCCGATACCACTCGAGCAGCGCGAACTCGATGGGAGCGAGGATGATCCCCGCCAAGAACGGGAGGAAATTCATGCCGACGAACACGATGAGCACGAGGATCGTGTGATACAGCGCGTGCCCGCTCATCACGTGCCCGACCTCGTGACCGAGCAGGACGCGCATCTCGTCGTCGTCGAGCAGGTTCAGCGCGCCGGAGTTGATCACGATAAACGGCCGGTCCATCCCGTAGGCTCCCGCATTCACGAACGGGGTCTGCGACACGAACAGCTCGGGGCGCTCCGGCCAGTCGAGGGACGTGAGGATATCGGTGTAGAGAGCGTTCATTCGCGGGAATTGCGTCGGCCCAACGCGGACCGCGTTGGCCTGGAACAGCAGCCGGATGCCGCGTTCGCCCAAGAGGCCGACGACCTTCTTTACGACTTGGTCGAAGCCCGGAACGGAGCGGAGCGTCTGCAGTGCGGCGCGGTCGGCGGGGTGCTCCCACGTCACGGGCGCGATTTGGGTGAGGATCTTGCGCGGGCGCGCGGCCGGCAGGGTGGACTCAGTCATATGGATGCTCCTAACAGGGATAGATCCCCACTACGACAGCTCACGTTCGTCGGGTTTCGGATACCAACGCGCGCGGTCACCCGGCGGCCGCCAGCGCTTGTTCCAAGTCGGCGATCAAGTCTTCGACCTCCTCGATTCCCACCGACAGCCGCACGAGACTATCGGTGAGGCCCATGGCGCGCCGCATCTCGGGCGGCACGCTCGCATGGGTCATCGACGCGGGATGCCCGACCAGGCTCTCGACGCCGCCGAGCGATTCGGCGAGCGCAAAGATGCGGGTGTGCTCCGCGAACCGCTTGGCTCGCTCCACGGATCCGAGCTCGATCGAGATCATGCCGCCGAACCCCTTCATCTGCCGGCAGGCGAGCTCGTGCTGCGGATGAGATGGCAGCCCCGGATAGTAGACCCGCTCGACCTTGGGGTGTTTCGTGAGCCACTCGGCGATACGACGGCCGTTGGCGTCGTGCTGCCGCATGCGCAGCGCCAACGTCTTGGTACCCCGCACCGCGAGCCAGCAGTCGAACGGTCCCGGTACCGCGCCCACCGCGTTCTGCACGAAGCCGATCCGCTCGGCGAGGTCATCCCGGTTCGCCACCAGCATCCCGCCCACCATGTCGCTGTGCCCGTTCAGATACTTGGTGGTCGAGTGCAACACGACGTCCGCCCCCAGCTCGAGGGGCCGCTGGAAGTATGGCGTGGCGAACGTGTTGTCGACGACGAACAGGGCGCCGGCACGGCGCGCGATCTCCCCCGCGGCCGCGAGGTCGCACAGCCGCATCATCGGGTTGGTGGGCGTCTCGGCGTAGACCATTTTGGTCCGTGGCGTGACCGCGGCGGCGATGTTTGCCGTCTCCGCGGCGTCGACGAACGTGAATTCGAGTCCCAGGCGCGCCCAGACCAGCGTCATCTGGCGGTGGGAGCCGCCGTACACGTTCTCGCCGCTCACCACATGATCGCCCGCGGAGAGCAGCTTCAACGCGGCGTCCAGGGCGGCGAGCCCCGAGGCGAAGGCGAAGCCGTGGCGGCCGCCCTCGAGTGCCGCGACGTTCCGCTCCAGGACTTCACGCGTCGGGTTGCGCGTGCGCGCGTACTCGTAGCCCTTGTGTCGCCCCAGGCCCTCCTGGATGTAGGTCGACGTCTGATAGATGGGCGTCATCACCGCGCCCGCGAGCGGGTCCGGGATGTGGCCGGCGTGCACGGCGCGCGTCCCGAAGCGGCGTTTCAGGTCTTCACCCGACGCTTGCGTCATGGCGGGAACGTAAGGGCGCCTTCCCAGCCGAGCAAGCGACCTTTACGTTAAGCCCACGATGCCCCAGCCGAACGCAGTCAAATGCTTGGTCGTGGACGATGAGCCGAGGCTCCGGCGGGTTCTGGTGCGGTTGCTGGAGGGCGAGGGGTTCAGCTGCGCGGAGGCGGGATCCGGCACGGAGGCGCTGGAGATGTTGCAGCAGGACCCCGTGCCGCTCGTCATCTCCGACCTGCGCATGCCCCAGATGGACGGGGTCACGCTGCTGCGCGAGATCATCGCGCGCTGGCCCACGACGGCGGTCATCGTCGTGACGGCCGTGGCGGAAGTGGAGAGTGCCGTCGCGTGCCTGCAGCTGGGGGCGCTCGACTACGTCGCCAAGCCGTTTCATCTGGACGAGGTGCGCGCCCGGGTGATGCAGGCGCTGGACAAGCGGAGCCTCAAAATGGAAGTGGAGGACTACCGGCGCACCCTGGAAGAGCGCGTCCAGGAGCAGGCGCGCCGGATCGAGGAGCTGTCGCTCGAACGGCTGCAGGCGCTGGTGCACTTCCTGGAAGAGAAGGACCCCTACACCAGCGGCCACTCGGTGCGCGTCGCCGACTACTCGGCGCGCATCGGGCGCCAGATGGGGCTGTCGCAGGCCATGATGGACGCGGTCGCCCTCGGCGCCGAGCTGCACGACATCGGCAAGATCGGCGTGTCCGAGACCGTGCTGCACAAGCCGGGGAAGCTCACCGACGCCGAATACCGGCACATCATGGAGCACCCGGTCATCGGGGCCCGGATCCTGGCGCCCCTGATGCGCGACGTACCCACGGCGATCGCCATCGTTCGCTCGCACCACGAGCGGCTCGACGGCAAAGGGTTCCCCGACGGCCTGAAGGGCGACCAGATCCCGCTCGAAGTGCGGATCGTGGGCGTGGCCGACTCGTTCGACGCGATGACGAGCGTGCGCCCGTACCGGCCCGCTCTGTCGGTGCAGAAAGCACTGCAGGAGCTCGAGGAAGGGAAGGGAACGCAGTTCCATCCCCCCGCCGTCGAGGCGTTCCTCGCGGCCTTCCCCGACCCGTCGGCCCTCCCGGTGACCACGCCCGAGGTCCGGCCGCTCCACCTCCCCTCGCCTCCGGACGCGCACCGCCGCTCAGCCCCACCGGATTAACTTGTCGACATGACCGACACGTTGATGGTCGGTGTCTCGGGCATCAGAGGCATCGTGGGGAAGGACCTGACCGACGAGGTCGTCGGGCGCTGGGCCCGTGCGTTCGGGCGCTGGGTGCGGGATAACGGGAAACGGGAAACGGGAAAGGGGAAAGGGAGCACCGTCGTCGTAGGTAGAGATGCGCGCGCGTCGGGGCCTGCCTTCGCAGCTGCCGTAACGACCGGCCTCACATCGGTCGGCTGTAACGTGATCAGCGTCGGTCTCGTCCCGACCCCTACGGTCCAGCTGGCGGTCGAGCACCATACGGCGGGCGGCGGGATCGCGATAACGGCCAGTCACAACCCAATAGAGTGGAACGCCCTGAAGTTCATCGGCCCCGACGGGATCTTCCTGGACGGAGCGGATGGCGCGCGGGTGCAGGAACTGGTGGGGGAAGGCGGGGGAGGAGGAGGGAGGACGGGGAAGGTTACGACGGACGAGGGGGCGGTGGAGCGGCACCTCGACGCCGTACTCAAGCTGCCGGCGGTCGATGTCGAGCGGATCCGGAAGCGAAAGTTCACGGTGGCCCTCGACGCGGTGCGGGGTGCGGGAGGGCCGGTGATGCGCGCACTGCTCGAGCGCTTGGGCTGTGAGGTCGCCGGTATCAACCTGGAGACCGACGGGCGCTTCCCCCGATCCCCGGAGCCGGTCCCGGAAAACCTCGGTGGGCTTTCGACCCTCGTCAAGCGTGCCGGCGCCGCCCTCGGCATCGCGGTTGATCCCGACGTCGACCGGCTGGCGATCGTGGACGAGAACGGCACGCCGATCGGGGAGGACTATACGCTCGCGTTCGCGGTGCGGGCGATACTCGGCGGGATGCGGGATGCGGGAAGCGGGATGCGTCGAGTCGTCGTCTGCAACCTCTCGACGAGTCTCGTCGTGGAAGATGCGGCCCGGGAGTGCGGAGCGGAGGTCGTGCGGACTCCCGTGGGCGAAGTGCACGTCGCTCGCGCCATCTTACGCCTTGCGGCTGTGATCGGGGGGGAAGGGAACGGCGGCGTGATGTACCCGGCCCTGCATGCGGGCCGCGACGCCCCAGTTGCTGCCGGCTTACTGCTCACGCTGCTCGCTCGCAGCGGCAAGCGGGTCAGCGAGCTCGTCGCGGCCGCGCCGCGCTACACGATCGTCAAGGCAAAGGCGGAACGCGGAACGCGGAACGCGGAACGGGGACTGGACGACGTGTATGGGGCATTGCGCAAGCGCTTTCCGGACGCGAGCGTCGACTCGCAGGATGGTCTTCGTCTCGCGTGGCGGGACCGCTGGCTTCACGTGCGACCGTCGAACACCGAGCCGATCATCCGGCTGATCGCCGAGGCGCCGTCCGGCGCCGGGGGAACGGGGGGGGCGGGAGGGGCGGGGGGGGCCCAGGAACTCGTGGACGAGGCACGACGCATATGTGCGGCATCGTAGGCTACACGGGGCCGCGGCAGGCGGCACCGCTCCTGCTGGAGGGGCTGCGGCGGCTCGAGTACCGCGGCTACGACTCCGCCGGGCTCGCGCTGATCGAGGACGGCCGCATCGATGTCCACAAGGCCGCGGGGAAGATCGGCGTGCTCGAGAAAGCCCTCGGAACGAGCCTTCCCGCCGGGCACACGGGGATCGCCCACACGCGCTGGGCCACGCATGGCGCGCCCAACACCGTCAACGCGCACCCGCACACCGACTGTGGCGGCACCCTGGCGCTGGTCCACAACGGCATCATCGAGAACGCCGGCGCGCTGCGCACCGCGCTCGGGAAGCGCGGTCACGTGTTCCGCTCCGAGACCGACACGGAGGTGCTCTCGCACCTGGTCGAAGAACTGCTCGCGAGCGCCGGCTCGATGGTCGAAGCGGTGGCGGGCGCGCTCCATCAGGTCGAGGGCACCTACGGTATCGCGGTGGTGTCGACGCGGGAGCCCGACACGATCGTGGCCGCACGGCGCGGCTCTCCGCTGCTCGTGGCCATCGGTGCGGGGGAGAATTTCGTCGCCTCCGACGCCTCGGCCGTCCTGTCCCATACGCGCTCAGTGGTCTACTTGGACGATGGCGAGATCGCCGTCATTCGGCCCTCCGACTACCGCATCCTCGATCTCGACACGGTGGAGAAGGAAAAGGCGGTCACGCGGGTGGACTGGGACCTCGCCACCATCGAGCGCGGCGGGCACGCGCACTTCATGCTCAAGGAGATCCTGGAGCAGCCCGAGAGTCTGCGGAACACGTTGCGCGGGCGGTTGCTCGAGGAGGACGGCACGGCGCGGCTCGGCGGCCTGAACATCAGCGACGAGCAGCTGCTGCAGGTGAACCGTATCGTGTTCACCGCCTGCGGTACCTCGTGGCACTCGGCGCTGATCGGTGAATACATGATGGAGGAGCTGGCGCGCATCCCATCCGAGGTCGAGTACGCTTCCGAGTTCCGTTACCGCAACCCGATCGTGGACGAGCGGACGCTGGTCGTGGGGATCTCGCAGTCCGGCGAAACGGCGGACACGCTCGCGGCCCTCCGGGAGGCCAAGCGGCGCGGCGCCCGGACGCTCGGTCTGGTGAACGTCGTGGGCTCCACCATCGCGCGCGAAGTGGACGGCGGGATCTACCTGCACGCCGGCCCCGAAATCGGCGTCGCCTCGACGAAGGCGTTCACCAGCCAGATCGCGGCGCTCGCGCTCCTCACGCTCAAGATGGGCCGGCTGCGCTCGCTTTCCATCCTCCAGGGGCGCGAGGTCGTGCGCGGGCTCGGCCGGCTCCCGGAGCTGGTCGAGCGGGTGCTGGCGAAGGCGCCGGAGGTGGAGCGGATCGGCGAGCGCATGATGCGGGCGAGCAACGTCCTGTACCTCGGCCGCGGCTACAACTTTCCGGTGGCGCTCGAAGGGGCCCTCAAGCTCAAGGAGATCTCCTACATCCACGCGGAGGGTTACCCCGCGGCCGAAATGAAGCACGGCCCGATCGCGCTGATCGATGACCTCATGCCCGTGGTCTTCCTCGCGCCGAAGGACGCGGTCTACCAGAAGGTCGTGTCCAACGTGGAAGAGGTGAAGGCGCGCGGCGGCCGCGTGCTCGCCGTGGTCACGGAAGGAGACTCGGCGCTGTCGAAACTGGCCGACCACAAGATCGAAGTGCCCGAGACGCTGGACTTGCTGACGCCCGTGCTGACCGTGCTTCCGCTGCAGCTCCTGGCGTACTACATCGCGGTGCGGCGGGGCTGTAACGTAGACCAGCCGCGCAATCTCGCGAAATCAGTGACCGTGGAATGAGCGGCACGTTGTACGACGCTACGACGCTACGTCATACAAAGAGGCCGGTCCGCGTCGTTGTACAACGTAGCGTCATAGCGTCGTGTAACGGGGCGGCGGTGTGAGGGTGGTGCTGCAGCGCGTCTCGCGCGCCGAGGTCCGCGTCGGCGGCCGCGTCACGGGATCGATCGGGGTAGGGTTTCTCGTCCTCGCGGGGTTCGCGCCCTCCGACACGGCCGACACGCTCGCGTGGATGGCGGACAAGCTGCTCGGCCTCCGGGTGTTCGGGGACGCCGAGGGCAAGATGAACCTCGCACTCGCGGACGTACACGGGGCCGTGCTGGTGGTGTCTCAGTTCACGCTGTACGGCGACGTGCAGAAGGGCCGGCGTCCCAGCTTCATCGACGCAGCGCCGCCGGAGCTCGCGGTCCCGCTGTACGAGCGGTTTGTCGCGCTCCTGCGGGAGCGGGGAGCAGGGAGCGGGGTGCAGGTCGCCACTGGAGAGTTCGGCGCCATGATGGAGGTGGAGCTGGTGAATAGTGGACCGGTTACTCTGATCCTCGAGAAATGATCGTCCTGGCGAGCGGATCCCCGCGCCGACGCCAACTGCTCGAGATGATCGGGCTCGAGTTTCGCGTGGTGCCGCCCGAAGTGGATGAGAGCCTCGGGCCGGCTGAGCAAGCCGAGGGATATGTAACGCGTCTGGCGCGCGAGAAGGCGACGACGGTGGCGCGGCGCGAGCGGGGGGCGGTCGTGCTCGCGGCCGACACGACGGTGGTGCTGCGGGGCACGATTTTCGGGAAACCGGCGAACCCCGAGGAAGCGGCGGAGATGCTGCGGCAGCTCGAAGGGCGGAAGCATCAGGTAATGACGGCCGTCGCGGTGGCGCTGGATGGGCGGGTGGAGGACGCGCTCGACGTGACCGACGTGACGTTCCGACCGCTGACGGACGCCCAGATCGCCGCGTACGTCGGGACGGGGGAGCCGCTCGACAAGGCCGGCGCCTACGCGATCCAGGGCAAGGGCGCGGCGCTGGTCGAGGGAATCCGCGGCGACTTCTTCGGGGTGATGGGCCTGCCGCTGCGGCTGGCGCTCGAGTTGCTCGACCGGTTCGGGGTGCCTTACCGCTTCACCCGGTAGACCGGGACCTTCTTCGATTTGCCTTTGGCCTGGATCGGGTCCAGCGTCTCGACATTCGGGGGCCGTTTCAGCTGCGCGAAGAACGGCTCCGAGATCAGGATCTCGTTCCGCCCCGCGCTCGAGCAGAGTCGAGAGGCGGTGTTCACCGCGTCGCCGATCACGGTGTATTCCAGCCGGCGGTCCGACCCGATGTTGCCGACGAACACCTCCCCGAAGTTGATCCCGATCCCGATGCCGAGCTCCGGGCGACCCTGCTCCTTCCACTTCGTGTTGAGCCGCTCGAGCGCCTCGAGCTGATCGAGCGCGCAGTTGATCGCGCGATCGGCGTCGTCTTCGTGCGCCATGGGCGCGCCCCACAACGCCATGATCGCGTCGCCCATGAACTTGTCGAGCGTGCCGCCGTGCTCGAACACGAGCTCGACCATTTCGGTGAAATACTCCGTGAGGAGTGTGGCGATGTTGTCTGGGCTCATCGTCTCCGACATCGGCGTGAAGCCGCGGATGTCGGAGAAGAAAATCACGACCGGTCGCTTTTCACTCGGCAGCCGGCCCGCATCCTGCTGTTGCGCGATCACCTGCGCGATGTTGGGAGAGAAGTAGCGCTGGAAGTTCGACAGGACCAGCGCCTCGCGCCGCATCTGCTCGGAGCGCTGCGAGTTCTCGATCGCCACCGCGGCGAGCGAGCCGAACGCGATCAGGAACTTGAGGTCGTCGTCGGAGAAGGAGTGCGTCGCCGTGAGGTTGTCCACGTACAGAATGCCGAGCACCTTCTGATCCATCCCCATGAGCGGGGTGCACATGGCGCTCCGCACGCTCTGGATGAGGATCGACTTCCCCTTGAATCGCTCGTCGGCCGCCGTGTTGTCCGACAGGATGGCGACGCGGTCCTCGACCACCTTGCGGGCGATCGACTGCGGCACGTGCTTCGACGCGGACGACTGCGCCGTCCGCCCGCGGGAGATCCGCGGCACGAGCTCACCGGTCGAGGCCTCGAGCAGCAGGATCGAGACGCGATCCACGTTCATCACCTGGAACGTGAACTCGACGACCTTGTCGAGCAGCCGATCGAGCTCCTGCTGCTTGGACAGCTCCTTCGAGATCTCGAGCAGCAGCTCGAGCTTCTTCTCCCGCAGCTCCTCGAGCGACTTGGCGCTGACCTTCAGGTGCGACGCCCCCGACGGCGCGGCGGTCACGATGGCCGGGACGCCGCCCGATACGCTCACCGGCAGCTGGCGCACGATCGTGCCGCCCGCCGGTTTCGCCCCGGTGAACTCGGCCGACACCGACGGCACCACCTGCGGCCGCGCCGCGGGGGCGCTGACCTCCTTCACGCGGAAGGCGACTTTGCCGAAGGTGATGACGTCGTTTTCGACGGCGATCGCCTCGGTGATGCGGGCGCCGTTCAGGAAGGTCCCGTTCGAGGAGCCGGCGTCCTTGACCTTCACGCCGCCGTCGGTGAGGGACACCTCGGCATGGCGGCGGGAAATGGTAGGGTCGTAAATCGGGACGTCGCTGGTCACCGCGCGCCCGACGACGATGGTGCGACCAGGCTGCAGGTCGATGGACTGCTCGCCCGTCGTGCTCAGCAGCTTGAACACAGGCGCCAAATATACTTCACCCTCCGGCCTTGGCGAGCGCCAACGCCTTGAGCACGGCCTGCGCCTTGTCCTCGGTCTCCCGGAACTCGCGTGCCGGATCCGAGTCGGCCACGATCCCAGCGCCGGCCTGCACCACGACGCGGTCCCGGCGCACCAGCGCGCAGCGGATCGCGATGGCGGTGTCGAGGTTCGC
>Ga0114129_10001003_pt1 | contig 36828 bp, 39 predicted proteins | sample RhiMetdeltSRZDD1_FD_80071 | JGI IMG/M metagenome (GOLD analysis project Ga0114129, IMG submission 80071) | Populus rhizosphere microbial communities from Tennessee, USA - Rhizosphere MetaG P. deltoides SRZDD1 (version 2) (version 2) | ecosystem: Host-associated > Plants > Roots > Rhizosphere >...
AGCTAGCACTATCTTGAAAACAATGGGTATTGAGTTACTGAATGATGGTTCACCCCACATCATATTCGAGCCATTGATGTAGGTAGGTCCTAACCATAAAAATAATTCTGAAATCACTAAATTAATTTTACAAAGTTAAATTTGACGATATAAAATTGAACGAAATTATTGTCATGAGGGCAGCACTAAGATGTCTGATTCCGATATTACAACTTCAAACCGTTCTAAACCAATATCTATTATGTATAATATGAACTAAAGCAAAATTGAGAGCGAAATTCTTGGACCTTGTCCATAATCTTCCAATATAACAGGTATGTTTAAGAACTAATATGCACATTATTGAGATTGGTCAAAATGTCTGCGAGCTCCGCTCTTTATTCATACAATTAATATTTTCAGCTACAGAAATTGTCGGTAAATATATATCCAAAAAAGTATAATGTTAAGTTTGTTGCGGCCAATCGATAATGAAGACCCTTTTGTCAAGATAGCTGCTTTGATAGGGGGAGAAGAGTACTATAAAGTGGCTCGTGCGCTACTCAATACAGAAGATGCAACGGATGAAGAAATTGCTAGCGCTACTGGAATGCGAATCAATATTATAAGGAAAGTGCTGTACGATATGTTCGGCAAGGCCTTAATTACAGGTATTAGAGTAAAAGATGAAAAGAAAGGATGGTTTGTTTATCGCTGGCGTGCGAAAAAAGACCAGGCTGAGAATTTTATCGATAATCAGAAAAAGAAGATTTTAGATAGGTTGCAGAAAAGACTAGAATATGAAGAGTCTTCAGAATTTTATCACTGCGGAAATACGATTGTCCTAGAATAAAATTTGACATGGCGGTAGAATTATTCTTCAAGTGTCCAAATTGCAAGTCACCGTTAGGAATGGTCGATAATAGCAAAGTTAAGGATGCACTGAGATATAAGATCGACCAGATTATGATAGATGTTACATCAAAAAATCAAGTTCAAGCTGAGCGATAATAGAGAACAAGTTCGTCACGAGTCTGTCTTTTCACTTTTGATAGTTTCATTTTAAGAGTATCTGAAATATGAGATTGACCTGATCCTTCAACAAGAGTTTTAGCGCTTCTACCACCTATTACCATCGAGGAGATCATAATGATCATCTCGTTAGCTAGTCCCTGGCTCAGTATAGACCAATTTATCTCTCCCCCACCTTCTACCAATATGCGCTTACATCCAATCTTCTCTAAATGCTTCAATACAGCTCGCACATTTACTTTTTTATGTCCTGTAATCAGAACTAGTGCATCCATGCTTTCTATGTTTCGAATTTTACCCTTTGGAGCCCGTTCGGTAACTGCTACAATAGTGTTGATAGTTTTCGCTGTCTTAAGAATTCTTGAATGGAGCGATATTCTTGCCAAGGAATCCAAAATCACTCTCGTAGGAGATTTGGTATATTTTGCACCGTACCTGACATCCAGCATAGGATCATCCTTTATCACTGTTGATATACCCACCAAAATAGCGTCTACCGATGCACGCAATTTATGGACCCGCTTAAGGTCCACTTCAGAAGAAATTCTTGACTCCCCAGATTTAGTAGCTATTTTACCATCTAGGGACATAGAAGCATTGAGAATAACATGCAACTAGATCTCGTCTCCATCAACCAATCTGCCATTTATCATAACGCTGCTTATAGAATCGATATCTGCCCTATGCACAACGGCTGCATAAGGATCGTGGAGAGGGGCAAGATCGATATGATCCTTTTTAAAGAAAATTATATCGGCGGCCATTTTTGGAGCTATGGACCCCGAGTTAATGTTGAGAATCTTTCCTCCGTTAATAGTAGCCATTTTAAGGACGTCCCTCGCAGATAAAGGCCCTCTATGAATAGTTTTTGACATCTTCCATAGGAATTCCATCTCTCTAAACATATCAGCAGAATTAATCATGACGTTGTCAGTTCCAATTCCTACACAGCAACCCGATCGGAACATTTTGGGAACATCTGGGAAGCCAGTCCGTAGTATAGCATTTGAACGAGGACATACAACTACTCCAATACCATGCTTGGCTATATTGGAAACGTCCTCATCTGAGGCATTAGTCATATGCACAACAAAATCAGGTCTTAGATATCGAAGAATTCTTTGTACCTCATTTTTGTGCATCAATGAGAGTGAATATTTTACACTGCTTTGCGATTCCGCTGCATGAATACCAACCATTATATTTCTTTTAGATTCTTTTTTGTATTCAGCAGTTAATTTTCGTAAGTAATCCAATGACTCATCCGTGTTCTCATTTGCACCACTTAATCCAAAACCGTCGGAAAATCCTAAAACATTTGAAGCCCTTTTAATAAAATCTTCCGACAGACTGCGCCTCTTCTCCATAGTTGAATTAGATAGTGAATTCTCTTGTTTCTTGCGAATATCTAAATTGAAGTAATATTCTGGACGACCCAATCTAATGCATTTTATAGATAATCCTGATAGAGCATCATCAAGGAGCTTTAGTCCTTCAATCTCACCCTCTCTAAAATCTGCAAATGCGGTAATACCTCGCTTCATCATCGATAGGGCGGTACCTCTCATAAATGACATTAAATGGTCCCTTTTACTGTTGTTCAAAATTCTTTTCTTGAATCCATATTTTGGATGAATCCTTTGTTCTAGATCCAAGTCTAGATCTATTCCTATATCTTTGCCAAAAGAGTCTCCAATATGCGTATGGGCGTTAATAAAACCTGGACATGCCAGCAAACCTTCTCCATCTAATACACGATCATTCTTCTTATTGATATCGTACCTTCTTTTGCCCACGTGGGTTATTTGACCATGATCTCCTATTACTATACAACCACTATCTACAAATTCGAGATCATTTCCTGAAAATAGACTTAAGTTCTTGAGAATCAGAGACATTTTATTTCAATAATACGCTGAATCTTCCCATCATTTCGAAGTTTACGAATTGAATCAAGACCTTCTGTTGCCGCCGCGACGGCTCTCCTCGCAGTTCTTGCTGAACCTATTCCACAGTTTAGATTAACGTCCATCTCATTACAAATTTTTTCAATAATTAGCTTTGATTCATTTAATGTCGTTTTGGTTGATACAACCATGAAGTTGTCTCCACCTAAGTAAAAAGTCAAGTCTTTTTTCTTTACAAATTCATCAGCCAATCTTGAGTAAATCCTAATTATTGATGTACTAACTTCATATGGAGAAATTCCGTTGACCATATTTGTTGAATTATCTAGATCTAGATGCATAACTTGCACTATCATATCTGAGAGCGGTCCAGTCTGATCATAAGACGGTATAATATTTTTATAGTTACCATACAGCCGAACATTCCCTTTGATATGCAAATTGCATAGTCTAGAGTTATAGGCATAAAGGCTAGCATCAAGTGGAGTAGTACCAATTCCTATCGCCATAGACAAAGTGATTTCTTTATATAATTCCGAAATATTGGAAAAAATTCGATAATGTTCTTCTGAATTAAGTCCATTTGTAACTGCCAATAATTCATCGTGTCTATTCTGATAAACGATACAATCCTTTTCAGAGAATACTTTTTGCAAATCATAATACAATCTCGACTGAAGCATCTGTAACTGATGCTCTCTGTCACTTCCAAGCATTAACGTCCATGGTCCGTACCCTTCTATTTTGATCTGGGTTATCTGGATACTCAATCTATAATGCTCTCCGTGGTTCCTTGGTAATCCGCGTTCAGGTTTTTCAATTTTCTTATTCTGTCTACCATATCAATCGCCGAATCAACAGCCCTATTTGATACGCTTGAAATCCTGTCCCTTGCCTGCTTCACAGTCATCCGAGGTCCGGCGATGCCAAGTGATACTGGTTTCTGATGCTTAACAGATAGTTCAGCGATAAATCTCGCCGCAGTATTTGCAATTAATTTGTCATGAGCTGTATCACCTTTTATTACAGAACCTAGGGTTACTATTGCATCAACATCTTTTTTTTTGATTAATTCCTCTATAATCAGTGGCATATCGAAAGTACCGGGGACAAAACAAATGTATCTAATCTGAGCCTTCCGCTCCATAGCACGATTCTTTGCAACTTTCAACATTTCATTGGTGATATTCCGGTTGAATTCCGCAACCACCACACCTAGTCTTGTCTTCTTCAAACTAACGGTTTAGTCCATTTAACTGTCTTATTTCGTTTGCCTCAACCATCGGTATACCGTATCTAGTTGAGATTTCCTTCGCTTTGTACAACTTAAGAGCCTTATATGTTGATGAATCTAACATCTCGCAAATTACTACTGAAGGAGCAAGGTTTGCCGACTTCATTAAGTATATCCCTAACTCTGTATGTCCCATTCTTTCCTCCAATAGGCCTTTTGCTGCAATCAACAACGGAACATGCCCAGGAGTACGGAAAAATCTAACGAATTGATCCCTGCCACCATTATCAATTTCTGAACTTACTCTAGCCATCTCACTTATAGTAAGAGCTCTATCACTATCGGTCACGCCAGTATAAGTGTCTAGATGATTAATCGAAATTGAAAATGATGGTTTGTCGCCATATGGGGCCAATCCCAGAATGATTTTTGAAATCGTGGAATCACCTACCGAAATATTGTGCAATATATCATGCATATACATTAACCCCAACTTTTTTGCTACTTCATTGGAAATAGCTAAACATATCATCCCTCCTGCCAAGTTTCTCAATTGAGCAATATGGTCTGGTTGAGTAAATTGGGCTGCCATAACCAAATCAATTTCATCTTCTCTAGAGACGTCGTCGTGAATCATGATGAATTTTCCCGTTGCAAGAGAGCTTAATGCGTTCTCAAGGTTTGACAATAATACTATTGTGCTCGGAATTTATTATATAGTTTACTGATTTTCGAGTAATTACGTCTTTTGTGGTAGAAGACTATCAACATATTTGCTCAAGATATCATACTCTATATTAACTCGGTCTCCCTTCGATTTAAATGCAATAGTCGTCTTCTGGAGTGTATGGGGCACCAGCGCAACTGAAAACTTATCCTTTCGTACATCCACTACTGTGAGACTAATACCGTCAATTGTGACAGAGCCTTTAGGAACTATATGCTTCTTCATTTTTGTTTGAGCCGCTTTTATCCAGAGTTTGGTTCCCTTTGAAGACTTTTTTACTTCAATTATTTCACCGACCCCGTCAATATGACCCAGGACCAAGTGTCCTTCAAGTCTATCTTTAAGCATCAAACTTCTTTCTACATTCACACTGTCACCTTCCTTTACCTTATCAAGTGTGGTCCTATCGATCGTTTCCTTGACAATTTCAAAGGTGGCCGATCCTTTTTCCAATTTGGTAACAGTTAGACAAGTACCATTGATACTTACGCTATCTCCAATTTTCAATCCGCTAGAAAATTCCCCCAGTAATACTGTCATACGAGTATCTAGACCAAGAGCTTTAGGTTTCAAAATCGATTTAACGATAGCAGTCCCTTTCACAATTCCAGTGAACATTAGAGTCCTTCCATAGTGCGGCTATATATCATAAAAATATACCCCAGTTGAACAGATTTGGAATAGGTTGACGGGAGGCCTTGCTAATTCTATATGAATTACCGCAAGCTTAGATCGAATGCCACAAATCGCTAAATGTAATGAGCATTTACTTTATCCCTAGTATCGCCTTCGCCTGTTTGTAATGTACCGCATCAATCATTTTGCCTTCTAGCTTGATCGCTCCAGATCCAGATCCACTTTCCATTGGTGTTCTTAAGGCTTCAACAACCTTTTTAGCCCATTCTATCTGCTTAGATGTTGGCAAAAAAACTTCACGAACGGGTCTAATATGAGAGGGATGAATCAAGGACTTTCCTGAATAACCCAATTTTCTAGCTCCAGACGCATCTGATATTAATCCTTCTATATCTTGGACATCCTGCCAAATTGCATCAATTGATGATATTCCAGCTGCCCTAGCGTCGACGGCTATTTTAGAACGAGCATAATCATAACTACTTGTATCACCAAAATCCTCGATCTCCATGTCATGGAGGAAGTCAAAAACACCAAAAACAACAGCCACTACCCTTTGACTCGCGCTCGAAATAGAATACGTATTGACAACGCCTTTCGCGGTTTCTATAGAGGGGATAAGAGCTATCCGTCCAGGCCTAAGCTTTCTTTCTTCCTCTAGTTCCTGTATGATTTGAATTACTTCCACCACTTCATGAGCGTCATTAATCTTGGGCAACACTATTCCATCTAGACCCATATGTATCACTCCTGATAGGTCTGCTCTTACCAGCCCGGAATCAATTGAATTTATTCTGACGAAAACGGAAGCTACTGACTTGACCTCCACTTGCTTGCAATACGTCTTAACCAGATTTCTAGCAGCAACTTTTTCGTTCAAGGGGACAGAATCTTCCAGATCATAGCACAAAATATCTGGATCAAGATTTAGAGATTTTTTTACGAATCGCTCATTATTCCCTGGAATGAATAGCAGTGTTCTAAAAAGCAATTCAATTTAAACAAAATTAGAGTTTTTGAGGAGTTGTAATGATCTTACCGATTTGATCAGCGTTAGCCATCATAATATGCCCTTTCACCATATCTGAGAATGGTAGTACTTCACTAATGAGCGGTTTTATTTTCCCCTTCGACGTCCAATGAATGACCTGCATCAATTCCGCTTTAGTCCCTTGAGTTGATCCAAGCAAATTGGTCCCCTTGAAAAATAGGTATCTTAAGTCTATAGTAGAATCGTAACCGGTAGTAGCACCAGTAGCAACTAAAGTCCCTCCCATTTTGAGCAAACCTACTTCTTGCGGAAAAGTAGATTTGCCTATATGCTCGAATACTACGTCCACTCCTTGTTTATTTGTTATTTCTCTTACTTTCTTGTACCAATCTGGTTCACGATGATTCACGACATGATCAGCTCCTAATTCAAGGCATTTCTTCATCTTCTTCTCGTTTCCGGCCGTTGCTATTACGTCGCACTCGTATAGTTTCGCAATCTGGATTCCTACCATGCCTACTCCACTAGTCCCGCCCATAACCAAAACAGTTTGGCCAGGTCTAATTTTTGCACGACCAACAAGCATATGCCACGCTGTCATGCCAACCATCGAAACGGCAGCAGCAGCATCGAATGATACATTTTCTGGTATTTTGGCTACATTTACTTCAGGGAGACGTGTGTACTGGCAGAACCCACCCCACAACGGCCCTGTTTGAAAGCCCCAGATGAGCCTCTCATTGCAATCATACTCTCTGCCAGAAGTACACATGTCACAAACTCTACAACTCATGTTAGAGTGCGAAACTACCCTATCCCCAGTTTTCAACTTTGAAACATCTGATCCAGTCTCAACTACCACTCCTGCCGCATCGCTACCTGATATATGCGGAAGAGGCACCTTAACAGGATCGCCCCATATTGCCCAAAGGTCATTATAGTTGTAAGCCGCTGATTCAACTTTAATTAAAACCTCATTCGGTTTCAGTTTCGGCGTATCAACATCTTCGATCTTGACGACTTTTGTGGGATCTTTGTTATACTCTTTAAATACTGCTGCCTTCATGAGTCTGTCAGTAACAAGTATACTTAATATAGTTAACTAGAATTCCAAAGAGGCCAAATTCTCTCAGGTGATACTTCATGCAGTCGAAGATACTAAATTCGGTTTATTCTAAAATCCTTTTTTGGTTGTTGCAAATTTATCAAGAGTCTTTTAAATTCCTCATCAGTCAAGGCCCTAGTTAGCCTACCAGAAGAGGCGGCTGAAATCAAGTAATTTTCTACCGCCGCGGCAAGTTCTGGTTTTACAATACGTATATTCATCAGTCTCTGTCTAGCATTAGAGTCTAGCAATACCATCAAAGCTTTTTGTCTCATCGCTGCTTCGGCTTCTCTCCTCCTAACCTCTTCGTCATTATTATGGCCTTGAGATGTTGACATATTTTATCGTAAAAAGATAGGATAACACTCAGGCATAGCGCTTTAATTCGGGGTTGTTTGAAGTAATCTCTTTATAAATTTCTGTGGCGACTCTATCCATCCTTTTCACTCCCTCGTCCGAAAGGAGTCTCCCCTGGTTTTTCTTAATTAAATATCCACTTCCTTCAAGTTGTTGCAGCGCTCTTCTTATAATAGCTCCGCCAGCCACTCTGTGGTGGCCTAGGCTATACCCATTTTGTTTCTTGCCCCCATACTCACGACGCAGGTCCGAAACGCCCAACGGGCCATGCATGTAGATCTTTCTTAACAATGACGCACATCTGATATACCACCAATCTTTATTCTGCGGTATTTTCTCTACATGGGTCCCTGTCTTCACAAAATTAGACCAACGAGGGACTTCTATTTTCTTATCTTTTTTCAAATGCTCGGCAAAGCGAGGAATCATAAAATCTGCGGGAATATCGTAAACTTTAGCCATAATATGTGACAAGATTGGCGCTGATTCCCTTATAAATCCTTATACTCATCTAAAAGTCTTCAGCATTAGTATTTGTGTTGTGACCAAAAAAATAAGACTAGTCTTTTTTACAAGATATTATCAACCGGCACGTTAAATTTTCTTCCTATATACATGCGAACACTTTAAGCAAGTAATTCGTACGGCCTTCAAATGAGAGCCACCAATCCGTACCCTAGAAGTTTTTCCTGGGATTACGAACTGCTTACAATTCCTGCAAAAAAGCTGCCGCAATGAATAGGGGGTTTTAATTCTATTGTGTGTGATTATTTTTATTGCTAGTTTAGCCTGTTTCTCGGCTATTTCATGATCGATACCTATCTCTCGAAGCATGTTTTGTTGCAAGATTTGTACCCTTTCGGCTGCTATCATATACCTACTTGACTTATTCAATTAATAATGCAAAATATATTCATCAGTTAAGATAAATTTGTTGTCGTAACGCAGCCCATAAGCTAACATTTCTCATCAAATTCTTGAAATGCATTTTAAGACTAAAGTACTGGTTTACTAGTTAAATATCTCCCGTCTACCAATCCAACTAATTTGTATTCGTTGATGATTGTAGAGGCAGGCCTCGAACTAGTACCACCAGCTATCCAAGATCATCCATCCGTGAAGAATTATGCCAAAAAAATTGGAAGAAGGCCTGATGAAGTACTCCTACAAACGTCCTATCATTTTAGAGCCATGACCGAGCGGAAGCTTCCGCTTTGGTGGAAACGTGGGAGGCCTGACATAGTTCATATTTCTCTGCTAACGGCACTTTCTACTCCGCTTTTTATGGAAGGAAAATTGAATGTCTATATATCTACATTACAAAACAAGTTAATTCTAATCGATAACAATTTACGCTGTCCAAAATCCTACTCTAGATTCGAAGGTGTTATCATGAATCTTTTCAAGGATGAAGTCATACGTGATCCTTCAAATAAAACTAATCTGCTAGAACTGAAGGAAGATATCACTTTCGAAGAAGCCGTACGTGAAGTTGTTAGACCTGACAGTACAATTGGGTTTTCAATAAGGGGATCTCCAAGTGTTCTTAACAAAGTTATAATCGAGAACGTGAAAGAGACTAAACACTATTGCTTCGTTGTAGGGGGTTTTCAGCGCGGTCACTTCACTGACGATACAATCAAAGTACTCGACAAAATCTACTCCATTAGTCATTATGGACTGGAATCACACGTTGTAATTGCCAGGCTTCTGTATGAATGTGAAAAACTAAACTAGTGAAATGCGGCATCAACCATGAATGCGATGAATATTGCACTCAAATAGGGACTTGAAAATTTAAAGAGGATCCAAGATACATTTTCACTAGGTTTAATCATGAGCCATATCGATAGCGCAATCATTGCAATCCCGAACACCGTAGCGGTCGTGAGATAAATCAATCCAAATTGGTTTGTGAAAAAAGGAACTACGCTAAAAATTACCATTAATAGAGTAGTAATTGCTATAACACGAACTGATCTTCTCTCATTGGAAACGACAGGTAACATTGGTACCCTTGCCCTTGTGTAATCCGCCTTTACATGTAAAGCGAGACTCCATATGTGCGTCGGAATCCATAGAAATACAAGCGCTGCCATAATAATTCCGATTTCGATATTTTGGGTGGTAACTGCGACATAACCAATTAATGTGGGAGCTGCCCCTGAAAACCCTCCTAGTATAATATTAGTTTGGCTTTTACGCTTGAGCCATTTACTGTATACGATAATATTGTCAAAGAGACCGAATGCCATTAGAGCAAAAGCCATAAAATTAATCAGCCACGCACATGCGAGGGATATGCCGGCCAATAATAATCCAAAGATCAGAGCATTTTTTGGAGAAATTCTTCCAGATGGTATTGGCCTTTTTTTTGTACGTTCCATAATTGCGTCCAGGTCACGATCGTTATACCCGGTAATTGTATCAGCTGCCGCAGACCCGGCAGCTACGCCTACGAGAAGCAGTACCCACCTCCATGGCTGCACGTCAAGTTTGAAAAGTAGCGACGCAGTAAGGGCTGCTCCAAAGGCTGTAAAAACAAGTAGATACCATATTCTCGGCTTAGTTAATTCATAATAATTCTTTATCCTATTCCCAACAGTTGCCTCATGTATCAAACCAAGAGTAACCTCTCTCTAATCCCAATACATATACAACATAACACATTCTGCATTTTTGCAATTGAAGTAAACCAATATTCCACAATTAGGATTTGATTTTATTCGGCTAAATATAATATAAAAGTACTAATGGCACTTATTAAGTATAATACGAGTTAGTCAAAACAAAATCTAAGCGATTTCCACTAATTATTTAGATTTAGTCGTCGGAAATAGGATTTCTCGCATGGTTTTTCTCATTTCAATAAACGTTTCAGTCTTCTGAATGCCTTCGATACGGCCGATGCGCTCGGAAATCAAGTGGTGCATCTCATCTAGCGACTGGGAATTCATAGTAACCAAAATGTCAAATCTGCCAGTCACCTCAGATATTTCCCTGACTTCAGGAATCTTGAAAAGCTCATTTAGAACATTATCTCGCAATTTGGAATCCATATTTATTCCAGTTAGAGCTTTGACACTGAAGCCCAAAGCCTCATCGTTTATTATAATCGTGAATTTCTTAATGAAGCCTCTCCTGACTAATCGTTTTATTCTACTATAGACAACGGATGCATTGATGTTGATTTTTTTTGATAGCTTAGGAACAGATACTGCGGCATCATTAGAGAGTTCGCTCAAAATCTTAAGATCCAAATCATCAATTTTACTCACATAAATCACCAATTATATCGTAAATTTAGGGATTAATAAACGTATTAATTTCAAATTTGAATCATTTTTTTACAATAATATATATAGCTATATAATTTTCCTAGACCGTAGTAATTCAGCAAGCAAGACCGCTCCTTTGGCCGATCCCATCTTCTCGTTATGAGATAATAGGATATACTTTATGCCTTTTTCAAACACAGTATCCTTCCTCAACCTTCCAACTACAGTGGTCATACCTTGATTAAGTTCTCTGTCAATTCGTGGCTGTGGTCTAGTCGGGTCATCATGAACGACTATATAATCCTGAGGAGCTGAAGGCAAACCCTTTATCGTTACTGATTTTGAGAAATCTAACATTGATTTTTTTACCGTGTCAGCCTCGACCGGCTCCTTCGTTTCGACGAATACAGATTCCGTATGTCCATCCAAAACAGGTACCCTCGTGCAAGTGCAGCTGACTTTTATAGCCGCTTCAGATATGGCATTTGCATTAAATTTGCCTAATATTTTCTTCGTTTCAACTTGGACCTTCTCCTCTTCCTTTGGGATATACGGAATAATATTATCTATGATATCTAGAGCACCTACACCGGGAGATCTTCCTGCTCCAGAAATTGCTTGCATCGAAGTCATGAATACTGTCCGAACCCCAAATTGATCCATAATTGGCTTTAACGTAATGGCCATTCCAGTCGTGGTGCAGTTAGGAAGTGGCGCGATGAATCCTGCCCAATTTCTATTCTTTTTTTGAGATTCCAGTAAGCATACATGATCGTCATTTACTCCAGGAATCAGTATAGGTACATCGTCTTCATATCTGAACGCAGCAGCTGTACTAATTACAGGAGTTTCGACAGCTAGCTTAGGTTCTATATTTTTAGCGTCTTCGGACTCTAGAGCCGTAAAAACTAAATCATACTTTTTGGCATCAAGTTCATTAATTCTACTTACGGTCATATTCTTAATATATTCAGGAATTTCCTCATTGTTATGCCACCTGACTATTCCGGTGTTGGGATCACGAAGAGCATCAATGTAATGCTTGCCGGCAGACCTCTCTGAAGATACGATTAAACTCAATTCGAACCAAGGATGCTTGTTGAGCGATAGGACAAATTCTTGACCAACAGCCCCAGTGGCTCCTACAAGAGCAACTCTCAACATATGATGCCGCTGTTTTGAAGGAACTAATAATCGTTTTCAGTAACAAACTAAGTTTTTATGAAGTAACGCCCCGACGATCATTCTAAATATATATTACTTTAAGTCAATGTCGATAAGGTGGTTGAATGGACTTGCTCTCATGGAGGTATCTATTCAGCAAGATCCTATGATGTTAGAATCGATTTTAGTTCTAACATAAATCCCTTAGGAATTTCGAGAAAAGTTCTAACAAAACTAAAGAAGGATTTACCAAGACTTTCACTGAATTACCCGGATCCAGAATGTCTTGATCTCAAGGAATGTCTGGTGCGTTATATGAATGAAAGGTTATCCAGTGATCAAATTTGCATAGGAAACGGGGCCACTGAATTAATTGATATTTTTGCCAAATCTTTCGGGAAGACAGAAGTAGTAATTCCTTCACCTACATTTTGTGAGTATGAGCTTGCTTCAAGAAGAGTGGGTGCTAGAGTGAAGTTTCTACCGTTATCAAACTGGGAAATCAACGCTGATTCAATACTTGAAATGGCAAAGAAGGCAAATGCCTTATACTTATGTAACCCTAATAACCCCACAGGCATACTATCAAATAGAGAGATAAAGAAAATTGTCGAAGAAAGTAATGACTCGACCAAAATATTACTTGACGAAAGTTTTATAGAATTAACTGATGGTTTCACAAAACACTTATCCTTTATCGAAAAAATAAACGAGTTTCCCAATTTGGTAATCTTGAGGTCTTTAACTAAGTCACATGGGCTTGCAGGATTAAGACTAGGTTTTAGCATATCAAATTCCAAATTAACCGGGAAAATGACTAATAATAGAATCTCTTGGAACGTAAATGCATTGGCACAGTTGGCTGGAATTGTAGCACTGAATGACAAGGTACATCTTACAAGGTCAAGGAAGATCATAAGTAGGGAGAGGAAGTTTATGTTTGCAGAAATACTCCGGAGGCTGAAATCCTTCTCGACAATTCGATCCGATGTTAATTTTTATCTATTGGACATACATGGCCGTAATTCCGTAACATTAAGAGATTATTTCCTCAGAAAGAGTCGTATACTAGTAAGGGATTGCAGCACGTTTCGAGGGCTAGGTAAGAAATTCATTCGAGTGGCTGTAAAGAATCGAAATCAGAACCTTGAACTTTTAAAGATGCTGGAGTCGGTAGATTGACAGCCAAGCTTTTAATGATTCAAGGAACTTCATCAGGCGCTGGCAAAAGTACCTTGGTCATTGGTCTTTGTAGAGTGTTCTCCGATTTAGGATACAGTGTGTCTCCATTTAAGTCACAGAATATGACATCAAATTTCTTCCAACTTTCTGATTCGACTAAAAAGATGGCTTCAATCCAAGCTATCCAAGCATTTGCTTCTAGAACTGAACCAGACATACGTATGAATCCAATATTGCTGGAACCCGTTGGTGATGATCGTAGTAATATTTTTCTGAACGGGACAATCGTAGGCCAAATGACTTCTGAAAGATACTACAGAAGCTTCGTTCTCAAGAAGGGAATTTCAACTGTCCTGCAAAGTTTAGAAGAGCTCAGACAAAAAAATGATATCATAATAATAGAAGGAGCCGGCTCTCCTGCAGAAATCAACATTGCCGAGTATGATATTGCTAATATGCTATTAGCCGAAAAAATTCGCGTCCCAGTGATCCTTACAGCAGATATAGAAAGGGGTGGTTGTTTCGCAAGTATTGTTGGGACACTGAAACTCTTAAAACCTGAACACAGACTACTCATAAAGGGTATAGTAATCAACAAGTTCAGGGGAGACAAAAATCTATTGAAGCCTGCCATTCTTGCTACTGAAAAAATAACAAAAAAAGAGATACTTGGTGTAGTTCCAAGGATAGAATTCACTTTGCCTGCAGAAGATTCACTAGATGAAGTAAAAATCAGGCCTACAAACCAATCTATTGAATCATTAAATGAACAAGTCGACATACTGGCATCTAGACTAAAGGAAAATCTAGATATTAATAGAATATCTTCCGAATTCCTTCAGCTGGAGCAAAATTGAATTCATTTTTTATCCTCTTTTCATTGTCAGCGGGAATTGTGCTCTGTTTCGCCTCGGGCGATCCTTCGAATAAATTTCATCCGGTGGCATGGCTTGGAAAAATTGTAAATTTTTTCACAAATAGACTAAAATCAAACAATTCAAAAATTGAAAAGTTAAACGGTACAATATTCTTAGTAGCTTTGACTACCTTAATTTGTGTATGCAGTCAAATACTCTCTATCTATATTTATTCATTTTTTGGTATAGTTGGTATTGCAATTTATGGACTAATAGTTATCAAGTCAACCGTTGCAATATTGACCCTTGAGAAGCACGCAAACACAGTTATCCTTTCTCTTGAGAAGAACGATCTTCAAAGTGCAAGAGAATACCTGTCGATGATAGTAAGTAGAAACACAGGTACATTAGATATACAACATGTCATGTCAGGGACTATAGAATCAATTGGCGAAAGCATTGTCGATGGAATCGTTTCTCCTCTGTTCTATTTTTCCTTTCTAGGTCCTATTGGTGCCATTGGATATCGTATTGTTAACACCCTAGATTCTATGATGGGTTATAAAGATAGATATTACATTAACATTGGCTGGATGAGTGCGAAAGCAGATACAATATTAAATTTCATTCCAGCAAGGTTATCTGCGATTTTAATGATCTTATCTGCTATGATTATCGGCGCAGACTGGAAAAATTCTATCCATATCCTAAGTATTGATCATGCAAAGACCAGTAGCATAAATGCAGGTTATCCTATGTCCGCTATGGCCGGTGCATTGAGAGTGAAATTAGAAAAGATTAACGATTATAGTCTTGGAATTGGATTAGAGAAGCTCTCCGTCGACAAGTGTAGGACTGCTGTGAAGATAATGAGGGTAACAGCTTTGCTTTTTTACATTATGGTATCTTTGCCAATTGTACTTTTACTGTCAATGATTGGATGGTGGAATTTCGTTTTTGGATTCTAATAGAATATTTGCACCTCTTTCATTTTTGACGATTATTCCAGTACCAAGAGCTGCAGATACCGACATAAATATCAGTGCCAAAAACATGCACTTATTTCCACTCATAGGCGCATTGATTGGCGCTATCATTGGAACGTTTGCTTATGGAATATTTATGTACTTTACAAATTATTTAGTTGGCTTCTTTGTAGCACTAGTTACGTTACTAATAACAGGAATGCACCATACTGATGCACTTGCAGATCTAGCGGACGGCTTTATGGTGAAGGGAAGCAAAGAACTTAAAAGGAAAGTTATGGAAGACCCGAAATTAGGTGCTGCCGGGACACTGTCTCTAGTTCTTTATGTTATAGGCCTTATATTTGCAATCACTACCTTTAATTCTGCGTCATACCTTCTAGTCAGCATAATAACCGCAGAAGTTATCGCAAAATATGTGATGGTTGTGGAAGCAGGGATAAGTAAGTCAGCTTGGGAAGGATTCAACACTCCTTTTATCAAGGCTATGAAAGACAAAAAGAAATTGGCTTTTTCTACCTTCTCTACTGTGGCGATTATTGTAATTCTAAGCGGCTATTACGGATTGATATCACTAGGACTGTGCTTGATAATTGGTCTTATAATATGTATTGTTTCTGACAGAAATTTCGGTGGACTCACGGGGGATGTTCTTGGAGCTTCCAATGAAATTTGTCGTCTGTCATCCTTATTAATATCATCTCAGTTACTAATGTGATAGAACCCTATGATAGCTGCAGTAATGTGCGGAGGAAAAGGTTCAAGGATGATACAAAGCTCATTTACCGAGAAACCTATGATCTTGTTTAGAGGTAAACCAATGGTAGAATACGTCCTAGATGCTATCGTTGGATCAAGAAAGTTCGGTTCTATATTTGCAGTAACCAGTTACCATACAGCCAGGACAACTATGTATTTGCAAAGGCACCCATATTGCATGGATGGAAATGTTGAATTGTTAAGTACTTCGGGGATTGACTATAGTGAAGACCTTTGCCAGCTAATTGATTTGTTACCTTCATCACAAGTACTTATTGTTCCTTCTGATATTCCGTTACTAAGCATCGAAATGGTTAATGAAATTGTGAAACACTGGAATCATGGCAACCATTTTGTATCCATAATCTTGGAAAAAGATTTTGTAACAAAATTGGGTTTAACTCCAAGCGTTGTAATCCGTTTCAATGGAATTGAGTATTGTCATTCAGGAATTTCAATACTTGATACCTCCCAAATTTCCATTGGCTCAGAAACCGCCGAGTCTTATATCGTTTTGAATAGAAAGGAAATAGCATTTAATATTAATACTAAGAATGACCTGGAAGCCCTAAGTTTTGAAATTAGCTAATCAAGGGTGGTCAAGAATTTTGCCAATAGCTTTGCCTTGCCTCCGCGCCTCGTAGCAATTAAAGTTCCACATGACTTGCACTTAATATCCGCTGTTGCATGTGAAAAGATGACCATTTTTTCCTGACATTCAGGACATTGGACAGACAAGAACTTACTCTTTGGTTTTGGGATCAAGATATTCTCTTTTCGCATTGTCGCCACCTGAGTTACGGTTGAATTTCCAATTTCCGCATTCGCATTCCTTCCTTCATAGTCTTTCTTTGGCATTTTTTACAAGTATATCTCAAGGTAATCTTTTTCGTGGTCTTCGCAGTTCTTTTGAGCTCAGGAAACTTCTGTCCCCCATACCCTTTCTTGTCTTCAGCATGACGTCGTGCGCCCAGAGCTGTTTTCCTATCTTTGCCCTTCTTGTATATACCTACAGACTGTGGTGTATGGGTCTTACATTTTGGGCAGAATTTACGATACTCCTTCTGCATCTTCATAGGCAAAAGATCTAAGATCCCGTAATTTAAGGACATCGTAGTTCAAATATGACCTCAAGAAATTTGACGGTATATAAAAAGCAGGGCTTTTTTGTCTATTTTGGTCCAGCGATTAGTGGTCCTTGGGAGATTTTTTGAGGTAATCTTGAGAAAATCTAATATACTATTAGTCTATACCATGATCAATAATGTTCGATAGCCTGATACAGCAGATATATGTAAGTTCGGAAAGCTTCGGGGTTTGGATACCATTAGCCTTCGGTTTGACTGTTGGACTAGTGTATGCGATCATCTCAGGTGCAAGACGTCACAGGTAGTCGGGTAGCAGCCCTCCCTTTCTTCTTTTCTTTTTATTTACGTAGGACTAGATGAATTATTAATTTAGGGAAAACTCTAAAAGTAATTTCTTTGGAATAGAAAAAGCTATGGGAGATCGTGTCTTGGCAGGAGCAACCAAAGAAAGAAGGGTCAAAGTTAAGTCGACCCAAACTACCAGCTTCCTATGGGAAGGAGAAAATGTATTTTCAACTCCATCTATGATTGCTGAGATGGAAGAAACATGTAGGCTTTTATTAAAGGAACAGTTCATTCCCGAATCAGAAAACGATTCTGTAGGAACAATTGTAAATGTGAAGCATCTTGCAGCTACACCGGTTGGAGCTGAAATCCTACTCAGAGCAAAAATAGTAGATGTTAATGACCGAAGAATTACTTTTGAAGTTGAAGCCTCGGACAAAATAGATAAAATTGGAGAAGGAATACATGAAAGAGTCATCATAAACATCCCCAAATTCCGGGCAAAGTTTAATGAAAAGTTGAGAAGGCTATCAAATTGAAGTACGGTTTTTTGATCCCATATTAATTTGAGCTATTACCCGTTCGATAATCCAAGTTTTTAATCAATATCATGCAATTTGTAAAGGTATAAAAGGGGCAACAGAAAATTCTTTACCAATCTTCTAGGTGATATGAGATATGGAATCAGTTCAAGCAACTGCTGGTGGAATGCCAGTCATAATATTAAAAGAGGGAACGAAAGAAAGTAAAGGAAAAGAGGCTCAAAGGAACAACTTCACGGCTGCGAAACTCATTGCCGATATGGTAAAATCATGTTTAGGACCAAGGGGCATGGACAAAATGCTTGTAGACACGCTTGGGGACGTGACGATAACCAATGACGGTGCAACAATTTTGAAGGAAATGGATGTTCAACATCCTGCAGCAAAAATGATGGTCGAAGTTGCTAAATCTGTGGATAATGAAGTTGGTGATGGCACAACTTCTTCTGTAGTGTTTGCTGGTTCATTATTGGAAAAAGCGGAAGAACTAGTGAACAAGGATGTTCATCCCTCGGTAATTGTAGACGGTTATAGTGCGGCGTCTGAACAAGCACTAAAGCTACTTCAGAAAATCGCCGTAAAAGTTGATACTAATGATAAGGACACGCTAATAAAAATAGCCAAAACAAGTATGTATTCTAAGTTGGTTTCAGATGATAGTCCGGTTTTGGCGCAGATAGTTGTGGATGCCATAAAGCAGGTAGCTGAAGCGGTAGCCGATGGAAAAACTCTAAAGGTTGATCTGGATAATATTAAGGTCGAGAAGAAGGCTGGTGGTTCTATTCGTGATACTAAGCTTGTTAAAGGCATAGTTCTCGATAAAGAGGTAGTACACTCTGGTATGCCAAGAAGAGTAGAGACTGCGAAAATTGCATTGATAAATTCTGCTCTTGAAATCGAAAAGACAGAGATGAGTGCAGAGATAAGAATTAACGACCCACAACAAATGCAGATGTTCTTGGAGGAGGAGAACAGGATGCTAAAGTCCATGGTTGATAAAATAAAGAGTGCTGGAGCGAATGTAGTTATTTGTCAGAAAGGTATTGATGACCTTGCGCAGCATTACTTGGCTAAAGAGAATATAATGGCAGTTAGGCGAGTAAAGGAGAGTGACATGCTGAAATTGTCTAAGGCAACAAGTGGTCGAATAGTAAATAATCTTGACGATTTAGTGTCAAAAGATCTGGGGTCTGCAAACCTGGTGGAGGAACGAAAAGTAGAAACAGACAAGTGGGTTTTTATCGAAGGTTGCAAGAATCCAAAGGCAGTAACAATTCTAGTAAGGGGAGGATCTCAAAGAGTGGTGGACGAGGCAGATCGCTCTGTTCATGATGCCTTAATGGTCATAAAAGATGTTTTAGAAAAACCGGCAGTTGTTGCAGGAGGGGGAGCTCCGGAAGCATATGTGGCCAATGAGCTCAGACAGTGGTCGAGTAACTTGGAAGGGAGAGCCCAGCTTGCGGTTTTTAAGTTTGCCGACGCATTAGATTCAATTCCTTTAGCTCTTGCTGTGAATGCGGGTATGGATCCCATCGATACCATGACTACTTTGAGAGCGAAACAGAGCAAGGGATCTAAGTGGACAGGAGTGGACGTTAGGAATACCGTCGTAGCTGATATGTTTAAGGAAGACGTGCTAGAACCACTTGTCGTAAAGGAACAAATTATAAAATCCGCGACCGAAGCGGCTACTATGCTATTGAGGATAGATGATGTAATCGCATCCTCCAAATCCAAGATGCCTGCAGGTCCTCCTGGAGGCGGCATGGGCGGCATGGGCGGCATGGGCGGCATGGGCGGCATGGGCGGCATGGGCGGCATGGGCGGCATGGATATGGAGTAAGTCCAACAAAAAAAAAAAAACTCCAATTCTTTCTGTGCGTAATCATCAAGTTTAGTTAAAGACAGAAATTTACATGAGCAATTTTTGATGGCTGACTATCGGTTAAACAGAAAGACTTCAGGAATCTAATTTCAGTTCTTAGGTAGCTGCAGATCAATTTCATTTGGTATTAAGAAAGCCGCACTCACAGGTCCTGCTTATTTGAACCTCTACATTTTGCAGTTCATATAGTTAATTTATCAATCAATGAACATTATGGGAGAATCCAACCATGCCACGAAACTGGAAAATCCATATAACTGAAGGTGTACCGTTCCTGTGTGTTTGAACGATTAAGCCGTCTTAATTTAAATGATCGAATAGTCGTTTTGCCAGATTTTTTCATGGATAGAATTGTAAAATTTGATTCAAAGAATAAACTGATTGAACTGGTCGATTATAAGACAAGGTTCGGTGGTGGAAGTGTGAGGGGTATTGGAACAGTTGATATTAAAGGTGGAAATGCAGTAAATGTCGCCTATTGCTTAGCCAAGTTCGGGCTTTCAGTAAATTTGTTCACTATTGCCAATGAAATAGGATCCGCGGTACTCCAAAGGATCTTTTCAAAATTTGGAAAAAAAGTAGAGCTCCATATATCGAGTGGAAAACACGGTATAACGACTTCATTAGAATTTGAAGATAAAGAGTCTACTGCAAATATTATGATTAGCGACGTAGGTGATATAGAAAATTATGGAGCAGACAGGATAAGTACAGTTGAGGATTTAGAAAAAATTAGCTCAGCAAAATGCGTAGTTTTAACAAATTGGGCAAGTAATTTGAAAGGAACAGAACTTGCTAACCACGTATTCGAGAATTCCAAGAATGCCTTCCATTTTATAGATCCAGCAGACATCGATGTAAGAAGAGACGAATTTCGAGACGCATTAAGAATCATTGGAAAAAATACTGACGTTCTTAGCCTTAATGAAAATGAATGTAATTCCCTCACATCAGCACTGGGACTAGGTTCAATGCTATTAAAAGATCCGACGAATATTGAATTGATAAAAAGTGTAGCTAAAATGATTTCAAATGAATTCGGAATTGGAGTCGACTTACACACAAGAACGGGTTCGGCATGGTCTGATGGAAAGGAAACTGTCTTTGAACCCGCATTTAGTGTTGAAGTCCATACTTTGACTGGATCAGGTGATTGTTGGGACGCAGCAGATGTAATCGGTTATCTTGTAAATTTACCACCTCATGAAAGACTGTTATTATCTAATGCATGTTCTGCGCTATATATTCAGAGCAAAGCATTTGAGTCCCCTAGCATGGACGACCTCCTACAATTTTCGAATAATAATATTTGTAGACCCCGATGATATTTTTACGTCATAATAGTCAATTCGCATTTACGTTGCTTACTGTTCCCACAATATCACTGTGGCTCTATCGTTGCCGGAGGTTTACTTGATATGGCGTAAGTAACCCATGTCACACCATCAACTTCGTTTGTAATTCTGTTGCTTATAGTTTGGAGAACCTCGTAAGGTAATCTACTCCAATCCGCAGTCATAGCATCAGAAGATTCGACAACTCTTACTGTTACTATATAACCATATACGCGCTCATCACCTAAAACACCAACCGCCCGATCATCACCGACAGTTGCATAAGCTTGCCATACCTTGTCATACCATGATACTTTTTTGAGCTCATCTTCAACGATACTACTTGCATGTCTTACTATGCTGATCTTTTGGTCCGTGACTTTTCCGATTATCCGCACTGCTAGACCTGGACCAGGAAACGGATGCCTCATTAGAAATTCGTCTGGAATTCCAAGAAGCCTACCAACCTTTCTCACCTCATCCTTGTAGAGTGACCTGAATGGTTCCAAGACTCTCATCTTTAGCCACTCGGGGAGACCACCAACATTGTGATGCGTCTTTATAATAGCTGCAGGCCCTTTTGAAACACCACTTTCTATCACGTCTGGATAGAGGGTACCCTGGGCGAGCCACTGAAATGGACCATTTTCTTTTGAGAAGTCAACAAATACCCTTGCAAATTCCTCGCCTATTACTTTCCGTTTATCTTCTGGATCTTCAATCCCCTTGAGCTTGCCAAGAAATTGTTCTTTGCGGTTTAAATGTATTAAATTAAGCCCCAATCTGTCGCCTAATATCGAAGGAATCAATTTATCTTCATCCTTCCTCAATAGCCCATTGTCAACAAAGAGGCATGTTAAATTTGACTTGATAGCTTTGTTAAGCAATACAGCAAGTGTAGTGGAATCTACGCCACCGCTCACTGCACACAATACTTTGTCGTTCTTTACAAGTTCCTTAATCTCTTTAACTGACCTGTTGACAAAGCTTTCCATGTTCCATTGAGGTCTTGCTTTACTAATGTTACAAGAAAAATTCTTCAATATTTTACCTCCAAATTCCGTATGCGAAACTTCGGGATGGAATTGAATTCCATAGAGTCCTTCCTGTCTATTAGCAATAGCCGCCGAGCTAGATGATTGAGTATGGGCCAATATCTTAAAGCCATCAGGTACAAGCTCCGCCGTATCGGCATGACTCATCCAGCATTTTAGTTTATTACCAACCCCCTTGAAAAGATCAGAGGAATCGTCGATAAATAGATCGGCATAACCATACTCTCTTCGGGAGGCCCGCTTTATTTTGCCCTTATACTCGTTTACCAAAAGTTGGTGCCCATAGCAAATTCCCAAAATTGGAATCCCTGAGTTAAATATCTCTTTATCGGGTTTGGGCGATCCTTCAGAATACACGCTTGATGGACCTCCAGAAAGAATTATGCCCTTTGGGTTTAGTTTCTTGATTTCGTCAATAGTGATACCGTAAGGCAACAACTCGCAATACACATTTTCTTCCCTAATTCGTCTGCAAATAAGATGGCTGTACTGTGAACCAAAGTCCAATACGACCATCCTATCCATGTTTTTGTTGACTACCCTTCTCCACCATCTTAGATAACACCCAAGTCATGGTACTGATTACGTCCTGAAGACGTTCCCTTTCTCTGTAGTTGGTTACTTTAATAGATTTCAAAGTGCCTTCATCATCTGAGAATATCTGGTAATCTATGCATTCGGTGGAATTGTTGATTTCTCCTTTCCTTAATTTTTCTTGATCTTTCGATTTCATGCCATCAAGGATTCTATTTAAGAAAAAAGTTTTGAAAGGAGGTGTATTGACATTCAAGGACAGGTCATCAGAAACTGTAATCGCAATGTCCTCAGAAGAAATTTCAGCTCTGGCCAAGAGCAGACTGTCTGTTGCACGTCGAAGTTCTCTAATTTCACTCGCTTCGATATGTGATGCTTCTTTGGTATATGGCGATTCGCCTGACACTGGCGGCTTTTGAGCGGATACACTTTCATCTACTTGCTCAATCCGATTGGTTTCCAAGGCAGCAGTAGGCTCCTTTTGATATAGATAAGCGGAGTCTTGCCGGGTAATTGTAGAAGCTGGCTTAAAGCTACTGCGCTTCAATAGCGCGTCTACGATGTTCAGCATCTTCCGAAGCCTATCTAGCTCTTCTTCTTTATCCGATATTTCCTTAGTTAGCCATTCCCTAATCTCTGCCGCACGCTGAACGTCATTTTCAGAAAAGCCAGACATCTGCAAAGCAAATTTTAATGTGAAGGTATTATAATGGTTTTTCAGATTTGTTGATCATACGATTAAGTACCAAGTTTAGTTTTGCGCATTAACGGAGGTTGTAGTTATAGTTAGAAAGACTAGACAAGTCAGATAATTGAACTCTAGGAATTATGATAAAATGTGTCGACTCGTAACTGTTTTGCATCTCCATTAATAAGATAATGTTTTTTCTAGCTGTGTTTTAGTCCTTTCGAATTCTTGGAATCTACTTTTGCGTACCCCCTGATTGGAGTTTTCGACTTGTTGAAGAGTGTGGAATTTGATCTTTTAGCGAGCAATTCGAGCAATATCTTGGCTCTCTTTAGCTTTTTTAATTTTAAATTACTATCTACCTTGTTACCTTTTGGATATCTTGTATTTTTATCGGACAAATCCATTCCAACCAAAACAATGCTTTTTGCCCCCATTTCTTCAGCCATGAAAGCACTTCTATCTCCGTCGGTAAAGCCACCAAAATTATATACGTTCTCGACTGGCATTACTTGAGTTGTACCTACGACACTCTTGAATTTTGGAACTAGTTTTTCAATTGCCTTCTCATTATCGCCATGAGCGTGAATAACCATAATCGCTCCTAGTCTTTCTGCCTTCTTCAAAAAGGTGGGATTTCCATCCAAATCAGAGACAACTACGTCGGGTTTTATCTTATTTGCGATTAAAGGTTCAACAGCACCATCAGAAACGACCTTCACGTGTCTTTTATTCTTTTTAATGAAATCGATATCGTCTTCTAGGCTAGGACCAGCTCCAATTACAAAAACATCTTTGCCTTTAATCCTTTTTTCCAACTTTTTTAGATTCATTGATTTTTTCTTAATCAATTTACTTAACAAGTAAGCTGCATTTTGGTCTTTTTCTGTACTATACCCAAATTCTTCCCGTATTTCTTGATAATAGGGAAACCAATCGATGAATTGCACAAATAAAAATGTGAAGTGGTTACTAATAGATTATTTGTTTATCCTACAGCCAAAATCTAAAATAAAAGCCTACTAAATAGAAAATGGGGCAAAATATGGAGTTGAAAAATTCCTTGAACTACTTTGAGCAACTTTATATTGATGCATAAGCGTAATTTATTGTGCTTCCAACGACTCCTTTTCCTTCCATTATTGTATTTTCAATAAGATTTATCGAATTTTGGAGGGATGGAGGGGAAAGTGTATTTTGATCCTCGCTTTAAGAGGCTTTTGTGGTACCTGATAGGAAGTACCAAAGGTGGTGTTAGCAGAGCAAAAATTCTAGATTTGCTAAATTCAAGACCCTCTAACACAAACCAGATCGCATCCGAGGTTAAGTTAGATTACAAGACGGTTGCACATCATCTTGATGTTTTGACAAAAAATGGGCTAATAATAACTGATAATATCGACAAATATGGGGCTACGTATTTTTTAACGCCCATAATGGAAAAGAACTACGATGCCTTCAGAGAGATATTATCAAAGATCAAGGTCAGTAACCCTTCATGATTAATTTACTGACAACTCAAATTACGACTTAAATGATACATCCAAGTTGCACTTGCGTTCATTTATTTGTTCAATTATTGTCCAATTATTGTCCAATTATTGTCCAATTATTTGTCCATAAATTCCCTCTTAAATCGCCTCCTCATAATGATATCTCTAGGCTGATCAAAAGAAGAATCTTCTTTCCTATAACACTAGACTAGAAGACAAGATACAAATTCTACGCACCCTGAATTGATGTACTTATCAGTTGACCTATAGAATCTTAGTTGAGAACAATTGGAAACTTGTCTAGTTCAAAGATGTTCTGAAAAATATATGGAGTTCATATAAATCAGTTAATCAAAGATAGTCTCATTCACATGAGTATTGATTTGGGCACTCTAGCTACCTCAGTAGGGGTCGGAGGAGGAGTTGGTTTTCTGTTGGGACATGCTGTAAAAAAGGTGATAAAGATAGTACTCGTCTTGGCGGGTTTATCTATCGCAGCTTTGTCATATATGCAAGTTCAAGGCATAGTCTCTGTAAATTGGGACAAGTTAGATGGAGCGGCCCGAGGGACTTTTACGGGATTAACTAATGCCACAGGGCACTTCCCTTCCATGTTACCCGGCTTAGGAGACCATTTACTAATGGCCATGTCAAACTCGGGAATTCCAATAACCGGAGGACTGGCAGCCGGGTTTGCATTTGGTTTCAGTAAGGGATAATTGAAGAATTATGCATATTAATTAGTACTTTGACCTATTAGCTGATCTGTTTTCTCACTTTAACTCGGAAGGTTTTTGGGGTCGGCCCTGTAACAATTATAACTTTATAATTAGATGGTATATAGAATGAAGCGACAATCTCATAATAACGCCGCATTCCCAGGCGAGCAGGTTGCGGAAATTGAAGAATTCGAGGGGGGCAAGAACACATTCATTTCTAATGGATCTATTAGAGCAAGTGCAATTGGAGATAAGCAATATGATCTTAAGCGAAGAATCGTAAGAATTGATCAAAAAAAGCCTCTTATTTTACCAAAGATAGGTGATGAGGTAGTCGGGTTTATAGAAATGCTTTTTGGACCCATGATATCGGTTAAGCTGCTTTACCTTAATGCCAAGCCATTCACTGCCGGCTTTTCGGCAATTGCATCAACGCGACTCAATTCGAGAGGATGGAGTCGGGATAGAGGTGGCGATAGAAGAGCCAAAGTTAATTTTAGAGTTGGAGACATAATCCGTGGCAGAGTTACGAGTTTACTGAATTCAACAATCCATCTTACAATAGACGAGAAAGAATATGGAGTCCTATACACATTGTGCTACATTTGCGGTGGTAATACGGTAAGAGTCAATAATGCTGTCAAGTGCATTGAATGTGGAAATTATGAAGAAAGAAAACTCACAAATGATTATGGAAGTGACACGTTTAAGACAATATATAGATCAGCTAAAAATAGTCGTACCTAATTTTTAGCTTCAATTTTTCGGACCTTTTACAAGATCAATTTGTTTCATCCTCTTAGAATAAGGAATGTATTTTATCTGTTTTTAGTATATGCTCTTCTCAATTCTTCAAGCCAGCGATTTTTGGATTTGTAAATTTGTTTACCCCGTCGTTTTCTACACTCTGACATTGCATAGGAGCAAAGAATTGGAAAATATACAGATGAATCACCATAAACAATTACGTTGCCGCTATGTGAGGTCTTAATTTTGCCCCAACTTTTACCTTCCTGTAAGGTTGCTCCTGATAAACCCCCAGTATCTGCTCTCGCATCAGTAATTTGTATAATGTAATCTTGGCCACCTTCCTTTATCTTAAGAATTTGATATAGTGCAGGGCCAGTTTGTTGAAAGAAGTTTTTCGGAACGCCTCCGCCTAACTCTAGTCCTCCAGATGATTTACTCTGCCAAAGAATAGCTGCAGATTCGGCTACATCAAATATTACATTGGGCATCTTTTCCATATTCCCGTCTAGGAGTAATGGTAACATATTAAGACCAATCGAAGAATCACTAATGGCTGGCATGTAGACAGGAATATTATTTTTATGAGCAGCTACAAGGAATGACCGTTCAGGATGAGAAGACTCTTCCGCGGCGGCCTTACCTAGGATATATGAAATATCGGCTGTAGAAGTATTAGATGGTAATTCAGCTCGTCGGCGCTTGAGGGTTTTTTGCACGATAATATCTTGAGCTTGAAGAGTACCAAATTCTTTAATATAAGTATCATAAATTCTTACTATTTTTCTAGAGTATAATACATCGTCATCGACTTGGAAATGTCCTTGACGAACAGGCAGATCGTATGCAAAATGCAAATCGTGGTAAACATTAGCGCCTGTAGTAACGATCCAATCTATAAAACCATGATCTATCATGGTAGAAATGGACCTTCCCAGACCAATAGGGGTCATCGCACCAGCCAGTGTTAAGCATATCGTCGCGTCACTTCCTATCATTAGTTTCATAATTTCAGCTGCCTCGGCTAGCCGTCTAGCATTATAACCAGTACGACCAAAGAAGTTAATCATATCGGAGACAGACATGTTGCGCGAAATGACTGGTGGTTCTATTTTCTTGCCCGTAAAGCTATGAATCTTGTCCACTTGTGATTCTTACTTTTTGTATTAAAAATACTATACTATCATTTTTTCGCGTCTTACAAGAAATAGCGTCGCAGTGAGTCTTAAACAAAACTATTGAGATAAGAAGTCAACATAGAATAGGAAGGCATCTGCACACCTGTCCATAGGAAAAATTCCTATTTTGAGCAGGGATATTGTTCGCCTATTCCATAACGTTCCATGCTGAAACCCTAATTAGGGATTAAGTACTGTGCAAAAGTAGTATATAACCATAGCTGAAGATGGCTTAGACTGAAACCTCAACAAAATTTGACAGATGTAAATGCGTGCGCGTCATCATAATTCTAAAACCCATCACCCTTCATTGGCCAATTTATCGCCGCTTTAATTTCATAGCAGGAATTCGACTTCTCGTTAATGGCCAAATGTAAAATACTTAAGTGGCAAAGCAATCCTAATCCAGTGAAAGTAGATATGTTAACTTATGATTCGCCCAAATTAGGAAAATGGAATTTATCAGATTTGGTATCCGATTCTTCTTCTGAACAAGTAGAATTACTCGTTTCTAATATCAAGTCCAAAGTTATCCGGTTTGAAGAGATGAAAAGCCATCTCAAAAATGATATTTCAACCGAAGATTTTGTTCGAATGATTCGCATGATTGAGGAAATATCAGAGGCACTTAGCATCCTTGGCGGATTTGCACACCTGCAATATTATTCCAATACGTTGTCCAATGACGCAGCAGCTTTTGTGACTAAAATAGAAAAATTCATCTCGGAGATGGAGAATAGAATGATTTTTTTCGACCTATGGTTCAAGAAGGATTTAGATGAACTAAATGCAAATAGACTGATTGGTGCGGTTCCATTCGATTATAGAGAATACCTTAGACATAAAAGATTGGCAGCCAAATATTCTCTGACTGAACCAGAGGAGAAAATCATTACAACACTTGAGGTGAGCGGACCGAACGCACTTGTTAAGATCTATGACCGGATGACAACTGCCTTCGAATTCACACTTCAGTTGAAGAAAGGAAAGAAGACCGTCAAAAAAACGTTTCTAAATAAAGAAAAGCTACTCTCTATGGTAAGGAGTCCTATTCCGAAAGAAAGAGAGACTGCGTATAAGACTCTTTGGAAGGTTTACGAAAAGAACGGAGGTGTATTAGGAGAGATCTATAACAACATTGTTCTGGAATGGCATGACGAGAATTTATCGATTAGAGGGTTCAAATCTCCTATCTCGGTCCGGAATTTGTATAATAATCTAGATGACACGACTGTCGAAACACTTCTGAAGGTTTGCAAGCAAAATTCTGGTGTATTTCAAAAATTTTTCATTGAAAAGGCAAAAATTCTAGGCATAAAAAAACTACGAAGGTATGACCTTTATGCACCTATTTCCAAAAAGGAATCTTCTGTTAGAACGTACAGATATAATAAAGCGGCTGAAATAGTTCTAGAAACTTTCAGGAAGTTTGATTCTAGATTTTCTGAATTTGCGGAGAGACTTTTTACTGAACGCCATGTTGATTCAGAGATTAGAAAAGGCAAATTAAGTGGAGCATTTTGCTATACAGTTTCTCCTAAGAGAACGCCATACGTTCTACTTAATTTTGATGGAAAGACGAGGGATGTTTCTACCATGGCCCATGAATTCGGTCATGCGATACATAGCATGGCGGCAGCTGATAAGCCAATTCTTGTTTCCCATGCGCCCCTTCCTCTAGCAGAAACGGCCTCAGTCTTCGCAGAGATGCTCCTGACCGATAACATGTTAGAGAGGCTGCCAAACAAGGAAAGGCGTATACTTCTGGCTGAACAAATAGACGATATGTACGCAACAATCATGAGACAAGGTTATTTTACTTTATTTGAGATCGATGCCCATGACGCAATAATTAAGCAGAACGCGACGATAGACAAAGTAGCCGAAAGATATTTAGATAATATCACAGAACAGTTTGGGGATTCGGTCACAGTAACTCCAGACTTCAAATGGGAATGGCTGTACATCCCCCATTTCTATCATACACCTTTTTACTGCTATGCATACTCATTCGGGAATCTCCTAGTGCTATCATTGTATCAACAATTTAAACGAGAAGGTGAATCCTTCGTTCCGAAGTATATCGAGATACTCCATTCTGGGGGGTCTCAGAAACCAGAGGAGTTGCTCAAGAACCTAGGGATGGATATTACAAAAGAATCATTTTGGCAACAAGGATTTGATTTCATAGAAAAGAAGGTGAATGAATTAAAGGAAAAGTAGAAGAACTAAGCTCAAATTTGCTTATAGATTAAATAAATTACTGACCAAATCTAGTCATCACTATTTAAGAGAGGTTCAATATTGTCAATATTGCCCCGCCTTCATGAAGTTTAGTTAGTCTTTCAAGGGGTGTCAGTACGGTTTTGTACTTTTGTACGCGATACACCAGCAAAGACCATCTGAATTCCGGTTATTAGCAATCCTATTGCAATTATAGTCCCGGCTAATACAATTCCAAAGAGTGGAAATGATAATAGGAGAACCGAAATTATTAAAGCTAAAATTCCTACTCCTATTAGGAACGCCCTAGACACGCCAGAATGCCTGCCTGTTATCCCCTCTACTATTCTCGCAACTCCATTGAAGAGAAGTGACACGCCCATGAATATAACTAGAACAAAAGATGCTGCCAGAGGAAATGCCATAGCCATACCCGCAAAGATCAGGACAAGTATGCCTAGTCCAATAGTTGCCCAACGAGACTTGTTCTCTAGGAATATACCGCTGATAACCTTCTCAATCCCGACGAAAAGTAATATTACTGAAAGCAAGACCACGACTGAAAGAAACGTAAATCCGGGCAATGCAAGTGCAAATATTGAAAGTATGATAGTTAGAGCTCCTAGTCCAATTTGGACTCCCCGGAACCAACGTGGGGGACTAACTAATGACAATGAATTATTCTCAATAAATTATTTTGGCATGTAGTGACACGTAACCCTAATAACATCTGGGGGTAAGCACGCAAGTTAGGTTATAAAGTAGAGATATTCATAACTCTAGACAAATCAGTAATAGATCTTTATCACAGTTACATAAATGAAAGCCCAGATTTACTAAGATGGATGAAATTTCTGACTGCATTGATATTTTCGTTACTAATTAACGTTATCTTAATCCCAGCACTCTTCTCCTCTCCAAGTATTCCAATTACCTCCGGAGAAGAGGAATTTAGGCAACACGAATTTGTTGAGAATGGGAAACCACAAATCGTTGGCGGTCACATGACTGTAGAGGTTGTGGCTGCAGGACTTAACCTACCCACTACAATGGCATTTTTAGGACCCAATGATATTCTAGTGCTTGAAAAAGACAAGGGCACAGTACAGAGAATCGTTAATGGCAAAATGGTAGGACAACCACTTCTAGACGTCAGTGTCGCAAATTCTATTGAGAGATGTATGTGTGGGATTGCTGTCTCAAAACAAGGCGCCACCCAATTCGTGTTTCTGTATTATACGGAAATCAATGGATTAGACGGAGAAGATAGGCAAGGCAAAGAACCATCGGGAAATAAGCTTTATCGATATGAGCTTGTAAACAATAAACTAGTAAACCCAAAATTACTTTTAGATTTACCGGCCTATCCCGGACCTCGTCACAATGGCGGTGCAATTACAATTGGTCCAGATGGTAATCTCTATATCCCTATAGGAGATGTTGATGGATCGTTTAAAGAATCTGATACAGAAACCAAGACACAGAACTATGTGGATGGTGCGGACCCGGATGGGCGAAGCGGGATACTTAGAATAACCCAAAATGGGCAACCAGTCGGAGAAGGGATACTTGGAAATGAAATGCCACTACGACTTTACTTTGCCTATGGTATAAGGAATAGTTTTGGTCTGGGATTTGACCCAGTTACAGGCAAGCTTTGGGAAACAGAAAATGGTCCAGGAGAAGGGGATGAAATCAATTTAGTCGAGCCAGGGTTCAATAGCGGCTGGCAACTAATACATGGATTGTCATCATCAGTTAGGGACTTCAATCCATCGAATTTGGAGTCATTCAATGGAAAAGGTCACTACAGAGATCCAGAGTTAGTGTGGCAAAACACTGCTGGTCCTACCGCACTTGTGTTTCTCGATTCTGATAAATATGGACCTCAGTATCAAAATGATATGTTCGTAGGAGATGTCCATAATGGGAGAATATACCATTTTGATCTCAATCAGGACAGGACACATCTTGTGTTGAATGGACCACTGGCAGGTAAAGTAATAAAGAATGCCAATATGGAAGGAGTTGACCAAATAATATTCGGAGAGGAATTTGGGGGGATAACCGATCTGAAGGTGGGTCCTGATGGTTACCTTTACGTAGTTTCTATTGGACTAGGTAAAATATTCAAAATACTGCCGTCCTCATCTCAATCCAGTACTGAAACAACGAGCAAACCAGTCTCAAATAGTAATGAAGTTGCCGCAAATCCGCCTCAGACCACAGCAGGGAATCCCGGTACTACCACAAATGATAACAACAAGGGATCATCTTCAATACCGCAAACAGGTAAAGGTCCTAGCACAACAAATTCTGAAGGCAACCCCTTTGGGTAAATTAATAGAGACTGACTAACCCAAGTAACTGTTTTTTGTACAAGCCATATCGTAAAATAATTAGTAATGAAAATAATAAATGGCTTTAACTTATATTCAACGTGAACTCGTATTCAAAAAACGCTGTTTCCTTTAAGAGTATCACTACTTAATATGCAAAATCATGAAATTGAAAAGAAATAATGCAAATTTAATTCATCTAGTAAGAATGTTGATCATTTTTGTGATTCTTGAGCTCTTTAAATGTAGAAAACATGTTACTACATTTGTCACACTTCCATCTGCTCAAGCTCGCTTGACTGTAGCTTGAGTAAGAGGTATCTTTACTCTCAAACATTTTTGTTCTAAAATTATAGTTAATCTCATTAAAACATCTATTGCTTCTGGTCTTCTTTGTTATTTGCACAAAAGTCTTCGTATTTATCGGGTATTAAAAGACGTTGTTACTTAATTAAACTATTTTATTCAGTAAAGATAAGAATTTGAAACTATAGTATATTCATTCTAGCTCAGAATCAGTAAAATTCGAACCTATCAAGGTTTCAGGCTAAAAGAGACTGGTTTTTCAAGTAAAATTTCGAATTGCCAAAGTTTGACAGCACCTCATTTTGCCGTTTAACCTAAATTTTCCAATTCATACAATTCTTTACACTTATGACAATTTATTCCTCTGACTCCCGCGCTGGAGAAGAAAGTCATCAAGTACAAATTCTTAAAAGGGTCTTAGTCCAATAAGAGATATGAAAAGGTACTGCAGAGTCTGCAGGGCTGAACTAAAAAATGAAAAGTATCTCTTGTGTGAGGAATGCCACAAGGAGACCATTCTAAGTGAAGACGAAAGTCTTTACATAGAACATTCCCGATTGCATTATTAGAATTAAGATTTCAGGACAAAGTATTCTTCACTCTTTCTAAAGGTTGAATGCCAGCCAGTGAGAGTTCTGCCGGCGTTTTTCAAGTTCTACCGCACTTGCGATTTGCAGACACTGATCGCTTTTGCTTTTAACCTTTGAGCGATTGTCCTAAATTGAGGGGAACCTTAAGCGGATTAGACATTGCCAGCGTCTTTGGCAAGTTCGTAAAAGTAGCTACGGCTGTAATATTATGAGAAGTCGAATTTGGCAAATTGGTCAAGAATTGCTGGGTGCCAGTCTTGTTAACGGTGAATCCAGCAGGGAAAGATGTAGTTTTCAATAAAGTTCCATTTGCCGAGTAAATCTTCATTACAGCATTAATCTTCTGGCCTATCACGGAGGGACTAGAAACGGTGTAATTCGTAATGACTTTAACTTGGTGATTGCCTCCACCCGCGAGAGATGTAAAGTAAGCTGAATTAAGCGATATAGTAATTTCTTTTCCTTGCTGCGCATAAGCAGCCGGACCCTTGACTCCGACAATGACTAGGGAGCTAATTATCAGAAGCGAGATTAAGATTTTATAGTATCGATTAAGCTCAAAACTATTTTTCATCCGCATACTACCTGGTTCAATTTATAACGGGATAAACCTTATTTATGCTTATTAGATCTCAGATTTTCTCAATTTTGTATAAACATTATAATTATGTCAAACAAGAAATGAGATACCAGATATATGAAGAATCAAGGCAAATCATTAGCCGAACTTGATTTTGCAAAACGAAAGGGGCTTGTTCCTGTCATCGTACAGGATATCAAGACGAAGGATGTTTTGATGCTTGCTTACGCAAATAAAGTAGCTATTGAAAATACCCTGAGAACTGGTAACGCCTGGTTCTGGAGAACCTCACACAATAGATTATGGATGAAAGGGGAGGAATCAGGGAACGTGCAGCCTGTGAAGGAAATTCTCGTAGACTGTGATTCTGATGCCCTTGTTTATATGGTTGATTCCAGTAAACCTGCTTGTCATACCGGTAACAGATCATGTTTTCACAACAAGCTAGCAATATAATATATAGCAATTTTGCACTAGCATTTTAAAATAATTCGATCGTTATATTGTAATGTGATATTTCTACTAAAGATTTTTGTTTAGTGATATGAATTTTTAACCCCATCAAAAGTTAAGTATTACTTAATTTCCTATTAGCGAGTCTTATTTATTGGCACAAATGAGTGAATGTTGATTATTACTTATGGGAGCAATCAAATCACTAAAGTGTAGGGAGTGTGCTGCTGAATACGAACCACGATTCGAGTATATTTGTGAAGAATGTTTTGGGCCGTTAGATGTAGTTTATAATTTTTCACCCGATTTTAATAAAGAAGTTCTCGCATCCAGGCAGGAGAAGTCTTATTGGCGCTATTTCGAGCTTCTCCCCATTTCCGATAAAAACAATATCGTCAATCTTTATGCGGGCTTTACGCCTTTACAAAAGGCCGATCAGCTCGGTGAGCAAATCGGAGGATTAAAGAATTTGTTCATAAAGAACGATTCGGTCAATCCAACTTATTCCTTTAAAGATAGGCCTGCCGGCGTTGCTGTTTCTAGAGCAAAAGAAACAAAATTAAGAGCCGTCGGCTGTGCATCCACGGGCAACTTGGCTTCTGCAACTGCAGCGCACGCTGCAAAGGCCCAGCTGCCTTGTTATATTTTTGCTCCTTCAGATATAGAGAACGCCAAGATAGCACAAGCCCTATCTTACGGGGCCGAATTCGTTGCCGTACAGGGAACTTATGATGACGCAAACAGGGTAGCCTCAATAATTGGCGATTCAAAAGGAATTGGAATTGTTAATATTAACATGAGACCATATTACGTAGAAGGTTCAAAGACTCTAGCTTTTGAAGTGGCCGAACAACTTAACTGGCAAGTCCCTGACCATTTGATAGTTCCTGTAGGAAGTGGAGCAATGCTAAATGCCATTTGTAAGGGATTTGAAGAACTACACGAAATTGGTTTTGTTGAAGACATTTCCAAACTGCATATTACTGCAGCACAGCCTCATGGGTGCGCTCCAATAGTAGATGCTTTTAAGAGAAAAGATACTGAGGTTAAACCAGTAGAAAGACCAGACACAATAGCAAAAAGCCTCGCAATAGGCGATCCTGGAGACGGGATGTACGTCTTGAAGAGATTGAAGCAGTATGAAGGCTTCGCTGAAGAAGCAACTGATGCGGAAATAATAGATGGTATTCTTACACTTGCCAAAACTGAAGGAATTTTCACCGAGCCGGCTGGCGGTGTTTCAGTAGCAGTGCTCAAGAAGTTAGTGGAAGACGGGCTTATACAGAAGGACGAAACAGTTGCTTGTTACGTTACCGGGAATGGATTAAAGAGCACCGAGGCCATAATGGGCGCCCTGCCAAAGCTGAATATTGTAAAACCAGACGTGCAGTTAGTTTCGGCAATGATCACGTAATCCTTGTATTGGGAAGTTGTTGTAGATAGTAGTTAGGTGACAAAAATTGGCCAAAATTGAATTTGTAGTTCCATCAGTACTTACGAAAGGCGCAGGAGAGAAAAAGATTCCGCTTGATGCTACAAGCCTTCAAGATGCATTTGCCAAAGTATCCGAACACATGGGCGAAGACTTTAAGAGAAGGGTATTTGACCTGAACGGAAAACCTAGATCTCTAATTAATATTTACATCAACGGCAAGAATATGCGGTTTAGCGACGATGGCATGGCTACTGCATTGAAAGAAGGCGATTCTGTTTACATACTCCCAGCAGTGGCGGGGGGCTCGGATCTCAAGACTGAAGATTTACAGAGATATTCAAGGCAGATAATGCTTGAGGAGATCGGTTTCGTTGGGATGGAAAAAATCAGAAAGGCGAAAATATGTGTAGTAGGAGTAGGCGGAATTGGGAATCCAGTAGTTACCCAACTTGTCGCTATGGGGATTGGAAAGATAAAGATAGTTGATAGAGACGTAATTGAGATTTCTAATTTACATCGTCAGCATATTTACACCGAGGCAGATATAGGACGCGTAAAGGTAGAGGCAGCGAAGGATCGATTAATACAGATCAATCCCAATGTGGAGATCGAGGCGTTACCAATTTCAGTTACGAAATATACTGCGGAAAAAATAATAGAAGGATATGATATTGTGGTAGATGCACTAGATAGTATCGATGCTCGCTACGCACTGAACGATGCTTGCATCTATCTCAAAATTCCTCTCATTTACGCCGGTGCCCTTGGTATGCTGGGATCTGTGTGTACTATAATACCGAACGAAACAGCATGCTTGAGATGCATGTTCCCAGCACTAGCAGAAGATGATATGCCAACATGCAGCACAGAGGGAGTACATCCATCAATTTTATATTTGGTGGGTGGAATACAGGTTTCTGAAGTTGTAAAAATTGTTACCGGACAGAAACCTACTCTACTAAATAAACTAATGTACATCGACCTAAATGACCTATCTTTTGATAAGATTATGATGTACCGACAGGACGACTGTCCATCATGCGGCCCAAAGAGAAATCTAGCAGAACAAGTGGGCTGGAAACAAGATCGAACCCAAATTCAAGTGAAAGAACAAGGACTACAACAAGAGCTCATAATAGAAGAATTGTGTGGCAGAGATA
>Ga0114129_10001004_pt1 | contig 36813 bp, 19 predicted proteins | sample RhiMetdeltSRZDD1_FD_80071 | JGI IMG/M metagenome (GOLD analysis project Ga0114129, IMG submission 80071) | Populus rhizosphere microbial communities from Tennessee, USA - Rhizosphere MetaG P. deltoides SRZDD1 (version 2) (version 2) | ecosystem: Host-associated > Plants > Roots > Rhizosphere >...
CCGTTCGCGCCGCGAAGCTATGTGTGCCAGCGCGCGCCGTCGCAGCCGACCATCGACGGCAAGCTCGACGAACCCGCATGGGTCGCCGCATCCTGGTCCGAGGCGTTCGTCGACATCGAAGGTGACCGCCGCCCGCACCCACGATTTCGCACGCGCGTGAAGATGTTGTGGGACGACGAGAGCTTCTACGTTGGCGCCGAGATGCAGGAGCCGGACGTCTGGGCAACCCTGACCGAGCGCGACTCGGTGATCTTTCGTGACAACGACTTCGAGGTCTTCATCGATCCGGATGGCGATACGCACGCGTACTACGAGCTCGAGGTGAACGCGCTCGGCACAGCGTGGGATCTGATGTTGCTGAAGCCGTACCGCGACGGCGGCCCGGCGATCAACGGCTGGGACATCGCGGGCCTCCGAGTGGGGGTGGACGTGCGCGGCACGATCAATCGGCCCGGCGACCGCGACGAAGGATGGACCGTCGAGCTGGCGATGCCCTGGAAGGTTCTTGGCGAGGCCGCGCCGGATCACAAGCCGCCGAAGGGCGGCGATCGATGGCGCGTGAACTTCTCCCGCGTTCAGTGGGACGTGGACGTCGTCGATGGGCGGTACCGCAAGCGACTCAAGCCGGGCACGAACGATCCGCTGCCCGAGCAGAACTGGGTGTGGAGCCCTCAGGGCGCGGTCAACATGCACATGCCCGAGCGCTGGGGCTACGTGCTCTTCTCGAGCGCAGCCGCCGGGGCCAGGGCGGAGACCATCGTCGAGGATCGGAACGAGCGGGTCACATGGGCGCTCCGCCGCCTTTACTATCGTCAGCGTCGTTTCCGCGACGCGAACGGCCACTACGCCTCGAATCTCGACGCACTGCAGGCCTCCGATATCCGGGTCGATGGCGTCGACTTCCGCCCCGTTCTGCAGTCAACGCCGACGCTCTACGAGATCACCGCGAAGGGATTCGACGGGGCAACGGTGCACATCACGCAGGACGGCCGCGTCTGGCTGACGCGCTGAGCCGTCGCCTCTAGCTCCTTACCTTGAGGGCTGGCAGAACCAGCACGCCGGTCAAAGCTCAGTTGTCCGCTCTCGGGACGCACTGTCCGCGACTGGGACCGGACATTTTTTCGTTTACGCTCGTCAAATGCGAAGGAGATACGACGTGGGCAAACGGTGGTATCCGGTGGTCGCAACGCTCGTGGCCTTCTCGGTTCCGACGCTCTCCGTTCCGAGAATCTTCGGTCAGACGCCAGACGCCGCCCAGGTCATGTCGGCGGCGCGAGAGGCGCTCGGCGGGGAGAAAAAGCTGTCGGCGATCCGGACGTTCACAGCCACAGGCCGCACGCGTCAGGTGCGGGGCAACAACCTGGTGCCGATCGAGTTCGAGATCAACTGCGAGCTGCCGGACAAGTACGTCCGCAAGGACGAAATCCCGGCGCAGGACACCGACCCCACCACGCGGGGATTCAGCGGCGACACGCTGATTCAGGTGCCGCCGCCAGGCGCCGGGCGCGGCGGACCGAGGGCCGGAGGTCCGCCTCCGGGGGCGCCGCCGGCAGCCGCGCAGGGCCGCGCCGGTGGGCCGCCGCCCGGCGGCGGACGCGGCCCCGGAGGGCCACCAGTGCCGCCCATCGTCGCGGTCAAACAGGACTTCGCGCGGCTGATGCTGGGAATGTTCGCGGCGTCGTTTCCGAGCGTCCCGCTCACCTTCAAGTACGGCGCGGTCGGCGAAGCGCCGGAAGGCAAGGCGGATGTGCTGGACGTGACCGGTCCCGGCAACCTCTCCATGCGCTTCGTCGTCCAACGTGACACGCATCTGCCGGTGATGCTGATGTGGAATGCCCCTGCGCCCGGCCAGCCGGCGCCGGCCGAGCAGCGGATGTATTTCGCTGACTATCGAGAGGTGGACGGCCTCAAGCTGCCCTTCCGCATTCGCCGGGCGGTCGGTGCCGACACCATCGAGGAAACGACGTTCGATCGTTTCCGAATCAACGCGAAGATCGATCCGCGAAAGTTCGAGATGCCGAAATGAAGACTGCCCTGCTCGTGCTGTCTCTGATTGCCGGTTGCGCATCGAGCGCGTTCGCGCAGACGCCTGCGCCCGCGACGCTACGCCTCACCGTCCTCGACCCCAGCAACGCGATCATCATCGGCGCGACGGTCACGGTAACCGGCGCCGACGCGGCCACGGGCGCCCCATCGGCGCCTCCCGCGACAACAGCCGACACCGGGATCGCAACGGTGACCGGACTCGCGCCTGGCCGCTACACGATCCAGGCGGAGTTTCCGGGCTTCGAAACGCGAACGCTGAAGGACGTCAGGCTTCGCAGCGGCGAGAACAAGCAGGTGGCGATCCTGTCGATCTCGAAGCTCGAGGCCTCGGTCACCGTCGAGCAGGACAAGCAGCAGGCCGCGGCCGACCCGCGCGGGCGATCCTTTGGCACGGTCCTGACGCGCGAAGAGATCGAGGCGCTGTCGGACGACCCGCAGCAGCTGCAGCAGCAGCTGCAGGACATGGCCGGCCCGGGCGCGGTCATCCGCATCGACGGCTTCGAGGGCGGCGCGCTGCCGGCGAAAGCGCAGATCCGCTCCATCCGCATCTCGCGCGATCAGTTCGCGGCCGAGTACCACAACGCGGGCGGCGTGTCGATCGAAATCATTACGCAGCCCGGCATCGGACCGATCCGCTACTTCACGAATCTCCGTGTCCGTGACGATGCGCTCACGGGGACGAGTCCCTTCGTGGCCTCGAGAGGCCCGGAGCGCAACACCAACTTCGGCGGTGGCCTGAACGGCACGCTCATCAAGGACAAGAGCTCGTTCGGTCTGTTTGTCTTCGGCACGGATTCCTACGATACGCCGAACCTCAACGCGGTCCTCCCGACCGGCACGCGCGCCGAGTCGCTGAAGCTGAAGACGCCGCGGGACAATCTCTTCGTGAACGGGCAGATGGACTACGCGGTCACGCTCGACCAGACGCTGCGGTTTGCGTACAACCTCTCGCGCTTTACGAACCAGAACCTCGGCGTCGGCGGGTACGACGAGCCGGAGCGCGCGTACTCGAACGAGAACCGCACCCACAATATCCGCGCGCAGCATTTCGGGCCGCTGGGACGGCGGGCGTTCTGGCGTTCGCGGCTGCAACTGTTCATCGCAGACACCAAGTCGGTGTCGGCCACGCAGGCGCCGACGATTCGCGTCAACGACTTCTTCACCAGCGGCGGCGCGCAATTGGCCGGTGGCGAGCACTCGAAGCGCCTGAACTTCGCGTCCGATCTCGACTACGTGCGCGGACGCCAGTCGTGGCGCGCCGGCATCGTGCTCGATGGCGGGTGGTACCGATCGGACGCGTCGGCCAACTACCTGGGGACGTACACCTTCGACAACATGGACGCGTATCTCGCCAACCGTCCGAGCAACTACTCACGGCGGATCGGCGATCCGAACCTGTCGTTCCGGAACGCTCAATTCGGCTTGTACATCCAGGACGACATCCGGCCGAGGAAGAACCTGACGCTCAGCCCCGGCGTGCGGTACGAAATGCAGTCGCACGGGGGCGGCGCCGTCAACCTCGGTCCGCGCTTCGGCGTGACGTGGGCCCCGACGGCGTCCGGCCAGACGACGCTTCGCGCCAGCGCGGGCATCTTCTACGACTGGCTGCCGACAGGGACGTACGAGCAGTCGCTGCGCGTGGACGGCGTCCGACAACAGGAATTGAACGTCTTCGGCCCGACCTATCCGGACCCGGGCGGGTTCGGCACGATCCCGCCGATCAACAAGTACCTGCTCGACGCCGGTTATCAGATGCCCCGCATCTCGCGAGTCAGTGGAGGCGTCGACCAGGGGTTCCTGAGAGTGAACCGTGTGTCGCTGACCTACAGCTATCAGCGTGGGTCGCGTCTGGCGCGCGGATCGAATCTCAATGCGACGGTGAACGGCTTCCGGCCCGATCCGACATTCCGCAACATCATCCAGGTCGTGTCCGATGCCGCGTCCAACCAGCATCAGGTGCTATTCGACGCCAACCTGAATCCCGGTGCGATGCTGCCGGCGTTCAGAGGTCCGCTCATCAACTGGAAGCGGACGACGGTCTTCATCAACTATCAACTGACATGGCTGCGGAACAACACCGACGGTGCGTTTGCGATTCCCGCGACGGGCGATCTCAATGCTGAATGGGGGCCGGCCGCGAACGACGTGCGGCAGCGTGTGAACATCCAGTTCAACAATCAGATCGTGCGCAACGTGCTGGTGGGCTGGAATCTCAATCTGACTTCGGGCGACGCGTACACGCTCCTCACCGGCCGCGATGACAACGGCGACGGCGTGTTCAACGACCGGCCGACCGGAACCGGCCGCAATACGCTGCGGGCCACCGGCCAGACCAGCGTCGGCCTGTTCCTCGCGTATCAGATTGCGTTCGGTCGACAGGCCACGCTGCCTCCAGGTATCGGCGTCTTCGGCGGCGGCGGCGCCGCGACCGTTCGCACCGTGGATCAGAGCGGCGGGCGGTATCGCATGCAGTTCTACATCCAGGGCCAGAACCTGACGAATCAGCCCAACTACTTGGGGTATAGCGGGACGCTGTCGTCGCCATTTTTCGGACGACCGACCGCCGTCCGCGAGATGCGGAAGATCGACGCGGGCATCAATCTCAATTTCTAAGGACTCGCCGCGTTCTGCCCGAACCTATGAACGGGCAGGCACACCGAGCTCTTTAGAGCTTGATGACACATCGCGATCAGGCTATTCTGGCTTCATGAAGAAGGCCAGTATTACCGAAGCCAAGAACAACCTGAGTGCGCTGATTGACAGCGTAAAGGGCGGATCCCCCGTGCTCATCGTCGATCGCGGGCGCCCGGTCGCGCGGCTCGAGCCGGTGAACGGCACGGGTGCCGCGGACGACGACCGACTGGGACGGCTCGTGCGCGAGGGCGTCGTGCGACCTGCGCGCGGTCTCTCGCCGATGCGGCTGTTTACCGCCAAGCCGCCGCGCACCAAGGGGGGCGCCTCCGGCGTTCGCGCGCTCCTTGACGAACGCCGCGACGGCCGATGAGATTCTGGGACGCCTCCGCGATCGTGCCGTTCCTCATGGTGGAAGCGGCCACAAAGACGCTGCAGAGATTCGCCGCGGCCGATCCTGCGATGCTCGTATGGTGGGCTACCGAAGTGGAGTGCGCGTCGGCGATTGCGCGTCTGGAGCGGGAAGGCGCACTCGATCCGCGGGCGGTCATGCAGGCCTTCGATCGATTGAAGCACCTCGCGGAAGGGTGGCACGAAGTCGACCCGAGCGACAGCGTTCGCGAGGCAGCCGTACGCTTTTTGCGCGTGCACCCCTTCCGCGCCGCCGACGCTATCCAGCTCGCCGCCGCGTTCGTCGCCGCAGAGCGTCGACCCTCATCACTCGAGCTGGTCACGCTCGATGAACGTCTGGCGGCCGCAGCCCGCAAGGAAGGCTTCACAGTGATCGATGTGTCGAGCGAGTGATAGGAATGGCTGGCTACTGGACGATCCCGGAACGCTGTACTGGTAAGGGAGCGGCCCGACTAGAATGAACCCGACCGCATGGCGCTGTCGGCCGGAAGCAGGTTTGGCGTCTACGAGATCGTCACGTGGCTCGGGTCGGGCGGCATGGGCGAAGTGTATCGCGCGCGCGACACCAGGCTTGCGCGGGACGTCGCACTGAAGATCCTGCTGCCGTCGCTCACGACGAATGCCGATCGCGTGGCACGCTTCCAACGCGAGGCACGACTGCTCGCTGCCCTCAATCATCCGCACATCGGGGCTATCTACGGTTTCGAAGACGCCGGCCACGCACCCGCCCTGGTGCTCGAGCTGGTCGAGGGCGACACGCTGGACGAGCGCATGCGCCGCGGCCCGTTGCCTCTCTCGGAGGCGCTGGCCGTCGCGCATCAGATCGCCGACGCCCTCGACGCCGCCCACGGAGCCGGAATCATCCATCGCGACCTCAAGCCCTCGAACATCAAGATCACGCCCGATGGCGTGGTCAAGGTGCTCGACTTCGGTCTGGCGAAAGCGCTCGAAGCCGACGACTCCGGTTCGAGTCTGTCGGGATCCACGATCACGGCCCACGGCACGATCGCCGGTGTGATTCTCGGCACCGCCGGTTACATGAGCCCGGAGCAGGCGCGAGGTCAGCCGGTCGATAAACGAACCGACATCTGGGCATTCGGGTGCGTGCTGTTCGAGATGTGCGCGGGTGCTTCGGCCTTCCTTCGCGAGACCGTCACGGACACGCTCGCCGCCGTCGTCAGCGTCGAGCCTGCATGGGAGTCACTGCCGGCCGATACACCGGCCGGTATCAGGCGGCTGTTGACCCGCTGTCTTCAGAAGGATGCCAGGCGGCGGCTTCACGACATCGCAGACGCGCGGATCGAGCTCGAAGACGCGATGGCCACGCCTGTCGAATCCGCGACAAGGTCCACGGCGCGTTCGTGGTCCAGCGTGTCACTCGTGGCGGTGTCCCTCGTCCTGGCGACAGGCCTCATCTTCCTCTGGTCCGTCCGCGGCAGATTCCGCGGGCCGGCGGAATCGCCGCCCGAGACCCGGGTCGTCCGCCTCACAGATCTTCCCGGCCTCGAGGAGTCTCCGGCCATTTCCCCAGATGGCGGGTCGGTGGCGTTCACCGCCGGCGTGGACGGTAAGCGGCAGCTCTTCGTGCAGCGCATCGCAGGCGGCACGCCGTTGCAGCTCACGCGCGATCCCGTCGATCACGAGTCCCCGCGCTGGTCGCCTGACTCGAGCTCCATCCTGTATTTTTCGCCGGCCGTGTCAGGAGCCGCTCAGGGGAGCATCTGGGAGATTCCGGTGCTTGGCGGCGCGCCGCGGCGGGTCGTCAACAGCCTGGGAGGGGCCGACGTCAGCCTCACCGACGGGCGGCTGGCCCTGTTTCGATTGGTGAAGGCCGGCATCCAGCTGGTGACTGCGCCCATGGACGGTTCCAGGTTCGACGTGGTCGCCGAGTTCGCGCCCGCGACGTACTACCTGTATCCCCGCTGGTCGCCGGACGGCCGCTCGATTGCGTTCCAGCGAGGCGACAGCATCAGGTTCGACGTGTTCGTGGCGCCTGCCGCGGGAGGAGAAGCGCGCCAGCTGACGCACGACAACAACATGATGAGCGGTTTCGCGTGGCTGCCCGACAGCACGGGCATCGTCTACAGCTCGAGCCGCGGCGGCACGATGCCCTATCTACCGACGCTCAGCTTGTGGCGGGTGTCCCTGCGAGACGGAAGCGTCCGGCGGATCACGTCGGGCGAGACGTCGTACGTGACTCCCGACATTGCCAAGAGCGGCGCCATCCTAGTCGGCCGCATGAAGCTGCAAAGCGACATCTGGAGGTTTCCGGTCGAGGGTCAGCCGGCCGAGAACGCACGCGGCGGCATTCGCATCACGCGACAAACCGGGCAGGTCCTCACACCGACCGCGGGCCCCGGCGATAAAGAGGTCGCGTTTCTGTCCGACAGCGGCGGTCATGCCAATTTGTGGGTCGTAAACACCGAGAGTGGCGGGCTGCGTCAGATCACCGATGAGCGCGATCCGAGCGTGGCGGTTGGCGTTCCGGTGTGGTCGCCCGACGGCCGCGCCATTGCGTTTGTCTCGTCGCGCGGCAACCAGGGGTTGACGTTTGGTGTATGGCTGGTCGATTCGGATGGAAGCAACCTGCGCAACGTCGCGAACCCGGGTCTGGGACCCGCGTGGTCGCCGGACGGGCGCTGGTTGTATTACTCAACGCGAGGCGGCTCGGCGGCGGATGTCGTTCTGAAGAAGGTGCCCGTGGACGGAGGACAAGCGGTCACCGTGACGACGGAGCGGCTGCGCAACGTGATCGGCTCGAACGGCGGCACGCTCTACTATCTGTTCGAGCGTCCGCTCGTCGACGGCACGCCGGAATTCGAGATCCGGGCCGCTACGCCCGAGGACGCGCCGTTTCGCGTGCTCGCGCGTATTCCAGCCTCGCGCGTGCCCATCTGGCAGATTGTCAATCCCGCACTGTCGCCCGACGGGAAATGGCTGGCGCAGGCGTTGACCGACGGGCTGACCACCAACGTCTGGGCGCTTTCAACCTCGACGGGCCAATGGCGCCAGATTACCGATTTCGGCGCCCGCGCGACGTTCATCGCTCGCCGCGTGTCGTGGTCGTCCGACGGGCGCTCGATCCTGGCAGCCGTCGGAGAAGGCGACTCCGACATCGTCATGCTCGAAGGGCTGACGACGGTCGGGAGCAAGTGAGCTGTCTGCTTATGAAAAATTCGATTGTTCTCACGGTGAGTTTCACCTTCCTGCTGGGGACTGGAGTGCGAGCCCAGTCGTCGGTTCGTCTCACGCTCGAAGAGGCGATCACGCGAGGGCTGCAGGCGAGCCATCGACTGGCCGAGCTCGAGGCGAAGCGAACCGCCGCCCGAAGCGTAGTGGACGTGCGGCGCGCAGCCGATCGACCCCTGGTGTCGTTGGAGGCTGGCTACACGCGTACGAATCACATTGACGAGTTCCTCCTGCCGAATCCCGCTGCCGGCGGTCGGCTCGTCAACCTCTACGCCGACGTCCCGGACAACCTGCGGACGCGACTGGACCTTCAGTGGCCGATCTACACAGGGGGCCGGACCGATGCCCTCGAGCGCGCGGCGCGCGCGGAGGCCGACGCGCTGGGTCAAGACCGCCAGGCGGCACAAGCCGACTTGAAGTTCGAGATCACTCGCGCGTACTGGTCGGTGGTGACGGCCGGAGCCTCGCTCAAAGTGCTCGAACAGGCGCTGGCCAGAATGGACGCGCACCTCACCGACGCGCGCAATCGGCAGCTGGCGGGCCTCGCGCCGCCAACCGACGTGATGTCGGCCGAGGCTCGGCGATCGAGGCAGCAGATGCTCCTCATCGAGGCGCGCAACCTGCAAGAGGCGTCGACGGCCGACCTGCGGCGTCTCGTTGGCCTTCCCTCAGACGCGACCATCGACATCGACAGCACGCTGTCGCCTCCTTCGGTCACCGCGACTCCGCCTGCCACGCTCGTCGAGGAGGCGCGGACGAAACGGGCCGATCGCCACGCGCTCGAAACCCGCATCCAGGGCGCCGGCGACGTCGCGGCGGCGGCGCATGCGGGCAAACGGCCGACGCTGGCACTCGTCGGTGGATACGACTACGCGCGGCCGAACGCCAGGATCTTTCCGCGCGCGTCGGAGTGGAATACCTCGTGGGACGTGGGCGTGAATCTGAACTGGTCGCTCTGGGACGGCGGGCGCGTCAAGGCGGATGTGGCTCAGGCCGTGGCGAACCGTCACGCCGCGGAAGAAGGGCTTCGGGAATTCGATAGTCTGCTCGAGTCGAGTGTTCGCCAGGAGCGGTTGAATCTGGAGTCGTCGCTGGCGGTCATCACCGCGGCCGAGGATGCCGTGCGAAGCGCCACGGAAGCGCGACGAGTCGTCGCGGAGCGCTACGCCGCCGGTGTCGCCACCAACACCGACGCGCTGGATCTCCAGCTGGCGCTCGTGCAGGCGGAGCTCGATCGGACTCGGGCGATCGCAAACTCGCACCTCGCGGCCGCTCGTCTCGACCGAGCGCTCGGACGGTGAGACACGGCGTGGAGCCGGGCCGCGAGAGTCCAATGATATAGAATGGCGCGCCCCGGATAGTCGGTCGGTTCCCGCCGAATCTGCGGAGATGTTCCATGCGACTTGCGAAGGCGGTTGGGTTGCTGGCGATCCTCTTCGCCCTGGGCGGCCTGGCGTATTACCTTCGTCCGTTTTCGACCGGTGGCAAGCAGGCCGCCGTCCCCGCCCCGTCTTCACGTCCATCCGCCGTCGGCGCGCTGGGCCGCATCGAGCCAGGCGACGGCGTCATTCGACTGGCGGCTCGCAGCTTGAGCGGCCAGCCGTCCATTGTCGGCAAACTGCTGGTCGGCGAACGTGATCAGGTGAAGGCGGGTCAGGTCATCGCCGAGCTCGATAGCGCGCCTCAACTTCGGGCCACTGCTGAACTCGCCGAAGCGCGCGTGGACGTGGCACGAAAGCGCCTCGCGCAGGTACAGGCGGGCGCCAAGCCGTCAGACCTGTCGGCTCAGCGGACCGAGATCGAACGCCTTGATGCAGAAATCGCGCAGGCGCAAACGGACCTTCGGCGCCACCAGCGACTGCGCGACAGCAATTCGATTGCCGATGCGGCTTTGGAGGAAGTACGGCTTCGCGCGGAGACGCTGACCCGTCAACGGAAACAGGCGAGCGAACGATTGACGAGCCTGTCCGAGGTTCGGCCGGTTGATGTCGACGTGGCGAGGGCGGAGGTGGAGGCGGGCATCCGCGAGGTCGCGCGCGCGCGCGCGGAATATGACGCCACTCGAATCCGCGCGCCGTTCGATGGGCGCGTCATCAAGGTTCGTGCCTGGCCCGGTGAGGAAGTGGGTCCGGCCGGTCTGCTCGAGCTCGCGAAGACGAATGTGATGTACGTCCTGGCAGACATCGCCGAAGGCGATATGAGCCGCGTGCGCACAGGTCAACGCGCGAAGATCACGGGAAACGGGCTGCCGCGCCCGCTCTCGGGCGTGGTCGAATCGGTCGGGCTGCGGGTCACCGAGAACAGCGTGCTCAAAGTGGATCCGGCCGAGTTCTCCGACGCGCGCGTGGTTGAAGCCCGCATTCGGCTGGACGACGGCGCGCAGGTCGCACAGCTGATTCACCTGCGTGTGAACGTGCTCATCGAGCTTTCACCCGCGGCGCCCGAGCAACGCGACGCCAGATGATTCACCGACTCCCATGGCGGCAGCTCACCCATGAGAAGCTGCGGCTGCTCGCCGCGGGTGCGGGCATCACATTCGCGGTGCTGCTGCAATTGATGCAGTTCGGCTTCCGTGACGCGCTGTACACGAGCGCGGTGCTCGTTCATGACCGCCTGCTGGCCGATCTCGTGGTGACGAGCTCCCAGTACGAGTACATCGTGGCGTCCGCGGCCTTTCCGAGGCGCCGCCTCTCCGAAGCGAGGATGTTCAAGGAGGTCGATTCCACGGCCAGCCTTCTGGTCGGCATCGCGCCGTTCAAGGATCCGCTGACTCGCGAGGAGCACCAGGTCCTCCTGCTGGCGTTCAGCCCGGACGACGCGGTCTTCAACCTCGCGTCGATGAACGCGGACGTCAGCAAGATCGCGCTGGCGGACACCGCGATGTTCGATGCCCGGTCGCGCGCCGAGTACCAGCCAATCGTGGATCTGGTGCGGCGGGAAGGTGTGGTCCGGACGGACATGGCGGATCGGCGGATCGACGTCACCGGCGTGTTCGACCTGGGAGTCTCCTTCACCGGGAACGCCTACATGATGACGAGCGACGCCACGTTCCGGCGACTGCTGCACCGACCGGAAGGCACCGCCGATATCGGCCTCCTGCGTCTGAAGCCGGGGAGCGATGTCGAGGCCGTCAAAACCGGATTGAGCATGGCCCTGCCTCACGATGTGAAGGTCATGACCTTGCGGCAGTTCGCCGAGCTGGAACAGAGTTACTGGAACAGGAGCCAGCCGATCGGCTTCATCTTCAATCTCGGCCTCGTGGTCGGCCTGCTCGTCGGAGCCGTCATCGTCTATCAAATTCTTTACACGGACGTGACCGATCACCTCCCCGAATACGCAACGCTCAAGGCGATGGGCTACCGCGACGGAGCCCTGTCGCTCGTCGTCCTCCAGCAGGCGCTCATTCTGTCTGTGCTCGGTTTTCCAGTGGGTTTCGGGATCGCGCAGATCCTCTATGCCGCTGCGCGGCGAACCACGGGCCTGCCGATCTTCATGACGGTCGCACGTGCGGCGATGGTCTTCGGCTTGACCGTGCTCATGTGCGGCGCGTCTGGATTGCTCGCGATGCGAAAGCTGAAGTCCGCCGATCCGGCCGACGCTTTTTAGAGGGAGTTCCGAGTCACCGGGAGCGACGATGCAGTCGGCCATTGCCATCCGGAACCTGAACCATCACTTTGGCGCTGGTGGTCTGCGCAAGCAGATTCTGTTCGATATCAGCGCCGACGTGTACCCCGGCGAGATCGTCCTCAATACCGGTCCGTCGGGATCCGGCAAGACCACCCTGCTCACGCTCGTCTGTGGGCTGCGATCGGTGCAGGACGGGAGCGTGCGAACGCTGGACACGGAGCTGAACGGCGCATCGCCGCCGACGCTGGTCCAGGTTCGACGCAGCATCGGATTCATCTTCCAGGCGCACAACTTGCTCGACGCGCTCACAGCCTGCCAGAACGTCCAGATGGGCGTGGCGCTCGATGCCGGTGTCACGAACAGCGAGGCGCGCGACCGCAGCATCGAGATGCTCAATGCGGTCGGGCTCTCGCAGCGCATCGACCACTATCCCCATCAGCTCTCCGGGGGCCAGAAGCAGCGGGTGGCCATCGCCCGAGCGCTGGTGCGGCGGCCGAAGATCGTGCTGGCCGACGAGCCGACGGCCGCCCTCGACAAAGCGAGCGGACGCGAGGTCGTGGACATTCTGCAGAAGCTGGCGAAGGAACAGGGGTGCGCTATCCTGCTCGTGACCCACGACAACCGGATCCTCGATGTGGCCGATCGCATCCTGACCCTCGAGGACGGCCGGATCTCGTCCTTCACCGCGGGCATCGCGGCCAATACCGAACATCTCTTGACGGCGTTCGCCACCATGCAGCGCAAGGGACAGCTCGAGCGCCATTTGAAGACGCTCCCGGACGCGAAGTTCGTGGAGGTGCTCGGCGAAGTCACAACAGAGTTCGAAGGATTTCTCCGCACGCTCGATGTGGCCAACGCAGACGCCACGCGAGCCCTCCTGCAACAGGTGCTCGGGGTCACCGCGGCGCGGATCAGGGACCTGGTTGGCGCCGAGCGCGCGACGGTCTACCTGGTCGACCACGAGCGCGCGGTGCTGCGCTCGCGGATCGCCGATCACACTGGCGAGGGCACGCTCGATATCCAGATGCCGATCGGGAAGGGAATCGCGGGACGCGTCGCCGAGACGGGCGTCACGATGAACATCGCCGACCCGTACGCACACCCCGACTTCAATCCCGCATTCGATCGCGAGAGCGCCGCCCGCGCCGAGCTTGGAGTCACCCAGCAGAAGTTCACCACACGATCGATACTGTGCGGGCCGATCCTCGACCGTCAGCGAACGGTCATCGGCGTTGCGCAGCTGCTCAACAAGCGGGACAGTCCGGCGTTCAGCGAGGCCGACGAGCACACGCTCGAGGAGTTCGGCGAATCCCTCGGCATCATTCTCGAGACGTGCAATCGCGTGGACGTCGGCCTCAACTGATGACTGCGCAAGTGACTCGACCGATCGTCCTCGATCGCAGCAAGCAGCGCCGCAGGCGGATCGACCCGCACAAAGGCGTCGAGCCTCCTCCCGACTCCAGCCTCGCCACCCGTCAAGGATCGGAGATCGAGAGACCTGGAAGCGCCCCCGGCATTCTGGCGCCTCTCTCCCGCCGCGCGTTTCTGAACGTGCGTGCCGGCGACGCCGCGCCGCCCCAGATGAGGAGGGTCAGGTTCGACACGAGTCGAGTCCAGGCATTTCTGCGGCTGTTCGTCTGGCTGAACATGCTGCTGCGGTTCGCGATGGCGGCGGTGCGGGACCGGCTCAGACGGAAGCACTCCACCGCGGGAGCTGCCGTGCGGTTGCGGCGGATTCTCGAGCGAACGGGCGGAACGTTCATGAAGCTCGGTCAGCACTTTGCGATGCGCCTCGATCTCCTCCCGTGGGAGTACGGAACGAGCTGTCGGGCATGCTCGATCGGGTCCCGCCGTTTCCCTCGAGTCGTGCGATCGAGATGATCGAACGGACGACCGGCAAGCCGCTGGCGGAGACCTTCGACCGCTTCGACCCGGAGCCGGTCGGGTCGACGTCCGTGGCGTGCACGTATCAGGCGGTCCTGCGCAGCGGCGAACGGGTCGTCGTGAAAGTGCGCCGCCCGGGCGCCGGCGAGCTGTTGATGGCGGACCTGAAAGTGTTCGACTGGCTGGCCGGCTCGCTGGAATTCCTGACCGTGCTCCGGCCCGGCTACACACAGAGCATGCGCCGCGAGCTGCGCGAGTCGCTGGTCGAGGAGCTCGACTTCGTTCAGGAAGCGCGCTACATGGACCTGTTTCGCCGGGCGGCCCGGGCGTCCGGCAAGAAGTTCTTTACCGCACCCCGCGTGTACTTCGAGCTCTCAGGCGAGGACGTCATCGTCGAGGAGTTCGTCTCGGGTATGTGGCTGTGGGAACTGGTCGCGGCTGTCGAACAGAAGAACGAACAAGTACTGGCGCTCGCGGCGCGGCTCGACATCGACCCGCATCGAATCGCGCGCCGGCTCACCTGGGTCAACTACTGGGCGTGGCACGAGCATTTCTTCTTTCGAGCCAATCCGCACCCCGACCGCATGATCATCGGAGAAGGCGGACGACTGACGTTCATCGATTTCGGATCGGTGGGCGCCATCGATCGGACCAAACGCCGGGCGCTCGAACAGAACATGTACTACGCGTGGAAGCAGGACCCGCTCAACATGGCGCGGGCGTCGATCATCCTGCTGGAGCCGCTTCCCGCGGTGGACCCGGTCGAGCTCACCAAGGAGCTCGAGGTTTGCAACTGGGAGATGCTGTTCGGCTTCGAAACCAGTCAGTCGGATCAGCGGTGGTTCACTCGAACATCCGCGCGGCAGTGGATCGGGCTGGTCCGGCTGGCCCGCCGTTTCCGCATCGCGATCGATTTCGACATCCTTCGCCTCCTGCGAGCCAGCGTCATGTACGACACGCTGGCCGTCAGGCTGAGTCCCGGGATCAACGTCATCAAGGAATATCGCCGCTTTGCGAAGTACCGGGCCCGACGGGCGCGGCAGCGCTTCCAGCGTCGCCTGATCAAGCACGCGTCCCGCTCTTCCAACAACAACCGCATCTACCTCGATCTCGAGCGGCTGGCCGATACCGGCGAGAGCCTGTTCTTCCGGCTTCGACACGCCCTGACCATCCCGCGCGTGAATTTCACCGCGCTGATGGGCCAGGGATCCGTGCTCGCCCAGACGTCGATCCGGCTCGTGGCGCAGGTCGTCGTCCTGGCGATGGCGATGGGTGCCGGGATCGCCGCCGCCCACTGGGTCTCGACGGGCCAGATGCTCGCCGCTCCGGCGGCGTTCAGCCGCGCGACGGATCTGGCCGCGTTTCGCGCGATCGCGGCGCTGCTCGCGTTCGTCAACGCGCGCAGGATGTTGTTCCGCATGGACGACAGGGACGCGTAGCCGTGGCACCGACACGCGCGATCGCCCCTGCCGGACCAGCCGCCACACGGGCGCAGCCTGACACGATTCTGCAGCCCATCCCGCGGCGCCAGCCAATCATCGAGTCGACCGGCGACTCGACGACGCTGCCGAAGAGTGAACCGCTGAAATTCAAGGCGGGCGCCGTCCGATCACTCGGACGGCTGTTCCGCTGGTTGTCGGTGATCGTGTTCGTGCTGGGTGGCAACCTCTGGGACCGGCTGCGCCGTCGCGACACCCCGGGCCGGCGCGCCGTCCGGCTTCGCGTCGGGCTCGAGAAGGCTGGCGGCACGTTCGTCAAGTTCGGCCAGCAACTCGCGATGCGCATCGACCTGCTCCCCTGGCACTACTGCGTCGAGCTCTCGAAGATGCTCGACCGGATGCCGGCATTCCCGCTCGACGAAGCGCTGGCGACGATCGAACGGACGACCGGCAGGCCGTGGCACGAGACGTTTGCCGTCTTCGATCCGGAACCGGTGGGAGCCGCCTCGATCGCCTGCGTGTATCAGGCCACTCTGAAAGACGGCTCGAAGGTCGCTGTCAAGATCCGCCGGCCCGGCATCGGCCACGTCTTCATGGCCGACTTGAAGGTCATCGACTGGCTGCTCGCCTTCGTGGAACTCGCGACCATCGTGCGGCCGGGCGCGATGCGTGGACTCCGTCGAGAGCTTCGGGAAACGCTGCTCGAGGAGCTCGACTTCCGGAAAGAGGGGCAGTGTCAGGACATCTTCAGGAGAAATGCCCGCGACAAGGCGCGGAAGCGCTTCTTTACCGCCCCGCGCGTGCACTTCGAGCTGTCGAGTGACGAGATGCTGGTCCAGGAATTCGTCACGGGCCTCTGGCTCTGGGAGATCATCGCGGCCGTCGAGCAGAACGACCCGCAGGGATTGGCGATGATGCGCGAGCTCGACATCGATCCGGCGAAGGTCGCGCGGCGCATCCTCTGGGCGGCGTTCTGGAGCATGGACGAGCATCTGTTCTTCCACGCCGATCCGCATCCCGCCAACATCGTCGTCGGTCGGGGCGGCACGGTGACGTTCGTCGACTTCGGCTCGTGCGGCTCGTTCGACGTCGAGCAGCGGTTCGCGCTTCAGCAGCTTGTCAGCAGGATGCGCAAAGGCGACGCCGAGGGCATGGCGCGCGCGACGCTGAAACTGCTGGAGCCGCTCACGCCGACCGACGTCGCCGCCCTGACGAAGTACATGTCCGCGGAGTACGTGCGCGTCCTCAGTACGTTCCAGACCAAGGCCAGGCACACGGAATGGTGGGAACGCACCTCGGCCAGACTCTGGCTGGCGATGGTCGCGGCGGCGCGGCAATTCGGTCTGTCGCTGAACCTGCAGATGCTCAAGATGCTTCGCGCCACGCTGCTGTACGACACCCTGGTGCTCAGGTTGGACCGCAGCATCAATCGTTACGACGAGTACGCGCGGTTTCGCAGGCGGGAGGAAGCGCGCTGGGCGAAAGAACGCTGGCGGGCGCGTACCCGCGACGCACGACGCGATCTCTTCCTCCGCATTGAAGAGCTTGCCGAGGCCGGCGAAGACCTGATGGCCCGGGCGCAGCAGACGATTTCCTCACCGGTCCTGAATTTCAGGGCGGTCGTCGCCAAGTGGGTCTTCACCCTCGGTGTCTTGAGCCGTACGGGCGGCCGCCTCGTCCTCATCACGGCAATCGCGGCGGCCACGGTCGCCGTCTCCAGGTACTTCCAGGGCACGCCTACGCGGCTGTTGGATTCTTTATGGACCGCGCTGGGCAGCCGCGCGTACCAGGCGGTGGTCGTGGCGGTCATCGTCCTCAACACGCGCGACATCCTCTTCAGGCTCACGGAGCGCGACAACACGCCTCGGGAGACGGCGCGCTGATGCGGCGCAGACCGGCCCGAATCCGTCACCGCTCGTGCTAGACTCGCGCGTCGACTGACAGCGAGGCCGCCTCGTATGCTCCACGCCGGCGCCACTTCACCATTCCCTCCGATCGATGACGCGAGCGCGACGCTCAGCTTCCCGCCGCTTGGTCCCGGTGTGAACGTCCTCATGATCTGGCCCCGGTTCGAGCGATCGTACTGGGAAGGTATGTTGGAAATCCTTCCGGATAGCACGCAGGGGCCGCCGCTGGCGCTGGTGACGATTGCCGCGCTCCTGCCGAAGACCTGGAATGTCCGCCTCGTGGACTGCGCGTTCGAGGAACTGCGAGACGAAGACATCCTGTGGGCGGATCTGGTCATGGTCAGCGCGATGTATCCACAGCGCGCCGGGGTCCGCGCCACGTTGACGCGCTGCCGCGAACTGGGACGACGCACCATCATTGGCGGACCTTACGCAAGCAGTCAGCCCGAAGAAGTGCTCCCGTTGGCCGATCACGTCGTGGTTGGCGAGGTCGAGGAGTGTTTCACGGCGCTGGTGGCCGATTTCGAATCGGGCACGGCGCGACGGCTGTATCGCGTCGTCGAAAAGCCGGACGTCACCCGATCTCCGGTGCCGCGCTTCGACCTCCTCAAGCTGGACAAGTACCTGGCGATGGCCATTCAGTTCTCGCGAGGCTGTCCGTTCCAGTGTGAGTTCTGCGACATCATCACGATCTACGGGCGCCGGCCCCGGACCAAGACACCAGCGCAGGTGATCGCTGAGCTCGAGGCGTTGTATCGAGTCGGCTGGCGGAGCTGGATTATGGTCGGCGACGACAACTTCGTCGGCAATCACCGCGCCGCGCTGGAATTGAGCCGCGAGCTGGCCCGCTGGCAGAAAGCCCACGACTTTCCGTTTGCGTTTTACACGGAAGCATCGATTGACCTTTCAGAGAGACAGGAGCTTCTGGACGCGATGGTGGAGGCGAACTTCGTGTTCACCTTCATCGGAATCGAGACCCCGGCGTCAGACGCGCTGCGGGAAGCCAAGAAGTTCCAAAACCTGCGCCACAATACGCTCGAACAGGTCAAGCGGATCCAAGCTCGCGGCTTGTGGATCACCGCCGGGTTCATCGTCGGCTTCGATTCGGACGACACCGGCATCTTCGATCGGCAGCTGGAATTCATCGAAGCCGCCGCGATTCCGTGGGCGCTGCTCAACATCCTGCAGGCCCCTCCGACGACACCCCTTCATGATCGACTGCGGAGTCAGGGCCGCCTGCGCGACGGGCAGGTGACGATCGCAGGCACCTGCAACACGCCGAACTTCCTGACCGTCATGCCGCCGGCCGATTTATATCGCGGGACGGCCCGCATCCTGAGGGCCCTGTACGCCCCGAGGCAATTCTTCGATCGGACAATCCGCTCGTTCGAAGACTGGGTGCCAGCGCCCGTTCAACGGTTTCCTCGGTTGCCGAACGCGTACTGGATCCGTTCGACGCTGATTTCGATGTGGAAGCAAGGAGTGCTGGCGCCCTATCGGTGGGAGTACTGGCGCTTCTGGGCGATCGCGCTTCGGCGATGGTGGCGGCAGCCGACGAAGCTGGGAATGGCTTGCATGGTCCTGGTGTCCGCCGACCATTTCTGTCGATTTGCCGCCGAGTTGGTGGAGGAACTCGAGACGGAAGCCAACAAGAGCGCCGGCATCCCAGGCTACTGCGCGCCTTCGGCAGCGGCAGCAGCGCCTGTGACTCTCACGCTGACTCCCGCGCTGACTCAGATGATGGCCGAGCGCTCCAAGGCAAGCTAGCGCCTTGCCAGATCGGCAATGTAGTCGGCGACCGTGTCGGGTCTTTCCATCGGCAGAAAGTGCGAGGATTCCGGCAGCCAGACATCCACGCCGCGCGGAAACCTCGAGGCCAGTCGCGGATCGGTCGTCGACCAGTCCGTGTCCAACCAGGGCTGATTCCCGAGACGGCACCGAATGACGGTCACTGGAGAAACGATCGACGGTAGGAGCGGATGCAGATTGGCATCCTCGTCCGTCGAGTGCTCGTAGATCGATGCTTCCACATCCGGCGGGCACGCGAGGACCCATTCATTGCCGGACGCCACCAGGCCGAAGCGACAATAGTCGCCGAGGACATCCGGCTCCCAGCGGTCGAACGGCGGTTGGGCCCGAAAACGTTCCAACATTTCCTCCGGTGACGACCATCGTTCGCGACGCCGCCGAATGAATGCCGCGTCGGCCAGCCGACGTCCATACACCTCGGGCGGAAGAATCACGGGATCGATCAGGAGCAGTGCGGCAAAGGCAGACGGCCTGAGACCCGCCGCCGACGCGACCGAATGACCGCCCATCGAATGGCCAATGCCGATCGCGCCTGCGAGGCCCAACTCGCCGGCGATGTTCGACAGATCCGACCCCAACCGCTTCCAGTGAATGGGTCCCGCCGGCCGATCGCTCCGACCGTGGCCTCGAGCATCGGGAGCCAGGCAGCGCCGACCTGGGAACCGCCTGACGACCTCGTCCCAGCATCGACCGTGAAATCCGGTCGCGTGCGCGAACACCAGCGGGGGATCCTCGCCCGGCCACTCCCACACGGCGAGCGTCAGCCCTTCCACTTCCATCCGCCTGAGCGTCGGTGTTCGAGAATCGATTGGTCGGGTGACGACGTTCGGAAGGGAAACCACTCCCCCACTCGGATTGATGGCGCCTGCGGTGCTTTCCAGGTATTCCGCGAGAGCAGCAACCGTCGGATACCGAAAAATCTCCCGCAGTGGCAATTCGCGCTGCAGCGCGGCGCACAGCTCCCGGTGCAGTTGAACGAGCTCTACGGAATCTGCGCCGAGATCGAAGAAGCTGGTGTCGACGCTGACCTGTTTCAGATGCAACCGCTCCTGCACGACCGACGCGAGCGTCCGCTCGAGAGCCGTGCGGGGCTCGACGGACATGGCTTGCGTTTGCTCGAAGGCTCCTTCGCGGGCTATCAAGGCCTGGCGATCGACCTTGCCGTTGCGCGTCAGAGGAAGAACGTCCAGAAGCACGAAGGCCGATGGCACCATGTGCTCGGGCAGCTTGTCGCGCAGGTAGCTGCGAAGCTCGGTCACGAGTGACGCCTCGGCGGGCGGCGTCCCAACGGCGGAAGCCGGCTGCTCGAGGGACTCGAGCCGGGTCTCGCCGGAATCGATCCCGCCGCCCACCAGGCTGTGGAGCAGGACCTGTCCCTCGTCGAGATCGAAATAGCGGCGGACTCCCTGGAAATCGAGCCCACCGATCTGGCAGAGTCCAATCTGACAGCGGGGAGCCGACATCTCCAGCACCTGCGTGATCAACCCGGCCTCGAGCGTCGCGAAGTGCTGGCTGTAGTCGCCGTACATCGGGCGAATCGCGTTCATCTGTCCGACGAGGTAGATGGAAAAGGCCGAGCCTTCGAACACACGACGATTGGTGGGTGCGTGAACGCGGCTCTCGATGTGCGCGTCGCGTGAGAGCAGCACGAGCGAATGATCGTGCGGATGATAGTAGTACGTGCCGCCTCGAACGCCTTCCACCCGTCCGGGCCTGATGAACAGATAGGTCTGCACGGGGTAGAGGCCGCCCGCGGAACCGTAGCGGTGTTTCGGTGACGAGCCGCCATCGACGTCGACGCGCAAGAGACAACTCAGAAAATCGCTCAACCGATCGAAGGAAATCGCCTCGCGCGCGAAGGTGCGGCAGCTGCGGCGCTCCGTGTAAGCCCGAATCGCAGCGTCGTCCAGCGGCGGACGGTTGAGATGAACCTTCGTGGCTTGCTCGGACCGTGGACGTAGGCCAGGATCGCGACGTTTGAATGCCAGACGTTCCACCGGATCGAGCAGCACTCCGTCGAGGTCCGGAAAGTGGAAGTCCTGGAGCTGCTGGGGCCCGGGGTCGCTCGTGTCCGACTGGCCTGACATCACGTACGCGACGAGCCGCCGATGGCTTTGCGGTCCCGCGGCGACGACCACCGTGGACCGGACGGCGGGATGCTGCGCGAGCGCCGATTCGACTTCGCCAAGCTCGATTCGGTACCCGCCAATCTTGACCTGGAAGTCATCGCGGCCGAGAAACTCGATGTCGCCGTCCGGCAGGAAGCGGCCGTTATCTCCGCTGCGGTAGAGCCGTTCCCCGGTCCTGGGATGCGTGAAAAACCTTGCTTGCGTTTTCTCGTCGTCGCGCCAGTAGCCGTGTGCCAGTCCGGCGCCGCCGACGTAAATCTCGCCGGGGACCCAGACGGGACACGGTTCCAGTGCCGAATTCAAGACATGCAGCCGATGATTCGTGAGCGGGCGGCCGTAGGGAATGCTGGTCCAGGCGGGATCAACCTCTTCAATCGGATAGAAATTCGTCCAGATTGAAGTCTCCGTCGGTCCGCCAAGACCGACGAGCTGAGCTCCTTTCGACAACGCACGCAGCTGTCCCGGCAGCGTCACGGGAATCCAGTCTCCGCTCAGCATCACCAGCCGCAGCGACGCGGGCAGCACGTCAGCGCGGCCCGCGGCGTATTCCACCAGCATCTGCAGCAGCGCTGGCACCGAGTTCCAGATCGTCGTCTGCTCCCGCCGCATCAAGTCGGACCAGTGAGATGGATTCCGCGATTCGCCAGCGTCCGGCATGATCAGCGTCCCCCCGGCCGCCAGCATCCCGAACGTGTCGTACACGGAGAGGTCGAAGCTGAGGGACGACAGCGCCAGGACACGATCGTCAGGACCCACGCCAAAGCGTCGATTGATGTCCAGGATCGTGTTCACCGCGCCGCGATGATCGATCATCACCCCTTTCGGCTGCCCGGTGGACCCTGAGGTATAGAGCACGTAGGCCAGGTCCTCAGGCGTCTGCATCGGCTCCAGACGTTCGAGACGTCCGGTTGCCCATTCCTCGTCGTCGACGCAGAGCCGCCGTATGCCGGCGGGCCAGTGCAGTCGGCCGTTGACGCGGTCGCTGGTAACGGCGAACTCGACCTGGCCGTTTTCGAGCAGATAGGCGACGCGTTCCGGTGGCAAATCGGGATCGATCGGGAGATACGCCGCGCCGCTGGCCAGAACGCCCAGCACGGCGACGATCTGCTCCCACCCTTTTTCCAGAACCACAGCCACGAGCGTGCCGCGGCGGGGGCCCACCTGACGCAAGCGGTGGCCGAGGAGCGTGGCGCGCCGGAACAGCTCCTCGTAGCTCAAGGTGCGCTCCCGCGACATGACGGCGGGGTGATGCGGCCTTCGCGCCACCTGCTCCTCGAAGAGCGTGTGGAGCAGAACCTCGGGAACGGCCGCGGTCGCATTGAGCGCTTCACGCTGCCGGAGCTGTTCGGGAGGAACGATGGATCGCGTCGTCTCGTGCCAGCTCGCTTCGTCCTCTGTCAGACGTTCCACGAGCCCGCAGTACGCGCCGAACATGTCATCCAGCAGCCCGCTTGGAAAGAGCGCCTCGACGGCGTCCCACGTCGTAGACAGGCGGCCCGCTCGCTCGAAGACCTGATGATCCAGCCAGACTTGCGGTGTCTGGCTGATGCCGTAGACGACGTCGCCCAGTGAGAAGGTGGACGACTCGTCAGCACCGCGAATGTTGAGCAGGCTGGTGAACACGATGGGAGCGTTCGCCAGAATCGCGCCCTCGCGCGCACGGTGCAGCTCCCGAAGGACGAGGACGCCGCTGTACTCGCGAAACTGCAAGTCCTTCTGGAATTGCTCCTGCAGCGCCTGGGCGCGCGTCTCGAACGTCTGCTGCGAACCATGCACCTCGAGCAGGATCGTGGAGGTGAAGTCGCCGAAGAGGTCCTTCAGTTGCGGATGGGTGTGCGGACGGTTGAAGAACGTCAGGTTCAGGATGAAATCCGGCGATTTGCTCCATGTCGCGAGGACGTCCGCGAAGGCAGCGCAGAGCACGGCGGAAGGCGTCAGACCCGCGCGCGCCGCCCGCGCCTTGAGTCGCTGCCACTTCGAAGCGTCGAGCTCCCAGCTGCGGCGGACGAAGCGCGGCTGCCTGACCTCGGTCGGATCGCGAGCGATCGGCAGGTCGGGCGCTGGCGGCAGCGTATCGAGGCGGGCCAGCCAGTATTGCTCCGCGCGTCGGTAGGCGTCCGCGTTTCGCATCGCGATTTCCGCCAGCACGAAATCGCGAAACGAAACCTCCAGCGGATCCGACGGCCGGTCGGGATCGAGGTAGAGCTGAAACCAGGTCTGGAACAGAAAAAAAATGCTCCAGGCATCGGCAACGGTCATCCCGATCCGGAAATGCAGCCGGGTGCGGTCGCGATCGAGACGGGTAGCAAGAATCTCGAACAGCGGCCACTCGTCGAGACCGGTGACACGGTGCGACATCTCCTGCCGAATCCGCTCCAGCTCGGAGGCGATGACGGCCGGCGGGCGGCCTGTGAGATCGAGCACCTCGATCGCGTACGCGGGCACTACCGCGAGAATCTGCTGCAGGCCATCGGGCCGCACGATGGCGCGCAGCATGTCGTGGCGCTCCACGAGCCGCTGCCACGCGCGGTTCAGCCGCGGCACGTCCAGGCTCGCGAACTCCAATTCGTAGTAGACCTGATACGCCACCGGCCCCAACCCGAACACGCCGGTGCACCCGATCCAATACGCCTCCTGCATGTCGGTCAGCGGAAACGGCTCGTACCGAGCCTGAAGAGGAGCGGGAACGATCAGTGGGCGCGTCTCGTGGTCGTCGCCGCCGCCCTGGCGCAGCCGCGCGAGGATTTCCGCCTTTTGTTCAACCAGCGCCGTGCGGAGCGACGGGGTGAGGACACCTTTGACGGCGCGAACAGTCAGATCAGTGCCATCCGCTGAAACGAGCACGCCCAGCCGCGACAGCTCAGCGAACAGCTCGGTCACCGTCATATCGTAAGCACTTCCCAGTCCTGGCCGTCGGCGTCGGCAGTTTTCCCAGGCGGCGCTTCCTGCAGCCACTGCGTCCTGAGTTGTTCGAGCAGGAGCCCGCTCATGTGCCGGAGCGAGGATCCCTGGAGGATCTGCGTCACGGGCACCGTGACACGCAAGTCGCCTTGAATTCTCGCGGTCATCTCGATCGCCATCAGCGAATCGATTCCGGCCTGTGCGAGCGGTTCCTGACTATCGATCGCGGACGGCCGCGTTCCCAGGACGCGCGCGAGCTGTTCAGTCAAATAGGTTTCCAGCGCGGCCTGCTGCTCCTCCGGCGACCTGGCGCGGAGGACGTCTCTCAATCGGCTGTCCTGACTGGCTCTGGAGTGACCCGCGTTCTCGGCGATGAGGTCGGCCACCAGCGTCGGCGCAGCAGCTCCACTTTCGAACTCGCGCCAGTTGACAGGCATCACCGCCACCTGACCGAGAGGCAGCCGCAGCAGACGATCGAGCAGGTGCAACCCCGCTCGCGGAGCGATCGTCCCGATCCCGCGCAGTCGGGTCCTCGCGCTCTTCCGGGACGCGATGGCAGACATCCCCACCTCATCCCACGGTCCCCACGCGATGCTCATTCCGGGCAGCCCGCGCGCGCGGCGATACTGCCCCAGGCCGTCCATGAACGCGTTGGCCGCCGCGTAGTTTCCTTGTCCAGGCGAGCCGACCGTCGCGGCCATCGACGAGAACATCACGAAGAAGTCCAGTGGCCGACCCAGTGTCAGCGCGTGGAGATTCCAGCTACCCAGGACTTTGGGCGCCATGACGCTGGTGAATCGCGCCCAGTTCTGTTGCACGAGCAGGCCATCGTCGAGAACTCCGGCCGCGTGGATGATGCCGCGAAGCGGCGGCAGGTCGCGTTCGATTTCATCCAGTACGCGGGCCATCTCGACGGATGACGACACGTCAGCGCACAGAGTCACGACGTGTGCGCCAGCCCGCTCCAGCGAAGACAGCACCTGACCGGCCGTCTCGGACGGGTGGCTTCTCCCGATGAGCGCCAGATGACGCGCGCCTCGTTCCACCATCCAGCGGGCGACCTCGAGCCCCAGGGCTCCGAGACCGCCGGTGATCAGATAGGTGTTCTCGGCGCTGAACGACCTGGGAGGCTCCGGCCTCCTGGCCGGCCCGGGCGGCACGTGCCCCAGCCGGGCTGCGTATCGCGTCTCTCCGCGCAGCGCCAGGACGCTCTCGACCTCGTCCGCGCGCAGCTCGTCGACGAGCGAGACGATTTCTTCGTCTGACGTCTGAAGACCCAGGTCCACTGTCGTGCACCGGAGCTCTGCGTGCTCGATGGCGATGACGCGAGCCAGGCCCCAGATCGACGACTGACCGACACTGCCAGGAACCGGTTCCGGCCCCACCGACTGCGCCCCTCGCGTGATCAGCCACAAGCGAGGCACGTCGCGGCACCCCATCTGATGTATGACTTGGACAAGGTTCAGGATGGTGCGGCATCCCAACTCCTGCGCCTTCTCGAGCGCATCGATCGTGAGCGCTTCATTGGATACCGCTTCCAGACTCCACAGATGGATCACCGCGCGCGGCGTGGCATCTCTGAACGCGTCGTGCAGCAGACGCCCGAGATCCTCGGGCCGCGCCGGATCCAGATCGTCCGGGCCGATCGTCACGACCTCGTCGCCGCGCGCCTCGAGTTGCGCCTTCAGGGAGCGGCCGACTCCGAGGCGGTCCGAGAGGATGAGCCACCGGCAAGCTCGAGTCGAAGACCGAGCCGGCAGCACCCGATTGCTCGGCTTCCACCGGATCTCATAGAGCGAATCGCTCAAGTCCTCGCTCCGGGCGGATCGATTCGCTTCCAGGCGTTCCACGCGCAGCCCTGTCGCTTCGACGACCATATGGCCGTCCGCGTCCACGAAGAAGACGTCACCTTCGACGGCCTTCGGCGCGGACTCGGGATTCGATCGAAGGACAACGTGCCCCCAGAGTTCAGCGTCTGGGCGAAGACGTGCGTACGTCCGAACACCTCCGAGGCGTACGGGAAGACTCGTCCCGCCTTCGGAGGTGTCCGCCTCCGACGGCCCGACCGCCGCCGCGAGCAGCTGAAACCCCGCATCGAGCAGCGCCGGGTGCACGTGGTACGCGGATGCGGACCGCACCAGAGGGTGTGGAAGCCGCAGACGACCGAGTGCTTCACCGTCGCGGCGCCAGATCTGCTGCAGGCCCTGGAAGCTGGCGCCATATTCAAGGCCTTGCGTCCGCAGCGTCGCGTAGTATTCGGCGACGTCGATTGGTTCGAGGCAGCGGGCACGAAGCTCCGCGATGGAGCAGTGAGGCGAGGGCTGCGCGCCTCGGCCGATGTTTCCCGTCGCATGCCGCACCCACGTCGAGCCTCGGCGGCTCAGGAGTTGAAAACTCGCGCGATCGGAGTCCTCGGCAGTGATCTGCAGCTGGATCGTTTGTGGAGCATCGTCGGGAAGGAACAACGCCTTCTCGAATGTCATCTCTTCGACAGCGTGCGGGCCAGCCCCCAAGGCCTCGTCGCTGGCTGCCAGAACCATGTCGACATACGTCGCGGCGGGCAGAATCATCGCGCCGTGAACGCGGTGGTGGTCGAGATACGGGCATTCGTCGCGGCCGAGATCCGTCTGCCAGCAATGGGTCCCGGAATTCGCGAGCTGCAGGTAATCGCGGAGCAGCGGATGCCCCTGTACGCGGGAGCCCGCGGCGCGCCAATATCGAGCGTTCTTCCCGTCGGCGGCCGCCGGCCAGAATCGTTCGTGCTGCCATGGGTACGGCGGCAGGTGAACGCACGGCCTTGCCGTGGGGTAGACCTGCGACCAGGCAACCGTGTGCCCCAGCTCGTACAGCCGCCCAAGGCTCGTCAACATCACTTCGAGGTCCGGCGAGTCGCGGCGAAGGGACGCCAGCGTCAGCGAACGGCGCCCCACTCTGTCCAGGCACTGTCTCACCACGTCGTCGAGCACCGGATGCGCGCCAATCTCCAGGAAGACGCCGTGCCCCTCGATGGCGAGGGCCATTACGGCGTCGGCGAATGTTGCGTCTGTGTCCGAGCACTTGACGCTCTGCATCAAGCGTCCGAAGTACGCCACGGCATCGGTCAGGCTCATCGTGCCCGCGAGGTAAGCCGCCGCCGCCTCGCCCTCGCCGTAGCCGACGACGGCGGCTGGCTCAATTCCCCACGAGCGCCAGAGTCGCGCAAGACCGACCTGTAACGCGAAGAGCGACGGCCATCCCACGTCATCGCGGAGAAGACCGTCGCACTCTTCCACAGCTGCTCGGAACGCCGGCTCCTGTTCGAGCAGTTCTCCGCCCATGCCTGCCCATTGCTCGCCGCGGCCGGCGAAGACGAACACCGGCCCTATCGCTAATGCGCGCGCGGGCTCGCGCCGGTCAGCAGTCCGCAGGTGCTCGACCCAGTCCGCAAAAGAGCGTCCCACGACGGCCACGCGATGAGCGTGGTGGTTTCGTTTCACGCTCGCCGTATAGGCGACATCGGCAATCGCACCATCAACAGACAGGAAATCACCGTAAGCCCGTGCCAGAGCCGCCAGAGCGTTTGAGCTGCGCGCAGATATCGGAAGCAGGTACGGACGATCGCCCGCGCTGGCGCTCGGGTGGGCGCCGGGCCTGTCGGGCGCTTCTTCCAGCACAGCGTGTGCATTGGTCCCGCCAAACCCGAACGCGCTGACGCCGGCCACGCGCGGCCGCGATCCGCGCGGCCAGGCCCGTCCTTCGCTGGCGATCACGAGCGACGTATCCGACAGCGCGATGTGAGGATTCAGCGTGTGGAAGTGGAGTTGAGGCGGGATCCTCTCGTGCTGCAGCGCCAGCACGACCTTGATCAGTCCCGCGATGCCGGCGGCCGATTCGAGATGCCCGATGTTGGCCTTCACCGATCCGAGCACGCACTCGCGTCCGGGCGTCGCCGGCCCGAGCACGGCTTTGAGCGCCTCGGTTTCGATCGGATCACCGAGTGAAGTACCGGTACCGTGAGTCTCGACATACTGCACGTCGGCGGGATGCACGCCGGCGCCGGCCAGCGCCTGGCGAATGACGGCCTCCTGCGCATGCATGTTGGGCGCGGTCAACCCGTTGCTGCGGCCATCCTGATTCACGGCGGAGCCGCGGATCAGGGCCAGAACGGCGTCGCCGCCCGCGAGCGCATCCGAGAGGCGCTTGAGCACGACCAGCCCGCATCCCTCTCCCCGCACGTAGCCATCGGCGCGGGCGTCGAAGACCTTGCAGCGGCCGTCTGCGGCCATCATTCCGTATTTGGAGAGCGAGATCGTCCCCATCGGAGACAGGACCAGATTGACTCCTCCAGCCAGCGCCAGGTCGGACTCCCGATTGCGCAGGCTCTGGCACGCCAGATGGACCGCCACCAGCGAGGAGGAGCAGGCCGTGTCTACCGCGAGGCTCGGGCCCTTCAGATCCAGCAGGTAGGACAGGCGATTGGCGATGATGCTGTAGGAGTTGCCGGTGCTCGCGTAGGCGTCGAGCGCCTCCGGAGCGGAGAGCTGATGCCAGACGTAGTCGCTGCTCGAGACGCCGACGAACACGCCGGTCGCGCGTTTGCTCCAATCACCGGCGGTTTGCCCGGCAGCCTCGAGCGCCTCCCACGCGACTTCGAGGAGCAGACGCTGCTGCGGATCCATCGAGAGCGCTTCGCGCGGAGGAATGCCGAAGAACTCGGCGTCGAACTGGTCCACCTGCTCGAGAAAGCCGCCCCAGCGCGTGGTCATCTTGCCTGGTGCGGTGGGATCGGGATCGTAGTACGCGTCGAGATCCCATCGTGCGGCGGGAACCTCGGAGATGCCGTCGACGCCGTCGCGCAGCATCCGCCAGAAGGATTGCGGTGTTCCCGCCCCGGGAAAGCGGCACCCCATTCCGATGACAGCAATGGGTTCGCCTCGCGTCCGCGTCTCGAGATCGAGACGAGCCTGCATCTCCGTCAGCGCGAGCAAGGCTCGCTTGAGAGGCGACAGCGCGTCGAGGTCGTCCGCCGAGCGGCTCACTGCAATCTCTTCGCTTCGATCGTGCTCAGTTTTTGAAGCAGCAACCGCTCCGCTTCGGCCTCTGACAGGCTTTGAAGCTGTTCCACCATGGCGGCGCGCTCGACGTCCGGCACACGCCGCCCCGTTTGGATCTGTTGCTCCGCGGGCGGCTCCAATCGTTCGGCGAGATACGTGGCGAGCGCGGAAACCGTCGGATGGTCCCAGATGAGCGTCGGCGCAAGGCGGAGTCCCAGCTCCTCTGCCCAGCGATTTCGAAGGTCTACGGCGGAAATCGAGTCGAGGCCCAGACTCTGCAGCGGCTCGTCCCGCACGACCTGCGATGGACTGATCCCCAGCGTGCGCGCGAGCTCCTCCTGCAGACGGGTCTCGAGCATCGCCCGCCGGCGCCATCCCGCCGGAAGCGCCAAGAGCGCTTTCCGCAGGGGCGTCTCGGACTCTGGGGACTGTCGCGATCCCGCGCCGCCAGACGCGACCAACTCCAGGAAGGGCCAGCTCCTGGCGGCTGGAGCGAGTCGCTGCCAGAAGTGCGGCTGCACCTTGATCACACCAACCTGCGCGGACGGCTCGCGGAGCAGGCGCTCCAGCACATGCACACCCTGCTCAGGTGTGATGCTGCTCATACCGAGCTCGTTCAGGCGGTCATCTCGTTTCATGCGCGCGGCAAGTCCGACCTGCGACCAGGCGCCCCAGTTGACACTCAGCGCCGGTAAGCCGATGCCACGCCGGTGGTGCGCCAGCGAATCCAGGAAGGCGTTCGCGGCGGCGTAATTACCCTGACCCGGCGAACCGATCAGGGAAGCCGTCGACGAGAACATCAGGAAGAAGTCCAGCGGCCGATCCATCGTCAGTTCGTGGAGGTTCCAAGCGCCAGCGACTTTCGCCGCCATGACGGTCTGAAACCGGTCGCGAGACAGATTCGTCAGGGCGCCGTCATCCTGGATCCCCGCGGCGTGGACAATCCCTTTCAGGGTCGGCATGCTCCGTTCAATGTTCGCGAGCGCGTTGGATACCTGATCGCGCGACGCCACATCCAACTGCATCACCGCGACGCGGGCGCCCGCCGCCTCCAGGGCCGCGAGCGTGCTCTGCGCCGCATCGGACGGGGCGCTTCGTCCCATCAGGACGATGTGCCGTGCACCCTGCGACACCATCCACTGCGCGACGGTCAGACCCAGGCCGCCCAGCCCACCGGCAATGAGATACGTGCCTTCACCATGAATGGTGACGGCAGGCGCAGGCGCCGGCGCATCGATGTTCTGAGCCTCGAACGAGACGACGATCTTGCCGATATGCTTCGCCTGCGCCATCTCCTGAAACGCGTCCACGATCTCGGAAATGGGGAATGCCCTGAACCGGAGCGGCCGGTAGGTTCCTCGTTCGAAGCCCTCCATCACGTCGCGGAACAGCTTGACGCCGACGGCGAGGCGTTCCGCGAACAGCCTCTCCAGGTCGATGCTGAAATATGCCAGCTGCTTTCGAAACGGCGCGAGGCCGAGCTCGCGGTTCTCGTAGATGTCGCGCTTGCCGATCTCGAGGAATCGCCCGAAGGGTGCCAGGACCTCCAGGCTCTTCAGCATCCCTTCCCCTGAAAGCGAGTTCAACACGACATCGACGCCTCGGCCGCCTGTCTCGGCCAACACCTCGTCCGCGAATCGCAGCGACCGGGAATCCATGACGTGACAGATTCCGAGCATCCGCAGGAAGGCGCGCTTCTCCGGGCTGCCGGCAGTCGCGAAGATCTCGGCACCCACCTCCGTGGCAATCTGCACGGCGGCCAGCCCGACGCCCCCGGACGCCGCGTGGATCAGCACGCGCTCCCCTCGAGCCAGCTGACCGAGGTTTCTCAACGCGTAGAGCGCCGTCAGGAAGGCGAGCGGAATCGTGGCGGCTTCTTCAAAACTGATGTCAGACGGCTTGAGAGATACGAGCGGAGCCGCGGCGTTGACAAATGCGCTGAAGCTGCGTGGCGCCAGAGCCAGGACCTCGTCGCCGATCGCCAACCCTTCGACGCCGTCTCCGACAGCGGCGACTCTTCCCGAACATTCACCTCCAAGCGGCACCGAAGCGGCGGTCATGCCGGGATACATGCCCAGCGCTTTCAGGACGTCGTTGAAATTGAGGCCGGCCGCCGCAACCTGGATCTCCACCAGACCTGGTCCGGGTGCTTCGCGGCTGACGGCCCGTCGCCTCAGTCGATTCAGCCGACCAGGCTCGCTGATTTCCAAACGGAAAGGCCGATCGAGCGGCGACATCTCTTGAACCGATTCCGCCCGCTGGACCAGCCTGGCGACGTGGCGTACACCGCTGCGCCAGGCGATCTGGTCTTCGGGGCCGTCCGCAATCAGTTCGCGAACGAGAGCCTGAATCTCCGCGGCATCTGCATGCGGGCTCAAATCGAATTTCGTGCACCGAAGTTCAGGGTGCTCGATCGCGATGGCCCTCCCCAGGCCCCACAACGGTGCTTGGGCCGGGTTCACGGGTGCGTGGCGTTCTCCAGCGGCCTGAGCATTGCGCGTCACCAGCCACAGACGCGGAACGCGCCGCCACTCCATGTTCGCCAACGCCTGCACCAGGTGCAGCGCGGTGCCACATCCCAAGTCCGACTGCGCGTCGATGGAGGCGGACATGTCGAGATCGAGACCGCCTAAATGAATCACGCCGTGCGGCGCTCTCTCACCGAAGTGTTCCTTGAATAGACGCTCGAACCTGTCGCGTCCGAAGTCGTCAGTCGAGGGCACCACGAGACAGGTGTCACCTCGAGCCTCCAGCCTCGCCGCTACCGCTCGTCCGACGCCGCCGTTGTCGGCCGCGATCAGCCAGACGCCTCCGCTCTCAACCGGCGGACGCGCCTGGTCAAGCTCCCTGCGGTGCCACTCGATGTCGTACACCAGCGGCGTTTCCAATTCCGCCGACGAGTGCTCGGAACCCGATGCCTGAGACTCTTCTTCGGCGCGACCATCCGAGGCTTCTTCGCTGGAGCGCTGCAGCCACGGGGGCAGCTCTTTCTCGCCAAAGGGCCAGTAGCGCTCTCGTCGAAACGGGTACAACGGAAGCGACACGCGCCGACAGCTTCGGCCGAGGAACAGCCGATCCAGCCGAACGGGAGCGCCAACAACGTAAGCCGCGGCGAGCGTCCCGAGGAGACTGGCGATCGCGTCGACCCCGCGCTCGAGCGCCGTCACGACGCGCGCCTTGGAGCCGTCGATCGCGGCGGCAATCTCGGCGTGGAGCACCGGCTGCGGTCCAAGCTCGATCAACAGCTGGCATCCGCGATCGACGAGCGTGCCGACACCCTCGGCAAAGCGCGAGGGCGGCCGGCGAGCCGGGCTCCAGTCGTTCGGGGCGGGATCGTCTCCCCACAGATCCCCGGTGACACTGGACACGACAGGCAGTCTGGCTCGAGAGACGCGGACAGGGCCGTCGCCTCCGGCAGCCAACGTCACCGCGCTTTCCAGATCGAGCGCGCCGGCCACGCATGCCGCGGCAATCTCGCCTGCGCCGTGTCCGATGACCGCATCCGGCTCGATCCCCCAGTGCGCAAGCAAAGCCGCCAGGGCGTATCCGATCGCAAACAGCGCAGGGCCCGCATGACGCGGGTCGTCGAGCCACGTCGCCGACGATGCCCCGCCGAGCGACGGCACTCCACGCGCATCCATGACGGTCGCCACTCGATCGATGGCGGCCTTGAATTCCGGTTCGGCCTCGTAGAGGCGACTTCCGATCGCGGCGTCGCTCCCACTGCCTGGGAACACGAACGCCGTCTTCGGCCTGCCCGTACGCGACGCGGGTCCGGCGACGAGCCCCTCGGCTGTGCCGCCTTCGCGCCACGATTTCAGTTGTCGCCCGATCTCGAGCGTGTCCGAACCGACGATCGCCAGACGATGACGCAGGTGGGTTCGTCCTGTGGCGGCGGTGAACGCGATATCCGCAAGAGGAGCCGCGGAATCGTGCGATAGAAAACCGGCCCAGCGATCCGCCAGCTCCTGGAGACTCTCGGCCGTCTTGGCTGAGAGCACGACCATCTCGTACGGCCGACGTGACGCCGCCACGTCGCTGTTGACCGAAGGCGGAGCTTCCTGCAGGACTGCGTGTGCGTTGGTCCCGCTGTACCCGAACGAATTGACGCCCGCCCGCCGGCGCCGCTCGCCTCGCGCCCACTGGATGGTCTCGGTCGCGACCTGTATGGGTGCGCTGCCCAGGTCGATATCAGGGTTCAACCGGCGGAAGTGCAGGCTCGGAAAGATCGCCTCCTGCTCCAGCGAGACGGCGGCCTTCACGAGCCCGAGGAGTCCGGCTCCGGCTTCGAGGTGACCGAAGTTGCTCTTCACCGATCCCACGAAGAGCGGCATCTGGTCCGATCGTCCAGGGCCAAAGACATTCAGCAGACTGCGCATCTCGATGGGATCGCCAACCGGCGTTCCCGTCCCGTGCGCTTCCACGTACCCGATGTCGATCGGATCCGCGCCCACGCGGCGGAGAGCGGCGCGAATCACTTTCTCCTGGCTGGCCGCACTCGGCGCCGTAATCGCGGGCGTGTGTCCGTCGTGGTTCATCGCCGTTCCCACGATGCTGGCGACGATGCGATCGTGGCGCTTGACCGCGAGAGACTGCCGGCGCAGCAACACCGCGATGCACCCTTCCCCGCGTACGTACCCGTCCGCTGCCTCGTCGAATGCCGCACAGCGGCCCTTGTGCGACATGAGCCCGAGCTTCGAAAACGCGATGTCGATGCCCGGGTGCAATATCGCCGAAACGCCGACAACGATCGCAGCATCACATTCGCCGAGCAGAATGCTCCGACAGGCGAGGTGGGTCGCCACCATCGATCCCGAGCAGGCGGTGTCGAGCGCGAGGCACGGACCCTCTAAACCGAGAAAGTGCGAGATTCGGCCCGCGGTGATGCTCATGGCGTCGCCGACCGAGTCGTAGCCGACGACGTGTTCGCTGCCTTCCAGCGCCGACTTGAGGTGTGAGTAGCCGTTCGTGTTCATCATCGCCAGGAACACGCCAGTCTTGCTGTGCTGGAGCTCGTCGGGAGACTGGCCCGCATCTTCGAGCGCGTGCCACACCGTCTGGAGCGCCATCCGCTGCTGGGGATCCATTCGGGACGCTTCGGCGTCGGCGATCCGGAAAAACGCCGCGTCGAACCGGTCGAGGTCACCGACAAACCCACCGCGTCGTACGTAGGACTTGCCGGGGGCGAGCGCGTCCGCATCGTAAAACGCGTCGGCGTCCCATCGATCTCTCGGCACATCGCTCACGCAATCGCGGCCTTCGCGGAGCGCTGCAATCAGCGCCTCGACGCTCGAAATGCCGCCCGGCAGATGACAGCCAACGCCGACGATGGCGACCGGCTCGCCGCTCATCCCGCCACCCTGTGGTCTCGCCTGCACGCAGCCACTGCTCCCTTCTCAGATCGCGAGCGGACGCCGCGCGCGCAGGAGCGCGAGTGCAGGCCTGCGGGCAGCGCCGTGGTAGGTAGTGGAAGCGCATCCGGACGGACTGGCGCAACCGCAGAGGCTCGAACGCTCACCCAGATGTACTCCGTCGAAGAGGCGTAGTATACGCGTGGTGTCCAGCGACGGCTGGCTTCCCTTCAGTCGGCATCACCCGCGCGTCGGACTGCCGCTCTTCTGTCTGCCCTACGCCGGCGGCGGCGCCGCGGCGTTTCGTCAATGGAGAGAGGCGCTCTCTCCAGCCATCGATCCGCTTGCGGTCGAGTTTCCGGGCCGTGGCAGTCGTCTTCGAGACGCTCCCTTCCGGCGCGTGGACGACATTGCAACCGCCGCGGTCCAGGCGCTCGAGGCCGAGTGGCAGCGACCCTACGCGCTGTTCGGGCACAGTCTCGGGGCCTTCGTGGCGTTTGAGATGACGCGCCTGCTCCAGCGCGACGGCACGCCCCCCGTCCACTTGTTTGTCTCCGGGAGCCGGGCGCCGCATCTGCCGCCGCCGGCCGACCCGGCGTATCGGTTGGACGGAGCGGCGCTCCGTGAGCGGCTGACTGAGTGGGGCGGCCTGGCCGACTCGGTGCTCGACGAACCCGAACTGTTCGCGATCCTCGAACCCGGTCTGCGGGCAGATCTCGAGGCCGCAGAAACCTACCAGTGCTCCTCCGTCGATGATCTGCGAGTGCCGATCACCGCGTTCGGAGGCATCGATGATCATCTGGCACTGCCGGACGCCGTCGCCCAGTGGTCCGGGCACACGTCGGCTCACTTCGCGGTGCGGGTGCTGGCGGGCGGCCACTTCTTCGTACGCGATTCACGACCGCAGCTGCTGGACATCATCCGGCAGGCATTGCATCGGCGATGATTCTCTCCGCGACGCTGGTAGTCGCAGTGGGACTCTTCGCGATCTCAGAGCTCGCACTCGCCGTGCTCAAGCGCGCGCCCTCCGAGTCGGCGGTCGACGACCGCGGCTCGAAGCGCTTGCTGCACGTGTCCGGCTTGCTCGGCGGAGGATTGGCCGTCACGCTTCAGTTGTTGCCGTTCCAGATCGCTCCGCTTCCGGGGTCGTCGATCGTCCTGCGCCTCCTGGCGCTCGGGCTCATCGTCGGAGGCTTGGCTGTGCGTTGGGCGGCCGTTCACGCGTTGGGCCGGTTCTTCACAATGGACGTCGCCGTTCAGGCACAGCAGCTGGTCATCGAGACCGGCCCGTACCGTTTCATTCGCCATCCGGCGTACGCCGGGCTCTTGCTCTCTTTCGCGGGGCTTGGCGTGTACTCTGAGAGCTGGCTCGGTCTCGCCGTGCTTCTGGTTCCGATCTCGGCGGCGGTTGTCAATCGCATCGCGCGTGAAGAGGCCGTGCTCCTGGAGACACTCGGGACTCCGTATGCCGCGTACTGCGCGCGGACCAAACGCCTCATTCCGGGTCTTTTGTAGCCCGGCCTACAGGGCGATGCCCCCATCCACCTGGATGACCTGGCCTGTGATGTAACTGGCATAGTCGGACGCCAGGAAGCACACGAGAGGCGCGACTTCCTCGACCGTACCGAGCCGCCCGAGCGAGATGCGCGACTTGACACGCTCCAACTGCTCCGCCTTCATCGCCGCCGTCATGTCCGTACGAATGTAACCGGGCGCCACTGCGTTGACGCGGATGCCATGCGGCGCGACTTCGGCCGAGAGCGCCATGGTGAACCCGATAATGCCGCCTTTCGACGACGCGTAATTCGCCTGACCGGCGTTCCCGTAGACGGCGACCGCCGACGCCATATTGACGATCGAACCGCATCCTTGTTTCACCATCGGCAGCAGCACCGGCTTGGTGGCCGTGAACATGCTGCCCAGATTCGTCGTGATCACCGCGTCCCACTGTTCGCGGGTCATTCTCCCGAACATCACGTCCTGAGTGATCGCGGCATTGTTGATCAATGCGTCGATGCGCCCGAGCCGCGCGACGACGGTCTCGGCCACCGCTCGCATGTCCTCGGCATTGGTGACGTTGCCCTGCAGAGCGAGGCACATTTGCCCGGGGTAACTTGCCGTCATCTCCTGGGAGAGTCTGGCCGCGGCGTCCTGACTCGTCCAGTAGGTGAAGGCGACCTGCGCGCCCTCTTCCATCGCGGTCCGGACGATTTGCGCGCCGATGCCTCTGGAGCCACCGGTCACCATCAGGGCCTTGTCCCTAAGCATGTTGCGCGCAGACCTCGTCCGCCGCCTTCAGGTCCCTGCTGCTGGGCGCGCGCCGCGCCGTCAGTCGCAACGGCACGCCGTGTTTGGCACCCATCGCGATGTCGTGCCGGATGTCACGCTCGACCGCGCCAGGCTCGAAATCCCACTGCATGACGATCTCGGCCAGGGCAATCCGCATTTCATAATCA
>Ga0114129_10001005_pt1 | contig 36721 bp, 37 predicted proteins | sample RhiMetdeltSRZDD1_FD_80071 | JGI IMG/M metagenome (GOLD analysis project Ga0114129, IMG submission 80071) | Populus rhizosphere microbial communities from Tennessee, USA - Rhizosphere MetaG P. deltoides SRZDD1 (version 2) (version 2) | ecosystem: Host-associated > Plants > Roots > Rhizosphere >...
CGCCGTCGTCGCAATCGCGGCCGCTTTTCTTGTCCCCGCGTGGCGTCGTCGTCCGGCACTCACCGCCCCGGCGCTTCTCTCGACGCTTCCCTGGTTGCCATTGCCGCTGCCCGCGGCAGCGCTAATCTGGACCGGTCCGCTCGCGTGGGTGCCGATTGGCCTCGCCGCCATGACGACGGTGTTGGCCGGCGTTGCGGCCATCAATGAACAGGAGCCCCAGGACCAGCGGACATCAATCAATCCGCGGCGTGCGGCGCGACTGGCCGCCGGCCTGACGCTCATGCTCGCCGTCGCAACCGCATGGCAGATCAGTCCAAACACGCCTGGCGGCGACGAGTTGCATTACATGATCATCACACAGAGCCTCATCAAGGATGGGGATCTGAAGATTGAGAACAATCATCGCGCGCGCGACTACGCGGCGTACTACGGAGGCTCGCTCGCGCCGGACGTCATCCGCCGTGGCCGCGACGGACAGATCTACTCAGTTCATGCGCCCGGTCTCCCGGTGCTGGTGCTGCCCGCCTTCTGGTTGTTCGGCTATCGCGGCGCGCAAGCGACGGTGCTGATCGTCGCGGCGCTGTGCGGTGCGCTGATCTGGAACCTCGGATGGCGCGTGACGCGATCCACACACGCCGCCTGGTTCGCCTGGGCAGCCATCGTCGGCAGCGTGACGTTCCTGGTGCAAGGCGCCACGATATTTCCCGACGGCCCGGCGGCGCTAGCCGTGGCGACGGCCATCGGTGTTCTGGTCAGTCTGAACCTGCAGGATGACGCCGCGCCAATCAGCCGGGCAACTCTGATCGGAACCTCCGCGCTGCTTGCGTGTCTGCCGTGGCTCCACACGCGGCTTGCCGTCCTGGCCGCCGGCTTCGGACTGGCGATCGTCTGGTCGATCATCCGCGATGGCGCATCGTCGAGCGACGAACGCAAGCGCCGGCTCGTCTGGTTCCTCGCACTGCCGATCGTCAGCGCAATTGCCTGGTTCGGTTTCTTTCAGGTCATTTACGGGACTCCGAATCCGTCGGCGCCGTATGGCTCTAGTCCGGAAGTGTCGCTGTCGTTCGTGCCCGGCGGCCTCGCAGGTCTGCTCTTCGACCAGCAGTTCGGGTTGATGGCGTACGCGCCGGTCCTCGCCGCTGCAGGCCTGGGTGTTCTGGCAGCCAGGCAGTCGACCGTCCGGTACGTCGTGGCGTCCACCGTGGCGATCGCGGTGGCGTATTTGCTGGTCGTCGCCACGTATTGGATGTGGTGGGCCGGCGTTCCCGCGACGCCGGCGCGGTTTGCCGCGCCGATGCTCCCGGTGTTTGTGGTTCCGCTCGCGATTGCCTGGGCGCGGACCGGCGCGCTCGGGCGAAGCATGCTTGCGATCCTCCTGTTCGTGTCGCTGGCGATCACCGCTGTAGTGCTCGGCATCGATGGTGGAGCGCTCGCCTGGAACGTCCGCGGAACCGCTGCGCTCTGGCTGGACAGGCTGGGACCCGTCGTCGATCTGCCTCGCGGCTGGCCGAGCTTTTTCTGGCGTCTGTCTCCCGGAAATGTGGCGACCGAGATTCCGTTCTTCGTTCACCTCGTTGGATGGTTCGCGGCCTTCGCCGCGATCGGGGCTGCCGTCTGGATGTCGCGGCGCCTTTCACGAGTGCCCGATTCAGCGCCTGTCGTGGCGGCGTTCGGCATCGCGATCGGGCTGATGGCCGCGATTCAAGCGGGCTGGTGGCTCGACGGCGTCGGCGGCGCGAACCCGCTGCGATCGCAGCTCGCGATGCTCGACGCATCCCGCGAGGGACATTCGGTCGTGAGGATCGCGCCGTTCGCGTTGGCTCACGTCGCCGACCTCGGGGGCGCAATTCGCATGCGTCCGCGTGAGAGCGCGCCGGCAGGATCGCCGGTCTGGGCCACGTTCACCAGTCTCCCCGCCGGGACCTACGAGCTTCGCGTGGTCGCGAACCGTCCGCGGCAGGGCGAGCTGTCGATGAGGATTGGCCGCGCGCCGCGGCCGTGGAGAACGTTGACGGTTCTGCCGCTGTCGCGTCAGGCGTTCGTGGCGTCGCTGCCGGCCAGCGTGTCCGCGCTCACGATCGAGCCCGATTCTGCGTTGACAGAGGCCGGCGGCAGCGTCGAACTGGTTCCGCTGGCCATTCGGAAAGGCGCGACCGCAAACGCGCTGACGGTTGTGCGATACGGCACGACCGACGTCTTCTTTCTCGACGATGCGGCGTTCGTCGAGGAGGAGGGCTTCTGGGTGCGGGGCGGGCGGACGGCGGAGATCGCCTTGTCGGCCGGCGCCGGCCGCGCGTCGATTCCGCTCGTGCTTGGGAACGGCACCTCACCCAATCACGTTCGACTCGATGCCGACGGTGCCGTTCAAACGCTCACCCTTCAGCCGGACGAGCGTCGTGAGGTCACGCTGCCCGTCGCGACCGGCGACGGGGTCGTGCGGCTGCGCGTCAGTTCAGAAGCGGGATTTCGTCCTTCAGAGGCGCCGACTGGCGATCAGCGATATCTGGGCGTGAGAGTCGAGGTCAGGTAGTCAGTACCGGACGACTCCTCCGAACCAGAGTCCCTGGAATTTCGTGTCGCCGAGATCGTTGTCGATGTTGAGGAACGTCGTCATGCGCCGCCACCCGACCTGCATGCCGACGTAGTCGTTCACGTTGAAGGTGCCGTGGATGTTCCAGTCGAAGTAGTTCCCGCTGTACCGCGCATCGACGTCCGGGACCTTGAAGCCGGTGAGCTCGAAATTGAGAGCGACTTCCGGGATGACGTAGAAGCGGCCGAAGCCGCCGATCGCAGGAAGCGGGCCCTTCGCGATCGTACTTTCCTTGGCGATCACCGAGTTCAGCTCGGCGCTGAATTCGGTGTAGCGCGCCTCGAGGAGCACGCCGGCGAACCCGCGCGACTTGTAGATGAAGTCGTACTCGTACCCGAACCGCCAGACCTTCCATCCGAACGACGACTGCACCGGGAGGCTGACAGGGTAGAGCAGGCCGTTGAACTTGACGCTCCGCTTGAGCGTCGTCTCCGCCTCGTACTGGACCGGCGTGTACTGGATCCGGAAGCGGTGCTTCTCGCTCGGCCGCAGGACGAATCGCATGTCGCCGAACTTCGTGCGCTTGAAGCCCAAGTCGTTGGTGAAGTCGATCTTGTCGCCGACGATGCCGAATTGATCGCTCGAGATCACGCCGAAGAGCGATGGCGACCAGAGCGCGAATGCCGCCTCGACGTGGTACTTCTCGCCGACCGCGCCCGTGCGCAGGTCCGGCGCCGAGTACTGCGCGTACGACGTTGCGGGTGCCAGCAGAAAGCACGCCGTCATGCCCATCGCCAGGCCGAGACCGCGGAAAAAACGGCGGGGAGTCTGGATGTTCATTTTGCTACTTGCCTCCATGTCGACCCGATCGGGTGGCGCGGCCGGTACGCACCCACCCTATCGGCGCATGACGGTCAACCGAATACGACTTGCGTGACATTTTTTCGAGCGTTTCAGAGATGGCGGTGGAGCGGTAATTCCGGATGGATTTGCAGACTTCCGAGGGCGATCTTACCTGACAGCCGGGGCAGTGTCTTTCGGATTCCACCCGTGCCGCAGAATGGTCAACGTGACGGGACGGCGGCCGAAGTCGAGCGCCTCGTAGCAGCTCCACATGTAGAGATCGATCCGGCGCCCCTGAATCTTGGGCCCGGTGTCGAGGACCGTGTAGATCCCCCGCATGCGTTCCGGCACCCCTTCGACGCGAAGGACGCTTCCCTCGGGAAGGAACGACGGGTCCGCGGCGGCGATGCCGGCCTGGACGGGCACGCCCGAGGCGGTCGTGTGACCCTTGCAGTACGCCGTGGCGGTGAAGTCGACGCGCGATCCCGCCGCCGGGGCGGCATGCGCCAGTCCCCCTGCCAGGCTGCGCGGGTCGATGATAGTCGCTTCGTAGAGAAGCAGGAATCCCATCAAGCCAACCGCAGTTGCCACGAGCTTCCGGCCGAGTGATCGAGTAAGAAACATCCGTTTGCTTGGGGAAGCCCTCAAGGATAACCCGACATTGGGGCGAAAGGGCAAGCGAAAAACCGCTTGCTGGACAAGACTGTATTACCGTCGTAATTCGTTCGAATCAATGGACTTGCTTTCTGAGGATTAGCTCGGCCGACTCGATTTTCCGATTGAGGCGAAAGTTGACTTATACTCCAAGGGAGTTTAGTGGCTGAATCCTTCGGCGAGCGGTTCGAGCCGCCCGTCTCGCTCGAGCCATGCACCTGGTTCGCCAGCCAGCCGTCCGATGCGCGTGACGGCCAGTTTTCCGCCCTTTTTTGCGGCTGCCTCGAACGACTTCCGGCGACGCGGATTCACCGCGAAAAGCAGCTCGTAATCCTCTCCGCCTGAGAGCACCATCGCGAGCAAATCGGTGCCCTTCCGCTGCGCCCAGGCACGCGCGCCAGGGTGGGCCGGCACGCCGCCGGCCTCTACGACGACCCCGCAGTGACTCGCAGCCGCGAGCTGGCGCGCGCCGTCGGCGAGCCCGTCAGAGAGGTCGATGGCGGCCGTCGCCGCTCGATTCCGCCCAATGGCGAGGCCCATCCGCAACCGTGGCTCCGGCCGCTCGTATCTGCCGATGCATTCGCGTTCGCGCTCGTCGAGGCCGCTCGGATCGATGCCCGAGTCGAGCATCGCCAGGCCGGCGGCCGCGGCGCCCAGCGAGCCGGTCACGAACAGCTCGTCGCCCTCGTGCGCGCCCGCGCGGCTCAACCATCGCCGCCGCCGGACCGATCCGACGACCGTGACGTCCAGCACGAGCGGCCCCGGCGATCGCGCGATATTGCCACCAACCAGGGCTGCGCTCGAGGCCGAGGCGAGCTCCGCAAAGCCTTCGAGCAGCTCGTCGAAATCCTCGACGGGAAATCCGGCGGGCATCGCCAGGCTGAGCAGCGACGCGCGAGGCGCCGCGCCCATGGCCGCCAAATCGCTCAGCGCGACGGCGAGCGCCTTGTGTCCGATCGCGCGGGGACGCATCCAGGATCGACGGAAGTGCACGTCTTCGACGAGCGCGTCGGTGCTGACGACGGTCAGCGTGCCGCGATCGGGTTCGAGGATCGCCGCATCGTCACCGATGCCGAGCGTGACCCATGGCGGCGGGCTGCGGACCAGGCGGCGAAGACGTTCAAGCAGGGCGTGCTCGCCGAGCGGCATTGAGGAAGGGAAGATCCCCGCTTTGCCGTGTGGGGAGGTCGCATGAACCTGCGAAGCAGGTGGGGCCGCTTTACAAGCCGCGCTTCAGGCTTCCTCACCACGGAGGCATGCACACCACGCGGCATCGCGACCCTCTTTGTCATGGAACATCGGCTCAAAGCGACGCTCCAAAAACCATCACGGACAAAGCAGGGAAGTAGATCCTAATCGAAAAGGGAAAAAAGACCTCGGGTTTCTTTTTTGCCTTGTTCCCTCAAAAAAAGAAACCCGAGGTCTTTTTTCCTTACCCAGCCTTCGCTGCCGGTTCTGTAAGCACCGCGTCGACGAGGCGTTCGATGTCGGCCGCGCGCGCGAGGAGGCGGCCTTCGGATCCGCTCGACTCGGCGCGGGCGTTGTAGAGATCGTCAGCGATGTTGAGCGCGGCGACGACGGCGACACGCAGCGGATCGGCGCTGGCCAGCTCGCGCGCGGCCTGGCGCATCTTGTCGTCGACGTAGCTGGCCAGCTCGCCCACGTATTGCGGCTCGAGCTCGCTGCGGACCGCGTACCGCTGTCCGTGGATTTCGACGTTTACGACGCGGGAAGACATAAGGTGATAAAAGCCCTGAATCTATGATTTGGTGATCCGGGGATCTGGTGATTTAAGGTCATCCTGTCTTTTCCCCAGATCCTCAGATCATGATTGCCAGCGTCAGAGATTGAGTTTGTCGATTTGCGCGATCATCTGCACGACGCGATTGCGAATCACTTCGCGTTCCTCGCGGAGCGTCGCGACTTCGGCCGACGCGCCGGTTGCTTCGCTCAACCGGGAGCGCATGCCGTCCAGCTCGCGCTGGAGCCGCGTGGCTTCATCGACCGCGCGGGCGCGGTCGGCCCGGAGCGTGTCGATCATGCCGACGAGTTGACGGATTTTTTCTTCGAGTCGATCTATGGGTTGAAGATCTGCGGCCACGGCGCTACGAGCCATCGAGACGTCCCCTATCTCAACCGGACTCCATGTTCGGCTGACAGCGCGTTGACGATGGCCTCGACGGCTTGCTGCACTTCGCTGTCGGTCAGCGTGCGTTCCGCATGACGGAAAGTGAGCCGCAGCGAGAGGCTCACGCTGCCTTGCGGCACGCCCGCTCCCTGGTAGCGATCGAACTCGCGCACGTCCACCAGCGTCGCCGGCGCGTTCCGACGGATAGTGCCACGAACCATCGCCGCAGGCAAGCGTTCGTCGATCACTATCGACAGGTCGCGCACGATGGACGGATAGCGCGGCAGCGGGCGCACCCGCCGATCCGACTCTCGCGCGTCCCGGCGATCCGGCACGACGCCGAGATCGAACTCCCCGGCAAACACCGGATCGGCGTCGAGGCCGCGGGCCGAGGTCACATCAGGACGGAGCTGGCCGGCCCGCGCGATTTCGACGCGCGACGAGCCGGCGAGGAACAGGCGAGCGGACCGGCCTCTGACGAACCAGGGCAGATCGTCGGCCGCTTCGGCCGTGACCTCGACGCCGAACGCGGTTGCCAGGAGCTCGGCGATTCCTGTCGCGTCGTACAGGTCGGCCGCGCCTCCGGTTCCGCTCCAGTGCTCGAGGCGGGCGCCGGCGAGCACCCAGCCGGCGCGCTCGACTTCGCCGTGCGGCGTGAACGCCGCGCCGACCTCGAAGAGCTCGACGTCCCTGGCGTGCCGGTTGCGGTTGTAGACGAGGCCGTCGAGCAGGCCCGGCAGCAGCGACGGCCGCATGACGGCGAACTTCTCGGACAGCGGATTGGCGATGGCGACGAGGCCGCCTGGCGGAGCGAAGGGCTCCGCGGCCGCGCGCTCGATGAACGTGAACGTCACCGCCTCCTGCAGCCCGGCGCCGGTGAGCACGTTGCGGACGAGCCGGCCGCGAACCACACCGGCCGCGTGGGGCGGCGGCGCCGTGTGCAGGGCGGGAAAGGTTGAAGGAATCCGATCGAAGCCCCAATGGCGGCCGACTTCCTCGATCAGGTCCGCCTCCCGCTGCACGTCGACGCGGAAGAGCGGCACCTGCACCGTCCAGCCATCCTTCACCGCCGCCGGCTCGAAACCGAGGCCGCTCAGGATCCGCCGCACGTCGGCATCAGAGACGCTGGTTCCGAGCAGGCGATCGAGCCGGCTTCGCCGCAGCGTGAGCGCGCGCGGCCGGCGCGGTGCTGGATACACGTCGAGGATCGGCTCGGTCATCGAGCCGGCGCCGATCGACTCGAGCAGCGCCATCACTCGCGCGATCGCCCGCACGGGGGCGTCGATGTCGGCGCCGCGCTCGAACCGGGCCGACGCTTCCGTCTTCAGCGCGAGACGCCGGCTCGCGGCGCGGACGGATGCCGGTTCGAACCAGGCGCTCTCGAGAGCGATGCGAGCCGTCGACGCCGACACCTCGGACGAGGCGCCGCCCATCACGCCGGCGATGGCGACCGCGCGTTCGGCATCCACGATCGCAAGGATCGCGTCGTCGAGCGTTCGGGTCTGCCCATCAAGGGTCGTCAGCCGCTCAGCGGGGCGCGCGCGGCGCACGCGAATCTCCGGCCCGGCCAGCTTCGCGAGATCGAACGCGTGCATGGGGTGGCCCATTTCCAGCATCACGTAGTTGGTCACGTCGACGACGTTGTTGATCGGCCGGACGCCGGCTTGATGGAGCCGCTCGGCGATGACCGGCGGCGACGGTCCGAGTCGGACATCGGCGATCGCCAGTGCGTACCGCTTGCATCCAGGATCGTCGAGTGTGACGGGTACCGACGGCTTCGCCGAACCTGACGACGAGGTGATGACCGGCGCGGGCGAGTTCGCCTCGGTCGGCTTCAGGGGCCGGTCGAACGCCGTGGCGGCCTCGCGGGCCAGACCGTACACGCTGAGACAATCCGGCCGGTTGGCCGTGATCTCGAAGTCGATCACGCCATCGGCGATCCCTTCGACGGCAAAGCCGCAGGCCGCGAGGCGTCCGGCGACGTCCGCGGGATCCGTGGGCGTGTCCACGAATTCGCGCAACCAGGACAGCGGCACTTTCACAGCGGCAGCTGCTCGAGAAAGCGGAGATCGTTTTCGTAGAACGTCCGGATGTCGTCGAGCCCGTAGAACCGCAGGGCCAGACGCTCGATGCCGATCCCGAACGCGAATCCGGTGTAGCGGTCGGCGTCGTAGCCGACGGCCTCGAAGACGGCCGGATGAACCATGCCGCAGCCCAGGACCTCGAGCCAGCCGCTCTGCTTGCACAAGGCGCATCCGGCGCCGTCGCAGTTGAAGCAGCCGACGTCGAGCTCAGCCGACGGCTCGGTGTAGGGGAAGAAGCTCGGCCGGAACCGCGTCTTCACGTTCGGATCGAACAGCCGTTCGGCAAACGCGCGCAGCGTCCCCTTGAGATCGCCGAGCGTGATCCCCTCGTCGACGACGAGCCCTTCGACCTGGGTGAACATGGGCGTATGGGTGGCGTCGAAGTTGTCGCGGCGGTAGACGCGTCCCGGCGAAATCACGCGCACCGGCGGCGGATGCGCCTCCATGTGCCGAATCTGCATGCCGGAGGTGTGGGTCCGGAGGAGCGTCGCCTCGCGGCGGCCGTCGGACGAGGGCAGCGGCGCGCCGAGATAGAGCGTGTCCTGCATGTCGCGGGCCGGATGGTCCGGCGGCATGTTGAGCGCTTCGAAGTTGTGCCAGTCGTCCTCGAGCTCAGGGCCGTCGATGACCGCGTAGCCCATCGCCGCGAAGATCGACTCGATGCGCTCGCGGACCTGCGTCAACGCATGCCGGCGTCCGATCCGCGGCACCCGTCCGGGGAGCGTCACGTCGAGCGCGTCTGGCGGCGCCGCGCCGGCTTCCACCACGGCGGATCGCGCGCGCCAGGCCTCTTCGAATTCCTGCTTGAGCGCGTTGGCGCTGCCGCCGAGCGCCCGGCGCTCGTCGGCCGGCGCGGCGCTCACGGCCTTGAGGAGCGCGGTGATCAGTCCCTGCTTGCGCCCGACGAACCGATCACGCGCGTTCTGGAGGTCCTCCGCCGTTCGCGCGGACGCAAGGGCGGCCTGGAACTCCTTGCGAAGCTCGTCGATGGACAAAGACTCACGCCGTCCGCGCCGGCTGCGCGCGCTGCGCCTGTTCGGCAAGACTGGCGAACGCGGCGGGATGGTTGACCGCGAGCTCGGCGAGGCTCTTGCGATCGAGACCGATGCCGGCGGCCTTGAGACCGCTGATGAACTGGCCGTAGCTCAGGCCGTTGGCGCGCGCCGCGGCGTTGATCCGGACGACCCACAGCCGGCGGAAATCGCGCTTCTTGCGGCGCCGGCCGGAGTAGGCGTAGTTGAGCGCCTTGTCGACCGCTTCCTGCGCGGCCTGATAGAGCTTGCTCTTGGTGGCGTAGTAGCCCTTCGCGCGCTTCAGCAGCTTCTTGCGCTTGGCGCGGCGATGCGGGCCTCTCTTCACGCGGGGCATCGGGTACCTCTCTCAGTCGTACGGCAACATGCGCTTCAAGCGGGGCGCGTCGGCCGGTGAAACCACTTCCGTGCCGCGCATGTGCCGCTTGCGGCGTGTCGGCTTGCTCGTCAGGATGTGCCGCTTGAACGCCTTCGGGCGCAGAAACTTTCCTTTACTCGTCTTCTTGAAGCGCTTGGCCGCGCCTCGATGACTCTTCAACTTCGGCATGACTGTACCTCTATAGCAATTGTGATCTATCGATCTGAGGATCTGGGGAACTGAGAACCAAGAGCATTCTTGTCGCGTTCTGACGCGGGCCAGCACGCTCTTGACTTCCCCAGATCCCCAGCTCCTCAGATCCGCAAATTCGCTGTTCTTTACTCCGCTCGTCGCTTGACGCCGGGTCTCGGCGCCAGGATCGTGTGGAGCTGGTTCCCTTCCTTCTGGGGCTCCGATTCGGTGACGGCCACCTCGCCCAGCTCCGTGACCAGCCGATCGAGAATCCGTCGTCCGATTTCCGGATGCGCGTTCTCGCGGCCGCGGAAGAAGATCGTCGCCTTCACCTTGTCGCCGTCGGAGAGGAAGCGCTCGATGTGCTTCTTCTTGAACTGGTAGTCGTGCTCGTCGACTTTCGGCCGGAACTTGATCTCCTTGACCTCGATCACCTTCTGATGTTTCTTCGCCGCACGCGCGCGTTTCTGCTGCTCGTACTGGTACTTCCCGAAGTCCATGATGCGGCAGACAGGCGGCATCGCCGTGGGCGAAATCTCGACGAGATCCAGCCCCTTGCTCCGCGCGAGCGCCAGCGCCTGCGGCGGCGGCATGATGCCGAGCTGCTGGCCGGTGTCGTCGATGACGCGAATTTCTCGAACTCTGATGCGTTCGTTGATCCGGACGCGATCGTCACGTCGTGGGCCGCGGTCGAAAGCTATAAGTCCTCCTAACTGAGTACTGGCTGAACGGGCATCGATTTCCGGGCGACCTCTTGGCCCGCGTCGGCGATGAATGCGTCGACGGCGCGAGCGCCCAGATCTCCGCCCGATCGGCTGCGCACCGCCACGGTGCCCTCGGCGGCTTCTCGATCGCCGATCACGAGCATGTACGGCACTTTCTGGAGCTGCGCCTCACGGATCTTATAACCGATCTTCTCCTGACGCCGGTCCAGCTCGACGCGCAGGCCCGCCGCGGCGAGCCGGGCCTCGACCGCCGCCGCATACTCCAGCTGGCGCTCCGTAATCGGGAGCACCACGGCCTGCACCGGCGCGAGCCAGAGCGGAAATGCGCCGCCATACAGCTCGATCAGGTAGGACACCATCCGCTCCATGGTGCTGACGATCGCGCGATGGATGATCACCGGCCGGTGCGCGTGGCCGTCCGTGCCGATGTACTCGAGTCCGAATTGATTCGGCAGGTGGAAATCGACCTGAATGGTCGAGTACGTCTCCTCGTGCCCCATCACGTCGGCCAGCTGGATGTCGAGCTTGGGACCGTAGAAGGCGGCATCGCCGATCCCTTCCTGATACGGCAGGCCGAGCGAGTCCATGGCTTCACGCAGCACGCGTTCGCCGAGCTCCCACATCGCGTCGTTGTCGACGTACTTCTCCCGGTTGGCGGGATCGCGCAGCGAAAGCCGATAGCTGTACTGGGTGATTCCGAGATCGCGGTACGCCTGCTCGACCAGCTGCATCACCTTCGAGAACTCGTCCTTGATCTGATCCGGCGTGCAGAAGATGTGGGCGTCGTTCAGGGTCATGCTGCGGACACGGCTCAACCCGCTCAGCACGCCCGACCGCTCGTATCGATACATCGTCCCGAGCTCGGCGAGCTTCACCGGCAGGTCGCGGTAGCTGCGCGTCTTCGACTCGTAGATCAGAATGTGATGCGGGCAGTTCATCGGCCGCAGCACGATCTGCTCCGTTTCGAGATCCATGGGCGGGAACATGCTGTCCTGGTAATGCTGCCAATGGCCCGAACGGACGTAGAGATCGACTTTCGCGAGATCCGGGGTGTAGACGTGCTGGTAGCCGGCCTCGCGCTCCTTCTCGAGAATGTAGTCCTCGAGGACGCGCCGGATGGTCGCGCCTTTCGGCAGCCACAACGGCAAGCCGGCGCCGACGGCCTCGTTCACCGTGAAGAGCTCGAGCTCCTTGCCGAGACGCCGGTGGTCGCGCTTCTTCGCCTCCTCGATCCGCTGCAGATGCTGCTTGAGCTCGTCGTCCTTGAAGAACGCCGTGCCGTAGATGCGCTGCATCGGTTGGTTGCGCGCGTCGCCCTTCCAGTACGCGTTCGACGCCGACAGAACCTTGAACGCCTTCAGCCGCCCGGTCGACGGGACGTGCGGACCGACGCAGAAATCGACGAACGTGTCGCGGTCCTTGATCGTGTAGCAGGAGACGAACGGCTGGCCGGCCGTCTTCTCTTCGATCAGCTGGACCTTGAGCGGCTCGCCGCGTTTGGCGAAGAAATCGATGGCCTCCTGGCGCGGCCACATCTGGCGCTCGTACGGCAGGTCCTGCCCGGCCAGTTCCCGCATCCGCGCCTCGATTTTTTCGAGATCCTCCGGCACGAACGGACGCGAGACCACGAAGTCGTAGAAGAATCCGTCGTCGGTTGCCGGGCCGATGCCGCACTGGGTGCCGGGGAAGAGCTGCGTCACCGCCGCGGCGAGCAGATGCGCCGTCGAATGCCGATAGAGCGCGAGCGCTTCGGCGCCATCGGGAACCAGCAGCCTGACGGTACCGTCTCGCTCGAGCGGATACGTCAGATCGACGAGCCGGCCGTCCACGAACGCGGCCAGCGATTTTTTCACGACCGACGCCGGCAGTGCCGAGGCGGCAAAATCCCGGACTGTCGTGCCGCGAGGCGCCGACTTCACCGATCCGTCCGGCAGCGTGACTGAAATCTCTGACATTGGATAAAGTGCGTAGAACGTCCACCTTCGCGAAACGCTCGCGGCGCTCGCCGCTCCAGTGGACAGCCTTCGCGGCTTGCCAGCCGAAGCGGCGTCAGCCGCGAAGGCTGGTAGGCACGGGCGGACTCGAACCGCCGACCTCCTGCATGTCAAGCAGGCGCTCTAACCAGCTGAGCTACATGCCTATGTCGTGTAGGACCGACCCGGCACGAACGGATCAGTATAAAGGACCGGACGCGCGGTTTCCACAATCAGAGTCCCGTGCCCTTGGCTTTCTTCAGGACTTCGACAGCCTTCTCGAGCGCCGCGTCTGTCGTCGGCGGAACCTCGTCGAAGCCGATCACCGGGATCTCGAACCCGACGGTCGGCCGCAGCCCTTTTTCGTGGATCGGGCCGGCCCCATCGACGGTGAGATAGCGCTCGTAGGTCATCCACAGGCCAAAGTTCTCGGGCAGCCGCACCAGCCGCTGTCTGGCCGCGATCCCCGCCGTCGGCTCGCCGACGAGCTCGGCGCGATTGTTGCCGACGAGCGACGCGGCGAAGACTTCGGCGGCATTGGCGGTGCCATTCGATGCCAGCAGGACGATGGGCATGGTGATCGCGCCGTCACCTGGTCCTGCCGTCGTCACAACCTTCTCGCTGTTCCGGCCAGCCCGGATGCCGACCGTGCCGCTCTTCACGAACAGCTTCGACGCGCCGATGCCGGTCTCGAGATCGCCGTCTGCCGTGGCGCGAAGATCGACCACCGCGCCGGTGACTTTCTGCTTTGCCAGCTGTTCGAAGACGCCGCGAAGGACGACCGTGGCATCGGGCACGAAGCTCGCGATGCGCACGCGCGCGAAGCCGCCGGGCAACGTCTCCGACGTGATGCCACCAGACGGCACTGCTCGAACGAGATCGATCGCGTGCGGATCCGCGGGGTTGCCGCGAATCACGGTCAACGACACTTTCGATCCTGGCGCGCCGCGCAAGAGTCTCGTGCCGGTGATGGCGGACATGTCGCGGGTCGGCTTGCCGTCGATCATGCGCAGGAAGTCGCCGGTCTGCAGCCCCGCCTTCGCCGCCGGCGAGCCGTCGCGAACGCCGACGACGCGCAGATAGAACTGACGGGTGACGACGAGTCCGACGTCGGCCGACGGCATCGGCGACTTGCTGTCGATCGCGGTCACTTCCTCCGGCGTGAGATACGCGCTGGACGCGTCCAGGCCTTCCGCCAGGCCGCGCATCGCGCCTTCGAAGACCTTGTCGACATCGACCGGCTCGACGTAGTTGTGCACGACGAGACCGATCACGTCGCGGAACACCGCGAGGTCGCGATCATTGCGCTGCTGCGGCTCGGCCGACGCGCCCAGCAGGCCACCAATCGCGACAAGGGCGACGAGCGGCGTCGACACGAGAAACACGATCCAGCGGGACCTCGAAGACATACCTTGATTGTAGCAAGTCAGGGGGTTTTGAGCAGCGCCTTCCCATCCAGCCCCGCAGGCGGCGTGATGCCGTAGAACCGCAGAACTGTCGGAGCAATGTCGATGAGCCGTGGCGAGGCGGTCAGAATCGGACGGTTGCTCACCAGCACGCCGGCCGTCGTCGCGTAGTCGTAGCCGCCGTGATCGCCGCTCCATTTCTTCGTGTTCGGGTAGACGATCCCCGGCGGAGCGCCGCCGAGCGTCGTCTGCCAGGAGACGCGATAACCGTCTTCGAATCCGACCTGCAGATCCGACGCTTCGCCGAGATACTCGCCGGAGTACACATCGTCGCGTTTGTAGACGGCGCGCACGATCGGCTGCCTGGTCTCGGGGTCGACGAGATCGCGCCGTAGCTTGACACTGAGCTCGTCGGCGAGCGCTGTGTACTCGGGGCCGGGGCTGACGATGCCGTGTCCCTCGCGGCCGCGAAGGTTGAAATAGATTTGCCCGAGCCCCATCGCGTACGCGCGCGTGCGGCTCCAGTCGACGTTCTCAAAAAACTCGCCGCCGCCGAACAGATCATCCAGCTTCTTCTCGCGGGGCGCCTGACCGTGCAGGGTCATGTAGCCCTGCTGCACGAGCCACGTGTTGAGGTTGACGGCCTTGCGCCACGAATGAAACCCGTGGTCCGAGACGATCAACACGGTTGTATTCGGCTCGAGCAGCTCCATCACTTGACCGACGAACTGATCGGCGCGCCGGTAGACGCGCAGAATCGAGTCGCCGAATTTCTCCGCCAGCGCGGCGTCGTACATTGGATGGGCCGGATCGATCAGCCGGTACATCATGTGCTGCACGCGATCGGTGGATTCGATCACGCCGACGAGCAGATCCCACTTGCGATGCGTCAATCGGTCGAGGATGACTTGGGCACGGTCGTCGAATGCGCGATAGAGATCGTCCATGAACGTCTTCTCGTCCATGCGACCCTCGTTCAGCGGCCACGTCGCTTCCGCCCAGCCCAGCGTGCGATAGGGTCCGAGACGGCGGTAGATGTCGCCGGCGAATCCGGCCGGCGACGACATCGGCACCGGCGGCGCGTCCGGCTTGAAGTTGATCGGCGAGACGTACAGCTGAAGTTCCTGCTCGCCGGCGATGAGATAGAGCTGCAGCATCCCGTGCAGTCGCACGAAGACGTTGATCGAGAAGTCGACGTTCAGCCACTTGCTCCACTCGCCGGTCTTCAGCGTCACGCGCTGGCCGTCGATGTCGATCTCGGCGCGCCCGCTGCCGCGCGTCCAGGTGACGGCGAGCGGCAGTGTGACGTCCTCTTTGGCCTGCAGCTCGGCGAGCGTCGTTCGATCGGCATCGGAGAGCGTGCCTTTATGGTAGATGGCCTGTGTTTTGGCCCGCACGATGGGATTCGGGGGACCGACGAGGACCGAGCGCGCCTTGTCGCCCTCGAAGACGAGACGTCTCAGGATGCCGCCGAACTCCGTGTTGCCTTCTTCGTAGCGGCTCAGATCTGTGGCGTAGTACGAAAACGTGCCCATCGTGCCGCGCAAGTCGGGGAGCGGAAGCCCGGCCAGCAGTTCGCCGTTGGGCACGTCTTCGGGCGGGAACGTGACCGGCACGGTGAGGACGCTGCTGCGCACACCCGCCTGGCCCGCCGTCACCCAGAACGACGTACCGCCGCGCGTCGAGAACACCTTCGGACGCGCGATCGGAATCCAGTCGAAGAGAAACTTCGGCGGCTGGCGGCGCACCATGCCGAGATCCGGCAGGTACGTCGCGTGATCCCGGACGAGGAAGTCGTAGATGTTGTGCTTGCCGGGGTTGACGCCCGTCGCAAACGACGCCCACGCGGTCGGTGACTCCGGAGAGACCGTCGTTTCGAGCGGGTACAGACCGCCACGCGCCATCAGCCGCTCGAAGTTCGGCATCTGACGCTCTTTCACGTATTGCTGGACGAGATCGGGATCGAGCCCGTCGAATCCGAGAATGACGAGCTTCGGCCGCCCGGTATCCTGCGGTTCCCTGGCGCACCAGGGAATCGCCAGGGCCGCGACGGCAAGCACGAGTGCGATCCGGCCTCGCATGGCAGAAGTCTAACCTGCCAGTACGTAGGGCGGATTGATCCCCAAATCCGCCGGAGATTGATTCCCAAATCCGCCGGCCAGTACCCTACTCGCGATGCGGATTCTCGGAGTCGACTTCGGCCGGCGCCGGATCGGGCTCGCGCTCTCCGATCCGACGGCGACATTGGCGCGTCCCTGGCGTGTCCTCGAGATCGCCGCCGGCGCGACGCCGGCTGTTGCCGCGGCGGAGCTTTCGGCGATCGTTGCCGCCGCCCGCGCGCGGCCGGACGATGATGCCGACATCGGCGCCATCGTCGTCGGCCTGCCGCGCCGGTTGAACGGTGAGGACACCGATCAGACGCAGCCGGCTCGTGAGTTCGCGAGCACCCTCGCGTCGCTGACCGGCCTGGACGTCACCCTGCAGGATGAGCGGCTGACCAGTCACGAAGCGGAGAGCCGTCTCGCCGAGCGTGAGCGCGATTGGCGGCGGCGCAAGGCGCGGCTCGACGCCGCTGCGGCTGCGGTGATCCTTCAGGAGTACCTGGATACGCGGAAGTGACCGTCCGAGATCATCTTACGAAGACCGTACAATGAATTCGGAGGTCCATTGTTCCGACGATTGTTGGTGCTGACGGTCGCGCTCGCCGGACTCGCGGCCGGCGGCGCGTGCTTGATCCGCAACCGGCTGGTCGCTCCCTATCGCGGATTCGAGGGCAACGAAGTGTTCGTCGATCTTCCGGGCGGCACCGGAGTCTCGGAGATGGCGCGCCGGCTTGCGGACGCAGGCGTCGTGTCCGATCCGTGGACGTTCCGGATCGCCGCACGGCTGAGCGGCGCGGACCGGCATCTCCAGGCCGGCGAGTACAGATTCGCCGAGCCCGTGTCCGCCTTCGAGGTCGTCGCCAAGCTCGCCGCGGGCGAGGTCTTCACGCATCCGATCACGTTCCCCGAAGGACTCACGATCAAGGAAATGTCGGGCGTGTTCGAAAAGAGCGGTCTCGGGACGGCCGCGGCGTTCGAGAAAGCCGCCGCGGATATCACGCTTGCGGCTGGATTCGATCCGGGCGCGAAGTCGCTGGAGGGGTACCTCTTTCCGAGTACCTACGCGCTCGGACGACAGGCCGGCGCCAGCGGCGCGGTTCGCGCGATGGTCGAGGCCTTCGATCACGCCTTCGATCCCGAGCTACGCGCCGAGGCTGCGGCGCGCGGGATGACCGTCCGGGAGGCCGTGACGCTTGCTTCGCTCATCGAGAAGGAAACGGCCCAGGCTGCCGAGCGGCCGCTGGTGTCGGCCGTCTACCACAACCGTCTCGACCAAAGGATTCCGCTGCAGTGCGATCCGACGGTCGTGTACGCGTTGATGCGTGCCGGCAAATGGACCGGCAACATCCGGAAACAGGACCTGCAGATCAAATCGCCGTTCAACACGTACGTGAATCCCGGCCTCCCGCCGACGCCGATCGCTTCTCCCGGCCGCGCCTCGATCGAGGCGGCGATCCGGCCTGCCGATGTGCCTTACCTGTACTTCGTCAGCCGCAACGACGGCACGCACGTGTTTGCCGCGACGCTCGAGGAGCACAATCGCAACGTCGCGACGTGGCAGGTTCAGTTTTTCAAGAAGTGAGCGCGGAGACGCGGACTGGAGTTCAGTTCGCGCTACAAATTTCCCGCGCTACAAGTTTCCCCATTTGAGTTTTTCGCGGAGCATGTCGAAGTGCGTGCGCGTCGATGTGCGGAGGAATCTCAGCTGTCGTTGCGCGCGCGCGACTTCCACGATGTCGTCGCGTTGAAGCGGCATGCCGAACTGTCCGTCGAAGGTGAGCACGATGTCCGACTGCGGCTCGATGACCGGGCGGAGCTCGATGCGGGCGCTCGCGGGAAGAACCAGCGGGCGATAGGTGAGTGTGTGCGGCGCGATCGGCGTCAGTACGAACGCGTCCACCGACGGGTGAACGATCGGGCCGCCGGCCGAAAGGTTGTAGGCGGTCGAGCCGGTGGCCGTCGCGACGATCAGCCCGTCCGCTTTGACATGGCACACGAACACGCCGTCCACGGCGACGTCAATCTCGATCATGCGCGACAGCGCGTTCCTGGTGACGACGACGTCGTTCAGCGCGAGGTGATTCGAGAGCCGCTCGCCCGATCGCGTCACGGCGCCTTCGAGCATCTCGCGCGTTTCGATCCGGCCGCGGCCGGCAATCGCGGCCTCGAGCGCGGCCGCCATCTCCGAGCGGCCGACCTCGGTCAGGAATCCGAGGCGGCCGAGATTGACGCCGAGCAGCGGAGGATCGGCCGAGGCATGCGCGACGGCGCTGGCGGCATCGAGCAGCGTGCCGTCTCCGCCAAACACAACCACGAGATCGACCGAGGCCGCGAGCCGCTCGCGCGGGACGGTCGGCCACCGATCGCCGAGTCCGGCGGCCCGAGCGCTGTCCTGTTCGATGATCGGCGCGCACCCGTGCGCGTCGAGCCAGTCGGCGGCTTCCCCGAGCGCCGACAGCGCGGGTGGCAGCGTCAATCTGGCGACGAGTCCGGCCTTGGCAATCGCCATCACGTGGTCCGTGGCCGTTCTGGCATCGGCCCAAGCAGCAGAAAGAATTCCTGGTTGCCTTCGGCGCCCGCGACCGGCGACGGTTCGACCGCGAGGCGCTGCAATCCTACCTGACGCGCGGCATCGGCGACGTCGTCGACGACGCGTTCGTGCACGCGCGGATCGCGGACGATGCCGCCTTTGCCGACCTCTGCACGTCCGGCTTCGAATTGCGGCTTCACCAGCGCGATCACCTGTCCCCGTTCGTCGACACGCGGCGCAATGGCCGGCAGAATCAGCCGCAACGAGATGAACGAGACGTCGATCGTGATGACGTCGAACCGTTGCAAATCGGCCGGCAGGTCTTCCGATCGGAGGTACCGTGCATTCACCCCTTCCACGACGACGACGCGCGGATCCTGCCGCAGCTTCCAGTCGAGTTGCCCGTGGCCGACGTCGAGCGCGACGACGCGTGCGGCGCCGCGATCGAGCAGCACATCGGTGAAACCGCCGGTCGACGCGCCGACGTCGAGCGCCGCCTTGCCCGAGACGTCGATCGCCAGTACGTCGAGCGCGTGCGCAAGCTTCAGACCGCCGCGTCCGACCCATGGATGGTCGGGCTCGCGCACCGTGACGGTTGCCGTCTCGGCCACCGCGGTGCCGGCCTTCGTGACGGGCTGACCATCGACCTGCACCTGTCCGGCGAGCACGAGTGCCCGCGCCCGTTCCCGCGACTGCGCGAGCCCGCGCGCGACGAGCAGCGAATCGAGACGGGTCTTCGTCACTTTCGTCGCGTCAGACTCCAATCCGCGAGTTCGTCGAGGCGGCCGCCGAGACCGACCGTCGCGAGCGCCTCCTTGGCGCGCTCGACGCACGCAGCCGCCAGCCGGCGTGACTCCTCGACGCCGAACAATGCCGGGTACGTCGGCTTACCGGCGGCCGCATCCTTGCCCGCAGTCTTGCCCAGCGCTTCCTTCGAACCCTCGACGTCGAGCACGTCGTCGATAATCTGAAACGCGAGGCCGAGCTCCCGCGCGTAGCGATCGACGGCCTGAACCACCGGATCGCGCGCGCCGACGACGATCGCGCCGATCGTGGCGGCCGCGCGGATCAGCGCACCCGTCTTGCGCGCATGCATGTCCTCGAGCGCGCTGGCGTCGAGAATCGGGACCGAAATGTCGGGCACGCCACCGGCGGCGGCCAGGTCGATCGCCTGTCCACCGACCATTCCTGCCGCGCCGGCGGCCGACGCCAGGACCTCGAGCGCGCGCAGCCGGCGTTCGGCTGGAGGGCTCTGCCATCCGCGCTCGACCATTGGCGGCGCGGTCTGTGCGAGCACGCCGAACGCCTCAGTGAGCAGCCCGTCGCCCGCGAGGATCGCGACACCGTCGCCGAACACCACGTGGGTCGTCGGCCGGCCGCGCCGCAGCGCGTCGTTGTCCATGGCCGGCAGGTCGTCATGAACCAGCGAATAGGAATGAATCATCTCGACGGCGCACGCGGCGGGCAGCGCGAGTCCCCGCGCGGCGTCGGTTGACAGCGACTGTCCGGTGCCGGCGCGCTCGGCAACCGCCAGCGTCAGGCACGGACGCAGCCGTTTGCCGCCGCCCATCAACGAGTACCGCATCGCGTCGGCGATGAGCGTCGGATACCGGTTCGGCGGGATGACGAGCTCGAGCGCCTGCTCGATCGTGTCCCGCAATTCGCGAAGGTACTCCTGGAGAGCCGGGGCGGCCGACACGACGCCTACCGATCGGCGTCGTCGGCGTTGAGCAGGTGAGACGCGTCCTTGAGCTCGCCGCGTTCGGTCAGGAGCTCGATTCGCCGCTGCGCCGCGCCGAGCTGATCGTGGCAATAGCGCGACAGTTCGACGCCGCGCTCGAACAAGGCCAGCGATTTGTCGAGCGGCAGGTCGCCTTCCTCGAGCTGCTTGACGATTTTTTCCAGCTCGCCGATTGCCGATTCGAAATCCTTGATGGTGCTCATCGATCACCGGTGTCTTCGACGCGGCAGGCAAGCTCGCCGTCGGCGAGCGTCACGCGCACCGCGTCTCCGCGCTCGACCGCGCGCGCCGATCGAATGATACTCGTCCGGGTCTCGTTCCAACAGACGGCGTAGCCGCGGCCGAGCACGGCGAGTGGACTCATCGCGTCGAGTTGCGCTGCGAGCGATTGCACCCGCGCCTCCCAGGCGAGGCGGCGCGCCGTCACGAGCGAGCGCAGCGTGCCGTCGGCCCGCACGAGCCGGGTGGTGAGATCCGCGACGACGCGGCGGACGTCCCGCCGCTCCAGCCGGCGCCGGAGCCCGTCGAACCGCTGCGCGTGCCGGGCGGCGCGAGACCGCATCGCGTGCGCGAGCCGCAGCCCCAGCTCGTGGCGATCGCGATCGCGCATCACGATCCGCACGGGCCATTGACGCAGCCGCAGGCCGAGACGATCGGCATGCTGCTGCCGCCGTTCGACGCCGTAATGGAGCGCCTTCGCGAGCCGCGTGCCGGCGCGCTCGATTCGCGACCGGAAGTTGTCCGCGCGATCGACCACCAGCTCGGCGGCGTTCGACGGTGTCGCGGCGCGAACGTCGGCGACGAAGTCCGCGATCGTGAAGTCGACTTCGTGGCCGACGGCCGAAATCACGGGAACGGGACAGGTGGCGATCGCCCGCGCCAGCGCTTCGTCATTGAAGGCCCAGAGATCCTCGGCCGATCCGCCGCCGCGGCCGAGAATCACGACATCGACATCGGTGACCCGCGAGACCACACGCAGCGCGCGCACGAGATCGATCGCGGCGCCGTCCCCCTGGACCCGCGCGGCGCGGATGACGATGCGGGCCGTCGGATGGCGATGGGAGATGATCCGCAGAATGTCGCGGATCGCGGCGCCGTCGAGCGATGTCACCACGCCGATTCGGCGCGGAAACACCGGCAGCGGCCGCTTCCGCGCGGCCTCGAAGAGCCCTTCCGCTTGCAGCTTGCGCTTGAGCTGATCGAACGCGGCCTGGAGCGCGCCCAGTCCGTGCGGCTCGAGCGCGTCGACAATGAGCTGGTACTCGCCCTTGACCTCGTAGACGCTGACCCGGCCGTACGCGATCACGCGCATGCCGTCTTCGGGGCGGAATTTCAGCTGCCGCGCCGTCATCCGGAAGACGACCGCACGAACCTGTGCGTAGTCGTCTTTGAGCGTGAAATAGACGTGCCCGGAGCTCCACTGGCGGCAGTTGGAGATCTCGCCTTCGACCGCGATGCCGTTGAACGCCCGCTCGACGGTCGACTTGAGCTGCGCGGACAGCTCGCTGACCGAGAGCACGCGCGGCGGCGGACGCAACTCGTCTTCGATCGGGATGTCGTCGAAGGGAAGGTCGACCCAGTCTTCCATGCGCTCAACGCGACGCGACAGGCATCGCCACCAGCGTTTCCACCTGCTGCGACGAGAGACTCACGCGTGCAATCGACGTCGCCCGCCCCGTCGTTTCGTCGGCCGCGACGATGACCGCGTTCAGGCGCGGGTTTTCGGTGGCCGTCTCGAACCGCTGCGGGAGCGCCGTCATGAAACGCTGAATGATGGCCGAACGCTCGACGCCGATGACCGAGTCGTGCGGGCCCGTCATGCCGACGTCGGTGATATACGCGCTGCCCTGCGGCAGCACGCGCTCGTCGGCGGTCTGGACGTGCGTGTGAGTGCCGACCACCGCCGCGACGCGGCCGTCCAGATGCCAGCCCATCGCGATCTTCTCCGACGTCGCCTCCGCGTGAAAATCCACGAGCACCACGCGCGCGTCCGTGCGCACGGCGGCAATCTCGTCGAGCGCGACGCGGAACGGATCGTCGATGGCCGTCATGAACACGCGGCCCATCAGGTTGATGACCGCCACCGGCACGCCGTTGGACGCCGTCGTCACGATCACGCCGCGGCCGGGCGCGCCCGGCGGCAGATTGGCCGGCCGCAGCAGGCGCGGCTGCTCCGCGAAATACGGAAAGATCTCTTTCTTGTCCCACGTGTGATTGCCGCCGGTCATGACGTGGATCCCGTAGGCGAGGAAATCGTCGGCAATCTCCGGCGTTACGCCGAAGCCGGCGGCGGCATTCTCGACGTTGGCGACGACCAGATCGATATGGTGATGCGCGACGAGCGCGGCGAGTCCGCGCCGTACCAGCTCGCGTCCCGGCCGCCCGACGATATCGCCGATGAAGAGCAGGCGCGTCATCCGCGTTGCACGGCGACGACGACGACACGTCCGCGGCGTTCCTCGATGCGAGGCAGGATGACGCGGAGCATGCCGGCCGACGCGATGGCGGTGGCGCGGCTGGCGTCGAAAGCGCCGGTGATGCGGATGGCTCGGGCAAAGCGGCCGTAGCTGCGCTCGGCCAGATGGAACTTCGAGCCGGGATCGGTCGATCCCGAAAGCTTGGCGCCCACGACGAGGAGAGTACTTCGCCGAATCGCAACGCGGAGCGCATCGGGCGCGATGCCCGGCACGTCGACGACGACCTCGACCGCCGTGGCGGTTTCGAGGACGTCCATGGGCGGGCGGCATTCGGCGTTGATGGCCGCTGCGCCGGGGACGTCGCGGTCGAGTTCGAGCAGCAGTTGCCGCGCGTCCTCGGCGAGGTCCGCGGCGCCTTGATGGAATGTGTCGGTCACGCTGTCCCGATCATACAAATGAGTCCGGTCGAGGGCGAGCGCTCGAGCGTCGTCGCGTAATTGCCGCGGGAAATGGCTACGCATTATATTAGTGCATTACTATAAGATAATATACTTGACATACGCTCATTTATTGGTTATCCTGACCATGCATTTTCGAGGTCCGGTTCTTTGCCGGGCCCTCAGGAGGTTCAGCAATGACATTGACTCGTTGGAATCCGCTCGCCGCCGTCGAAATCGATCGACTCAATCGCATGTTCGATGCGGCGTTCTCCGGTGAGCCGCTGGCGGGCGGCGCGTGGGTGCCGGCGATCGACATCTACGAGACTGCCGAGAAGGACGTGGTCGTCAAGGCCGACCTGCCCGGCCTGAAGCGCGAGGACATCAAGGTCACGTTCGAGAACAACGTGCTCACGATCGAAGGCGAGCGCACGTTCGAGACCGAGACGGCTCGCGAGCAGTATCACCGCGTCGAGCGTGGCTACGGCGCGTTCCGTCGGAGCTTCACGCTTCCGGCGACCGTCGATGCCGCGCGAGTCGAGGCCGCGTACCAGGACGGCCTCCTCACCGTGACGCTGCCGCGCCGCGAAGAGTCGCGGCCTCGTCAAATCCACGTGAACGGCTAGCGTTCGCGTTGCTCGTCACAGGCCGGGCGGCTGGCGCCCGGCCTGCTGTTTCCCGCTCTGCCATCGCCGTCGAGCGAAACCCCCGCGTGATAACCTGTCGAGTCGAGCTATGACCGACGACATCGTCACGAACGATTCCCAGGCGGAGCAGCCGGCGGAGCCGGCGCCGGCGATCGACAGCCGGTTTCTGTTCGTGGACGTTGCGGCACAGCGCGCCAATCAGTTGCGGCGCGGTGCGAGAATCAGGCTCACCGGCGCCGATGGCCGGCATCTCCCTCACAAGCTCGAGCGCGCGGCGATGGAAGAAGTCCGGCAGCAGCTCGTTCATTACAAGCTCCCCGACACACCCTCGTCGAGGCCGACGCAGAAATAACCGGGAACTCCCGCCGCCCGTCTTTCGTCGATCACACACGAGGCTTCAGCGCAGCAGTCACGGCCATGGGCGGTCTTGGCACGGTCCTCGGGTTCGCGTTCATCGGCGGCATGATGCTCGCCGTCGTCGCCGCCATCCTGTTCTTCGTCAAAGCGATCGTCTGGCTGGTTCTGCTGCCCTTCCGGATGCTGTTCTGGCTTCTGGCGCTGCCGTTCCTGATCCTCAAAGTCGTCGTCTTGTCGGTCGTCGCCCTGCTCGCTGGCCTGTTATTCGTCGTCGGCGGTGCGGTCGTCGCACTCACGCTCGCGGTTACGCTGCTCGTCCCGTTGCTGCCGGTCGTCTTCATCGCGCTCGTGACGTGGGTCCTCGTGCGCTTGATGAAACGGCCCGCCCTTTCGTAACCTCCGCTCGTGTCGGTCGTCTTTGCCGCGCTGCTGCGCGTGCATCTGGTGTTTGCGGCCAGCGCCGCAGTGGCGTTCTGGCTTGCGGCGTGCGCGCCCAAGGGCGGCCGCTTTCACCGCGCCGCGGGCCGGCGGTTCTCGTTCCTGATTTACGCGGCCGCGGCGACCGGCGGGGTGATGGCCATCGCCCAGCTGCTGGCGCCCGCGTCCGTCCGTCCGCCTGATGAGAGTCTCTCGGAAGAGGCGGCTGCGGCTGTCATCCGGCTCACGAGGCACACGATGTGGCTGGTGCTGTACGCGCTCGTCATCATCGTCGCTCCCGTGCAGCATGGGTTGGCGACGGTCGCGGCCGGCGCGCAACCGCTGCGTGTGCGGTCGCGCATGCATGCCCTGTTGAGTCTGCTCGCGATCGCCGGCACTGTTCTGCTCATTCCTGCGGCGATTGCCTGGCAGCAGTGGACCTGGCTCCTCCTGACGCCGATCGGCTTCACCGTCGGTCTTCGAAACCTCTCATATGCCAATCGTCCGTTTGCCACGCCTGGCGAGTGGCAGCGCGAGCACTTGACGAGTCTCATCACGGCCGGCATTTCCCTTCACACCGTGATGTTGATCTTCACCGTGTCGCGCACGATGCGCGTGACCTTGACCGGCTGGACCGCGCTTGCGCCGTGGACTCTCCCGGCGCTGATCGGTCTGCCGATCATCTGGTGGCTGCGGCGCCGCTGGCGTGCGCGGCTGCCGGTGGGGTCAGACGGGGGTCAGACCGGGGTCAGACCAGGGTCAAACCGGGGTCAAACCTCGGTCTGACCCTCGTCTGACCCCAGGCGGATGCATCGCCGACCATGGGCTGACTCGTTCATAGGCGTCCGCGAGCCGAAGCAATGTTCCTTCGTCCCACGCTCTGCCGGTGAGCTGCAGGCCGACGGGCAGGCGATCGGCCGTGAACCCGCAGGGCACGCTGATCGCCGGCAGCCCGGCGAGCGGGGCGCTGACGGTGAAAATGTCCGCCAGATACATCTGCAGCGGATCGCCCGTGCGTTCGCCGAGCCGGAACGCCGGCGTCGGGCTGGTCGGTGTCGCCACGACGTCGACCGCATCGAAGGCGCGCTCGAAGTCGCGCTGGATCAGCGTCCGCACCTGCTGAGCCTTCAGGTAGTACGCGTCGTAGTACCCCGCGCTCAGGACGTACGTGCCGAGCATGATGCGGCGTTTGACCTCCGCACCGAATCCCGCGCTTCGCGTCCGATCGTACATGTCTCCGATTGATGCGGCGTCGGCCGCGCGCACGCCGTACCGCACGCCGTCGTAGCGCGCGAGGTTGGAGCTCGCCTCGGCGGTTCCCACGAGGTAGTAGACAGGAATGGCGTACCGGCTGTGCGGCAGCTCGACATCGTGGAGCGTGACGCCCAGTGCTTCGAGCGCGCGAAGGCTCTCCTCGAACTTCGCGCGGACCTCCTCGTCGAGTCCTTCGCCGAGCAGATGTCGAGGCACGCCGACGCGCAGACCGCGCGCGTCGCCGGAAAGCTCGCGCGAGAAGGCCGGCACATCACGATCTGCGGCGGTCGAGTCGTGTGGATCGCGGCCGCTGACGACCTCGAGCGTCAGCGCGACGTCGGCCACCGACCGCGCCATCGGTCCGATCTGATCGAGCGACGAGGCAAACGCCACGAGCCCGTACCGGGACACGCGGCCGTACGTCGGCTTGAGCCCGACGATGCCGCAGAGCGCGGCCGGCTGCCGGATCGAACCACCCGTATCCGATCCGAGCGCGAGCGGTGTCATGCCGGTCGCCACGGCAACGGCCGATCCACCGCTCGATCCACCCGGAATCCGATCGGCCGCCCACGGATTTCTCGACGGACCGAAGGCGCAGTGCTCCGTCGACGAGCCCATCGCGAACTCGTCGCAGACGGTCTTGCCGACGATGACCGCGCCGGCCTGTTCGAGCTTTCGAACGACGGTCGCGTCGAACGGCGAGATGTAGTTATCGAGCACGCGCGAGCCGGCGGTCGTGCGCATGCCGCGGACGGCGATGTTGTCCTTGAGCGCGATCGGGATGCCGTGCAGCGGGCCGGCCGGTGCGCCGGCCTCGTCGAGCGATCGGGCCCGGGCGATCGCGCGGTCGGCGTCGACAAGAAGAAACGCGTGCACCGAGCCGTCCAACGCGGCGATCCGATCGATCGCCTGGCGGCACACGGCTTCGGCCGAAACCTCGCGACGGCCAATCGCGTCGCGCAGGCTGACCGCGGTCGCGTACGGGTCGGCCATGGCCGTCACAGCACCTTCGGAACTTTGAAGAGACCGGCGTCGATCGACGCGGCGGGCGCGCGTCGAAGGATCTCGTCGCGATCCAGGCAGGCGCCGGGCTCGTCGTCCCGCCACATCGGCCCCGCCGCCATCGCGTGCGACGTCGGCGGCACGCCGCTCGTGTCGGCCTGCTGAATGGCTTCGGCGTAGCGGAGGATCTCGGCAAGCTGCGTCGTGAACAGCGTGATTTCCGATTCAGAGAGCGACAGTCGCGCGAGCTCGGCAATGCGCACCACTTCGTCGCGCGTGAGCGTCGAAGCCATATGTTCGGGATGCTAGCATGGTCACCTGTGTCGCAAGAGTTGAGGGTTGCACGATGCGCAGAATGATCATGGTGCTTTTCGGGCTGCTGGTGTCGGCGCCGCTCGCGCTGCAAGGCTGGGGACTCGACGTTCATCGGTTCATCACGCGCCGGGCGCTCGACAACCTCCCGCCGGAGATCCAGCCGTTCTTCGCCGCCCAGCGCGAGTTCATCGTCGAGCACGCCGTCGATCCCGACATGTGGCGGGTCGTCGGGCTGCGCGGCCAACTCGGCGAGGAAGATCCGAATCACTTTCTCGACATCGACGGCCTGGACGAACCGCGGCCCTTCACCAATGTGCCGCGGGACTGGACGGCGTTTTCCGCGAAGTACGGCATCGAGCGCGCCAATCGCGCCGGACGGCTGCCGTGGCGCACCGACGAGATCTATCAATTGCTCGTCGCCAGGTTCCGCGACGTCGGAAAAGGCACGCCGGTGTACGCCGCCGACAACGCGCGATACCTGACAGCTGTGCTCGCGCACTACGTCGAAGACGCGCACGTGCCGTTTCATGCCGTCGTGAACTACGACGGACAGGCGACCAACCAGCGCGGCATTCACGCGCGCTTCGAGAGCGAAGTCATCCTGCGCAACATCGACAGCCTGAAGCTCGCGCCCGTGACGATCCGGCCGATTTCGAATATCCGCGATTTCGTGTTCGACACGCTGATCGAGAGCGAGTCGTTCGTCGCGGCCGCGCTCGACGCGGATCGCAAAGCCACCACCGGGCGTCAGTTCTACGACGACGGCTATTTCGCGGCGTTCATGACCGGAGTCCGCCCGATCGTCGAGAAGCGAATCAGCGACGCCACGAGCGGTGTCGTGAGCGTCATCGTCAGCGCGTGGACGGACGCCGGGAAGCCCACCCTGCCCGCGAAGGTCGATCGTCCGCCGGCCCGCATCGTCCGCTGACGCGCGCCTACCGTATGGACGTCTTTCTCGTGCCCGTCGGGAGCGACCGGCATGAACTCTACTGCGAGGCCGAAGACGAGGACGAGTCCGCGGCGGCGGAAGGTCAATCGTCGTGGTGGAAGCGTCAGGTCGCGCGATTCTGGGAACTGATCCGCGAAGCCGAAGCGGAGCGCGATCGCCGCGCGCAGGGCCAGCCGACCCGATCGCGCGGATTGTGGCGCTATATCGTCGGCAAGATCGCCGAAGCCGTCGCCGAGCAGCGGCTGCTGTGGCTGCTACAGCGGCAGACGGCCGCCGAGCTGCACTTTCCGGACGACCTCGAGGCCGGGCAGGCGCTCACCATCGCGCGCGAGTCCATGAAACGGGATTTTGAAAAACACCGCCGGTGGCTCGGCATCGACTCGCTCGTGTTCCTCCTGTTCGTTCCGCTGACCGTGATTCCAGGCCCGAACGTGCCCGCGCTCTACTTCAGTTTTCGTGCGGTGGCGCACTACTTCTCGATGCGCGGCGCCCGCCAGGGGCTGCGGGGCATTGTTTGGACGCCGGTCCCCAGCACGCCACTGACCAAGGTCCGCCGCTTGCTCGACCTGGAACGCCACGAACGCCGGACGCGGATCGACACAATCGCGCGCGAGATGAGTCTCGAGCGCCTCGCGGCGTTCGTCGAGCGCATCAAAGGCACCGAACGAAAAAAGTCCGCAGCCTCCTAGCTTCGTACTGCTTGCCACGCCGAAGCCTTGGCGAAGGCGGGCCCCTTGATATACTCGCGCTGCCGTGACGCTGACCGAGCTCGCCCAGCGCCTCGGGTGCCGTCTCGAAGGCGACGGCAGAATCGAGGTCGTGCGCGTCGCCGGAATCGAAGACGCGGGCCCGGGCGAGATTACCTTCCTCGCCAACTCCAAGTACGCATCGAAGCTGCCGACGACCCGCGCTTCGGCGGTCATCGCCGGCGACGGGGTGAACGGCGCGCCGTGTCCGGTGCTGCGCACGAGTGAACCGTATCTGGCGTTTGCTGAAGCCGTCGCACTTCTCTCACCGCCGCGGCGGCAGGCTCCCGGGATCAGTCCGCTCGCAGCAGTGGATCCCACCGCGATCATCGGTCCTGACGTCGCGATTGGTCCGTTCGTCTCGATCGGCGCGGGCGCGCGTGTCGGCGCGGGGTCCAGCGTCGGCAGCCACACGGTCGTCGCGAGCGGCGCGTCGCTCGGGAGCGAATGCGTGATTCATTCGCGCGTGACCATTCGCGAGGACGTGACGATCGGATCGCGCGTCGTGATCCAGGACGGCGCGGTCGTCGGCAGCGATGGATTCGGGTTCGCGCGCCGGCGTGACGGCACGCATCAGAAAATCCCGCAGACGGGGCGGGTCGTCATCGAGGATGACGTCGAGATCGGCGCCAACTCGACGATCGATCGTCCGGCCGTTGGCGAGACGCGCATCGGCGCGGGCGCCAAGATCGACAACCTCGTTCAGATCGCGCACGGCGTGAGGATCGGGCGGAACGTCCTGCTCGCCGCCCAGGTCGGCATCGCCGGCAGCACCGTCCTCGAAGACGACGTGATGATGGCGGGGCAGTCGGGGGCGACCGGACACATCCGCCTGGGCCGCGGCGCGATCGTCGGCGCCAAGTCGGCGGTGACGAAGGACGTCGAAGCCGGTCAGCACGTCGCGGGCGTCCCGGCCGGCGATCTGACGGAGTGGCGCGAATCGGTCGTGCTGTTGCGGCGCCTGCCCGAGCTGCGAAAGCTCGTCGCCGCGCTGGAGACGCGCCTCGCCGCGCTCGAGAAAAAGGGCGCGGGTGAGTAGTCCTCTATAATCACGCTATGACGATGTTCCGAGCGCTGGCGCTGTCCGGCGCGCTGTGTCTACTCTCAGGCGCGCCGGCGCCGGCGCCGGATACGGTCATCCGGCCGACCAAGTTCGACTACACGATGACGACCCTGCCGAACGGCCTGCAGGTCGTGTTCCTCGAAGATCACTCGACGCCGATCGTCCACCTGGCGATCTGGTACCACGTCGGCTCGAAGGACGAACGGCCCGGCCGCACCGGGTTTGCGCACCTCTTCGAGCACCTCATGTTCAAGGGATCGAAGAACGTCCGGCCGGATCAGCATCCGTCGTGGATCACGAGCGTCGGCGGGCAGGCCAACGCCTTCACCGACGAGGATGCGACGGTGTACTGGGAAACGGTGCCGGCGCAGTACCTGCCGCTCGGGCTCTGGCTCGAAGCTGATCGCATGGCGTCGCTCGACGTGAGCGAAGCGAAGTTCAAGACCGAGCGCGAGGTCGTCAAGGAAGAGCGGCGGATGCGCTACGAGAACCAGCCGTTCGGCCGTCTCCCGGAAATCATCTTCGACAAGGCGTTCACGACGCATCCTTACAAGCATCAGACGATCGGGAGCATGGAAGATCTCGAGGCGGCATCGATCGCCGACGTGCGCGCGTTCCACGACACCTACTACGTACCCAACAATGCGACCGTCGCGCTCGTCGGCGATTTCGACACGAAGCAGGCGAAGTCGCTAGTCGAGCAGTACCTCGGGAAAGTGCCGAAGGGCAATCCCGTCCCACGGGACATTCCGATGGAGCCGCCGCACAAGGCCGAGGCGCGGTTCACCGTCAGCGAGAACTGGCCGCTGCCGGCCGTGGTCGTCTCGTACCACATAACCCGGGACGGACATCCCGACGCGTATCCGCTGCACGTCCTCGCGAAGATTCTCTCGGACGGCGACAGCTCGCGCATCTACCGCGCGCTCGTGTACGAGAAGCAGATGGCGCTCGCGGCGTTCGGCGAAGCGAAGCTCATCGAGCACCCCAACCTCTTCTACGCGGTGGCCATCGTGCAGCCGGGGCGGAAGCCCGAGGAAGTGCAGAAGGAGCTGCTGGCCCAGCTCGATCGGGTGAAGACGGAAGGCGTCACCGCTGAGGAGTTGAGCCGTGCGAAGCGGCAGTGGGCCCGCGACTACATCCTCGGGCGCGAGACCGTGCAGCAGAAGGCGCTGCACCTCGCGCACGCCGTCGTGATTCACAACGACATCAAGACCGCCGACGGCGAGTTCGATCTGTTTCAGAACGTGACGGTCGCCGACGTGCAGCGCGTCGCACGGACCTATTTCACGCCGGAATCGCGCATGCTCCTGACGATTCTGCCGAGGGGCGCGGCCCAGGGCGGAACGGAGCCCACGCGATGAGCCGAGGACTCTCTCCCCGCCTGCTCGGCGCGATCATCCTGACCTGCTGGTTCGGCGCGGCGGCAGTCAGCGCGCCGCAGCAGTGGCCGACGAGCTCGGCGCCCAAACCGCTGCCGGCGCGGTCGGTCGACTTTCCGCCCTATCAGCTGAAAACCCTCGCGAACGGCCTCCAGACGCTCGTCGTTCTCCATCACGAGCAGCCGTCGGTCAGCTTCAGACTGCTCATCCGGGCCGGCGCCATGCAGGAGCCGGAAGCCAAGCCCGGCGTCGCCAGCTTCGTCGCCTCGCTCCTCAATCAGGGCACGACGACCAAGGACGCGGGCCAGATTGCGACCCTCGTCGATTCGGCCGGCGGGGTCATCGCCGTCGGATCCGGCAACGAGCTGTCGTACATCAGCGGGGCGGTCATCAAGGATCAGACCGACCTGATGCTGGGCATCGCGTCCGACATCGTTCAACATCCATCGTTTGCGCCGGACGAGATCGACCGGCAGCGCCGGCAGATGCTCTCGTCCTTGCAGGTGAGCTACGACGATCCCGATTACCTGGCGGGGCTCGTCTTCGATCGTCTGGTCTTCGGCTTTCACCCCTACGGCCGGCCCAACGAGGGCACGCCCGAGTCGATCACGAAGATCACACGCGACGACCTGGTGGCGTTCCACAAGGCGTGGTTCGTGCCGAACAACTCGCTGCTCGCGATCGTCGGCGATCTGACCGCCGACGAGGCGTTTGCGGCGGCCGAGAAAGCGTTTGGCTCCTGGGCGAAGCGGGACGTGCCGGTGATCAAGCCGATTGAGCCGCCGCCGCCCACCCAGCGGATCGTCGTGGTCGATCGTCCCGGATCGGCACAGACCGAGATCCGCGTCGGCCATATCGGCGTACCGCGGACCCATCCTGATTATCTACCGCTCGATCTCGCGGTCCGGATCCTGGGCGGCGAAGGCGCGAACCGGCTGTTCGGTGTGCTGCGGTCCGAGCGGGGGCTGACGTATGGCGCGTCGGCCGAATTCCACACCTACAAGAGCAGCGGCGACATCGTCGCCGAGACCGACACCCGATCGTCGGCCACCGGGCAGTCGCTGAGGTTGATGGTCGAGGAGTTCTGGCGTCTGCAGCGCGAGACCGTCAGCCAGAGCGAGTTGACCGGTGCGCAGGAGTTTCTCGCCGGCAATTTCCCGCTGACGATCGAGTCGCCGGCGGCGATTGCCCAGCAGGTGCTCGCGCATCTCTTCTACGGGCTCGATCTCTCGGAGATCGAGACCTACCGCGATCGTGTCGTCAAGGCGACGCCCGCCGACATTCAGCGGGTCGCGAAGCAGTTTCTCAAACCGGACAAGCTGTCGATCGTGCTCGTCGGCGACGCGTCCGTGTTCGCCGATCAGCTGAAGGAGAACGGCTTCGGGAGTTTCGAGCGCATTCCGCTCTCCCAGCTCGACATCAGCTCGCCGACACTCAAGCGGTCCGGCTCGCCGCCGGACGGATCCCGCGAGAATCACCGCCAGGAGTGATCACGCCGTCGGATTCGGCGACCTCTCAATCGACGTCACCGTCGAGGGGCGCCGGACTGCGCGTGATGCTGTCCTGCGGCGAAGCGTCCGGCGATCTGTATGCCGGGGCGCTGGTCAACGCGTTGCGGGAGCGTGATCCCGCCGTCAAGCCATTCGGGTTCGGCGGCGACCAGCTCCGCGCGGCCGGCGCGGAGCTCGTCGGCGACTACCGCGGAATCTCCGTCACGGGTCTCAGCGAGGCGCTTGCCGTGCTGCCGCGCTCGTGGCGCATGCTGCGGCTGCTGACGGACGCCGCCGCCCTCGGCCGCCCCGACGTCTTCGTGGCGATCGATTTCCCCGACTTCAATTTCCGGCTGCTGCCCCCGCTGCGGAAACTCGGCGTTCCCATCGTGTACTACGTCAGCCCGCAGGTCTGGGCGTGGCGGCCCGGCCGGCTCGACACGTTGCGGCAATACGTCGACAAGATGCTCGTCATTTTTCCGTTCGAAGCGGAGCTGTACCAGCAGGCGGGCGTCCCGGTCGAGTTCGTGGGGCATCCGCTGATCGACCTGGCGAAGGCGAACCGGCCACGCGCCGACCTTCTCCCAGCTCTCGGTCTCGATGCCGCACACCCGGTGATGGCGCTGCTGCCTGGCAGCCGCGCCAACGAAGTGCGCCGCATTCTGCCGCGACTGCTTGCCGGCGCCGCGCTGACGGCGGCGCAGGTGCCGCGCCTGCAGCTGCTCGTCGCCCGGGCGCCGTCTCTGGATGATTCGCTGTTCGCTCCGGTCGAGGCAGCGCGCGCCGCCGCTCTCCCCATCGCCGTGGTCGAAGGCGCAACCGACGATGTGCTCGCGGCGTCGGATGTCGTCGTGACCGCGTCGGGAACCGCGACCGTTCAGACGGCGCTGCACGGCCGCCCGATGGTGATCGTCTATCGGCTCTCGCCGATGACGTACACGGTCGGGCGATCGGTGGTGCGTGTGAGCACGTACGGCATGGTGAACCTGGTGGCCGGCCGGACCATCGTGCCGGAGCTCATTCAGGATCGCTTCACGCCCGAAGCCGTCGCACACGAGGCTGTTTCTCTCTTGACCGACGAGCGTCGTGCCGCGGCGATGCGCCAGGATCTCGCGGAGGTACGGACGCGGCTGGGCGGGCCGGGTGCCTCTGACCGCGCCGCCGCCGCCGTCCAGGCGCTCGTCTCCGCCAGGCAGAGATGATGCCTGGTCTTCTAAACTACTGATCCCATGCGCTCGATACTCACATTCACGTTCGTGCTGCTGCTTGCCGGCGTCTCCGTTTCGGCGACGGTCTTCGTACCGACGGAATTTCGTGAAGTCGTCTCCGACGCCGGGCTCATCGTTCGTGGGCGCATCACCGACGTGCGCAGCGTCGATGTCCCCGGCACCGGCGTCGATTCGATTGCCACCGTCGCCGTCGAGAACGTGATCAAAGGCAATGCCTCGCAGTTCGTGCCCGTGCGCGTGCCGGGAGGCGTCTCCGGACGATACCGGGACGTGCTCGTCGGCGCGCCGGTGCTTCGCGCCGGCGAGCGCGCGGTCTTCTTTCTCTGGAGAGATGGCGACGGAACCTGGCGGCCTGTCGGCCTGTCGATGGGCGTCTACGACGTGCAACCCGATCCGCAGACCGGACGCGCCGTCGTTCGTCCGCCGGTTGTCGCCGGGCGGACTGCTGCGCTGGGACCGGTCGTGCGCGGCGATGCGCGACGGAAGCTGCTGTCGCTCCAGGAATTCGAGTCCCTCGTTCAGCTCATCATGGCGAGTCGCGGGGTCGCGGTGCCGCGTGGAGGCCGTCAGTGACCCTCACGCCGTCGCTTCGCCTGGCGGGTCTGGTCGTTGTGGCCGTCGCGCTGGCGTGTGGATCCGATGTGCGCGCCTACCTGAAACTTGGATCCCGGGTCGCGAGCGGCGTCGTTCAAACGAAGTGGCAGCCCAATCAGATCCCCGTTCAGTACTACGTGACGAACCGTAACGTCCCGGGTGTGACCGCCGCGCAGCTGCAGGCCACGCTCGATCGCGCGTTCGGGACCTGGTCGAGTGTTCAAACCGCAGCGATTTCCTCGCAGTTCGTGGCGTTCGTCGCCAACGAACCCGGCGACAACGACAATCGATCGGTGATTGGCTTCAGGTCACGGCCGGATCTGGACAACAAGGTCCTGGGAACGACGTCGTTCAGGCTCGACGATCAGACCGGCCGGATCATTGAGTCAGACATTCTTCTCAACGCCGCGATGAACTGGTCGGTCGCGGCAACAGGTGAACCGGGGCGCTATGACGTCGAATCGATCGCCCTTCACGAGATCGGGCACCTGCTGGGCCTCGGTCACTCTGCCCTGGGAGAGACCGAGCTTGCCTCCGGGGGCCGGTCCATCCGCGGCAAGCGCACGGTGATGTTCCCGATCGCGTATCCGTCGGGGAACGTCGAGGATCGGACGCTCAAAGCTGATGACATCGCGGGAATCTCCGATGTCTATCCCACGCCCGCGTTCCAGGCCGACACGGGCGCAGTCAGCGGGCGCGTCACGTTGAACGGCGCCGGGATCTTCGGCGCGCATGTCACCGCCTTCAACCTCAACACCGGCGATCTCGTCGGCGGATTCTCGCTGAACGAACGCGGGGAATTCGTGGTCGGCGGCCTGGCCCCAGGACTCTACGTCGTTCGCGCGGAACCGCTCGACGATGTGGACGTGAGCGCGTTCTTCGACCCGGACTCGCCGGTCACGATCAATTTCAAGCCGGCCTATTACGAGCGGCTCGTGGCGGTCCCGGCCGGTGGATCGAGCGGCTCGATCGAAATCAAGGTGCCGTCGAAATGACGATGTCGATGAGAGCTGGCTTGATAGGCATCCTCGGAGCAGCCGCCATTCTCGGGGCCACAACCGCGGCTGCCTTCGCGCAGACCGCATCGGTGCAGTTGCCTGTCAAACATCCGATCGAGTTGGCGGTCGGAGGGCTGGTCAGCGGTGAGACATCGTTCGGCACGAAGACCGCGGAACTGATCGGACCGGATGGCAGGCCGGTCCCGTTATTTCAAACCGACAGCGTGCTCCGTCCGGGATTTGGGCTCGAGGCGCATCTCGGCGTCGGTCTCAGTCGCTCGTTTTTCGTCGAGGCCAGTGGCAGCTGGTCGCAAGCAGATTTCCGGACCCGGATTACCGACGACATCGAAGGCGTGCCGGACACGACCGAAAAGGAAACGCGCACGCGATATGCGATCGAAGGCGCGACGCTGTGGATGTTCGCGAACCAGGGCAAGGTCCGATGGTTCGTGCGCGGCAGCGCCGGGTGGGCGAGGGACCTCACCGGCAACGATTCGCTGGTCGAGGACGCCATCGTCGGCAGCGTGGGCGGCGGCATGAAATACTTGTGGAATCCGGCCGCCCGCGGGTTCAGGATCGCGGGCTTCCGCGTCGAGGGCCGCGCGCTGATGCAGAAACGCGGCCTCACCATCGGCGAGGATCGCCTGCGCGTGACGCCGGCCGCGGCCGGCAGCCTGATTATCGCGTTCTAAAGGCGAGGCCGATGGCCATGTCCCTCGATTCCTTCAAGACACTGCGTTCACTCACGGTCGGCGGCGAGACGGTCGACTATTACAGCCTGCCGGCGCTCGAACAGGCGGGATTTCCGCACGTTGCGCGGCTGCCGTTCTCGCTCAAGATCCTGCTCGAGAACCTGCTCCGGCGCGAGGACAACGGGTTCGTCCGCGCCGACGATATTCGCGCGCTGGCAGGCGCGTCGAAGACCGACGCCGAAATCTCCTTCATGCCGGCGCGGGTGCTGCTGCAGGATTTCACCGGCGTCCCGTGCGTCGTCGATCTCGCAGCGATGCGCGACGGCATCGTGCAGCTCGGTGGTGATCCGGAACGCGTCAATCCGCTGCAGCCGGTCGAGCTGGTCATCGATCATTCCGTCCAGGTCGATCATTTCGCCCGGCCCGATTCGCTGAAGC
>Ga0114129_10001006_pt1 | contig 36715 bp, 34 predicted proteins | sample RhiMetdeltSRZDD1_FD_80071 | JGI IMG/M metagenome (GOLD analysis project Ga0114129, IMG submission 80071) | Populus rhizosphere microbial communities from Tennessee, USA - Rhizosphere MetaG P. deltoides SRZDD1 (version 2) (version 2) | ecosystem: Host-associated > Plants > Roots > Rhizosphere >...
AACGGCGATCGTCAGGTTGACGAACTGCTCGAGAAGCTGAAAGAGCTGGCGCGCCGGCAGGAGCAGGAAGCCGAACGCGAGCGGCGGCTGCAGCAGGGAAGCGCGTCGGCCACGCCAAGCGGCAGCGCGCAGCAGCGCGCGCTCGCGGAGCAGGCGGAGGAAGCGGCGCGGCGGCTCGAACGCCTGGCGCGCGAGGAGAATCGTCCCGACCTGCTCGACTCCGCGCGGCAGATGCGTGAAGCGGCGGACGCCATGCGTCGGGCGGCGGCCGGCGGCAACGCGACCTCGGCGTCGCAGGCGCAGCAGGCGCTCGATCGTCTGCGTGAAACGCAACGGAAGCTCGAACGCTCGCTGAGCGATCGCGCGCAACGGGACATCCGCGACGCACAGCAGCGCGCCGAGGAACTCGCGCGGCAGCAGCAGGAGATCGCCAACGGCGTCAACGGTCTCGCCGCCAACGGCCAGCAGCGGCGCGAGCAGGCGCAGCGCATCAACGAGAAGAAGGACGATCTCGAGCAGAAGCTGGGTCAGCTCGAGAGCGATCTCGACGCGTCGGCGCGCGACGCGGCGCAGCAGGAGAGGCAGGCGTCCAGGAAATTGTCGGAAGCGGCAGGTGCCATCCGCGACAACCGCCTGCGCGACAAGATCCGCTATTCAGAGGCGCTCGTGAACCGCGGCTATGGGCAGGAAACGCTGCGGGCTACCGAGAACGACATCGCAGGCGGCATCGATCAGCTGCGGAAACGGCTCGATGAAGCGCAGGCAGCGCTGGGGCAAGGTGGACAGCAGCAGAACGCCGATTCCAAGGGCGAACAGGCGCTTGGCCGGACGCAGCGTCTCGCGCGCGGTCTCGAATCGCTGCAGGAGCGGACGCGCGAGCGCGCGCAGGCGAACGCGCGCAATCAGCAGGGCCGCGACCAGCAGGGTGATCAACGCGGGCAGTCCAACCAGCGCGGTCAGCAGGCTGGAAATCAGCAGGGGCAGGAAGGCCAGCAGGGACAGAACGGCCAGGGCCAGCAGGGTCAGCAAGGCCAGGGGCAGCAGGGTGGCCAACAAGGCGGGCAGCAGGCCGGCGGCCAGCAGGGTGGGGGCCAGCAGGGCGGCGCGCAGGCCGGTGGCGCGAACGGCGGCTTCGGCAACCAGTACGGCTTCAACGGCGGCTACAACTACGGCGGCGGCTATGGCTACGGAAACCTGCCGTGGAATGGGTCGTACTACGGCGGCGACTGGGGCAAGCTGTCTGACGAAGACATCCGGCAGCTGAGGGCGGAGGCGCGGCAGTGGGCCAACGAAGCGCAGGATCTGCGCGGCATGCTGCGGGGCTTCAACGTCGATCCGAAGGAGCTGGAGCAGATCCTCGCGGCGCTGAGACGGCTCGAGGACGACCGCGTCTACAAGGACGCCAAGGAACTGCAAAGCCTGCAGACCTTCGCGACCGAGGGGCTGAAGCGTCTCGAGTTCGGTCTCCGTCGTCAGGTCGAATCGGGCGACGAGGCCGTCGTGCTCGCGGGCTCCGACGAAGTGCCCGACGAGTTCAAGAAGATGGTCGCGGAGTATTACCGATCACTGGGCAAGACCCCTCGATAATCGTTAACCGGTCGGTGCGAAAGGTGCGACAGGTGCAAGAGGTGCAAGAGGTGAGTCCGGCACCTGTTGCACCCTTTGCACCGACCGAACACCACGTCGCACCAACCAGAATCCGTTTCGGACCAACCCTCATCTCCGTCGTCGTACTCGTTACCATCGCCAGCGCCGCATGGGCGCAGTTTGGTCGAGGCTTCGGAGGATTCTTCCGAGTACGTCCACGCTTCGCCGACGCGAACACGTTCGGCCACGGGTTCAACTACTGCCGTGTCATGTACACGAGCAACCGCCGTGAAGCAGGCGGACAGGGATGGTCGACGGACTATCCCGACGCGGAGCGCAACTTCTCGAAACGGCTTGCCGAGCTGACGAAGATGCGCGTGAGCAAGGATCCCACCGGCGAACCGAACCACCTTGTGGTTCGACTCACCGATCCAGACCTCTATCAGTGTCCATACATCAGCATCGAGGATGGGGGCACTGCGCAGCTGACCGACGCGGAGGTCGAAGGGTTGCGCGCCTATCTGCTGAAGGGCGGCTTCCTGTGGGTGGACGACTACTGGGGTGATGCGGCGTGGGACCAGTGGCTGCACGAGCTCGATCGGGTGCTTCCGCCAACCGAGTATCCGTTGATCGACGTCACACCGGACCACCCGATGTTCCGTACGCTTCTCGATGTCAAGAAGCTGCCGCAGATTCCGTCAATTCAGTTCTGGCGCGGCAGCGGCGGCGATACGTCGGAGCGGGGCGAGGAGAGCGCCGTTCCCGACTTCAAGGGCGTCAACGACAAGCACGGCAACATGATCGTGCTCATGACCCACGATACCGACATCGCCGACGCCTGGGAGCGCGAAGGCGAGGACGTGCGGTTTTTCTACCAGTTCTCGCCGGAGGGTTACGCGGTCGGCCTGAACGTTCTGCTGTACGCCATGACTCATTGAGGCAATAGCGAGATGAGACGCACAGTCCTCGTCCTGCTGCTCATCGTTTTCGCATCACTCGCCGCCGCGCAAACGATCTACCGTACCCCGGACGGCCAGGCGCGGCAGATGGGCAATCCTTCGTACGACGGCCGCTTCGTTTTCACGCGGATCCGCTACGGCGGCCGGGGCTTTTTCGGCGGCGGCTCCTGGAATCATGACTACCCGGCGGCCGATTTCTACATCTCGGATGCCCTCGACACCCTGACGCGGATGCGCGTCAATCCCGTCTCGACCAATGTGCTCGACCTCGAGGATCCGCGCATCTTCGACAATCCGATTCTCTACATCTCCGAGCCAGGCTACTGGCGCATCAGCGACAAGGGTGCCCAGAACCTGCGGTTGCATCTCCTGAAAGGCGGCCTCGTCATCTTCGACGACTTCGAGCATCAACCCGAGTTCGACAACATGGCGGCACAGATGGCGAAGGCGCTCCCCGAGCGGCGGTGGATCAAGATCGACGTCTCGCACCCGATCTTCCACTCGCTCTTCGATCTCAAGAAACTGGATGTACCGCATCCAACCGTCGACGTCGAGCCCGACTATCGCGCGCTGTTCGTCAACGACGATCCGAACGATCGGATGCTCGCGCTCGCGAACCACAACTGCGACATCGCGGAGTACTGGGAGTGGTCCGCCGACGAGCGATTTCCGGTCGACGTGACCAGCGGCGCGTATGAGCTCGGAGTGAACTACATCATTTACGGAATGACCCACTAATCGAGCTCGTCCTCCACTGGCAATTGCTGATCACGAGACACAGAGACACAGAGAGACTTTCGTACTCTGTGATGTCTCTGTGCCTTGTGGCCCCGTGATCGCGACATAATCCCGCGATGCCCAAAGATCCGAGAGTTGATGCCTATATCGCGAGAGCGAGCGACTTTGCGAAACCAATCCTGAAGCAGATTCGCGCTGCGGTACGCAAGGGACATCCCGTCGCGTAACAGTGCCGGCCTATTTCAGTGCCGCGCTCACGAAGAACGCTAAGGCGCGCGCGGCGTTCGACGCCTTCCCTCTAGGCCACAGGCGCGAGTACATCGAGTGGATTGATTCGGCGAAGACCGATGAGACGCGTAGCGGCGCATCATGACCGCATTGCAGTGGATCGCCTCCGGCAAATCGCGGAACTGGAAGTACGAACGGGCGCGATAGGTGCGACGGGTGCAATCGGTGCGATAGGTACTCGCACCGACGTAAGATCAAAGCCGTGGCGACGTCTCCGGATCAGAAGATCTGCGACACCATCCTCGATGCCATCGGCAACACGCCGATGGTCCGCATCCACAACATCACGCGCGGTGTGATCGACGCCGAGGTGCTCGTCAAGCTCGAGACGTTCAATCCAGGCAACTCGATCAAGGACCGCATGGCCGTGCGGATGATCGAGGACGCCGAGCGCGAAGGCAAGCTGAAGCCGGGCGGGACAATTATCGAAGGCACGTCGGGCAACACGGGGATGGGGCTGGCGATCGTCGCCGTCATCAAGGGCTACAAATGCATCTTCACGACGACGGACAAGCAGTCGAAAGAGAAGGTGGACGCGCTGAAGGCGTTTGGCGCGGAAGTGATCGTCTGTCCGACGGATGTCGATCCGGAGGACCCGCGCTCCTACTACTCCGTCTCGTCGCGTCTCGAACGGGAAATTCCAAATTCATGGAAGGCGAACCAGTACGACAACCTCTCGAACATGGCTGCGCATTACGATCAGACCGGCCCCGAGATCTGGGATCAGACCGACGGCAGGATCACGCAGCTGGTGTGTGGCGTCGGGACGGGCGGGACGATCAGCGGCGTGGGGCGCTACCTAAAGGAGAGGAACCCGCGCATCAAGGTGTGGGGCATCGATACCTACGGGTCCGTATTCAAGAAGTACAAGGAGACCGGCATTTTCGATAAGAACGAGATCTACCCGTACATCACCGAGGGCATCGGTGAGGATTTCCTGCCGCGCAACGTCGATTTCAACATCATCGACTACTTCGAGAAGGTCACCGATAAGGACGCGGCCATCATGACGCGTCGGATCACGCGAGAGGAAGGGATCTTTGCGGGCAATTCGGCGGGCTCCGCCATGGCGGGCCTGCTGCAGCTCAAGGACCACTTCTCCAAGAACGACGTCATCGTGGTCATCTTCCACGACCACGGGTCGCGGTATCTCGCCAAGATGTTCAACGACGAGTGGATGCGGGCGAAGGGGTTCCTCGAAGTGACCGGCATGACAGCCCGCGACCTCGTCGCCCTTGGCGTTTCAGGGGAGCTCTACTCGATCGAGGCGGCCCGGCCTGTGGAGGATGCCATCCGCATCATGAGCGACCACGATTTTTCCCAGCTCTCGGTCACCCGCGGCGGGCGCGTCATCGGGTCCCTGAACGAATCGCACCTGTATAACGAGGTGATGCGCGACCGCGACGTCAAGCACCAGCGGGTCGAAGCCATCATGCTGCCCGCCTTCCCGTTTGTGGATATATCGACGCCCGTCCAACTGCTGTCGACGATGATTACGCCGGAAAATCCGGCAGTTCTGGTCCGGGACTTCAAGACAGAGAAGACCTTCATCATCACCAGATCCGACATCATCCGCGTGTTGTGTTAATCACCCGAAAATCCATCCTCAGAAATCCGGTCAGGGGAACAATAGTCCGCGAAACGCGGCCATCAGTCTTCCTGCAGGTTGACTTTGCGGGCCGCGGCGGCAGATTATGCCCCCGTTGAGTTGCGCACACCTCTTGCACAAAGCCGGGTCGCTACACCGACAGACCACCTAGTTTCCAGGGGCTTTTTGCACCCTTGGTGTGTGTCCGGTTGCGGAGGGTTTTGGATGAAGCGTGCGTTCGTCGTCGCGGGAGTGCTGGTGGTCGCAGGCGGGTTGGCGGGCTGCACCGAGAATCCAATGTCACCCACGCCCGGTCAGTCGCCATTCATCACGGGTGAGTTCGCGGGCACGTGGTCCGGGGCGACCGTACCGGCCCGCGTCAGTGGCGGCGAATGCGTCGGCGCCGATCTGCGGGCGTCGACGCCAGCGCCAGACCGAGGAACCATCACACTGACGCAGAACGCGGCGGATATCAGTGCGGTGATCAGGTCGGAGACGACTGGACTGACCTGCCGCTACGACGGGAACGCATCGTTCCAAGGTTTCGCGGCGACCGCCGTTTCGTGCGACGCCGAGATTCTGTTCCAGTGCTCCACCGGTCAAGCCCGAATCCTGCGGCCGATTGGGTCCACGTTCACGGCCACGCAAAACGGTGTCACGGCAACAGGCACGGTGACGACCAGCTACAACATCTTTGCTATTGTCCCGGGCACCAAAGACGAGACGCCCGTGGCCGGAATGACGATCGAAAGTGCCTTTACGGCGATCCGCCGCTGATTCGGAGCGCATACATCCATGAACTGGTTGAAAACTACGTCGCTGCTTCTGATGATGCTGGTTGCCGCCCCCGCGCTCGCGCAGCAGCGGCCATCGCCGCCCCGGCCTCTGCGCGGCTATTTGATTGGCGGTGGCGGCGCGTCGCTCGGCCAGGCGGTCCCCGCGCAGACGTCCTTGACTTTGAGCGCGGAAATCGCCGAGAACATGACCCGCAACATCCAGGCGTACATGTCCGCGGTCTTCTACGACAACATCATGTCCGACGCCGAGACGAATCAGCTGGCGCTTGTTGGCAGCACGTTGAGCGCGGCCACTGGTACCCCATGGGTGTTTCAGGGTCGCGACCGGGGACGCTCTTTTACGTTTGGCGCGAAGGTCCTCATGCCGGCGACATCGTCAGTTCATCCCTACATCGGTGGCGGGTTTGGCGCGTTGAACGTGCGCCGCACCATTCAGGAACTCAGTCGAGGCAACGTGACACAGGCCTTCCTGACGCAGTTTGGTTCCGCCGACGGCCTCGTTCATCCAACGGATACCGACACCACTCATGCGATGGCCGAGGTCGCCGCCGGCATCGGAGCCGTGATCAAGGGGGCGTATCTGGACGTTGGATATCGCTACCGGAGGGCTTTTCACACCGGGAGTGAATCTTTCAACATTTCGCAAGTCGGCGCCGCCGTGGGCGTGAAGTTCTGATGGCGAACTTCCTCCTGCCGCTGATTCGGTACGCCGATCGGTCGTTCGAGCTGTGGAATACGCGTACCGATCGGTTGATCGCCCAATCGGTGATTCCGGCGTGCGAGTCCGACGCTCGGAGGAAGGGACTTCTCGGACGCGACTCGTTTGCAAAGGGGTCCGCGATGGTAATCGCGCCGTCCAACGCGATTCACACGTTCTTCATGCGGTTCCCGATCGACGTCCTGTTCGTGCGGCGAAATGGAGTCGTCGTCAAGGTCCGGCGCAGTATTCCGCCCTGGCGCGCGGTCGGAGCGCTTTGGGCGTACGCGGTCATCGAGCTGCCTGCGGGAACACTGGCGGCTGACGACGTGAGGGTCGGAGACGTGCTGACGATGGTGGCGGCAAGGGAGGAAGTCCTGGAAGCGCCGCCGCTGGCGCGCGTCGGCTAAGTGGCTGCAAGAACGCGCAAAGAATGGAGAAGCTCGGTAGCGAAGGAGAAAAGGTTCGAGCTTTGGCGACTAATCGCGGCTCGAGGGAGAACGCCAGCACCTAAGTACAATGAGAACCCAACTTTGCGCCAGAAAAACGCAAAGTCATATTGTGGCAGTTGCATTGCTCGAATGAAGGAGTCTCGCTCTTCGCGCATTGGCGTGAAGCGAGCGACGGTCACCCCCAACAGTCTTAACAAGGAGAAGCGTGGCGATGAAGGCATTGGTTGCTCGTTTTGTGCGTGAAGAGTCCGGTCAGGACCTGATCGAGTACGGGCTCTTGATCGGTATCATTACGGCGGCGGCGATTACCGCGATCCAGGCGATTGGTCCCAAGGTTGGCGGCTATTACTCCAACCTGAACGCGAAATTGCCCTAGCCCTTTGGGGGGCGACAACGCCCCCTTCTTTCGCAATTCGGATTGGACATGACCTCACCACAGTGGTGTCGTCGGCTGCTCGTGGATGACCGCGGGCAGGATTTGATCGAGTACGCGCTTCTGGCCGCGATCATCGGCATCGCCGGTTCTCTGGTGTTGCCACTGGTCGGGCCGAAGATGGGTAATGCGTTTACGACCTGGGGCGGACAGGTTTACAACACCTGGACGCCGTCGGCCCCGGTCGTTCCATGAGGCAGGATGAACACTAGTACTCTTTGCGCGCTGGTGATCGGCTGCGCCGCATGCGTGACCGATGTTCAGAGTCGGCGAATTCCGAACTGGCTGACGTTCGGCGCCGCCGGAGCCGCGCTGGTGTTTCATGCGGTGGCTCCCTCCGGCGGCGGGTTTATGTTCGCGGTGACTGGTTGGTTTGTTGGCGCCCTGATCATGTTTGTGCCGTTCGCGTTGCGCGGACTCGGCGCCGGCGATGTCAAGCTCGTGGCCGCGCTTGGCGCCTGGCTGGGACCGATGAACGCAATGTGGCTGGCGCTGTACGCCGGGGTCGCGGGCTTTGTCATGGCGGTCGTTGTAGCAGCGTTTCACGGGTATCTGCGGACAGCGGTCCGCAACATTTGGTTTCTGCTTCAACACTGGACGGCCAACGGAGTCCGTCCACTGGAGGACATCTCGCTCGAAGGCAGCAGCGGACCGCGCCTGGCGTACGCGCTGCCGATCTTTGCGGGGTTATTGGTGGCGGTATGGCTGCACTGAATAGATTGCTGAGACGGTTCGTACGCGCGCAGTCGGGCGCGGAGGTCATTGAATTCGCGCTAACGCTTCCGCTGCTGCTGCTCGTTGTGCTCGGCATCATCGAATTCGGCTTCCTGTTTCAGGAGTACGAGGTCGTCACCAACGCGGCCAGGGAAGGCGCGCGAATCGCGATCCTGCCGACCTACTCGACCAATGCCGCCGTGACCCAGTCGAATGTGACCACGCGAATAAATCAGTATTTGTCGGCGGCTGGCCTCAGTACAGCGTCCGCAACGATCTACGGCGGCGGCAGCGGATGCCCGGGCTCGTGCAACTGGCTACCTGCCACCGATACGATCATTGCCGGGACACCCGGACTCTGCGTCAAAGTCTTTCCCGTCACGGTGCATTACGCGCACCCGGTGCCGTTTATCGGCGGCATCATCCGGTACTTTGGCCGGACACAAGCGGCCATAACACTGAAAGCCACGGCGCGGATGCGTTACGAAGTACCTTCGGCCGTTTGTTCGTGATCGAATTGAGGTAACCCAATGAACCGTCAGACTCGAACCTTCATCGTGGTCGCTGTGGCAATTATCGCGGCCGCCGTCGCGAGCTACGGCACCTTCCGGGCGCTGTCTCGCCCGCCAGAGAAACCGGTCGAATTGCCAACGAAGAAGGCTGTGGTTGCGGCGAAGCAGATGTCGCTTGGGACGCTCATTACGCGTGACGCGGTCAAGCTCGTGGATTGGCCTGCCCAGACACCGTTGCAGGGGGGCTTCTCGACGCTTGAAGAGGTCGTCGATCGCGGGTTAATCACGGGGGTCGTCGAAAACGAACCGATCAGCGAAAGCAAACTCGCACCCAAAGAAGCAGGCGCAGGGTTGGCTCCCACGATCAAGTCCGGCATGCGTGCGATTTCGATCCGCGTCAACGAGGTGATCGGCGTTGCGGGATTCGTCGTGCCGGGCAGTCGGGTTGACATCGTCACCATTCTCAAAGGCGTCGCGGGTGGTGACCCGTTTCCGTTTTCCCGCGTTGTTGTGAGCAACGTGACGGTGCTGAGTGCCGGAACCCGCTACGACCAGGAGGACGCGCGCACGAATGCAAACGCGATCCGGTCTACCGTCGTGACGTTGATGGTCAGCCCGCTTGATGCCGATCGCATCGCGCTGGCGCAGTCGACGGGCGAACTGATGTTGACGCTGCGGCACCCGCTCGACAGCGACCCGACCACTGACGCGCGCGGTATCCGCCTGGCGGCGATGTTTGCCGCGGACGATGTGGCCCCGAAACCTGCTGCGCCGACGGGGTTACGGCGGGTGGTCGCGCCGCCGCCACCGCCTCCGCCGCCGCCTGTGGTGAGGGCTTACACGGTAGAAACGATTCGTGCCGCGAAACGCAGCGAGGAAACCCTCCTCGGCGGCTACGTCGCGCGATAGGAGTTGGATAGACGATGAGTCTTCTTAGACGTGTTCGCTTCGCTCTCATTCATGTCTTCGGTGCCATGTCGGTGCTCGTTGGCGTCGTGTCGATAGCGTTCGCGCAGCAGCCGCCTGCGCCCGCGCCGGCGATTGAGAGGGTGCCGTTGACCGCGGGTCGTTCGACGGTGTTGATGACCGATTTCGATATCACGCGCGTCGCGGTGACCGATCCTGCGATCGCCGATGCGACAGTCGTTCAGCCACGCGAGATTCTCGTCGACGGCAAGATGCCGGGAACGGTGAGCCTGATCGTCTGGGGAGCTGCCGAACGTCGCCAGTACGACCTGGTGGTAGAGCCCGGGGTGTCGACCCTGGAGCAACGGCTGCAGGCGCTGTTTCCGGGCGAGGACATCCGCGTCACCGCAACAGGTGATGCGGTCATCCTTTCGGGGCGTGTCTCGAGCAACGACGTGTCGCTGCGTGCGGCGGAGATCGCAGCAGCGACAGCGAGTAAATCCAAAGTCGTCAACCTCCTGCAGCTTCCGGGCGGCAACGGAAGCCAGCAGGTTCTGCTGAAAGTTCGCTTCGCGGAAGTGAGCCGGCGCGCCCTCACCGAGGTGGGCGTCTCGCTGTTCACCAGCCCGACGGGCATCAACAACACGATTGGACGAGTGACGACCGGCCAATTCTCGGCGCCGAATTTCAACAATCTCTCGGCAACGAAAGCGAGCAGCAGTTTCGGTTCTGAAGTGGTGGCGGCGAGCGGTGAGTTCACATTCGGGGATTTTCTGAATATCTTCCTCTTTAGTCAGAAATACGATCTTGGCGCCATGATTCGCGCGCTGCGCGACCGCGGATTGTTTCAGAGCCTCGCCGAGCCGAACCTGATTGCCTACAACGGCCAGGAGGCGAGTTTCCTCGCCGGCGGCGAAATTCCGATCCCGACGGTTCAGGGCAACTCCGGCTCCGTCGGTGTCACCTACAAGGAATACGGGATTCGACTGAACTTCACGCCTACCGTTGCTGGCGATACGATCCGGCTCCACGTGCGCCCCGAGGTCAGCACGCTCGATTTTCCGAACGGGGTGTCGATATCGGGATTCCGGATTCCCGCTCTGTCTACCCGCCGCGGCGAAACGGAAGTCGAATTGCGCGACGGGCAGACCTTTGCCATGGCGGGTCTTCTCAACAACCTGTCGCAGGACGATTTTCAGGAAATTCCTGGACTGGCGCGGCTGCCGATCATCGGGCACCTCTTCCGCACCAAGGCCGAGCGCGCGGAGCAGACGGAGCTTCTGGTGCTGATCACGCCGCAGCTCGTGCGGCCGCTCAATCCTGATGAAGTCCCGCCGCTTCCGACGTTGGAGCAGCGGTTCCTCCCGAGGCCGGGTGACATTGGAGGCCAGATTCAGGGTGGTGGCGGTGTGGTCGACGCCCCTGACACGACCGCGCCGCCGCGCTAACAGCGTGTAGCAAATATGGCAACACCTTCTATGTTCGTAAGGCATCGTCGATTCGCGCGGTTCCGCTCCGAAAGCGGCGTCTCACTCATCCATGTCGCGCTGCTGCTGTTCGTCATGATGGGCCTCAGCATGTTTGTCACCGACTACGGGGTGCTGTGGCTCGCGCGCGGACAGGCCCAGAATGCGGCTGATGCTGGCGCGCTGGCGGCAGCCGTCTCGCTGGCGTTCGATCCCTCCACGGACTATTCCACGGCGGGGCCGGCTTACAACGCGGGATCAAAGGCGGCGACGACCAACCTTGTCTTCGGCACTACACCAACGACGGTCGAGGTGTACGTCGATCCGGCGACCTCCGGGTCGTGGGCACCGGCGGTGCCTGCTATATGCACCTCGATTGGCGGCTGCGCACAGGTGAATGTGTATCGCACCGGGATGCCTACGTGGTTTGCCAACGTGTTCGGCATCAATTCGCAGCAGATCCGGGCGACGGCGACGGCACAGGCCAGGGGTGCGAACAGCGTCAGATGTTTGAAGCCCTTCGGCATCCTCGATAAATGGCAAGACGAGAGGCTCAATACCGGAGTCGCTTCCGACCGTGTGTGGCACTCCGGTGAGAACGGGGATACCCCAATCTCGACGTACGACCGCTGGTACTCGCCCACGGGCAGCAGCATCGCGTTCCTCAATACGCCGCCGACGCTCGACTCGTACACACAGCCGTCACTTCCAAACAACAACGGCACGAGTTTCGTTGCGCTACCCTGGCCTTCGCAAGGAGACATTGGAAGGCAGCTGGCGTTGACGGTCGGAAAACAGAACGACAGGCCGCCAATGGGTGCGAATGGCAGTACGTCCAACCCGTTCACGGCCGGCTGGTTCATCCCTGTGAGTCCAGGAGGCGGCAATACCGTTGATTACAAGGCGGCGATTACCGGATGTATCAGCCAGACTATCTCTATCGGCCAGACGCTGGATCTTCTGAACGTGCCGGGCAACCGCGTCCAGAAGACGGCGCAGGCTGTCGGTTGTGGTCCACCGGACATGTCTGGTTGTAGCTCCGGCATGTACGCGCAGGATCCAAACTCGTTGTACAACCAGGACCCGGGCGCCCACTGGGTGAACGGGCAGGTCGTCGGTAGCTGCTGCGCCCTGAGTCCGCGCATCGTACCTGCAGCGATAGTAAGCCCGGACCAGTACATTACGGGGTATGACGGCGGAAGTTCGACCATCACGCTCATCAACATGATTGGGCTGTTCATCGACGGGTTCCGTGTTTCGGACGAGAAAGTCGTCGTGCATGTGATGCGGTTGCCTGCCGAGTTCAGCAACAGTGGCGGCGCGGTGCCCGGAGGAAATTCGTTCCTTGAATACGTCAGTCTGGTTCGGTAGGGATTAGCAGTGCTTAGTGTCACCTTAATCGGAACAACGGATCGGCAGCTCGAGCAAGCGCTCCACGCGGCGGCTATGCAGGTATCGATGGCCGACGTGCCGCAACTCGCGAGCCTCGGATCTGCCACGGCCGTCCAACCAGACGTGTTGCTGTTGGATTTGCGCAACGGTTACGGATTGCCGCCCGCGGTCGCCGCACTCAAACGGCAACACCCGTCAACCGCCGTTCTGCTTCTGGTGAATTCGCTCGACCCGGCGCTGCTGCTCGAAGCGATGCGCGCGGGCGTCAACGAAGTTGTCGCCGAGCCGATCGATCACGAAGAACTCGCGGCGACGATTCACCGCGTTGTCGGCAGCCGGTCGCAGTCCGAGCCGGGACGCGTGTATGGTTTCATCGGCGCGAAAGGTGGCGTCGGCACCACCACGATTGCGGTCAATATCGCCACGTCGCTTGGTAGCATCAGCAAACCGGAGCGGACGCTGATGGTGGAACTTCACAGTACGGCTGGGGATGCGTCGCTCCTGACGGGAGTCGAGCCGCGTTTCTCGATCGTCGATGCGCTCGACAACACGCATCGGCTCGACGCGGTGTATTTCAGCAATCTCGTCACGCAGATTGCGCCGTCAACCGACCTGCTGTCGTCGCCGGAACGCCCGCCGTCCAGTGGTCTCGACGCGCAGCGGATGAAGCAAATCATCGCGTTCGCCTCGACGGTGTACAAGCACACGGTCATCGATATTTCACGGTCGGACCTATCAATTCTCGATGCGCTCGACCAGGTGAACACGATCTATGTCGTGGCCAACCAGGAGTTGGCGACCGTGAAAAGCGCCAGTCGGCTATCGAACATGCTGCGGGGTCGGTACGGGCGCGAAAAGATCGGCCTCGTTTTAAGCCGCTCGGACCGCGACGCCGATATCAGCCAGGCGGACGTCGAGAAGGCGGCCGGCTGCTCGGTCGCGCACACATTCCCGAGCAATTACCGGGTCGCGCTGCAGGCGTTGAACAAGGGCCGGCCGGTTGCGCTCGACAACCACAACGACCTCTCAGCATCGTTCAAACGATTTGCGTATCACCTCGCCGGAGTACGGCCGGCACGCGAAACAGCACGATCGACCGGGTTGTTCGGACGTCTGACGCATTCGCGTTCGTAACGGGGAGACTGAATGGTACTGACTACGCTCACTATTGCGCCTACGCCTCCAGCGGCCCGGCCGCCTCAATACCAGCAGTTGAAAGGGCGAGTCCACATCGAGCTGCTGAACCGGCTGCGGCTGGACAAGCTCGCAAACATTTCGCGTGAAGATGCGGAACCCGAACTGCGCAGCCTCATCGTCGGCATCCTCGAACGCGAGCAGGAGCGGATGCCGCTCAGCTTCGGCGAACGCGAAGCGCTCATCGTCGAAGTGCTCGACGAGTTGTTTGGACTGGGGCCGCTTGAAGGTCTACTCGCCGATCGGTCGATCTCCGACATCCTGGTGAACCGGTTCGATCAGGTGTACATCGAACGCGAGGGACGCCTCGAGGAAACCGATGTCGTGTTCCGCGACGACCGCCATCTCCTGCAGATCATCGAGCGGATCGTGAGCGCCGTGGGCCGCCGTATTGACGAATCGAGCCCCATGGTGGACGCCCGTCTGATGGATGGCTCGCGTGTCAACGCCATCATTCCGCCGCTCGCGCTCAACGGACCGGCGTTGTCGATCCGGCGATTTCGAACCGACAGGCTGGGCGCGGATGACCTCGTGGATCGCGACAGTCTGACTGCCCCAATGCTCGAGTTCTTGAAAGTCGCCGTCGGGTGTCGGCTGAACCTCCTGGTTTCCGGTGGCACCGGCGCCGGCAAGACGACGCTGTTGAACGTCCTCTCCGGTTTCATCGGAAGCACGGAGCGGATTGTCACGATTGAGGACTCGGCCGAATTGATGCTGCGGCAGAAGCACGTTGTGCGTCTCGAGACGCGGCCCGCCAACATCGAGGGGAAAGGGCACATCCGTCAGCGTGAGCTTGTCGTCAACGCCCTCCGTATGCGTCCGGACCGTATCATCGTCGGCGAGGTCCGCGGTGAAGAGGCGCTGGACATGCTGCAGGCGATGAATACGGGTCATGACGGCAGTTTGACCACGATCCACGCCAACAGCCCGCGCGACGCGCTGTATCGTCTCGACACGATGGTCGCGATGGCGAACCTCAATATTCCTGATCGCGCCATCCGGCAGCAGGTCGCGTCCGCAATCGAGGTTGTCGTGCAGATCGCGCGTCTGTCGGACGGCACGCGCAAGGTGACCGCGATTTCCGAGATCACGGGCATGGAGCGCGACGTGATCACCATGCAGGACATTTTCGTGTTCGAAAAGCTCGGCGTCGACGAAGACGGACGCGTCCGCGGCCGGTTCCGGGCCACCGGTATCCGTCCCAAGTGCAGCGAGCGCTTTACCGCGTCCGGTATTCAACTGCCGGCGCAGATGTTCGAGCATATGAAGGTCGTCGCGTAATGGAAGTGCCAGCCATCATCTTCGTGCTGGTGCTTGCCATCATCTTTGGCGCGTACTGGATATTCATTCTGCGGCCCGAACAGATCGCAGAGCAGAAGGTCCGGGCGCGCCTGGCGCAGCCGAGCAGCGTACTTCGCACGAGCCTTCTGAAGGCGCGGGAGCGACTGAGTGGCATCGGATCGCTGGACTCGACGCTGGCGAAACGCGGCGATGCCCTGGCGCCGCTTTCCCACCTCGTCAGCCGTTCTGGCCTCAAGACAACAGTCGGTACAGTCATCCTCGCCAGCGTCTTCGTCGGCTTCGTGACGATGGCGCTGGTATCGCGCTACTCGCCCTACTTCATGGTCGGGATTCTGGCGGGCATCGCGGCAAGCTATCTGCCAATCTTGTTCGTGAAGTATATGGCCGCCAAGCGTCTGGCGGTATTTGAGGAGCAGTTTCCGGAAGCGATCGATTTGATTGCGAGGGCACTACGCGCGGGCCACGCACTTCCGACGGCGCTGCAGATGGTGTCGGACGAAATACCACAGCCGGTTGGCGGCGAATTCCGGCTGCTCTTCGACCAGCAGAACTTCGGCATGTCGCTGCCCGACGCCTTGAAGGCGTTCGGCCAGCGAATTCCGCTGGTTGACGCCCGCTTCTTCGTGACCGCCGTGCTGACCCAGCGCGAGACGGGCGGCAACCTGTCTGAGGTACTGGACAAGCTTTCCTCCGTCATCCGCGATCGATTCAAGGTCAAGCGGCAGGTGCGCGCCGTCAGCGCGCACGGCCGTATCACCGGCTGGGTGCTTGGCGCCCTGCCGCCTGTCGTCGCGGCGGTTCTCTTCATCATTTCGCCCGACCACATCCGTCTGCTCGTCGACGATCCGCTCGGAGTCCAGATGGTGCTGGCCGGCCTGACGCTGCAGGTCATCGGCGTGCTCGCCATTCGACGCATCCTGAGGGTGGAGTACTAGTTCATGGCGCCTGAAGTTCTGCTTGCCGTCGTCGGCGTTTTCGTGGCCATGTGCCTCCTTGTGGGCACCACGGCATCGTGGGCGCTTGCGCGGAATGCGCCGGAGAAACGCCGCATCCGTGCCATCGCGCAACCGGTCGGGACCGAGCGCGTCGTCCAGGACGATGGCCTCGTTGCGGCGCCGGATCCGGTGCTCGCTCGACTGTCGAAGCTCCTTCCGAAGAGCCCGAAGGAGATGTCGAACCTCCAGCGCACTCTTACGCGTGCGGGTTACCATTCACAGCGTGCGCTTCTCGTCTATTCGCTCGCCGAAGTCGCGCTGCCGATTGTGTTGTTCTTCGGGACCATCATGCTGTTCGGCTTCGCTGCCGGCCTCGTGCCCGGTCTCGTGCTCGCACTTGTCGGATATTACGCGCCGAGTCTCTACGTTGGGTACCGGACGACGGAACGCCAGCGAGCGATTCGCAACGGATTGCCGGATGCGCTGGATCTGCTGACGGTATGTGTCGAGGCGGGCAGCGGTCTCGATCAGGCCGTCGCGAAAGCCGGCGAAGAACTGCACCTCTCACATCCGGATTTGGCGGACGAGCTCACAATGGTGACGACAGAAATCCGTGCCGGAAAACCGCGCATCGAGGCATTCAGGAATCTCAGCAAGCGCACGGGGGTAGAGGAGGTACGTTCCCTGGTTTCGATGTTGACGCAGACGGACCGGTTCGGAACCAGCGTTGCCGAAGCCCTCCGCGTTCATGCCGATATGTCGCGCACCAAACGCCGCCAGTTGGCCGAGGAGCGCGCGGGCAAGGTTGGCGTAAAGCTCGTATTTCCACTCGCGCTGTGCCTGTTTCCCGCTTTGTATATTGTCTGTTTCGGCCCCGTCGTCGTAAGGATTTATCACGCCTTCTTCGAAGGGCAATAGAATTGAAGCACAAGGAGCGTTCGAGATGAATACGACTTCATTGATTTCCCTTGGTGTGCTGGTGGTGCTGCTCGTGCTCTACATGATGCGGCGGAAGGCGCGCCTGAGCCGCGAAGACTAAACAGTTACTCGGAGGCCAGAGACGACTAGTGCGCATGTCGCGGTACATCCTCGTGTTTGTGATTTTGAGCGCCGGCTGCGGGACGCACCTCGGTGGAGCGGCATCCGTCAAGCGCCCATCCTCGAACCCGCCCAAGGGATCAGGGTTTGCCGCGACGCTCGAATCGACTGATGAACGGCTGACATCCGCGCTGGCGTACCTCTCCGTGGCGAAGACAGCGGACGCGCACAGGCAGGTGGCGTTCGAATACCGACGGCTGGGGGTGCTCGACCATGCCCAGGAACACTTCACCGCTGCCGTCAAACTGGATCCAAAGGACGTGGTTTCGCGGGACGGCATGGCGAGGATCTGGCGTGACTGGGGTTTTCCGAACAGGGCGCTTCCGGAAGCGCGACGGGCTGTTGCTGACGCGCCCCGTTCTGCGGCGGTGGCCAACACACTGGGGACCGTGTTCCAGGCACTCGGCAAATTCGACGACGCGAAACGCTGGTACTGGCGCGCGGTGGCGCTCGATGCGGGCGCGTGGTACGCACTCAACAACCTGTGCTATGCGGAGATCATCACCCGGCAACCGTATGCCATTGCGATTTGTGAACGCGCTGTCGCCGCTGCGCCCAATTCCGCAATTGCGAGCAACAACATGGCGCTGGCGCATGCAGCGTCGGGAGATCTCGATGGTGCCAGGACGTGGTTCAAACGCGCCAATCCGGTCACTGCAGACTACAACTACGGGATTGTGATGATGTCAGAACGCAAGTATCGCGATGCGCAGGAGGCGTTTCGGTCGGCGTTGCTCGCGGATCCCGATTCGACGCTGGCGGCCGCACGCGCCCGGCAGGCGCGCCTTGCGGCTGACGCCGAGGAGCACACCAGTGATCGCCACTGAGACGGCGTTCTGTCCGCCGACTGCGCCGCAGTCGCTTGAAGAGACCGGCCTGTCGCCTGATCTGGTCCTTCAAATCGTCACCAAGACGCTGCATCTCGCGGGCGAGCTGTCGGGCACAGAGCTCAGCGAACGTTTAGGCGTGTCGTTCCAGATCATCGAGCCCGCACTGGCGCTTCTGAAGCGGGAACACCACTGTGAAATTTCGGGCGGTTCGGTGCTCGGAGGTCCGTCGTTTCGGTATCGATTGACCGACACCGGCCGTGTTCGGGCGGCGCTGTTCCTCGAACACGATCATTACATCGGCGCGCTGCCCGTTCCTCTCGAACAGTATTCGACGTATATGAGGCAGTTCGCGGACGAAGAACTGCATCTCAACAGGGAGCTGATTCGTCGCGCGTTTTCTCATTTGGTGCTGAGTCCCCGCGTGCTCGATCAGCTCGGCCCCGCGATCGCCGCGCGCCACTCGCTGTTCGTCTATGGGCCGCCGGGGAACGGCAAGACAGTAATCTCGCAGGCGATCCGCGAAGTGCTCAGTGAAGACATGGCCGTGCCACACGCCTTGTCCATTGATGGTCACATCATTCGGATCTTCGATCCGGTCAACCACGAGCGGATTGACGGCACCGACGACAGTTCTGGCCTCGCACGAATCGACCTCTACGACGCGCGATGGGTGCGATGCCGGCGGCCGCTTATTACCGCGGGTGGTGAGCTCACGCTTGACGGCCTCGAACTCGGATTCAGCACATCGACCGGACTTTACCGTGCGCCACTTCAGGTCATGGCAAACGGCGGCGTGCTTGTGATCGACGACTTCGGCAGACAACAGGTGCCGCCGCGCGTCCTTCTCAGCCGATGGATTGTGCCACTGGAGAGTCGCGTCGATTTTCTGACGTTGAAGACCGGGCAGAAATTCGAAGTCCCGTTCCAGTCGTTCGTGGTGTTCGCGACGAATCTGAAACCGTCGGACCTCGTCGATGAGGCATTTCTGCGCCGCATTCAGTACAAGGTGCTGGCCGAATCACCGACCGTGGACGAGTTCATCCAGATCTTCGAGAACTACAGTCGTCAGAAGCGTCTCGCGTTCGACCGGTCCTTCGCCGAATACGTCGTCCACAATGTGCAACAGCGCGGCATACGCCTGCGCGCGTGTCATCCCCGCGATCTGATCGAACACGCACTCTCGATTGGTTCGTATCTGGACCTGCCGCGTGGGTTGAGCATCGACCTGCTTGCCGAAGCGTGCGCGACCTACTTCGTGGAGGATCGCGACCTCGCGACGGCGTGATCGGGTACTGATCGGGCACGTTTTCGCATGGCACTGCGGCTCCTGACCGGCGCGCTCTTCGTGGTGCTCGTGGTCTCCGTTGTCCACGCGCAGGACCAGACGGAGCCGCCGGCCGGCATGCCGACAATCCGAATCACGTCGCCGCTGGGCCGTACGGGTGCTCCGGCCACCGTTCGCATTGTCGCGCAGGTCCAGTGGCCTCCCGAGTCGGAGGCGCATGCGCGTCCGCTGCATTTCCGCTTCCTGGTGGACGGCGCGGTGGTGGGCACGCTCGATTCCGGCCCACCGTACGCCATCACCTGGACTGACGAGAATCCCTTCGAATCTCGCGAGATTGTCGTCGAAGCTGCAGATGACGCCGGCGCCGTCGTTCGCGACAAAGTGACGCTGCCGGCGTATGAGATCGTGGACGAAACAGAGGTGGCCAGCATCCTCGTCGATGCGGTGGTCTACGACGGAGCGGGTCGCGCCGTGTCGAATCTGGACAAGACTGTGTTCACGGTTCGGGAGAACGGCGACCCTCAGACGCTGGACCTGTTCACGCGCGAAACGTTGCCGAGCACCGTTGCGCTGCTCGTCGACAGCAGCCAAAGCATGTCGCAGCGAATGCCGGCCGTACGTCAGGCGGCGGAGCTGCTGGCAAAGAATCTCGGCAAGCGGGACAAGATTCTCGTGGCACCGTTCAACCACCGTGTGGGTGCCATTACCGGACCGACCGACGATGCCAATACGACATCGCAGGCGATCGAGGCGATCACGTCCGGCGGCGGGACCGCGATTCTCGATGCTGTCGATCATATGGCGACGCTGATGCACGGCATCGAGGGTCGCCGCGCGGTGATCCTGATTACGGACGGCTTCGATGAGAACAGCACCGTCGACGTGCAGACGGCGTTGCAGAAGCTGCAGGCTGAGCAGATCACCGTCTACACCGTCGCCGTCGGTGGAGTGACCGGCGTGTCGCTTCACGGTGAAGGAACATTTCGGAAGCTCACCGAAGGAACCGGCGGGCGCGCGTTCTTCCCGTGGCGTGAGATCGACCTGGTATCGGTGGCACGCGAGATCGCCAACGACGAGAACAGCCGCTATTTGATTACCTACACGCCAACCAATCAGAACAAAGACGGGAGCTGGCGTGCGATCACCGTTGACGTGCCGAAGGGCTACCATGCGCGGGCGCGTACCGGGTACCGGTCGGCGCTTCCGCCCCCGATACGGCCGCAAATCGAGTTCCGCATCACGGATCGCGCGAATCGATACGTGAACGTTGCCGCCAACGACGTCGATGTGCTTGAAGACGGAGTGCCGCAATCGATCGACACATTTCAGGAGGCGGTCGACCCCGTCGCAATCAGCCTCCTCATCGACCGCAGCGGAAGCATGACCAGGAGCGCCGAGGTGGTCCGCGAGACGGCGCGGGAATTCGTCAAGGCTGTCAGACCCGAGGACAGCCTCGCGATGATTACCTTCGCCGATCAGCCGTTTGTCGAGCACGCGATGAGCACGAATCGACAGCTCAGTTTCGACGCCATTGACAAATACAAGCCGTTGGGCGGAACGGCCCTGTACGACGCGCTCTGGGACGCCCTCCAGCAGCTGAAACGAGTGATGGGCCGCCGCGCAATCGTCGTCCTGACCGATGGACGAGACGAGAACAACCCCGGCACAGGCCCGGGCAGCGCTCACACAATTGACGATGTCGTCGAGCTCGGACGAGAAGTGGGCGCGACAATTTTTCCGATTGGTCTGGGCACACGCGTCGACAAACCATTTCTCGAGCACTTGGCGAAAGTGTCCGGCGGCGAAGCGTATTTTTCCGCCGTGCCCGCCGAGTTGAGCGAACAGTTCAACGGCGTCATCGAAAACCTCCGACAGCGATACCTCCTCAGCTACACGTCAACCAATTCCAAGCGGGACGGCGCATGGCGCCATGTCGAGATCCGGCCCCATGGTGAGTCACTGCTTGTTACAACGGGAGGCGGATACTTCGCGCCGAGCCCCTAGGGCGATGGCTGCGGCTCCGGCAAACGGATGCATTTCTGGGACTTCAGACGGTACGCGCACTTCGCGTTGCTCGTGTTCCTGATCGTCGGGATACGTGCCTGCGGTGGCGCGACACAAGCTGAGGATCGTCTCAGCTTCGCAACTCGATGGACAGCCGAAAGAGCCGGTATAAGGGGTGCGACGGATACCCTCGATGAGAACGTCAAGCCGCGCATGGCCGCTGCCACGCGGTCGATGACATATTCGGTATACGCCGCCACCTCCGCCATCATGGATCGCGCTGAACTGGCGGTGACTGGTATAGCGACGTGGGTAGGGCAGCAAGTCAGCGATGCCGAAACGGCGATCCAGCGGCAAGTTCGATCTTTTCTGAGCCCGGACGCTGGTCGTGAACCGCAAGGACCCAATGCTCCTCCCACGGACACGAACCCGGCGACTCGTTCGTCGCGATAGCATCTCCGCGGAGCCGCCAGCCGCAGTCCTTTGGCAATTCGCGCATGCCGTCGCTGGTGATTGACACCGCGAGCAATCGCGCCATCTCATCGTCGAACAGCCTGAGCAGCGCGATCGGACCGTTGCGCGTCCCTGTGTGGATCGGCGTGTTCTGCGCGCTGCTGACGACGAACGCCGATCCCGACTTATGGGGGCACGTCAGGTTCGGTCTCGATATGCTCTCGACAGGGAGGTTGACGACCAGCGACCCGTATTCCTACACCTCGGATATCGCATGGCTGAACCACGAGTGGCTCTCCGAAGTCCTTATGGGCGCGGCGTATCGGACGTTGGGCTCGGTGGGCCTCGTCGCCGTGAAGACGCTGCTGGCGCTGGGAATACTTGCGCTCATGGCGCCGGTCTTTCGTCGCGCCTCCGAGATCTGGCGCTGGCCTTCCGCGTTGCTCGTGGTGGCCGCGCTCGGTCCGGTTGTGCTCAGCATCAGGCCCCAGCTGTGGACGTTTTTTTTCGTCGTCGCTCTGTGCCGCATTCTCAACGCCGCGCCTGTGTATCGCTGGTCATTGCCGTTGATGTTTGCGCTCTGGGTCAATCTTCACGGTGGCTGGATTGTCGGCGCCGGTATCGTCGTGCTGTGGTCGGCGCTGGAGATCGCCGGGGTCGCAAGCGGCCGTCCGTCGCGGTGGATTTCGGTCGGTGTTCCAACGCTCTGCGCCGTTGCGACGCTAGCGAATCCTTATGGTGCGAACGCGTGGGTTTTCATCGCAACAACCGTTCGCCTGTCCCGCCCTGACATCGTCGAATGGCGACCGCTATGGATGCAGCCTGCCTGGGCGTTTGCCTTATGGCTTTTGGCGGTCGGATGGGCGACGTTTGCGGTCCGCCGTGCGCGGGTACTGCGTCCGGAGGCAATCGCGATTGTTTTGTGTCTCGCCTTTGCATCCCTTCGAGTCCTCAGGCTGCTGCCTGTGTTTGTTCCCGTCTCAATCATGCTGTTGCTTCCGTATGTGCAACCGCTGACGTTCGCGACCGAACGAGTCTGGCCGAAAGGGCGGACGCTGGTGGATCTCGCATTCATCTGGGTCGCCGTGCTCGCGCTGTCGTGGCCTGGCTCCGCCACATGCGTTCAGCTGCAGGGGAGCTGGCAGCCGGACGTTGCCGCCGCTCGGGCGCTCGCTGTCGCTCATCCGTCAGGGCGCCTGGCAACCACGTTCAACTGGGGGCAGTACGCGATCTGGCATTTTGGCCCGCGGGCAAGGGTGTCAATAGATGGACGAAGAGAGACCGTGTACAGCGATCAGCAGCTGCATCGCCAGCTCGCGGTCGCTCTCGGTGAGGACGAGGGGCTCGAGGAGCTTGCGCGCACCCTGCCGGAGTACGTGTGGCTGCCGACCGCCCTTTCCGAGCGCACACGGCGATGGCTCACGGCGCACGAGTACCGAATCGATATCCAGACGCCGCAATCCTTCGTCGCGGTTCGAAACGATCTCCCCAGAATTGAGCCGGTGCCTCGCGTCACGATACCCTGTTTTCCTGGGCTGCAGACAGCGCCCGCGGAGGCCTCTGAATAGGTTGTATATGCCTAATCACGGAAGAGGATGATCTTCGTTCACGTGAAGCCCAGTGCTGCACAAACCGATACGCCTGGTAGCCGCGGTATGCGATGCGCTCTTGCCATTGCCATCGGGGTCGTCGTTGCGCCGATAGCCTGGCACATCCAGACAATCCACTCACACCCCTCAGATTTCGCTCAAGTGTGGTACAGCGCCCGTGCGCTGCTCGCCGGGGATAACCCGTATGACCTCGTTGGTCCTGGTCGCCCGTTCCCGTGGCCTTTTCCGTTGCTGTACCCGGTTACTGCGTTAATAACCGCGATCCCATTCGCTGCGATTCCTCTCCGTCTCGCGAACGTGCTGTGGGTCGCCTGCAGTGCGGCGATTCTGGCGTGGGCACTTACCAAGGAGCGACTCTGGACGCCGAAGTTGTGGGTATTCGCGTCATGGAGTTACTTCGCCGCCGTGCATTTGGCACAATGGTCGCCGCTTCTGACCGCCGCGGCATTCCTGCCATGGGTGGGATTTGCGCTCGCGGCGAAGCCCACATTAGGCGCGGCGCTGTTCGTCGCATATCCCAGCCGGCGCGCGCTTGTCAGCGCCCTCGCCATCGTGTTCGCGAGTATCGTCGTTTTTCCCTCGTGGCCCCTGATCTGGATCCAGAAGTTACACGGCGCCAGTCACATGTCTGCCCCCGTGGCGCATCTCTCGGTCGGCGGTCCACTCATTCTGCTCTCGCTCATCAAATGGAGGCGTCCCGAAGCCCGGCTCCTCGCGGCTTTGGCATGCGTGCCACAATCCACCCTGATTTACGAAGCCGTGCCGTTGTTCCTGGTGGTCAATCGATGGTACGAAGGGCTGGCGCTTTCGATCTTGACGTTCGTGGTCGGGTCGTGGCCGGTGCCACCACAGACGAGCGGTTACAACTTGTCACTGTGGGTCACTGGTGACGTGATGGTGCTGAGCCTGTATCTACCTTGCGTGGTGTTCGTATTGACGCGGCCGAACCAGCATGCAAGCTGGGATGCCATCGTAGCTCGTTGCGGGCGAGCTCTATTATGGGCCAGAGCCGAGCCTGCGTAGTGAGTGGTCGTACAACTCGAGTTGACCTCTGATCTCGACCAGGCACGGTGGAACCAGATGAGGACCTGGGTTGCTGGCGCGGCAGTGTTGATGCTGCTCGTTGCGTCGTCGGCAGGTATTGTTCCGTGGCGCGACGCCATCGCAGGCGCATTCAGCCCCCCTGATTTCGCCCAGGACATCGCGGCGGGGCGCATTTTGGCGGCTAACGGAGATCCCTATGCGGCGAATTTCGCCGCAACCCATGCACAAGTGCTCGGAATTCCTTCGACCGACGGGTATCCGTATCTACCACATCCGCCGCTCGTGATTGCGCTCAGTTGGCCCTTCGCCGGAATGACCTTCGGTGCGGCCGCCCTGAGTTGGTTCGCCGGATCTCTCGCGTGTGCTTCCGTACTCGCCATCGTTCTGAGCGGATTTGCTCGAAGCCAGACCGGTTTCAGTCTGCCGCGGTTACCCGAAGCGCTTCTTTGTTTCGGCGGACTTCTGGTATGGCCCCCGGTTCTTTACAACTTGGAAAAGGGACAGTTCTCCATTCTGATCGCGATGCTCATTGCGCTGGGGTGGGTGTCGCTTACGCGTCGCGGTTGTCGCGCTGGGGGGATCTGCATCGGCCTGGCAGCTGCACTGAAATTGTTTCCGGCGTTGCTTGGCCTGTATCTCATGATTCGACACAGACGGGCCGCAATATGGTTCGTCATTACCGGTGTTGCTGCGACAATGCTCCCGCTGTTTTGGCTCGGGTGGCGCGCCGTGCCGGAGTTCATCGCCCAGGCTGCAGGAAACCTGTCCTATTGGCAGACGTGGCCGGCGGTAACCTACTCGCTTCGTGGATTGGCCGCTCGCGTGCTTATAGGAAGCAACTGGTCACTCGCTGTTATGCACGCCCCCCAAGCCGCGACCGCAATTGTGATGGTGTCGAGCACGGTCTTGATCGCAATCGCGGTTCACGCCACGCTGCGCCATGCAAGCAGGGAAGACTCCGATGATCTGCTGTTCGCGATCTGGTCCATACTTCTTTTGCCTCTGAATCCGTTGGCGATGGGGCATAACGGTGTCCTGCTCGCCTTGCCAATCGTGCTGATCGGCAGAGCGCTTGCGACGGATCCTTCTGCGTCGCTGAAAGTGCTCTGGGTCGCGGGTTGTGTGCTTGTTTCGATCCCGCGACAGAGCATTTTCGAGGCTGCTCCCGTTCCCGTAACCTCGTTTCGTTCGCTCGCGATCGTGGCTCTCCCGCTGTGGGGGACGCTGCTGCTTTTTGCAACAGGTGTTGCAGTCGCAAACAGAACAGCGACGTGTCGGGTGTCGATGAGTGCTCAACGGAGATCCGTTGGCACGGTTCCAGGGGTTCGCTAAAGAGATTGTGTGCGAGCGCAGTCCGAGACGGACTCCTCGGTTTCAACAATCAGCCGGTTCGCGCGACTGAGCCCCTCTCGGTATGGATCTGCAGCACGTTGCCACGCCAGCGCGAGAAGGATGAGGGGGCTGATAAGCCGTCCGTAGGACCATGGGAAGAAATCGAATGTGGGCGTCAGGAACTCCAGAAAGTACGCGAACCCGAACAACACGAAGTCGCCCGGCCGAAGCACGGTCGCGACCACTATGTAGCTAAGTCCCAGCAACACCGGGTGGTGCTCCCACACGAGCGGCGCCACCATCACCATCAGTACCATCAGCGCGGGGATGGCGTTCAGGACGGCCGCCCCCGGCGCCTCCGCGCGGACGAACGTGCGCCGCCGGACGTGGATAACTGCGAGCGCGAGGCAGACCGCGGCAAGTACTGCCTTCGCCGGCCAAATCAGCAGATACGCACCGATTCCAGTCGCCAGACTCGTTCCGCGGAGGAACGAATCAATCGAGTTATCGCGGAATATCAGACCGTTAGCTCGCTCGATGGTTTGCAGGTTATGAACCAGGTCGGCATAAGGGCCGAGTCCGAATGCACCTGCGGGGACGACGGCAATGGCCAGCAGCCATACTGCGAAGAGCGCCAGCCATTCCCGATCGCGGACCCACAAGAACGCCATGGCGAGCGCGATGGGTGACAGTTTCAAATGCACTGCTATTGCCAGCGCGAGCGCAGAGAGAAAACGGTTCCGCGGATACCAATGCAGTGCGAGCAGGATGCCGAGGAGGACCTCCATGTTGATTTGGGCGTAGCTCAGCGTCCGCAGGATGGGTACGTTCACTGCGCCAAACAGGAGAGTGACCGTGATGGCCAGCGGTCGCGATAGTCCGTACCGCTCGAGAACACGCGGGAGGACGAGGAGGACGGCGACCGTGGACACCAGGTTCAACGTCCAGACCAGGACAAGCGTTGCCTCAGGTCCCGACGGCACCAACGGTGTCAGGAGAGTGGCCCACAACGGCGGGTACAGATAGCGCTGCGGCATCGGTGTGCCGTTCAGCAGGTTGACCGCCGCGTTGTAATAGTCGGCGAAATCTCCATAACCGACGCGCTCACGCATCACGTTGATGTAGAGAAGCGTGATAGCGCCGTAGGCAAGTACCACCGAAGCTTTTCGGAGCGTCATCGCGCCGGAGGTGAGGATCGCGAGGGCAACGCCGAGGGTCAGCCACGCCAGCACCACGGCGGTCGCGGTCAAGTACGGGTCCGACCCTGGCCCCGCTTCGGCGAGTTGGACCAGCAGATCGTTCCGAGGTCCAAACCACGTCAACCAGGCTTGCAGTGCTGCACCTGACCCTATGAGCAACCACGCGCCCAGCGCACGCACCGCGACCGGTTTGTCGAGCCAACGCATGCGACGAATGTAATCGAAACGAGACGGAGCATCCATCATCGCCATTCAGGGCACGGCGGGTCGCGCGCCATCCGCGCGTTTATTGCACGGCTCTCATGGTCAGCTCGCGCACGACATGGCCAATCGATGTGTCTATGAAAATGTGCGAAGAAGAGTGCCTCCAAAAGGACAAATAAAGAGGTGCAACGACGGGGCCGATACCAGATCCAGTCACGATGCCGGAAGAGCTCATGGTCGATTACTACGAGGTGCTGCAAATCAGTCCGAACGCGGAACCGGACACGGTCCACCGCGTGTACCGGCTTCTGGCCCAGCGCTTCCATCCTGATAATCAGAGTACCGGCGACAGCGAGCGGTTCCGGCTGCTGACCGAGGCCTATCAGGTGCTCGGCGACCCGGAGCAGCGGGCCCAGTACGACGTGCACCGCCCCGAAATGCAGAAGGAGCGGTCGCGGCTGATCACCCACGCCGTCCGCGCGGTCAACGACGTCCAATCCGAACAACTGCTGCGGCTGACCATTCTGGAACTCCTGTACGCCCGGCGCCGGACCGATCCGCAGACACCCGGCATTTTCTACGGTGACCTTGAAAGTCTCGTCGGCTGCCCGCAGGAACACATCGAGTTTGCGCTTTGGTACCTCGCGCAGCGCAAGTACGTCGACCGCTCTGATGGGTCGAAGATTGCCATTACTGTGGACGGCGTCGATCACCTCGAAAAAAACGCCCCAGTCCGGCAGGCCGTTCCACGGCTAACGGCGGCCTCTTCCCGCAAGTTCTAGCCCTCACACCAACGCGTCGGCGCGTACTTGACCATCGCGCGGTCAGGGCCGTATCGTCCATCAGCGCTGACAGCTCAGGGGTCAGGCTCAGGCCTGTCCCTCGCGATCTGCGCAGCGGCTTTCCCGGGACTCATCTTCATGTCATAGCGGCGGTTCCGAAGACAGGCTCGGGAAGTACAGCAGCTGGACCGATCCCGCGGCGATACGCACGGTCAACAGCGTCGTGCGGCTCTACGCCGAGTTCCGCGACACGTTGACGTCGGAAACTGACGGTCCGGCCGTCGCGGCTGCGACCGAGGAATACACCGCCATCCGGAAGGTATCGAAAGCCGCGATCAGGTAACGCCGACTCGGTTATCGCGGTGCGCCGGTGCCCTCGGAGCCGGCGAACAGTCTCCGACCGTCGGCGAACGTAATTTCGCGGGCGTTCATCTTGTTCGTCCCGTCCTTCGCGCGATAGCCATCGACGACGATCTGCGTACCCGCCTGCAGCGAGGTTTTGCTGAAACCTCGGCGAAAGAGGACCGTGGGCGCGCCTCCTTCGACCATCCACGCTTCGGTCTTGCCATTCGGCTGCGTCACGTTCATGTGGATCCAGACGTGCGGGTTGATCCACTCCATCTTGGTAACGGTCCCCTTGAACAGCACCGGCTGCTTGGCGTCGAATTCCGCGGCGAAGGAATGGTGCGCAACGAGCCGCACGGTTGCACCCGTCAGAATGACGAATCCCATCAGCACCGCGAGCGTCGTTTTCATCGCGAAACCTCCGTGATTGCCGGACCAGCGGTGCGGGCCGATGCGGCCCGTTCCAATGGGATGGCCGCCAGTCCGGCAATCCCAATCGCAGCAATAACTCTGATCGAAATTTCGACCGGCAGATAGTACCGGTCCCAGTTCAATCTTAGGAAGCAGATGAGCAAGGCGTAATTACACAAGAAGTAGGCGAGAGGCACGAGCGAGACATCCGCAACGCCTCGCCGCATCGAGACCAAACACCTTCTCGTGCACAACAGCAGCCCCAGCAAGAAAAGGATGTTGATTCCTGCGTTGGAATATTCCACGAAGATGCTGCGGTGTATATCAACAAAGTGGTTGCCGTTCCATTCGCCAAGTCCGAGGCCCACGTCCTCGAGTGCCATGTATCGGTCCCACGCAAGCAGGACTTCCGGGAAGCCCAAAAGCCGCCATACGTCCGACATTCCCGATGGCCAAAACGTCGGGTTCAGCACATAAATGATCCCAAGGGTTGTCGTCAGAAACGCCATCACGGAGAAAAAGAACACGCGTCCGTTTTCAGACTGCTTGTATCCTCTTCCGACCCCGAGCCGGTACGCAGCGACGGCAAGAAACAGAGGGACTCCCAACAGGAAGCCGGACGGCTTCACAGATGCGTTCACTCCCGTCAATAGGCCAGCAACACCAAGGCGCCGGATCATGTTGCGGTCATCGCCTGATTTGACGATGGCCACGGCAGCCAACAACTGCATCAACAGAAAAAGGTTGTAGAACGCATCGGCCATCGCTCGATTCGCAAATAAGCGAAAGATCGGTGTGGCCAATACAAGCCCCGAGCACAGGATTCCGGCAAGTAACTTCGGCTCGCCGACCATGTAGCCAACGGCAAAGGCGAGTAGACAACAAATCACGCCTGCTATGGCGGCACCGTAGCGTCCGCGCCGAAGGATGTGCTCTGGAGGAACCTGGCCTCGTCGTTGATTCTCCTCAAATGACGTGAAGAAGTCGTAATAGCCGCTGAAGGTACAAGGATTCGACGTGTCGCAGGTGAAATACGACGCTCCTATGAGCAGCTTACCGACGTGCCCGTTCAAGGCACCCCAGGTCTTGCAGCCGCGGCACTCCCATTTCTCGCGTGAAAAGTCTCTAGCGAGAAGCAGGTCGGAGTAGTACATCCCCGACGAAATCCAACCGGACTCATCGCCGTGAAACGGTGCTCGATCGACTCCGCTGAAGAGTACCCATGCACCACTCGCGGCAACGACAACGATGGCAAGCGCAACCGACCGCCAGGATCCCTGCAGTAGTCCCATCCGCGAACCCAGCGAGCCTACCGTTCCCCGACGGGCCGAACGCGCATCTTGCGCGTGATATCGATGTTGATGCTGTCGCCTTCCCAGTGTCTGACCAGCTGCTGCTTCCGCGCATCGCCGTATACGAATTCTTCGACGAATTCTACGCACGGATACTCGAGCAGCTGCGCATTGGGTTCGAGGCGGCGGTACAGGGGCATCGAGATCGTCCAGGTCCGCGTGAACACATTCGGGTCCTCGATGGTCACTTCGTAACGGAGAGCGTCGTTCGATATCCGCGTAAAGCGCTCCACCATGTGGGCCGCCTCGGTATAGAAGTTACCTGCGCGATCGAGCCAGTTCGGCTGTAGACCTCTTGTATCCACGACGAGCGTCGCACCTTCCCACCTGCCGCGGGAGAACCCCATCGCGGTATCGGCCGGTGGCTCGTCCACCGTACTCAGATGGATCGTCCGCGCCGCATTCGCGAACGCGAAATCAACGTGAATCTGGTTGGTACTCTGGACGATCTGAAATGGATACGGCAGGTACATCGCACGTGGAGTTCCGGGCACGTAGCATTTCAGCTCGGGATCACGGTCGATCCAGTGTTCGGCGTTGTCACGCTTCTTCGCTGCCGCCGCCTCCGTGTAAGGTATGCGGCCGTCACCTTCGACGACGCCGAGCGAAGCCGGCACGCCACCGGCGGCGCCAAGCGCGAGAACGGGTGCTGCCGGTACTCGCGTGTATTCGTACGGATAGACACCGGGTTGCGTGATCGCCCCTGGGCGCGCTTCGTGCGCCTGCAGATTCCAGTTCGCTTCGTTGAGCGCCTGCCAGACGCCGTTGAAGTTCGGATGACCATCGGACATGCGTCCTGACTGCACGGTCTCACCTTTCGTCCGCGTGCCGAACGTCGTAACCGCCACTGCAGACGCGGCGATGGCAATGGCGACGAGGACGGGACGTGTGATTCCGTCCGTCATCGCTGCGTCCCGTTCGTGCCGCCGTTTGGACCGGAACCACCTGACGACGCAGGCGCTGCGCCACCGCTGCGCCCTTCCTGCCGCTGGCGAGCGTACTCAGGGTTACCCGTGCCGCACAGCAGATAGCACATCGTCGCCGGATCGGAACCGCGCCCCTCGGCAAACGCCTTGTCATCCATGCGCGCGCCAATCAACATGTCCTTCAGGGCGATGTTGCCGTCATGGCAGCGCGGCTCGTCGTAAATCGCGTTCGTCTTCGCATCCTGGCGCGCCATGTCGACCTTCACGGTCCACGGCTTGTCCCATGTCGTGCGGTCGTCCATCGTGACGACGTACTCTAGGTCGCTAGGTCCGATACGCGTGAACCGCTCGACGAGATGCAGGTTCTCGCGCGAGCCCTGATAGTCGGTTTTTGGCGTGAAGTTGGTCACGTCAACGACAAGCGTATTGCCTTCCCAGCGACCTCGGGAGTCTCCGTGCCACTGCCGGATCTGAGGTGGGATATGAGGGGCAGCCGTGATCGGAATGACGCGTTGCCAGCCTTCATAGAGAATCGACACGGCGCCGGGAGATTGCACGATCTGCTGCACGGCAAAGGTTGGCAGATTCCCGGCGAGGCATCGTTCACCCAGGCCGAAATCCTCGGGGCCATCGGCGCGGTTGATCACCCGATCACCCATGATCTGCGCGGCCAGGTAATAGGGTGGTGGTTCGTTGCGCCGCGGCGAGACCGGACCAGGCGTGACGCCAGAGCAGGCAATGTCCTGCGAACGTTTACACGCGTCGACCGACTGCATCAGCGCGAGCATGAATTCGCGCATCTCACGCATCCGCTTCTGGACCGCGGGGGTTAGCGTCGGGATCCTTCCGTCCGCGGGATCGATGATGAGCGAGGTACGCGGGCCGATCGGGCGCGAGGTGTCAATCGGGTCCGCCTCGAACGTGATGTCATAGGCGCCCGTCAAATCCTCGAGCGTTCCGCGCGCGGCGATGCGGTCGCCGCGCTTCGGTGCGTTGGAAGCCTGCCGTGCGCGCTCGGCTTCCCGCTGCCGCACTTCGTCGGGCGTCAACAGCGGCTTGGCGGCGTCGCGGGCGGAACGCTGCAGCGGGATCTGGAATTTCTGCGACCAGATGCCCTGAAGGTCAGGGTCGCCCCATGGCGTCTTGAGCGGCGCGGCTCCGGTTGCGGTCGGACGTGCCGTGGCGACGACAAGGGCGCCCGCAACGATCGCGGCGGCGCCAAGTAGTGCGATTGATCGTGTGTCCATCGTTAATGCCCGTAGAGGCCGACCTTAAGGTCGGCATTTACAAAACCGTGTCGAAGGTCGGACGAAACTAGTGCGCGAACGTCGCGAATGTCAACGGATTTGGTGCTAGAATCCGGAGCCTTAACATAGGCAGGTTTACATGCGTACCCGGTTCTGGCGCGTGATCACACCGGCGGGGTTCGCGCTGATGATCGCTCTCCTCTATTTGTTACCGCTAGCGGGGCAAACGCCGCCGCCGCGTCAGCCTTCGACGTTTCCGGCTTACAGGGCCCCTCGACTGAATGGCCATCCAGACCTGAACGGCATCTGGCAGGCCTTCACGACTGCGAACGTCGACCTCGAAAATCACGAGGCGCAGTCTGGTCCCCATCCTGAGCTGCTCGGCGCGTATGGGGGGTGGCCCGCCGGTCAGAGCGTCGTCGAGGGTGGCGCCATCCCCTACAAGCCCGAGGCGCTGGCGAAGAAGAAACAAAACGCCGCCAACCGCATGAAGGTCGACGTCAGCAACGACAAGACGTGGCACGACCTTGGAGACCCCGAGATGAAGTGCTACATGCCGGGCATTCCGCGCGCCACCTACATGCCGTACCCGTTCCAGATCGTGCAGGGATCAAGCCCGTATATTTTGATGGCTTACGAGTTTGCCACCGCGACGCGAACTATCCGCATGGATTGGAAACAGGAAGCTCCAACCGATACCTGGATGGGCTGGTCGCGTGGCCACTGGGAGGGTGACACACTGGTGGTGGATGTCACCGGGCAGCGTGAGGAAACGTGGTTCGACCGCGCGGGCAATTATCACAGCGATATGTTGCACGTTGTCGAGCGATTCACGCCTGTCAGCCCGTATCATCTGATGTACGAAGCGACTATCGAAGACCCGAAGGTCTACACGCGGCCATGGAAGATTAGCTTCCCCCTCTACCGCCGAATGGAGTCGAACCTGCAGTTGCTTGAATACAAATGCGTCCCGTTTACCGAGGAGATGCTGTACGGAAAGTTCAAGAAAGGGGCGTCCTAATGCATCGATGGCTTTCATCCCTAGTTTCAGCCGCGTTCGCGGCGGCGGTCGTCCCCACCGCGCTGGTTCTCGCGCAGACCGCGGCGTCAACGCCTGCCAAGCCCGCTGCGCCGGCAAAACAGGCGACTCCCGCAAAGGCTGCAACACCCGCGAAGGCAGCCACGCCGGCCAAGGCCTGGAGTGCGCCGAAAACGCCGTGGGGTGATCCCGACCTGCAAGGCGTGTGGAACGACGCGACGAGCACCCCGCTGCAGCGTCCCGCCGGCAAAGGCGAAACGGTTGGTGAAGGCGATGCGAACCAGTTCGAAGAACAACTCGCGTACGACCTGAGCCGCGATCGCCGTGACGGCGGACCTGAGGTTGATGTCAACCGCGCGTACAACGAGCACTGGATGGACGCGCGCCGGTTGAAGATCACCAACGATCACCGCACGTCGTTGATCGTCGATCCCCCGGACGGTCGGCTGCCTCCGACAGTGCCGATCAGCCCCGAGCGGCAGAAGATACGAGCCGAGCGTCAGGCTGCGGGCGCACGCTTCAATCAGGGCATGCCGCTCGTCGCGACGGAGATGTCGCTGCCCATCCGATGCATCATCCGGACTGATTCACCGCCCTATCTGCCGACGATCTACAACAACGACTTTCAGATCTTTCAGAGTCCAGGCTACGTGGTCATCAACCCGGAGATGATTCACAGCGCGCGCATCATCCCACTCGACGGCCGGCCGCACCTTGGCTCGGATCTGAAGCAGTGGCTCGGCGATACGCGCGGTCATTTCGAGGGCAATTCGCTCGTCATCGAGACGACGAACTTCCGGACCGATGATGGCACGGTGTATCAGGGCGCGAACCCCGCGACCTACAAGATCACCGAGCGGTTCACGCGCGTCGCGTCCGACACGATCAACTACGAGTTCACGATTTCGGACCCGACGACGTGGACCAAGCCATGGACCGCCGTGATTCCGTGGATCAAGATCGATCCGAAGGAGCAGCAGTACGAGTACATGTGCCACGAAGACAACTTCGACATCGTGCACCTGCTGACCGGTGCCCGTGCGCGTGAGAAGAATCCGGCGTTGAATCTGCAGCCAGCAAAGAGGTAGATGCGATGCGTACAACGTTCCTATGCGCGGCCATTGTAACCATCGGGCTCGTCGTCGGTAACAGGACGCTGTCGGCGCATCACGCCTTCGCGTCGGAATTCGACGCCAACAGGCATGTGGTGTTCACGGGGACCGTTTCGAAAATGATGTGGGTGAACCCGCACGCGTGGATTTACGTCGACGTGAAGAAGCCCGACGGCACGACGGAGGAGTGGATGGTTGAGGCCGGTACGCCGAACACGCTGCTGCGGCGCGGTTTCACGAAGGCATCACTCCAACCCGGCACGGTCATCAAAGTTGACGGGTATCAGTCAAAGGACGGATCGCTCCGCGCCAACGGGCGCGATCTCACGCTGCCTGATGGCCGCACGCTATTCCTGGGCAACGCCGAAGCCGGATCCGAAGGGGCGCCCGGCGCGGTGAAAAAGTAAATCCCAAATCCCAGATCCCAAATTCCAACCCAAGAGCCCAAACTTGGAAGTTGGGGTTTGGGATTTGGAGGTTGGGATTTACTACTGTCGTTGGCGTGCCGCTTCGGCGGCGCGCCTCTCCAATTCCTCCGGCGGCACGTCTTCGACGTGCGTCGCAATCCACCACGTATTGCCGCACGGATCTTTCACCGCGCCGTGGCGGTCACCATAAAACTGCGTTTTCGGTTCCTGCACGGATGTACCGCCCGCGGCGACGGCCCGCTTGAAGGTGCCGTCACTGTCCGCAACATACAGATAAAGGGATGTGGTTTGCGCAGGCCATGGACCGCTGGCTTCACCGAGCATCACGTGCGAGTCGCCGATGGCGAAATCGCCGTGCGCGATCGTGCCGTCTGGCATCTGCATCAGGTGGACTTCTTTGGCACCGAACGCCCTCTTCATGAAGTCCACGAGTTGCGCCGCTCCCTTGACGATCAGGTACGGCGTGAGAGAGTGATATGTGTCTGGAACTGGTTTCACCGCCATGGCGGACAACTCCTGCGTGCTGTCCGTCGTAGAGGCGGACTTTAAGGTCCGCCTCTACGTTCGGCCCGGTCGATCAATTCAACGGAATACGTGCGAGCTGCTCGAGATGCTTGCCCCGCGGGCTGTCGGCGGGGACGAACCGCTGCACGCGCTCGCCCGCGAACACCTCACCCGTGTAGATGTTCCCCTTCGAGTCGGTCGCGATCATGTGCAGGCCGAAGAACTGTCCACCGCTCTCGCCCATGCTGCCAAGCTGACCGACCACCTTGCCCGTTTCGCGCTCGATGAACCATACGTGGTTGTTCGTCAGGTCGGAGATGTAGAGATACTTCTGCGCCTTGTCGGGCGAAAAGGCGACGCCACCCGTTGATCCACCGACGCCGGTGTATTCAGCGAGCTTGAATTCCTTCTTGAAGTTCCCCTGCTTGTCCGTGACGTGGATGCGATTGCCGTTACGGTCGGCCGCATAGACCAGCCCGTCGTTCGAGAAGTTGAACGTCAGGTGTCCCACGAACTCCTTCGCCATCGGACCATTCGGCTTGTACTGGTGGTCTTCTTCCTTTGTGCTGATCTCAGTCAGCTTGTGCCCGTATGCGCCCCAGCCGCGCTTGAATTTCAGCGTGGTCAGGTCGAACACCATCACGCGTCCGCTGAGATAGTTGTCGGCGACGTAAATCTCATTGGCCGGCTCGTCGACGCGAATCTCTTCGATGCCCCCAACAATCATCGGCGTCGTCGGCGGATACTTCGCGCGGAACGCCGCGATGGCGGCTGCGCGGGCGGCCGGGTCCACGTTTCCGCCGCGCCCGCCGCGCCCGCCCGCACCCGGAGGCGGCGGTAGGAATCCGGCGACGGGGCCCAGTCCGCCCACACCCGGCGTGTGATTCGGGATGTTCACTTCGTTCTGGAACGTGCCGCCGCCCTCGGTGTCGGGCGTATGTTCGATGGCGCCGACCAGCTTGCCGGTCTTCACGTCGTACTTCCGAACCGTGTTCTGTCCGAGGTACGCGAACCCCTTGCTGTCGACGTCCATGCCGTGTCCTTGCGGCGCACTGAACGAGCCGATGACCTTGCCGTCCTTGTCGAAGTGGATCATCGACGGCGGCAGGGTGCAGCAGTCAGCGATGCCGATTTCTTTTTCGAGCTCGATGTTGGTCAGGTCGTTCGGACGGTCGTACGCCCAGACAGTGTCGTCTTTCGGATCGACAGCCAGGCCGGTGACGCCGCCCATCTTCCAGTTGTTGGGCAGCGGCTGGGGCCATCCCGGATCGTACACATAGCGCGGCCCCGACTGGCCCTGCTGTGCTCCCAGCGAGACGTACACGACGAACAGGCCCAGCGCGACGGAGACGACGACCGCTCCAACGCGCAGCTTCTTCTGAATGCTCATAAGTCTCCCTCGCGTCAACTTGCGCAGGCGTTCACGGTGAAGTGGCCGAATCGTACCCGCTCGCGCAGGATGGTGCAATGGGTGCCTTGGTATGATTTCGAACGAGAACCGTGGCCAATACTCCTACCCGGCTTTCCATAGCCATCGTCGGTGCGGGCCT